>Ga0081527_100726_pt1 | contig 11721 bp, 10 predicted proteins | sample HotLakmasection5_FD_70992 | JGI IMG/M metagenome (GOLD analysis project Ga0081527, IMG submission 70992) | Hypersaline microbial mat communities from Hot Lake, Washington, USA - Section #5 (SPADES assembly) (version 2) | ecosystem: Environmental > Aquatic > Non-marine Saline and Alkaline >... | reverse complement strand
GTGGGTGCGGGTGTGGCCGCCGAGCCCCCAGCGACCGCTCTCGCCCATCTGGCGGATCTGGTCGCCCGTGAGCTTGGGCTCGGCGGCGAGCTCGTCGTCGGCGTGGTGGGCCTTCTTTTTCGAGGACCAGCCGGCGGCGGGATCCTCGACGAGGTAGAGCGTCGCGCGGGCGTCGTGGCGGGCGAGGATGGGATCGGCGGCGAGGAGGTTGTCGGCGTAGCCGTCGTCGAAGGTGAGGCAGACGGGCTTCTCGGGCAGGTCCTCGCCGGTGACGAGCTGGCTGGCGAAGACGAAGGAGAACCCGCGGTGGCGGAGGAGGCGGACCTGACGCTCGAACATCGCGGGGCGGACGCGGAGCTTGTTGAAGCGGGCGCCGGGGACGGGGTCGCGGATCATGTGGTACATGAGGACGCGGGGGCGGGACCAGTCGACCGGCGGCCGCCACCAGGCGTGACGCCAGCTCCAGTGGGCGGCGGCGAGGCCCGCCGCGGCGCCGGTCGCGATGATGAGTTCCGCCGCCATCGACCGTTCGTCCTGCCCGCCGCGGAGGCGGCGCGACGCGACGATACTCCCACGAGCGCCATCGCGCCGGAGGGGCGACGCCTTGATCGACCGGCCGCTTCACATCGTTCACGTGGTCGCGGGCGTCGTGGAGGGCGGACTCTCCAAGCACCTGGGCGATCTGACACGCGCGCAGCTGGCGATGGGCGACCGGGTGTCGGTGATCGCCCGGCCCGAGCTGCGCGGGGCGCTGCCCGAGGGCGCCGGGTTCTTCGAGGCGAGGCTGAACCTTGGCCGGCGGGACCCGCGGGCGCTGCTCGCCCTCTCGCGAGCGCTGCGCCGGCTCGCGCCCGACGTGATCGCGGCGCACGCGAGCAAGGCGACGCAGATGCTCGCGCTGTGCCGGCGGCTCAAGCTGGCGCCCGAGGCGCCGATCGTGGCGACCCTGCACTCGGTGAAGCGCGGCGTGCGGGCGTACGAGGCGATGGACGGCGTGATCGCGGTCTCGCCGGGCGCGGCGGAGCTGATCGCTCGGGCGCCGGTGTCGATCGTGCCCAACGGGGTGGCGGCGCCGAGCGGGCCGCCCCCGGCGGATCCCGAGCGCGCGCGACCGCTCGCGATCGCGGTCGGCCGGCTCGTCCCGGTCAAGGGGTTCGACGTCCTGCTCGAGGCGTGGCGGGGCCTCGACGCGGACCTCGACCTCATCGGCGACGGGCGCGAGCGGGGGCGGCTCGAGGAGCGGGCGGCGGAGCGCGGGTTCGGAGCGGCGCATCAGGCCCCCCCCCGAGCCAGCGAGATCGCGTAGCCGACCAGCGCGAAGGCCGCGAAGAACTCGAGCCTGCCGAGCCACATCTGCAGCAGGTAGGTCACCTGCAGCACCTTCGGCATCTCGGGGGTCACGATCCCGACCGACAGGCCGACGTTCGCGGCGGCGGAGACGGATTCGAACAGCGCCTCGGTCACCCCCCAGGGGCCGGTGACCAGCGCCACGGCCGTCCCGGCGAGGTAGGTGGCGAGGTAGAGCAGCAGGACGGTCATCGCCCCGCGGACCTCCCGGTCCCGCAGGATCGTGTCCCGGCCCGCGTGGTAGGAGGTCACGACCATGGCGGACTCGGGTAGCAGCAGCCGGCGGATGTCGTGCAGCACCCCCTTGGTGGCGACCGCGACCCGGATCGCCTTGATCCCGCCGGCGGTCGACCCGGCCATGCCGCCGAGCCCCATCGCGACCACCACCGCCGCGAGTGCCAGCGGTGCCCAGTCGCTGACCAGCAGCGTGCCGCTGGTGACCGCGAAACCGGTCCCCGAGTGCGCGGACACGATCGTGAAGGCCCCCTTGCGGACCAGACCACCGGCATCGAGGTAGCTCCCCGCGACCGCCAGGGCCACCAGCGTCACCGACGTCAACGCCACGATGGTGACGGCCAGGGTGCGGGTCTCCAGGGTCTCGCTGGCTGCGCGGTACCGACCCATCCAGAGCTGGTGGTGGAGGGCGAAGGAGACCGTCCCGGCCAGCATGAGCACGACCAGCACCGCTTCGACGGCCGGAGCGTGGTAGTAGCCGATCGAGGTCGACATCGGCGTGAAACCGCCGGTGTCGAACGCGGCGATGAACAGGTTCAGGGCGTGCCACAGGCCGCGCCATCCGGGGATCCCGGCAGCCCAGAGCGCGATGGTCAGGGTGACCGTGCCGACCACCAGGTACGAGAGCGCGACCCGGAAGATGAAGCGGGCGGTGCGCCTGACGTTGGGCATGACCCGCTCGTCGCGTCCCTCCGCGGCGTAGAGGGTGCCGAGCCCACTCCCGGCGGCGAACAGCGCGAGCACCACGATCACGATGCCCTGCCCGCCGGCGAAGTGGGTCAGGTGCCGGTAGAGGTTCATGGAGTACGACAGGTGGTCGAGATCCTGCACGACCGTCAGACCCGAGGTGGTGAGCCCGGACATCGCCTCGAACCAGGCGTCCAGCACCCCGCTCACATGGCCGGACAGCAGGATCGGGATCGAGGCCAGCAGCGAACCGAGCAACCACGCGAGGGCGACCACGACCGTGCCGTGGGCCAGCGTGAGCGGAGAACGTGTGGCCAGGCGCCACTCTGCGAGCTGCCCGATCGCCAGGGTGATGCCCACCCCGGTCAGCAGTGCGGTCGCCGAGTTCCACTCCCCCAGCGCCAGGCCGACCAGCGCCGCCGGCAGCATGATCAGCGACAGACCGGTCAGGATGCGGCCGAGGTGGTACCCGATGATCCGGATATCACGACGTTCCGGTCGCACCACCATCATGGCGCCGGCCTCCGCCCGCTCGAAGGTCTGCCAGCGCTCACATGACGGTCCACACGAGGAGCCATGCGAGCGCGGTGCTGAGCAGCAGCAGTCCGACGGCGGCGACGAGGACCGGCCAGATACCGATCAGCACGGATCGTGGTCCCGACGGGAGCCGCCGGGAGCTTCCTGGATGCACCTGGGACGCCTCGCTGTATCGCTCTAGTCGAAGAGGTTCCGGAACCACTCGACGACCCGCTCGAAGAACCCGCGGATGCCTTCGGTGTCGATCTCGGGGACCTCGACCTCGGGCAGCTGCGGTCCCTCACCCTCGCCCTCGCCGGGGCCGGGTTCAGGCTCCGGCTCAGGCTCCGGTTCGGGCTCAGGCTCCGGCTCAGGCTCCGGCTCCGGCTCTGGCTCGGGTTCGGGCTCCGGCTCCGGTTCGGGCTCCGGTTCGGGCTCCGGTTCCGGTTCCGGTTCCGGCTCGGGCTCGGGCTCGGGCTCAGGCCCTGGAGCAGCTCCGCCGTCCTCGGGGCCCTGGCTGATGTCGATGCGCACCTGGTCACCGAGGGCAACCTCGGTCCGCGGCGCCGGATCCTGGGCGACCACGATGCCCGCCGGCTCCTCCGACGCCACCCGGGAGATCACGACGTCGAAGCGGAGCGCGTCGAGCAGCCGCACGGCATCCGACTCCTGACGTCCGGTGACCCGCGGGACCTCCACGGTCGGATCCTCCCCCGGGTCCTCGGCTGCGGTCAGGTCGACGGCGTCGCCGACCTCAACGGTCACACCGGACTCCGGATCCGAGCTGAGGACGGTGCCGGGCTCCGCCTCCGGATCTGCGTCGGTGAACGTCACCTCACCGAGCACGAGCTCCTCGGCCTCGAGGAGGTCCGCAGCCTCCTCGATCGTGGCGCCGAGCAGGTCGGGCACGGTCGCGTCCTCGCCCGAGAACAGGCCGAACAGCAGCGCCAGTAGCGCCAGCACCACGGCACCGAGACCGACCCACAGCCAGGGTGAGCGCTTCGCCGGGGCCAGCGACACGTTGAGCTCACCGGCCGGCTCGTCGGTCAGCGTGAGATCGACCGTGGTGGTCTCGAAGCCGTTGGCCGACACCTCGAGGCGGTGGGTGGCGTGCGTCGTCGACCCCGCAGCCGGGAGGTCCGCGAGCGGGATCAGGAACCGGCCGGCGGGGTCGGTCACCGCCTGGCCCACCAGGGTCCCGTCGCCCGTGCGCAGCTTCGCCTGTGCGTCGAGGATCGGTTCGCCGCTGCGCTCTGCCATGACACGGCCGAGCAGTTCGGCGGGGACCAGCTCCAGCGCCAGTGGCCGCACCTGATCGCCGAGGTCGACCTGCTGTCGGGCCGTGAAGAAGCCGTCGGAGCTCGCCGCGATCTCGTAGCGGCCCCCGCTCAGCCCGTCCAGGGCGAAGCGACCATGGGTGTCGCTGAGGGTGCGGGCACGCACGTGCCCCTCGGCATCACGCGCCGTGACCTCCGCGATCACCTGGTCGCCGGGGACCGCCTCCGCAGAGGTGACGGTGCCGGTGATCCGGGCCGGCTGGAGCTCGACGTGGGCACGCCCGCCCGGGTGCGCATGCTCGACATGGCCGGCGAGGAAGCCGCTCCTGGTGACGGTCAGCGTGTAGCTGCCGGCCGGCAGCTGCACGACGCTGAAGCGTCCGTCGGCCACCGTCGTGGCGCGTCCGACCATCTCCCCACCGGCTCCGAGTACCTCCACCTCGGCGCCCTCGACCGGCCCGCCGGTCCCCGCCGCAGTCACGACACCCCGCAGCGCGGACGGGCCGCTGGGGGCCCCGGAGGCGGCGTCTGCTGGCGGGCCGGTCGGCGCCATGCGCTCGGTCGGATCGGTCTCGGACGGCGTCGCTGCCCCGAGGGGCTCCGTGGGGTCGGCAGGACCACCCCCTGGTGGCGCTGGTGGTGGGGGCGGGGGCGACGAGGGACCGTCGGTCGAGCCAGCCGGGTCCTTGTCAGAGGGTTCGGTCATCCTCGAGGCCTCGGTCGTGGGCACCGACCCGGTGTCGGCACCCTCGCACTGCGTGGGCGCAAAGGTACGCCCCGTCCCTGCCATGCGGCGGCACCCCGCGCACGCCGACGCACGGTGTGGACCCGCCCAGGCCGACGCTGTGCGCGTCGGCATCCGCGGACGCGCGCTTCGGCGCCATCCGTGAAGCCCGACCGCTGGGTCGCCGCGCGGTCGCGACCCGGCGGTCATCGCGTGTTCGGATCCGCATCCAGCACGGCCCGCGCGATGATGAGGTCCTCGAAGGCCACGCCCACCGACTCGAACAGGGTGCGCTGGACGGCATCGGTGCGGACCGCCCGACCGTCGCGGACGACCTCGACGAGGTCGGCGGCGATGCCTGCCGGATCCCAGCCCGCCTGCTGCGCGGCGAGGATCAGATCCCCCGACTCGGCCAACGCGGCGTCACGGGATTCGACGACGACCGCCGACCCCGTCACCGTGACGGCGTCGATCTCCTGCAGGTCGGGCCGGTAGGACCCCACGGCGTTGATGTGCACCCCCTCGGGCAGCAGCGCGCCGTCGAAGACCGGCGTCGCACTGGTCGTACACGTGCAGATCAGGTCCGCCTCCGCCACGGCATCGGGACCGGCGACCACGGCGACCAACCCGAGTTCCTCGCGGGCCTGGGCGGCGAGGTCCTCGGCGGCTGCGCGTGTCCGCGAAACGATGCTGACGTGGCTGAGCGTGAACACGGCGTGCATGGCCAGCAGGTGGGCGTGGGCCTGCGGCCCGGCCCCGAAGACCACCAGCCGGCTGGATGCCGATCGGGCCAGGTAGCGGCTCGCCAAGCCCGACACGGCCGCGGTGCGCACCGCCGTCAGTGCGCGGGCGTCCACGATCGCTGCTGGGGAGAGACCGGGCGGGTCGAACAGCAGGAACACACCCTGGATGCGGGGCAGACCCCGGGAGGGGTTGTCGGGGTCGATGCCGACGAGCTTCACGCCGGCGCCGCCGTCGAGGAAGGACGGCATGACCAGCAGTTCCTGGTCGTGGACGCTGAGGTGCTGGCGCGGCGGCGTGATCCCGAGCCGGCCCTGCGTGATGGCGGTGTCGAGCGCGTCGATCGCCGCCGACATCGGCAGCCGCTCCCACACCTCGTCGTAGCGGATCACCTGCACCTCGACGTGCTCCCCTCTGCGGTCGGATGGTCCGCGGGGCGACCCAGCGATCTCAGCGAAGCAGGAAGCCGACCCCGAGCTCGTCTTGCGGGTCCAGCACGAAGGTGTGCTGGCCGGTCCGCACCGCCCGACCCTCCACCTCGGTGTCCCAGCGGCCCCTGCCGTCGGCAGCCACGTGGTGGCCGAGGAGGCGGCCGAGGAACCGGGTCCCCACGATCGAGTCGTGGACCAGCGTGTCCCCCACGCCGAGTTCCCCGCGCTCGCCCATGATGGCCAGGCGCGCCGACGTGCCGCTGCCGCAGGGCGAGCGGTCCACCTGACCGTCGGCGAACACGGTGACGTTGCGGTGGTGACCGGCGGCCAGTCGGTCGTAGAAGATCGCGCCGTAGAGCCCGGTCTCGCCGCTCGCATCCGGGGGCGTCAGCTCGAGCGCGGCATCGGCGGCCGCCTGGACCGCGCGACCCCAGCCGATCAGGGTCGGGAGATGCTCCGGCGAGACCGACAGCCCCAACTGCGCGGTGTCGACGCTGGCGTAGAACGCCCCCCCGTAGGAGACGTCGAGGCGGAGCGTGCTGCCCCCCACCTCGAGCTCCAGGTCGAGGGCGTGCACGAGCGAGGGGACGTTGCGGAAGCGGACCGCCGCCGGCTGCCCCGCCTCGAGCCCGACGATGGCCTCGACCCGGCCCGACGGCACGTCGATGACGACGCGGTGCTCGGTGGCGTCCGGCGCCGGGGTGACCAGCCCCGTCTCGACCGCCCACGTGGCCAGCGCGATCGTGCCATGCCCACATGCGGTGGAGAATCCGTCGTTGTGGAAGAAGACCGTGCCGAGGTCACCGTCCTCGTCGTCGGGCGGGGTCGGGAAGCAGCCGTACATGTCGGCGTGTCCGCGCGGCTCCTGGCACAGCAGCGCCCGGACCTCGTCGAGATGGGTCAGCGCCCAGCGCCGACGCTCGGGCACGGTACGTCCACGTGGCGTGGCGGCGCCAGCGGTGACGATACGGAACGGTTCACCGGCCGTGTGGTAGTCCGTGGTGCTCACCATCGTCATCATGCCGGCCGCCCTTTGGTGGTGCCGGGGAGTCAACCGGGGAGTCAAGCAGACCCACCCCCGAGGGGCGCTCGGACCTACTACCCGGGACGGAGGTCGTCGTCACGACCGGTTGCGTGCGCTGGTCGCCCGGCTAGGGTGCGCCCGGTCAGCGCGGCGGCCGTGCGCCGCTGAGGGGTTGTCGGGGTCGGACCGGACCCCCCTTCGACGGTGAGGAGACGGCGTGGCCCGTGTCAGCCGCCTGGGTCTGCTCGTGCTGCTGCTGCTGGCGGTCATGGCCTCGATCGCCGCGCCTGCGTTGGCACAGGAAGCGGAGCAGATCGGCGGGCGTATCAGCTCCGAGGGCGAGGGTGTACCCGGGGTGGAGATCGGCGTGGCCACCCCGGACGGTGAGGCCGTCGGGGTCGGCACGACCGACGAGAACGGCGAGTGGTCGGTGGAGTTGCCCGCGTCCGGCACCTACCGGGTCACGATCGACACCACCACCCTGCCGCAAGGGGTGGAACTGCGCGACCCGGAGCGGCAGGAGCTCGAGATCCGGGTCAGCGAGGGCGCGTCGGCGACGGCCCTGTTCGCCCTCGGTGAGCGTGAGGAGGCCGGCAGCATCCTCGGTCAGCGGCTCGCCCAGAGCGTCTTCAACGGCTTGAAGTTCGGGCTCATCATCGCCATGACCGCGATCGGCCTGTCCCTGATCTTCGGCACGACCGGGCTCATCAACTTCGCGCACGGTGACCTGGTGACCCTGGGGGCGTTCCTCGCCTACATCTTCAACGTGGTCCTCGGCCTCCACCTCGTGATCGCCGGCCTGATCGCGGTCGTCCTGACGGCCGTCATCTCGGGTGCCATCGACGCCGGGCTGTGGCGTCCACTACGGCGTCGCCGGACCGGGCTCATCTCGATGCTCGTGATCTCGATCGGGCTCGCCTTCGTGATCCGGCACATCGTGCTGTTCTTCTTCGGCGGGTCCCGACGCCCGTTCAACGACTACACGCTGCAGATCGCGATGAACGTCGGGCCGGTGCGCATCCAGCCCGTCGAGGTGTGGGTCATGAGCCTGTCGGTGCTGATCCTGGTCGGGGTCGCCCTGATGCTCACCCGGACGCGGCTCGGCAAGGGCATGCGCGCCGTCGCCGACAACCGGGACCTGGCCGAGTCCTCCGGCATCGACGTCCAGCGGGTCATCCTGTCGGTGTGGGTCATGGGTGGGGCGCTGACCGCCGTCGGCGGCATCTTCCTCGGGATGATCGAGAGCGTCGACTACCTGATGGGCTTCCGGCTGCTGCTGCTGATGTTCGCCGGGGTGATCCTCGGGGGGCTTGGCAGCGCCTACGGCGCCATGCTCGGCAGCATCATCGTCGGACTGGTCAGCGAGGTCAGCACGGTCTTCTTCTCCAGCCAGCTCAAGTACGTCTGGGCGCTCGGCGTGCTGATCGTGATCCTGCTGGTCCGACCACAGGGCCTGCTCGGCCAGAAGGAGCGGGTCGGATGACGAGGCGGCAGCAGCTCCCGGTCGCGCGGCGGAGGGACACGGTCTGATGGCTGGTGACATCTTCTTCGACGCGCTGCGCACGGCACTGGGGCCCACCGCCGCCGCCTACGCCCTGCTCGCCATCGGCCTGAACGTCCACTTCGGCTTCACGGGCCTGCTGAACTTCGGGCAGGCCGGCTTCATGCTCGTCGGCGCTTACGGGGTGGCCATCACCGTCTCGACCTTCGGCGGCCCGCTGTGGCTCGGCCTCGTCATGGGCCTGCTGGCAGCCGTGGTCCTCGCGCTGATCCTCGGCATCCCGACGCTGCGCCTGCGAGCGGACTACCTCGCGATCACCACCATCGCCGCGGCCGAGATCCTGCGCCTGCTGGTCCGCAGCACCGCCGCCGAGCCGGTCACCGGTGGCGTCTTCGGCCTCCGGCAGTTCGGGGACGACTTCTTCGCGGTGAACCCCTTCCCCGGCGGGCGCACCTTCTTCGGTCCGTTGGCCGCGAGCCCGAACCGCGCCTGGGTGATGCTGGTCGGGTGGTCGCTGGTCGGACTGATGACCCTGTTGGTCTGGATGCTGATCCGCAGCCCGTGGGGCCGGGTCATCCGCTCCATCCGGGAGGACGAGGACGCGGCCCGCAGCCTCGGCAAGAACGTGTTCTCCTACAAGATGCAGAGCCTGGTGCTCGGTGGGGCCATCGGTGCGCTCGGCGGCGCGCTGTTCGCCCTGTCGCTCCAGACGGTGCAGCCCGACACCTTCCTCCCGCAGGTCACCTTCTACGCCTTCGCCATCCTGATCCTCGGCGGGACGGCGTCGACCTTCGGACCGGTGATCGGGGCGGTGATCTTCTGGTTCCTGATCGGCAGCCTCCAGAGCGGCCTGCGCCGGTTCTCCGACGCCGGGATGCTGCCCGACTTCTTCGGCGCGCAGTCCGTGGGGGCCGTGACGCTGACCTTCGTCGGGGTGCTGATCATGTCGCTGATGATCTTCCGTCCTCAGGGCATCCTGGGCGACAAGAAGGAGTTGCAGCTCGATGTCTCCTGACCCCGACACCGACGGCACCGACCCGCTGGCCGGCGTGGCGGCCGAGCCGGGCGTGCCCAAGCCCGACCCGATGCTGACCATCAGCGGCGTCCGGCGGGCGTTCGGCGGTCTCACCGCCGTCGACGTCGATCACCTCGAGATCCCCCGCGGCCTCATCACCGGCCTGATCGGACCCAACGGGGCCGGCAAGACGACGCTGTTCAACCTGCTGACCGGGTTCGACACCCCGGACCGTGGCACGTGGACCTTCGCGGGCGAGGATCTGGCCGGTGTGCCTGCCCACATCGTGGCGCGCAAGGGGATGGTCCGGACGTTCCAGCTGACCAAGGCCCTGTCCCGCATGACGGTGATGGAGAACATGCAGCTCGCGGCGGTCGGCCAGGGCGGCGAGCGGTTCTTCACGGCGCTCGTCCCCCCGCTGTGGCGGGCCAAGGAGGCCGAGATCACCGAGCGGGCCGATCAGCTGCTGGTGCGCTTCAAGCTCGATCACATGCGCGACGAGTTCGCCGGCACCCTGTCGGGTGGTCAGCGCAAGCTGCTGGAGATGGCCCGCGCGCTGATGGTGGAGCCGGCCCTGGTCATGCTGGACGAGCCGATGGCCGGGGTGAACCCTGCCTTGACGCAGTCGCTGCTCGGGCACGTGAAGGGACTACGGGACGACGAAGGCCGCACGGTCGTCTTCGTCGAGCACGACATGGACGTCGTCTTCGACATCTCCGACTGGGTCGTGTGCCTGGCCCAGGGCGAGGTGATCGCCGAGGGTCGCCCCGAAGAGATCGGTGCGGACCCCGCGGTGATCGACGCCTACCTCGGTGCTACGCACGATCATGACCCCGCCCAGCGGAAGAAGCGACACGAGAGGCGAGCATCGTGACCGATCTGGCCCCGGAGACCTCCCCCTACCCGGGCGAGGAGCCGATCCTGCGCGCCGATGCGCTGGTGGCCGGCTACGTGCCGGACGTGGACATCCTCAACGGCTGCGACCTGACCCTGTTCGAGGACGAGCTGGTGGGGATCATCGGTCCCAACGGCGCCGGGAAGTCCACGCTGATCAAGGCGATGTTCGGGCTGGTGCCGGTCTCCTCCGGCGCGGTCACGCTGCGAGGTGAGGACATCACCAACCGCCCCGGGCACGAGCTCGTGTCGATGGGCGTCAGCTACGTGCCGCAGACGCGCAACATCTTCGCTGCGCTGACGATCGAGGAGAACCTCGAGATGGGGATCTACCTCCGCCCCAAGATCTGGGCGGAGCGCTACGCCTTCGTGTGCGACCTGTTCCCCCTGCTCAAGGAGCGCGCGAAGCAACGTGCCGGATCGCTGTCCGGCGGCGAGCGCCAGATGGTGGCCATGGGACGCGCGCTGATGATGGATCCGTCCGTGCTGTTCCTGGATGAGCCCTCCGCGGGTCTGTCCCCGGCCAACCAGGACGGCGTCTTCCGGCGCATCGCGCAGATCAACGATGCCGGCATCTCGATCGTCATGGTCGAGCAGAACGCCCGGACGTGTCTGCAGATCTGCGACCGGGCCTACGTGCTGGATCAGGGCCAGAACGCCTACACCGGTACCGGTGACGAGCTGCTGGAGGACCCGAAGGTGATCGAGCTCTACCTCGGCACCCTGGCCAAGGCGCTCTAGCCCCGGGCGGTACCCAGCCGCCGGCCGCCGCGCGTTGGCACGCCCCAGCCGCCGGCAGCCACCGGTTGGCGCGAAACAGCGGATACCCGCTGCAACCTGCCGCCCCCGGAGCCGCAGCCCGACGGCCCCAGCCGCCGACCGGCACGTAGCAGCCGATACCCGCTGCAACCTGCCACCCCCGGAGCCGCAGCGTGACGGCCCCAGCCGCCGACCGGCACGTAGCAGCCGATACCCGCTGCAACCTCCGCTGCCGCCCATCGTGCATCCGTCTCGGCACGCGGATGGGCCCGGGGCATCGCGCCCCGGGCCCATCCTCTGCCAGCCTGGCGGCGTGGCAGCGTGCCGTGTCGCAGGTCAGTCGACCGTGCCGGTCACGGTGTCGAGCAGCGTGAACTCGCCGTCTTCCCAGCGGCTGACGTCGTAGGCGCCGCGCGACGGCTCGCCGGAGCCCTCACGGACCTCCATGAACGCCAGCGCGTCACCGGCAGCGGACTGGTACGCGATGGACTCGCCAGCCTCGACGAACTCCATGCACTCGGGGTAGCTGCCACACTCGTTGTCACCCTGCGTCACCGCGATCATCTGGTCC
>Ga0081527_100721_pt1 | contig 11849 bp, 9 predicted proteins | sample HotLakmasection5_FD_70992 | JGI IMG/M metagenome (GOLD analysis project Ga0081527, IMG submission 70992) | Hypersaline microbial mat communities from Hot Lake, Washington, USA - Section #5 (SPADES assembly) (version 2) | ecosystem: Environmental > Aquatic > Non-marine Saline and Alkaline >... | reverse complement strand
AGGGTGACCTCGGTGAGGTAGCGGGCGGTGGTGAACGCGTGGGCGAGCAGCCCGTCGGCCACCTCGCCGGTCACGCGGGTCATCAACGGTCCCACGGCGGCCAACCACACCGCTGGATCGCCGTGCCCATGGTCCTCGGGGGTGAAGAACGGCGTCATGAGGGTGTGCGAGGTGAACTCCCCCCGGAAGTTGAGCCGCTCGCCGGTCCGCCAGGCGTGCCAGATGGCACGCAGGGCGAGCACGTACTCGCGCATCCTGGCGGCGGGCTTCGACCACTCGGCCGAGAACCGCTTCTCGATGTGGGGCTTGATCTGGGAGCCGAGGCCGAGCACGAACCGGCCTCCGGTCAGCGCCTGGAGGTCGTGGGAGGCGTAGGCGACGTGCATCGGACTGCGGGGGAAGGCCACCGCGATGGCCGTTCCGACCTGCATGTCCCCGGAGACCGTGCCGGCGATGGCCGCCGCCAGGAAGGGATCGTGGACGGTCTCGGACACGAACCAGCCGTCGAACCCCCGGTCGCGCGCCGTGGTCACGACCTCGGCGGTCCTGCCCAGCGGATGTCCGTAGCTCATCTCATCGAGCTTCACTTCCCACTCCTCGCTCGGGTCACGCGGACCCGACCTGCTGGGGATCGACGTTGGCCAGTCGGACCTGGCCACGGGCGACGGCCGCACCGTCGCTGGCGCGGGACAGCACCGCCTGCCACAGCTGCTGGCTGCGTCCGACGTGGATCGGGGTGGCGACGGCATCGATCCGCCCCTGGCGGTGGCTGCGCAGGAAGTCGGTGCTGTTGCTCACCCCGACCACGAACCGCCCGCTGGCGGCCACCTGGAGCGCGGCCGCGATCGAAGCCATGGACTCGACGACCGCGCACCACACCCCGCCGTGGACGATGCCGTACGGCTGGTGGTGGCGCTCGTCGACCTCGAGGTGGGCGTGCACCGCCTCGAGGCTGATGCGGTCCCACACCAGACCGAGGGTGCGGGTGCCGAAGCCGTCGTGCTCGAAGACGAACAGGCCCTCGAGCTCCTCGGCCTCGACCGATGCCCCCGCCTCGAGGCGTGCGAGCACCTCCGCCATGGACCCGTCCCGGTCCCCCGGCATCTGGCTCATCCCGCTCCCCTCCACGCGGTCGCCGCCGGCGTCGGTGGCCTGCAGCACGACCGGGACGCTAGCGCGCCTGTCGTCCCGTCCGGCTGCTGCGGGCATCGCTGCACCGCGGCCCCGGCATCGGCGGCGACAGGCGACGCACCCTGGCTCGACGGGGACGGTGGTGGTGTGGTCAGATGACGTCCGCAGCCCCCGTCACCACCGCAGGAGCCCGCGATGGCCGAGAGCACGCCTGACATCAAGCCGCGCAGTCGGGACGTCACCGACGGCTACGAACGCGCCCCTGCCCGCGCGATGCTGCGGGCGATCGGCATGGGCGAGGACGACTGGTCCAAGCCGCAGATCGGCGTCGCGTCGTCCTGGAACGAGGTCACCCCCTGCAACCTCCCGCTCGACCGGCTCGCCAAGCAGGCGAAGCAGGGCATCCGGGAGGCGGGCGGCTTCCCGATCGAGTTCAACACGATCGCGGTGTCGGACGGCATCGCGATGGGGCACGAGGGCATGCGGGCCTCGCTGGTGTCGCGCGAGGTCATCGCCGACTCGGTCGAGACGATGATGCACGCCGAACGGCTCGACGGCATGGTCACCTTCGCCGGCTGCGACAAGTCGCTGCCCGGGATGATCATGGCGGCCGTGCGCCTGGACGTCGCCAGCACGTTCCTGTACGGGGGCTCGATCCTGCCCGGTCATCACGACGGCAGGGACATCACGATCCAGGAGGTCTTCGAGGCGGTCGGGGCGCGGGGCCGCGGGGCGATCGACGACGAGGAGCTGCTCGCGATCGAGCGGGCGGCCTGCCCGACCGAGGGTTCCTGTGGTGGCATGTTCACCGCCAACACCATGGCGTCGGCGATCGAGGCCATGGGCATGGCGCTGCCCGGCTCCTCGAGCCCTCCGGCCACCGACGCACGCCGCGACGACTACGCCCGCCGTTCGGGCGCCGCGGTCGTCCGCCTGCTGGAGCTCGGACTCACCGCCCGCGACATCGTGACCCGTGAGGCGCTGGAGAACGCGATCGCGGTCGTGATGGCCGTCGGCGGCTCCACCAACGCCGTCCTGCACCTCGTGGCGATCGCGCGCGAGGCCGAGGTGGAGCTGCACCTCGACGACTTCGACCGCATCGGTCGCCGTGTCCCCCACATCGCCGACACCAAGCCAGGTGGACGCTTCGTGATGACCGACCTCGATCGCATCGGCGGGGTCCCGGTGGTCCTCAAGGAGCTCCTCGAGGCCGGGTTGCTGCACGGTGACGCCCTCACCATCACGGGGCGCACGATGGCCGAGGAGCTGGCGGACATGGACGTGCCCGCGCCCGACGGCGAGGTGGTCCACCCCCTCGATCAGCCCATCCACCGGGCCGGTGGCCTCGCGATCCTGCGCGGGTCGCTGGCACCGGACGGCGCGGTCGTGAAGATCGCCGGGCTGACCGCCGACCAGATGGCCTTCGAGGGCCCGGCCCGCGTCTTCGACGGTGAACAGGGCGCGATGGAGGCCGTGCTGACCGGACGGATCGTGGACGGGGACGTGATCGTGATCCGCTACGAGGGCCCCAAGGGCGGCCCCGGGATGCGCGAGATGCTCGCGGTCACCTCGGCGGTCAAGGGGGCTGGGCTCGGCGGCACCGTCGCCCTGCTCACCGACGGGCGCTTCTCCGGGGCGACCCACGGCTTCTCGATCGGCCACGTCGCTCCCGAGGCCACCGACGGCGGCCCGATCGCCTTCGTCCGGGAGGGCGACCGGATCAGGATCGACGTCGCCGAGCGCACGATGGACCTGCTGGTCGACGACGCCGAGCTCGCGGCACGCCGTGAGGGCTGGACGCCCCTGCCTGCGCGCTACACCAGGGGCGTGCTGGCCAAGTACGCCCGGACCGTCGAGTCGGCCAGCCTGGGCGCGACCACCGCGGTGTGAGGTCACCGGTAGCCTCACGGGGGCGCCGTCGTCCACCGCGAGGTCACCGTGCAGTTCGAGGAGCTGCGGTTCGTCTGCCAGGAGGCGGCGATCGACCTGGTGCGGACCCGGGGCCGGCCACTGCCACCCACCGTGGTGCTCCCGGGGCCCGAACGGACCCGGCTGCTCACGCTGCCCGAGCTGCCGGCCGAGGACGAGTCGCGCCACGCCGTGCTCGCCCGCCTCGCCGCCGACCACATCACGGGCGGTGGGGTCCCCTGCTGGGGCTTCGTCGCCGAGGCGGAGGTCGATGGCCGCGACGCCGTGGTCGTGGTCTTCGGTGCACGGCGCCACGCGCCGCACCTGACCGGGTCCTTCTTCGCCCCGGAGGGTGGACTCGAAGCCTTCGCGGTCGCCGAGGAGCTGGATCCCACGGCGCTGCCCTTCCTGCATCCGCTCCAGCACGCTGTGGACGCCCTCCCGGCGGCCGGTGACGTGTTCGCCGCCGTCGACCCGAAGCGGGCCGGACCGGGTGGGCATCTCCCCCTCATCGAGTGACGCCGGACCGGCGCGACGGCCAGAGCCCCTCGTCACCGATCGGCCGGCGGGCGCAGGTCGGGCCGTGCCTGCGGATCCGCGCGGGCTGGTGACGCTGTCACACACCTGGCCCGAGCAGGTGCGCCCTGTCGATCTCGATGAACACCGCGGTGGCGCTGGCGACGAGTTGCTCGCCCGACCGCAGCCGTCCCGCCGCGCGGAGATGACGTCCCTCGCGCTCGACGACCCAGCCGTGTAGCTCGAGCGGGGTGCCCACCGGGGTCGGACGGTGGTAGCGCACCGTCAGTTCGCCGGTGAACGCGGGCACGTGGTGCAGGGTCAGCAGGTACCCGAGGACATCGTCGAACAACGCGGCCACGATACCGCCGTGCGCCATGTTCGGAGCGCCCTCGAAGGCCGCACCGAGCCTGATCCGGGCGAGGACCCCCTCACCGTCGCGTTGCACCCTGATCCCGACCCCGAGCGGGTTCCAGGGGCCGGAGACGAAGCACTCGTCGAAGTGCACGAAGGCGGCGCCGTCGGCGACGTCTCCCCCGAACATGCGACGCGCCAGCTGCTCCAGATCGCGCTGTCGGCTCCGGGCTCGCTCTGCGGTGTCCGCCAGCGTCTGGACGTGCTCGGCGATGTGTCGCAGGTCGGCCTCGTCCACATCGTGGGCCAGCAGCGCGTGCCCGAGTCGACGGACCGCCGCGGCGGCCGCCTCCCGCGCCGGTAGCGGCTCCGGCGCCTCTGCAGACCCGGCGACTGGGTCGCTCTCACGCACCTCGCAGCCTCCCCTGGCTCAGGCCACCGGTGGGTGCCCGACCGCCCGCTGCGAGGGCAGCAGCTGGCGGGCGTGGGCGCGCATGTCGAAGCCCGGATCGACCAGGGCGGTCATGCCGAGCCCCGTCAACGCACCGAGCATCACCTCCGCGCGCGCGATGGCCTCGGCCTCGCTCAGGCCGGGATCCTCGCGTTGCCACGCATCCGCGAACCGCTCGACCCGACGCCGGTGGCTGCGCAGGACCCGCGCCGCGATGGCCGGGTCGGTGAGCCCGCGGCCGGCGAGCTGCAGGTAGATCCGGGCGATCGGCGACGACCCGGTCATGAAGGCCACGAAGGCGTCGACCAGGTCGTCGAGGGTGTCCGTGCCGGCCCCGGCGGGATCCGGGTCGACCGCCTCGATCGCCTCGCGGATGACCTCGAAGACCGCGTCGTCCTTGGAGGCGAAGAGGTTGTAGAAGCTGCCCGCCCCGACGCGGGCGTGCGCCGTGATCGCCTTGAGGGTGACGCCCTCGATGCCGACCTCGGCGAGCAGGCGGCGCGTGGCCGACAGGATCCGCTCGCGGGTCTCGAGCCCGACGCGGTACCTGGCCATCGGCCACCTCCTCCTGGGGTGTGCGGTCGTCGGGACCCATCTGCTGCGGTCGTTGTCCCCTGGTGTCGGATCGACGGGGCGCGGAACCTAGCGGCAGCGGGACCCGGGCCGTGCGGCGTCAGCTTGCAGAAATGGAGCGGACACTCCAAGATGTAGCATACGTTCTAAGATGGAACGCCTGCTCCAGGTTCGAGTGCTCGCCACTGGAGCTGGACGATGGTCGCGGCAGGACGCGCTGGGAGCCCGCCCCGCGACGAGGCCGGCCGACCGAGGGAGACGCGATGAGCCACTACAAGAGCAACCTCCGTGACATCGAGTTCAACCTCTTCGAGGTGCTCGGAGCGGACAGCTACTTCGGGACCGGCCCCTTCGAGGCGGTGGACGGCGAGCAGGCGAGGATGCTGCTCAGTGAGCTCGACCGCTTCACCCGCGAGTCGATCTGGGCGGAATCGTTCGTCCCGACCGACCGGGAGCCGCTCCAGCTCTCCCCCGAGGGCGACGTCACGATCCCCGAGGAGCTCAACCGGGCGCTCGAGGCCTTCTACGACGCTGGCTGGCACCTGATGCCCCTGCCGACCCACCTCGGAGGCTTCGGCGCCCCGCCGACGATCCGCTGGGCCGGGACCGAGCTGCTCGCTGGCGGGCACGCCACGGCCAGCCTGTGGCCGATCGGGGCCCTGATGGCCTCCATCCTGGACAAGATCGGCACGGAGGGACAGAAGGAGACCTTCGGCCGGCCGCTGGTCGAGGACCGTTGGGGCGGCACGATGGTGCTGACCGAGCCGGACGCCGGCTCCGACGTCGGCGCCGGGGTGACGAAGGCGACCTTCGTCGAAGCCGCGGGCGAGGACGACCTCGGCGACGTCTACCACCTCGAGGGGATCAAGCGGTTCATCACCTCCGCCGACGCCCAGACGCACCCGAACACCCTGCACCTGGTGCTGGCCCGCCCCGAGGGCGCGGGGCCAGGGACCAAGGGCCTGAGCCTGTTCCTGGTGCCCAAGCGGCACGTCAACCCCGACGGCTCGATCGGTGAGCGCAACGGCGTGCGGGTCTCCAACCTCGAGAAGAAGATGGGGATCAAGGGATCCGCGACCTGCGAGCTGTCCCTCGGCCAGGACGGCGAGCCGTGCGTCGGCTACCTCGCCGGCAACGTCCACGAGGGCATCAAGCAGATGTTCCTCGTGATCGAGTACGCGCGCATGATGGTCGGCACCAAGGCCATGGCGACGCTGTCGACCGGCTACCTGAACGCGCTCGACTACGCCAAGATCCGTGTCCAGGGCCCGGACATGACCCAGATGGCCGACAAGACCGCGCCCAAGGTCGAGATCATCAAGCATCCGGACGTGCGCCGGATGCTGATGGAGCAGAAGGCCCACGCCGAGGGGATGCGGGCGCTGGTGATGTACGCCGGCTGGGTGCAGGACCAGGCCCAGCTCGCCGCGCACCCCGACACCGGGGGCGGGGCCGATGACGACGAGCACGACCGCTGGATCGCGCGCGAGGACCTGCTGCTGCCCCTGGTCAAGGGCTACTGCTCGGAGAAGGCCTACGAGCTGCTCGGCTCCATGAGCCTGCAGACCTTCGGCGGCTCCGGGTTCACCCAGGACTACCCCATCGAGCAGTACATCCGTGACGCGAAGATCGACACCCTCTACGAGGGCACCACGGCGATCCAGGCGCTGGACCTGCTGTTCCGCAAGATCGTGCGTGACCAGGGCGCGACGCTGACCTGGTATGCGGACCAGATCCGGACCTTCCTGAAAGCCGGCGTCGACGGCGATCCCTTCGCCGACGAGCGGGAACGTCTCGGCACGGCGCTGGACGCGACCCAGTCGCACCTCGGGGTGCTGCTCCAGCACGCCATGGCGTCCATGGACGAGTCGAAGCGCACGGAGCTGTACAAGACCGGGCTGCAGAGCACCGCGTTCCTGGCCTCGCTGGCCGAGGTGATGATCGGCTGGCTGCTGCTGCGGCAGGCGGAGGTCGCCCACGACGCCCTGGAGGTCGGTGGCGACAAGGACCGCGACTTCTACACCGGCAAGATCGCCGCCGCTCGCTACTTCGCGAAGGCGGTCCTGCCGAAGACCGGTCTGCGCGCCCAGATCGCCAGCGAGGAGGACGGTGCGCTGATGGCCGTGCCGGCCGAGGCGTTCTGAACCGAACCTTTCCCCTCCCCTGTCGGTGGGCCCGCCCTGATGGCGGGCCCATCGGCGTGTCGGCCCGATGTGCAGGGGCGTGGTGGCATGACGTTCGGACACCGGCCCCTTCGTCGGGCGTGGGCCCGTGAGCGGTATCTTGGCCGGTCGGCCGCCGCCGCTCGACCACCGCGGCGCCGAGCCGGAGCTGACCTGCGGCGACGCCTGATCCCGTCGCCCTGTCGAGGGAGCGCACGATGGCGAGCTCGTCCAGATCCCGGGGTCGCGATGCCCAGGGACGCCCGACGGGATGGCGGCGCGGCCGCCGCTGGCTGCTGGCGATCCTGGCCGTCGTCGTGCTCCTCGGCGCGGCGTTCGGACTGCTCGCCTTCTACCTGGTCTTCTCGAGCGTGCCGCTGCCCGATGACATCGACGCCCGCTCCTCCCTGGTCTTCGACGTCGACGGCGAGGAGGTCGGCACGCTGGCCAGCGAGCTGACCCGGGAGGACGTGCCGATCGGCTCGCTGCCCGAGCACGTCCCGGCCGCGGTGATCGCCGCTGAGGACCGCGGGTTCTACGAGCACCGGGGCATCTCGGTGACGGGCATCGCCCGGGCGCTGTTCACCAACGTCCGGGCCGGCGAGGTCCAGCAGGGCGGCTCCACCATCACCCAGCAGTACATCAAGAACGCCGCGCTGAGCCCCGAGGTGACCTACCGGCGCAAGGTCGAGGAGGCCGCGCTGGCGATCAAGCTCGAACGGACCTACAGCAAGGACGAGATCCTCGGCTTCTACCTCAACACGATCTACTGGGGACGTGGGGCGTACGGGATCGAGGCCAGCGCTCAGGCCTACTTCGACCTGCCGGCGTCCGAGCTCGACGTCAACCAGGCCGCCACCCTGGCCGGCCTCGTCGCCTCGCCGGAGAACCTCGACCCGCTGGACAACCCCGCCGGCGCCGACCAGCGGCGCCGGTTCGTCCTCGAGGGCATGGTCGAGACCGGCGCCCTCAGCCGGGCGGAGGCGGACGAGCTGCTGGCGGCGGGTCTGCCGGCGGTCAGTGAGCAGCGCGGGACGGATCGCGGCCCCAACGCCTACTACCTCGAGGCCGTCCGACGCGAGCTGTCGTCGCGGGAGGAGTTCGCGCAGGGCGAGCTGTTCCGGGGCCTGCGGATCTACACCGAGCTGGACCAGTCGATGCAAGCCGCCGCCCAGGAGACGCTGACCGCGGCGATCGCGGACGGGCCCACCGACACCGGCGCGATCGTCTCGATCGACCCGCTGACCGGTGGCGTCCGGGCTCTGGTGGGCGGTCCCGACGTCGCCGAGCAGCCGTTCAACGCCGCGGTACGTGCCGTTCGGCAGGTCGGCTCGACCTTCAAGGCGTTCACCCTGCAGGCGTTCATCGAGAGCGGCCGCTCGCCCGAGAGCCGCTTCAGCGCCCCTGCCGAGCTCGAGGTCGAGGGCAGCGACCGTCCCATCTCGAACTTCGGCGGGTCGAGCTTCGGTGAGCAGACCGTGCGCCAGGCGACGGCCTCGTCCACCAACACCGTCTACGTCCAGATGCAGGAGGAGGTCGGTCGCGAGCGGGTCATCGACGCCGCCCGCCGTGCCGGCCTGCCCCAGGCCAAGGACGACGAGGTGTTCCCGACCGAGCGGGGCGAGGGTGCCGTCCTGCTGCCCTTCGCCGGGCTGACGCTCGGCCAGGACGCGTTCAGCCCGCTGGAGCTGACCTCGGCCTACGCCACCTACGCCGGGGAGGGCTTCCAGATCCGCCCTCGGCTCGTCCTACGGGTGGAGGACGTCGACGGCCGGGCGATCTTCACCGCCGATGAGGTCGAGGAGCAGGCGATGGACACCCAGGTGGCGCGCACCGTCACCGACGTGCTCGCCGACGCCGTCGCCACCGGCAGCGGCGCCGCCGCCGCGTTGGAGGATCGACCGATCGCCGGCAAGACCGGGACCACCAACGAGGGCCGCGACGTGTGGTTCGCCGGCTACGTGCCCCAGTTGGCCACGACCGTGTGGCTCGGCAACCTCGACAACACCCCGATCGAGGGTGAGGGGGTCACCGGCGGCGGGTTGGCGGCTCCCGTGTGGCGCACCTACATGGCGCGCGCCACCGAGGGGCTCGAGGTCCAGGGCTTCACGGCACCGTCGGTGGAGTTGGAGGGCGGGGAGCCGGACGAGACCGCGTGTCCGGAGGGCTACGAGTTCGCCGAGCCCCCCACCGCCGCCGACGAGGACGGGTTCTTCCCCGACGTGCTGGTCGACCTGACCGACGCCGAGGGCCGTCCCTGCGTGGAGATCAAGCCCGAGCTGGAGCCGTGCCCGCCGGGTTACGAGTTCGGCCCGTTGCCGGAGGGACCGGACGAGTTCGGACGGGTCCCCGACGTGCTCGACGAGCCGGTGGACTTCCAGGGCCGTCGGTGCGTGGAGATCCTGGAGGAACCGGAGCCCGAACCCGAGCCCGAGCCCGAACCCGAGCCCGAGCCGGAGCCCGAACCCGAGCCCGAGCCGGACCCCGAACCCGAGCCGGAGCCCGAGCCCGAGCCGGACCCCGAGCCGGACCCCGAGCCGGACCCCGAACCCGAGCCGGACCCCGAGCCCGAGCCGGACGCCTGAGGGCACCGCTGGCCCCCCGGGCCGACCCGGGACCGCCGGTGCCGGGGATCAGGCGATGATGCCGGCGTCGCGGAGCCGGTCCCGCTCCTCGACCCCGTAGCCGAGCGGCGCGAGGATCTCGTCGGTGTGCTCACCGAAGGCCGGTGGGGGCCGCTCGATGGTCCCGGGTGTCCGGGACAGCCGGGGAGCCGGGGCGGGCTGGCGCGCGCCGAACACCTCGACGAAGGTGCCACGGGCTCGGTTGTGGTCGTGTTCGGGCGCCTCGTCGAGGTCGAGCACCGGCGCGACGCACGCGTCGCTGTCGGCGAACAGCGCCACCCAGTCGTCGCGGTCCCGGGTGGCGAACAGCGCACCCAGGCGACGCTTCTGCTCCGGCCAGGCCTCCCGATCGTGCTGCGGCCACTCCGCGGGGTCCTGCTCGAGGCGGGCACACAGTTCGGCGTGGAACTGCGGCTCCAGCGCGGCGACCGCGAGGAAGCGTCCGTCGGCGCACCGGTAGGTGTCGTAGTAGGGCGCGCCACCGTCGAGCAGGTTGCTACCCCGTTCGAGCGACCAGGCGCCGAGCTGTCGTAGGCCGTGCAGGAAGGCCGTCAACGACGCGGCACCGTCGAGCATGGCGACGTCGATGACCTGTCCCTGACCGGAGCTCGCGCGCTCGACGAGGGCGGCGAGCACCCCGATCGCCAGGAACGCCCCGCCGCCGGCGAAGTCGGCGAGGTAGTTGATCGGTGGTGGGGGTGGTGCGTCGGGCCGCCCGATGCCGTGGAGTGCGCCGGCGACCGCCGCGTAGTCGAGGTCGTGGCCGGCGCGGGCCGCCAGTGGCCCCTCCTGCCCCCAGCCGGTGACCCGTGCGTAGACCAACCCGGGGTGCGCTGCATGCAGCACGTCCGGTCCGAGCCCGAGCCGTTCCACCACCCCGGGACGGAACCCCTCGACGAACACGTCGGCCGTCGCGGCGAGTCGACCGACCACCTCGACCCCCTCGGGGCGCTTGAGATCGACGGCCACCGAGCGACGGTTGCGGGACAGGCCGAGCATCGACACCTCGGCGCCCGCCGCTCCCCGGGCGGCTGCGACCCGGTCGACCCGCACCACCTCGGCACCGAGGTCGGCGAGCAGCATCACCCCGTAGGGTGCCGGACCGATCGCCGCCAGCTCGACGACCCGCACACCCTCCAGAGGACCGCCCATCTCACCACCTCTGCGGCATCGTCACCGCGCTGGCCCGGCCGTGTCGCTGCACATGCTCACCCCGACCGGTCGCGGAGATCGATCACCGCACCGGAGGTGACCTCCTCGTCGTCGAGGACCGACCAGAAGCGCGTCGCGACGGCCCGGGGGTCCTCGAGCGCCCCGTCGGCGTCAAGCTGCCGGAAGCGCTCCACCTGGGGGAAGTCCCGGGCGTCGGTCGCGCGGATCGTCTCCTGCATCCCCGTGGCCACCACGCCCGGGGTGATGCTCAACACGCGCGTCCCGCCGCGCTCACGCTGCTCAACCCCGACCGTGCGGACCCAGCGGTCGACCGCCGCCTTCCCCGCCCCGTACGAGGACCAACCGGGGTAGTCCTTGCGGGCCGCTCCCGAGGAGACCATGACCAGCTCCCGGCGGCAGCGCAGGTGCGAGACGGCACCCAGGAAGCGGTGGCCGAGCACCTGGGGCGCGGCGCCGTTGAGGAGCACGTTGGCCTGGTAGCGCAGCGGATCCACCTCGCCCGCGAACCCGATCGGGGCGATCGTGCCCGCGGACTGGATGCAGGTGATCCGCGCCCACTCCCGCTCGGTGGCCACCGCGTCGATCACGTCGCCGACCCGGGCCCAGCTCGTCGGGTCGGCGAGGTCGGCTTCGAGGTGGCCCTGCGCCACGTCGGCGGCGGGCCGCCGGCTCACGCTGATGCGGTGCGCATCGGCGGGAGCGGTGGCCAACAGCGCGTGACCGATGCCGGCTGACCCGCCTGTGACGATGACCAGATGCTCCATGCCGGGAGCCTACTGTGCCAGCCGTCACCACCCGAGGTCGGCGAGGAAGCGCCCGACCTGCGCCTGGAACGGCCCGCGCGCCTGCTCCGGGAACCCGTGACCGAGGTCGTCGAACCGGACGAAGGAGGCGTGTTTGAGCCGCTCTGCCAGCTGCTCGGCGGCGACCGGATCGATGAGGTCGTCACGCCCGCCG
>Ga0081527_100715_pt1 | contig 11955 bp, 10 predicted proteins | sample HotLakmasection5_FD_70992 | JGI IMG/M metagenome (GOLD analysis project Ga0081527, IMG submission 70992) | Hypersaline microbial mat communities from Hot Lake, Washington, USA - Section #5 (SPADES assembly) (version 2) | ecosystem: Environmental > Aquatic > Non-marine Saline and Alkaline >... | reverse complement strand
GCATGGGGGCTGAGCCGCGCTTCCTGGGCGACGGGGCCGGCAGCCTGGAAACCGGCAAATACTCCGACCTCATCGTGGGGGACGCTGATGCGCTGCACAATATGCCTCATTTCCGCCGCGACTCACAGGCAGTCTACTCGCAGCTTGTCTACGCCGCCAAGAGCACCGACGTCCGCCATGTGATGTGTCATGGGCGTTGGCTGATGCGCGACCGCGAGCTGCTCACTGTCGATGTGACCGAGTCGCTGGAGCAGGCCCGCGAATATGCCACCCGCGTCGATGATTTTCTCATCGCACATGAAAACGACGTCCTCAGCAAGCTGGTCGCCGTTGGCGGCCTGGAACGTTCTGAGAGCTTCGAAGTCCAGGTCAAGGCCATCATACCGGAAGCAGCCACCGTCCACACGCTGCTCGACCATCCCGATGTCGAAGTGCTGCGCGACGTCCACTATCGCCAGTATGACACATACTTCCTGTTCAACGACCCGGACATGGGCCGTGTCCGCTACCGCGAGGACGAGCGCGTTGACGAAAAAGGTGAAGTGACTGAGGTCCGCGCTCGCCTGACCTTCACCATGCCGGAGAAAGAACGCGAATTCAACTCCGCTGTGCTGCTGTCACACTCGCGCTTTATCGCCCCGGCAGATCGTCCGCTGCGCTTTTACAAGGAGTACTTCCAGGCGTCAGAAACCTTCGAGATGGGAAAGGATCGTTCTCGCTGGCATATCCATTATCAGGGTGTGCTGTATTACATCAACGTCGATAAAATGGTGAAACCCGCCCGCTCAGAGACCTTCATCGAGATCAAATCGCGCACGTGGTCGCTCGAAGACGCGGAGCACAAGGCGGATGGCATCCGGCGCATGATGGAACTGCTGGGCATCTCCGCTCAGGACGCCGTCCAACAGGAATATATCGATATGCACCGCAGCTGACCACAGTATCATCAAACCTGTCATCCGGAAGCCGGCGAGATGCCGGCTTTTGGATTCCTGCACCTGTGTTAATTCAATGCGTAACGCTAATGGATTATAGTTTCTGGTGTAAAACATATAACTTATGGAGTGGATTATTGGTTAAGTTGCATAACCTCATGTGTAAATCCAGCAGATTTTGTGTAAGAATAAAGTGACCTTATGCAGTCCAGTTTCCGGCAGCGCCCGGAAGGAGAATAGTTTTATTATGACCAGTGCCCTGACAGCAGAACTGGAAAGCTCAACCATCAACAATGCCTACACCACCGCCATCGCCCAGTACAACCGGGCTGCCAGCTTCCTCGATCTCCCCTCCGATATCATCGACTATATGCGTTACCCCCGCCGTGAGTTCACCGTCAATTTCCCGGTCCGGCGAGACGACGGTACGATTGAGATGTTCACTGGCTACCGTGTGCATCACAGTACCATACTGGGACCATCCAAAGGCGGCATCCGTTACAGCACACACGTTGACGTCAACGAAGTGCGCGCCCTGGCGATGTGGATGACCTGGAAATGCGCCCTGATGCGGTTGCCCTTCGGCGGCGCCAAAGGTGGCGTCGTCGTCGATCCGCGCCACCTCAGTTACAATGAGCTGGAGCGCGTTACCCGTCGCTACGCATCCGAGCTGGTGCCCATGCTCAACCCCCAGTCCGACATCCCCGCGCCAGACATGGGCACGACCCCACAGATGATGGCCTGGATTATGGACACCTACAGTATGACGGTCGGTTATTCGGTGCCGGCTGTCGTCACCGGCAAACCGTTGAGCATTGGCGGCAGCGAAGGGCGCGTGGTGGCCACTGGTCGCGGCGTTATCCTGGCAATGATGGAAGCACTCAAACGCCAGGGTCGGACAGATGCCGAATCGATCAGCCTGGCCATTCAGGGATTTGGCAATGTCGGCTCCAATGCCGCGCATTACGCTCACAGTCAGGGATTCCAGATAATCGCCGTCAGCGACGTTGACGGCGGCATTTACAACCCCAATGGGCTGGATATTCCGGCGCTGCTAACCTACTACGACAAAAATGGACGGCTGGGCGGCTTCCCCGAAGCCGAGATCATCTCCAACACCGAACTGCTGGTCCTGCCGTGCGATGTCCTCATCCCAGCGGCCCTGGAAAGCCAGATCACAGCCAGCAACGCCGATGACATCCAGGCCGATCTGATCGTCGAAGCCGCCAACGGCCCTACCACACCAGAGGCCGATGACATCCTCAATGATCGCGGCGTGCTGCTTATCCCGGATATTCTGGCCAACGCCGGTGGCGTGGCTGTCTCTTATTTCGAGTGGGTGCAGGATTTGCAGTCCTTCTTCTGGGACGAGGAAGAGATTTTCCGCCAGCTTGAGCGCATCATGGTGCGCGGTTACGATGCGACCATCCGCACGGCGGAAAAATACAACGTGCCCCTGCGTACCGCCGCCCAGATCGCCGCCATCCAGCGCGTGGCCGACGCCCTGATGACACGCGGCATCTATCCGTAGTTTCCGCCAGCCACATCAACAACAGGCAACCCTTCGCGGGCAGATCATCGCGATGATCTGCCCGTGTGCGGGTTCAGCCTGCGACCTGGCAGGGATATTTGCCACGTGCTATACTGCGCCGCATGACGACGCAAAACGGAAACAACCGAGACTCAGCAACCGCCATTAACGCCGAACGCCTGACCTGGGTGGAAATCGACACCGACGCGCTGGCCAGCAATGTTCGCCTGATTAAATCGTTCATCGGCCCGGATGTCGCGCTGATGGCCGTCGTCAAAGCCGATGCTTACGGTCATGGCGCGGTACAGGCGGCGCGCATCGCGCTGCTCAACGGCGCGACTTACATCGGCGTGTCATCGATTGACGAAGCGCTTGTTCTGCGCGCCGCCGGCATTGACGGTCCCATCATCGCCCTCAACTTTACACCGCCACATCGCCTGGTGGATGCACTACATCACGACATCACGCTCGCTCTCTACGATCTGGATATCGCCCACGCCTACAACCGCATCGCGCGCGAACTTAAGCAGACCGTCCGCGTGCACTTCAAAATTGATACAGGAATGGGACGCCTGGGGGTGCTGCCGCAGCAGGTCGAACCGGCCTTCCAGGAAATTCTGAAGCTGGACGGCATTCACGTCGAGGGCATCTACACGCATTTTTCTGTCGCCGACGAAGACGCGGATTACACCCGCCAGCAGTTCAACACCTTTACGGCGCTCGTCGATTACCTGAAGGCGACTACCGGCTATGATTTTCGCTATATCCACGCCGCCAACAGCGCCGGAACCCTCAGACATCCCGACATGCACCTCAATATGGTGCGTACGGGCATCGCCATGTTCGGCATGCACCCATCCGATGACGTGCGGCTCCCTGCTGGCTTCAGGCCGGTGATGGGGTGGAAAACAATGGTGGCTCAGGTCAAAACGCTGCCACCCGGCCATGCCATCGGTTATGGCAACACCTACATCACCAGCACCGAAGAACGCATCGCCATTCTGCCGGTCGGCTACGCCGACGGTTTCCGGCGCACGCCCTTCACCTGGCGCGAAGTCCTCATCCGGGGGCGGCGCGCGCCACTGGTGGGCCGCGTGAGCATGGAGAAATCAGCCGTTAGTGTGTCGCACATCCCTGACGTTCAGATTGGCGATGAGGTCGTGCTGCTGGGCAGTCAGGACGGCGACACCCTCACTGCCGAGGAGATCGCCAGCCACCTGCAAACCATTAACTACGAGCTGACCTGTACCATCCTGCCGCGCATACCCCGCCGTTAAGTCACCGTTTACAACTGGTCACGGATGTCAGCGGCGATGCGTGACGGTTCGGTGACAAACGAGTACACCCGCACCAGTCGCCCCTCACGGTTGATGAGAAATTTCGAAGCTGTGTGGTCGATCAGATAGCCGGCCTCAGAGCCGGCAGTCGGTCGCCGTTCATAAACCAAACTGTAATCGCCCTGGATAGTCTGTAACACGTCATCCGTCCCACTCAGACCGATGAACTCCGGGTCGTAACGCTGCAGATAGCGGTCGATAAACTCCGGTGTGTCGCGCTCGCCATCCACACTGACGAAAAGAAACACGACGTCGTCGGCCTCATCACCCAGATCGCGCTTGATACGCCGAAAGTCCAGCAGAGTCGCCGGGCAGGCATCCGGGCAATGCGTATAGCCAAAGTAGACCAGCACCAGGCGCCCCTGTAGATCGCTCAGACTCAGCGGCTCACCGTTGTTGGCAACCAGCGTAAAATCCTGGAGTTCCTGCGGCGGGTCGATGCGGGTGATACCGGCCAGTTCAGCATCCTGCTGCGTGACTTCGGCATCAGGTGAGTCATCGCCAAGCAGTTCCAGAGCCAGCAGCAGGCCCCCCACCAGCAAAGCAACGACCAGCAATCCACCGATGACAATTGCCGCGACATTGGCATTACTAGCGCGGCCATGTTGTTCGCTCACAATATCGCTCCCTGTCGTCGTCAGCCAGACATCGCATCCGGCATCATATCCATTTCATCCCGTACCGGCACGCCCAACGTAAGCACCTCGCCGTTATCCAGTTCCAGCGCCAGAAACAGCGCATCCCCCGGCAGCAGATCACGCGTGAGCTGCATCAGCATCACATGCAGGGCACGGGGTCGCAGCTCCACTGTCTCGCCGGCGAGCAGGGCGATACCATCTTCGAGTTCGAACATGCGCATCACGCCGTCTTCCATCAACGTGTTATGCAGTTCCACCACACCGGCCAGATCGCTGCTGGCACCGACAATCGTCCGATCCTCATCGCCGGTATTGGTGATCGTCATATAGGCGGCGCTCGGGGGAATCATGTCCGGTTCGACGTCTTGATCGTCGTGCATCGCCGTCATCGCCGTTGGCCGCGCCCACACATCTGCCACCACGATCTCCGGCGGATTCTGCGGCGCTTCTTCCAGAACCGGCACGCCAATAACGACCTCCAAACTCTCCGTATCACCCTCGGCGACTGTCTCGAAAAACAACGACAGCGAGATAGCCTCGCCTACCACCAGATCACGCTCCAGGTCGAGCAACATCAGATGCAGGCCGCCCGGTGCCATTATCACCACCCCACCAGCAGAGATATCCAGGCCATCGGCTGGCGACATGCGCATCACATCATTTTCGATGACCGTCTCGTGAATTTCTACGACGCCCGCCGCCGGACTGCTGGCAGCCACCAACCGCAGCGCCATATCGGTTTGATTAGCCAGTTCCATGTAAGCAGCCGTAGGGCCGTATTCGCCCGCGCTGTCTTGATCACCGTGCGTCATGTCGTCGCGCTCGCCAGCGCCACCGGTCGCACGTACCCAGCTATTACTGATAATCAAATCGTGATCGTCGGCGGCGGAGACACTGGACACAGGCAGAACAAACGCTATCACCAGCAAAGACAATGTCACAAACAGCAGCACCCTGAACATAGTATCACCCCTGAAATGTTAAAACCCATGTTAAGCTCCAGTTGTGAACATTTTAACGATGTACCGGCGGCGACGCAATCACCACAATGCGCAACCAGTGGTTATTCATTTAATGCTCATGCTGGCGCGCAGTCAGGATAATAGCTTCCGCCCCACCAGCAGGATATACTGGTGGTCGAACTCAGCGTCCACCGTGCCGATGCAGCGCGGCTGCATAAACGCACGCACCCCAGACGGCGCCTGCGCCAGCATGATCTGCAGACGTTCGATGACTGCTGGTTCGCAGCCTTGGCGCTCCGCCCAGGGAATAAGCCGCATGCCACGCCGGGCCATCGTTTCCATGTGTTCGACTTCAAGACCGGCATCCAACAGCATCCCGCGCCATTCATACGCAGAAAAAGCCCGGTGATGGCTTGGATCGCGCAGGCGCTCAAAAGCGTCGATATAGCGCGCGGCCCGCTCATCATCCGGCAGCAGATGGTCCTCAATCACCAACAAGCCACCGGGTTTAAGTACACGCGCGCATTCCAGCACAAAACGGAAACAGTCCGGGAAGTGATGTGGCGCGATACGGCACGTCACCACATCATACGTCTCAGACGCAAACGCCAGCCGTTCGGCATCGGTAGTCACATACTGAATGTTGGTCACTGCCTGCGCGGTCAGATACTCGCGTGCCGCCGCCAGCATGGTTAGCGTCAGATCGGCAGCGACGACCCACGACACCAGCGGCGCCAGTCGCAGCGCGGTATGACCGCCACCAGTGGCGATGTCCAGCGCCGTCCAGCCCGGCTGAGCCTGTACCAGCTCAATCAGGCGATCCAGGTCCGCGCCACCGCGATGCACGTCGCTGGTGACATAGCTAGCGGCGAAACGTCCAAAGCGATACTGAGATCGGGCTTTGTTGTCATCGTATGTCATGGTGCCGTCTTTCTATCCTCGGTTGCAGGTCCATTTTAGCAGAAAACCAGCCGCCAGCAGCAGGCCAGACCGCCCCATGCTTTGAGCGAAACCCAGGCAACGCCAATCTATACAACCGTGTTATAATACGGTTCTGGTTTTCGTCCCACAGGGAAGATTACATGGCATTCTCGTTCGAAATCCTGGCAACCGATGGCCCTGCGCGGGCCGGCGTTTTCCACACGCCCCATGGGAGCATCCCAACACCCGTATTCGCGCCGGTCGGTACAGCCGCCACCGTCAAAGCCGTTCCCCCACGTGACCTGCACGACATCGGCGCGACGCTGGTGCTGGCGAACACCTATCACCTGCATCTACGTCCCGGCGACGAATTGGTACGCGATATGGGTGGCCTGCATCGCTTTATGGCGTGGCCCGGCCCCATGCTGACCGACTCCGGCGGCTTCCAGGTTTTCAGCCTCACCGAGATTAACAGGATCGACGATGATGGCGTCACCTTCCGCAGCCACATCGACGGCAGCCAGCTCCGTTTCACGCCTGAAGTTTCCATGCAAATCCAGCAGAATCTGGGCGCAGACATCATCATGTGCTTCGATGAATGCCCCACACCCACCGACCGCGCCGTTGTCGAGCGTGCCGTCCAGCGCACTCACCAGTGGGCCGCTCGCTGTCGCCAGGCCCACCCCGACGACTCACAGCAGGCGCTGTTTGGCATCGTCCAGGGTGGAATCTTCCCGGACCTGCGCGAACAGTCGGCAAGTTTCTTGCAGACGCTGGACTTTCCCGGTTATGCTATCGGTGGACTAGCTGTCGGCGAGACGAAATCGCAGATGTACGCTACACTTGACTATACCATGCCCACCCTACCAGCAGATAAGCCCCGCTATCTCATGGGAGTCGGCGAACCCGACGATCTGGCGCAGGCTATCCGGCGCGGCGTCGATATTTTTGACTGCGTGATGCCCACCCGCCTTGCCCGGCACGGTTCCGCCCTCACGCCGGACGGGCGCATCAATATGCGTAATCGCGCCTATGCCCGCGAGGACGCCCCCCTGGACCCTGAATGCGATTGTTACTGCTGTCGGACGTTCTCCCGTGCTTACCTGCGCCATCTGGTCCACTCAAAAGAGCTGCTGGGACATCATCTGCTCAGTCTCCACAACATCCGCTTTCTTAACCGGCACGTACAACGAATGCGGGAAGCCATCCTGGAAGGTAGACTGACGACCTATATCGATACCTTCCTGGGGCGCTATCTCCATCCTGCTTGATTCCGATGGGCCGCGCCAGGCGCACTCTCGCAATCGTCGCGCTTACCGCTACCCTGGTAAGTTGTAACGGCCCTATTGTGCCGGCATCCACGCCGACCACTACCGGCGACTCACTACACATGCTCACCACCAGTGCGACGCTGCCACTCGCAGCAGAGCTAGTCAACACTTACAGCCAGTCCCATCATTTGCCCGGCATCGATATCCGCAGTGGCAGCTACGAGGCGCTGGCCGCCAACATCAACACGGAACACGCGCCCTACATCCTGACCCACTACCTGCCAGCAGACAGCCCCTTCTGGGCGGCACCCATCGGCCAGGATGGCATCGCTGTCATCGCTCACCCCAGCATCGACATTACCAACCTGAGTGAAGCCCAGCTCCGCGATATCTACCAGGGGCGCATCAACCGCTGGGAGTCGCTCGGCGGGCCAGATGCCGAAATTGTCGTTTTCAGCCGGGAAAACGGCAGCGGCACGCGCAGTGTTTTTCAGCGTCTGGTGATGGGCCGTCGCCAGACCACCCCCAACGCTGTGATCGCCCTGTCCAGCGAACAGATGCTGCATGCTGTCAGCCAGACGGCATACAGCATTGGTTATATCTCCGGGGGATACCTGAACAGCAGCGATAGCAGCAGCGTCCATATGCTGACAATCAACAACGTGCCCTTATCCACACAGAACGTCGCCACCAGTCGTTATCCGCTGCGCACTACGCTGTTTATTGCCGGCGTGGAAGACCCGACGGGTGTTTACCGCGCCTTCATCGGTTGGCTGCAAAGCGCCGAGGGTCAGGCCGTTGTCGCCAACCATTATGTCCCGCTGGTTATCAGCGAGGACGGTTAATCTATTCGGAGTCGATGTCCGGATTCAGTTCGCCGAGTTCAACGCGCGTCAGGGCCGCCCGCGCCGCCGACTGTGCCGCCGATCGTTTGCTGCGCCCCTGCCCCTGACTCACCAACTGCTCGCCCAGGCTCACCTCGACTACAAACATTTTCTCGTGGTCCGGGCCGTGTGTGGTCACCAGGCGATATTCCGGGGTGATGCTGTGAACCGCCTGCGCCCACTCCTGGAACTGGCTGCGCGGGTCTTTGCGGATAGCTTCTTCCATCACGTCCTTTTGCAGCTCGGTCAGAAGCGGAATGACAAACTGGCGCACGGTATCCAGGCCCTTGTCCAGGTAAATTGCTCCCACCAACGCCTCGAACGCCCCACACAGGTTATGCAGCCGCTCGCGACCACCACTGTTGGCCTCGCCCTTGCCGATGAACAGCGCATCGCCCACCGAACAGGCTGCCGCGAGTTGCGCCAACGCTTCGGTGCGCACCAGGGCGGCGCGCAGCCGGGTCATCTCGCCTTCCGTCATGCCAGGAAATCGCTGGTATAGCATATCCGCCGTGAGAAAATCCAGAATAGCATCGCCCAGGTACTCCAGACGTTCGTTATCGTCCAGGTCCTCGTCGATGTGTTCGTTGATGTAGGACCGATGCGTGAGCGCCTGTTTGAGCAGCTCCACATCATCGAACTGAATCTCAATAATTGCCTGAAAATCCGTAAGGTTTAGCGGCGGCGTGGTGGGGTCGGGGTCGTGCGCAGTGGTCATAAACGATTCAAACCTGCCTGAAAATCAACGACGAGTTGTGTCCGCCAAACCCAAACGAGTTACTCATAGAACAGGCGATCTTCAACTCACGGGCATTGTTGGGCACATAATCCAGGTCGCAGTCCGGGTCGGGCTTATACAGATTGATCGTCGGCGGCGCCACCTGATCGCGCAGCGCCAGCACGGCGAAAATCGCTTCGATAGCCGCCGTCATGCCCATGCCGTGCCCGGTCATGCTCTTGGTCGAACTCATGGGGACTTTATAGGCATGGTCCCCCAGCGCCAGCTTGACGGCCTTCGTCTCCATCGGGTCGTTGAGGTCGGTCGCCGTGCCGTGAGCGTTAATGTAGTCGATGTCGGTCGCGTTGATGTCGCCCATCGCCATCGCCAGCTTAATGGCGCGCGCCGCTCCCTGGCCGTCGGGATCGGGTGCGGTCATGTGGAAGGCATCCGAGGTCGCGCCATAGCCCACCAGCTCCGCCAGAATTGGCGCGCCGCGCGCACGGGCTGTCTCCAACTCTTCGAGGACCAGCACACCAGCCCCTTCGGCGAACACCAGCCCTTCACGATCGGCAGCAAAAGGCCGCATAGCGCCACATGGATCGTCATTGCGCCGCGAGGTTGCGCCCATTCGGTCGAATGCGCCGATGCCAATCGGGATGATGGGCGCTTCACCAGCCCCGGCCAGCGCCCGGTCCACGTGCCCCTGCCGGATCAACTCGAAAGCCGCGCCGATGCAGTCCGCGCCAGTCGCACAGGCCGATACTGGTGTCGATGATGGACCGGTGGCCCCCAGCAGAATACTCACCATGTTGCCGCCACCGTTGGGAACGATCATCGGGATGCCAAACGGAGTCACTCGGCGTACATCGCCCGTCGTGTGGACGATGTCCGTCTGCTCGGTGAATGTCTCCACACCGCCCACTGCCGAACCGATCACCACCGACGTGCGGGCATGCTGACCGTCGCTGATCTCCAGGCCAGCGCTGGCAATCGCTTCTCTGGCAGCCGCATAGCAGAAGATCTGGTAGCGATCGTGGCGGCGCAGTTCCCGGCTGGAAACAACCTGGGCGGGGTCCCAGTTCTTGACTTCGGCGGCAATCTGCACATGGTAACGGCTGGCATCGTAACGGGTAATCGGACCGATCCCACACTGGCCGTTCAGAATCGCCTGCCACGTCTCTCGGACGTTGTGGCCCAGTGGAGTCACCATCCCCAAACCTGTCACAGCGACACGTCTGGACATACGACTACTCCTTCAAACTGTGAGTGTGCTGCTGGCTAACGAGAGCCGTTTGTACCACACTCCGGGGCGGAATACCAGACCGCCACCCCCACATCACTCACGCACCTGCTGCTTGTTTTGCCCTGGCAGGGTGTGTATACTGACCCGGTAATTATCACCTGTCAACAAGCAAGGAGACCCCGCTTTTGAGCATCTTCAACAAGGGTATGACCAAAACGCGGACATCGTTCTTTGGTCGCATCGCCAACATGCTGGGCAGCAGCGAAATTGACGACGACACTTGGGACGACATCGAAGCGATACTGATACAGGCTGACCTCGGCGTGACCACCACCGCCAAAGTCATTAAAGACCTGCAATCGCGCGGCCTGACGCGCAACGATCAGGTGCAGGCCGCCCTGCGCGAAGTTCTTGCGGGTCTGCTGCGTTTCCCGCCGCCGCTTGACGTCAGTGGGCGCGACCTGTCTATCGTGCTGGTGGTCGGTGTCAACGGCAGCGGCAAGACGACGTCCATCGCCAAACTGGCCCACCGCCTCAAAATCTCCGGGCGAAAAGTGATGCTGGCCGCTGGTGATACCTTCCGCGCCGCCGCCATCGAGCAGCTCAAAACCTGGGGTGAGCGTGTCGATGTGCCGGTGATCGCCAATAAACCCAACTCCGACCCAGCCGCCGTCGTCTACGACGCCACCGAAGCAGCCCATGCGCGCGGCTATAACGTGCTCATTGTCGATACCGCCGGACGACTGCATACCAACTTTAACCTGATGGAAGAGTTGGCGAAGATCCGCCAGGTGTCGGGTCGTGTGGTGCCGGGTGCGCCCCACGAGGTGCTGCTGGTTCTCGACGGCACCACCGGCCAGAACGCGCTGCAACAGGCCAAGCACTTCAAGAAGATGATCGACGTGACCGGCGTCATCGTCACCAAACTGGACAGCACGGCAAAGGGCGGCGTCGTCTTTTCGGTGTTTAACGACCTGGAACTGCCAGTACATTATGTGGGGCTGGGCGAAGGCATCAACGACATGGTGCTGTTCAACCCGGAGATTTTCGTCAAGAGCCTGTTTGACGAGAACTAACCGCCGGCCATGTCTTCCAGTTTCGAGCGCATCACCAGCTTCCAGAACGCCCGCGTCAAGCAGATCAAACGCCTGCGCGAGCGCAAAGCGCGCGACCGCGAAGGCCGCTTTGTCATCGACGATGGCCGCGACCTGGAGCGCGCGCTCGACTGTGGCTACACGGTCGATTACGCCTTCTACTGCCCGGAAATTGGTCCGGAGCCACTGCTCGACCGGCTGCCCGCCAATGCAGTCTACTATGTGTCGCGCGATATTCTGGAAAAGGTCAGCTACCGGCAGAGTCCGTCACCGGTGGTGGCCGTCATGGAGCAGAAGCCATCACGCGGCGTTGATGATCTGCGCCAGCAAGCGGGTTCGTTAATCCTTGCGCTGGTACAGGTCGAAAAACCGGGCAACATCGGCGCGCTGCTGCGCACGGCTGATGCAACGGGTTTCG
>Ga0081527_100714_pt1 | contig 11957 bp, 9 predicted proteins | sample HotLakmasection5_FD_70992 | JGI IMG/M metagenome (GOLD analysis project Ga0081527, IMG submission 70992) | Hypersaline microbial mat communities from Hot Lake, Washington, USA - Section #5 (SPADES assembly) (version 2) | ecosystem: Environmental > Aquatic > Non-marine Saline and Alkaline >... | reverse complement strand
GGAGAGCCTGAGGAAGACGCTGAAGGTCGAGGGCGTCTACCCGCTCGAGTTCGAGACCCCAGAGGACGTCGCAGCGCAGCTCCCGGCCTTCATCGAGAAAGACAACGCCCGGCGCCTCCACTCGTCGCTCGGCTCCCTCAGCCCTGAACAGTACGAAAAGCAGCACGCCCGGCCACCGGTCAAAGACGCCGCCTCATCGCGTCCGGCCCGAGGGGCCCACTCCAGTCAGGGGGTCCCGGTTCCATGCCGATCGACACCGGAGGCCGGGTACTTCTCGAGGTCGGCGCCGAGCAGCGCATGCATCGCGCCTCGAACTGCTGGCCGTGGGCCCGATCGTCGACCCACTCGCCCGAGGCCTTGATTCACTCGCCGGCGCTGATCGTGGCGGCATGGCCGACAACGGTGATCAGGTCGCGGTGGCCGCGCGCCTTCAGCGGTGCGCGCGACCTTCGACCACGTTCTCGAGCCCGAGGCCCGGGCGGCATCGGCAGCCGCCTGCCGGCACTCTCGAGATGGGCGATCGCCGCCGAGTCGAGCCGGATCCTGGCCGAACGCGAGGCGGACGAAGGTGACGCCCTCGCGGACCTCGGTGGTCTGCGAGCCGATCGGAACATGCGCCGCCATCCCGGCGGCGCACACGATCGCTCGATGGCGCTCAGTCCTCGACGACCGCCCAGCCTTCGCCGGGGTCGTAGCCGTGGATCGCCGCTGCCAGCTCTTCGGTTTCCTCGCCGAGATCGGCCTCGTGGAGGTCGCCCAGATGGTTGATCATGAAGGTCATGATCCCCGAGTTGCCGTAGTCGGCGGGCCAGGCGAGCAGGCCGTAGCCGGTCAACAGCCGGCCGTTGACCATGTAGTCGTAGGCACCGCCCGGGGCGGCGTCGCCTTGCCGGGTGAGGACCTTGAAGCGATAGCCGTAATAGGGTTCGCCGGACCGGTAGTAGACGAGGTAGTCGGCCTCGCTGGCGGCGAGCGGGCCGAGTGGGCTCGGCGCCTCCCCCGCCGCGGTGGGCCAGAACAGGCCGTCGCGCTGCCCCTCGGTGCTGATCAGATGCTGGGCGAACTCGAGCACACCGTCGTCGTTGCGGTCGGCAGAGCCATAGAGCCGCTGCGCCTCGAGATAGGCACGCGCCGCCTCGATGGCGGCCAGCTCGTTCTCGCCGATCCGCCGGTCGATGATCTCCTCGATCCCCGCCTCGGTGTCGAAGACCCAGCTCTCACCGTCGCGGGCGACGGGGATCGGCATCGGCCAGCCGGCCCGGCCGAGCAGGATCTCGTAGGTGTCGGGCGCCTCGCCCGGAATCACCACCAGCGCCTCGGCCGCGGCATTGCGTGCGGCATCGACGGTCTGTCGCACCGTCGCGGGATCGCCGCCGATCAGCTCGTCCTGATACGCCGCGCCGAACAGCTCGAGCAGCCGGCCGGAGTCCGCGGGCGCGAACAGCGCCTCGCGGAAGGCTTCGAGCGCCGCCTCCGGATCGGCGAAGGTCGGCTGCTGCGCCAGCGCCGATCCACCGCCCAGCATGATGCCCGCCAGTCCGGCGGCCAAGGTCAAGCTCGTCAACTTGCTCATCGGTGCATTCCTCAACCGCGTTTCTTGCCGCGGCTCTTCTTGCCGCGATCGGATTTCGCCTTGGCCTTCTGCTTGCCGCCCTTCTTGGCGCCGAGCGCCTTCTTGCCACCGCCGCCGCCGCGCTGAACGAGCTGGCGCTGCGGCGCCTGGCCGCGCTTGGCCACGGCCTTGTCGCGGCTCCTCTCGCCGCGGCTGGCCTCCTTCTTGGTCTGGCTCGGCCGCTTGATGCCGGCGATGGCACCCTTCTTCTGCTTCGGCGCCTTCAGCGCCGGTGTCGGACGATCCTGGCGGCGCTCGACCTTGGTGCCGCGGTCCCGGTCGCGCTGCGGCAGACTGATCTCACGTCGCTGCTCGCGCTGGGCGCCGGCGTCGCGGTTGCGGGTCGGCAGCGCTGCCACCTGACGGTCCCGGTCGCGGCGCTCCGAGCGGCTGCGGTCCCGGTCGCCGCGATCGCGGCGGTCGCGCAGCTCATGGTTGATCCGCTTCCGCTGGTCCTTGTCGAGACTGATCCGGTCGCCGTCACCGCCGATGACGATCGTGCTGTCCTCGATGTTGATGTCGTTGCGGCGGCTGTTGCCGCCATTGTTGTCGTTGTCGTCGTCGAAGATGGCGTAGCCGAGCAGGCCGCCCACCGCCGCACCGCCGATGAACGTGGCGGCCGTGCCCCAACCGGAGCTCGGCGGCGCCGCATAGCTGACGGGCGGCGGTGGTGCCGTATAGACGGGTGGCTGGACATAGCTCGGCTCCGCCGGGGCGTAGCTGGAGGCGTAGGGATCACCGGCAGCCGTGTCCACATACTCGGGCGCCGGCTCGGCATAGCCCGCGTCGTCGGCAAGCTCGGCCTCGACCACCGTCTCGGCTGCCGCCTGCTCGCGGTCGGCCACCTCGGCCTCTCGTTCCGCGACCTCGGCTTCGCGCTGGGCCAGGGCGGCTTCCCGCTCGGCGAGGTCATCGTCGGCATCGGCCGGGGCGGCATCCGCCGGGTCTGCCGATGCCTCGTCGACCGGCTGGAGTGCGGCGAGCAGGGCCACCCCCTCATACTGGGGAATGGCAATCGGGCCGTCCGTGGCCGGTCGGATCTGCACGATCCCCTCCTCGACGACCACCTCCTGGACGTCGTTCGAGGCGAGCACGCCCATGGCCAGCGCGCCCTGCCGCAAATCCTGAATGCCGTCCTGGACGGCCTCGAGCTGGTCGTAGACGGCGTCGCCCATGGCCTCCGTCCAGTCGAGATGCTCGTTCATCTCGGCCAGCACCGGCGGGTAGTTGAGCAGCGCGATGAGCGACGGGTCCCACTCCTCCGACGGCTCGAGCGTCTGGTCCTCCTGGTAGCGCCCGAGGAAGCGCTCGGCCTGAACGACGTCGACCGGGAACATCGAAGCCTGGAGGATGACCGCGAGCAGCGGGTCGGGGTAGAGCGCCACCGGTGCGACCAGCGCCATGATCTCGTCGTCGACGACGAGCGACCCCGCTGCACTGGCGGCAGGAGGCGGATCGGCGGGCGCGGCCGCCTCTTGGGCAGCCGACGGCAGCGCGAGTAGCGCCACGATGCAGACGCCGAGCCGACAGGTGCCGCGGATCGATCGCTTCACGCCCATGGGTTCCTCCTTCATTGCATCAGGCTCTCGTCGGTCTCGCGCCAGGTACAGCGCTCGGCCACGATCGGCGCCACGTTCGGGTTGCCCGCACCTCGTGCCAAGAGGGCGCCGACGCGCTCGTCGGGCCCGTAGCCGGAATGGGCGCTGAGCGGGTTGGCGATGTCGCCGAGGCCCAGGAACGAGTTCACCGATGCGACGTTGATCGTGATGTTGCTGATGCTCGGGCAGAGCCGTGACTCGATGTAGCGCTCGGCGAACTGGTCCGGCACCGGGTAGCTCATCAGGTCGTTCGGGTCGGAGAAGGCGACGATCTGCGTCTTCTCGAAGAAGCGGCCGGGCTGGCTGGGGTTGGGACCGCAATAGGCGGCGGTCTGGCCGACCACCTGCTGCCCTTCGCGTCCCGCCTCGAGCAGCGGCAGCTGGTTGGACAGCATGAACACCTGGATCTCGCGCCTGCCGAGCGCGTCGGCGAACGAGGCCAGTGCCGGATCGGTCCGGATCGGCAGGTCGGCCATGCCCTGGAGCGCGTCGAGCGTCGCCCGGCTGCCCAGGCTGTGGGTGATGATCACCCAGTCGTCCTGGTCCAGCCGGCTGCCGAAGCCGGGCAGCTCCGGTCCGCAGGACGCGCCCTCGGTGAGCTCCGGCAGCTCGCTCCAGCTGCGCGAGGCCATCCAGCAGACCGACTGGCCCACCGAGGTCAGGATCGGCTCGCGCTTCTGGCCGGCATAGGCCAGGGGATCCGGTGCGATGTCGTTGACGAAGCTGCGCATCGCCTGGTTCACCGCGGCTCGCCGCAGCACGTATTCCTGCTCCTTGTCGAAAGCGAGCAGGTCCTTGTCCGGCTGGGTGATCGGCGACCAGGTCAGCTCGTAGAACAAGAGGTCGCGCCGCCGTTCGGTATCCGTGAGCCGGCTGACGTTGATCTCGCCGAGATCCTGGTCCGCAAAGCGCGGGTGGGCGATGACGATCCGCTTCGCCCGGGGTGCCCGGATCTCGAGCCCGAGCGCCGTGGCGAGGTTCTCGCGCAGCGCCGTGGCATGGCCGGGCGCGTGGGTGCCGATGCCGTGCACGTAGAGCACCTTGACCTCGGGCCGCTCGGTGTCGCCCGGCACGGACGGCGGCAGCGCGTCCTGTGCCCTGAGGTAGGGCTCGATGCCGGCGAACGGCCGTCCCTCGACCTCGCAGGCGCGGGTGTCCAGAGCCGGCTCGCTGCTTGCCTCGAGCATGGCCTGGGTGATGCCGCGGCCGAAGCTCTCGCAGCCGGCGAGCACCAGGACCGCGAGCAGGGGCAGACATCTGCCCAGTCCGTAGCGCATGATCGTTCCTTGCGTGTTGATCATTCGTCCTCGCGCCATACGGTGCGAAAGCCGATGTGGTTGGAGCCCAGGTCCGGCTCTTGCGGTTGGCGGGCGGCCGGGCGGTAGCGCAGGCAGAAGTTGGGGGCGCAGAGCCAGGAGCCGCCCTTGACGGTGACCTGCGGCATGCCGGTCGGGCTGTAGCGTGCGGAGAGTTCGGCGCTCGGCCCGGCGGGATCGACCGCCGGCTCGGGGAAGTGGCCGGGGAGATAGAAGTCGCGGGCGTATTCCCAGACATTGCCGGCCATGTCGAAGAGGCCGTGGCCGTTGGCCTCGAAGCAGCCGACGGGGGCGGTGCCGTAGTGGCCGTCCCGGTTCTCGTTCTCGACCGGGAAGCTGCCCTGCCAGGTATTGGCCTTCCAGCCGTCCAGCGGATCGTAGGTCTCGCCCCAGCTGTAGGTCGCACCCTCCAGCCCGCCTCGGGCGGCGAACTCCCATTCCGCCTCGGTCGGCAGGTCGCGGCCGAGCCATTCGGCATAGGCGAGCGCATCGGCATGGGCGATCTGGACGACCGGGTGGTTGTCGAGCCCCTCGATCGAGCTTCCCGGCCCCGCCGGATGGCGCCAGTCGGCTGCCGGCACGTAGGCCCACCACTGCGCGACGCTGCCCCGGAGATCGGCCGCCTCGGGCTCCTGGAAAACCATGCCGCCCGGCTGCAGCAACTCCGGCGGCAGGCCCGGATACTGGTTCGGATCGAGGCCTTTTTCGGCGACGGTGCGGTAGCCCGTGGCCAGGACGAACGCCCGAAACTGGGCGTTGGTCACCTCGTGGCGGTCGATCCAGAAGGGCGAGACGGTGACGGTGTGCGCGGTGCGTTCCTCCGGCCGCTCGTCGTCGTCGCCCATGGTGAAGGTGCCGCCGTCGAGCCGCACCATCCCGGCGGTCGCCGGATCGCCCTCGGGCAGGCCGCCATAGGAATCGCAGAGCTCCTGGGCCGCGGCCGAGGCGCCGGCCAGGAGCGAGAGGAGCAGACCAATCGGCAAGGATTTCATAGCAAAAGCAGCTTTTTCGCGATTTTCCAGAGCTCGGCGAAGGGCAGCCGGGTGGAGCCCGCGAGCACCAGGGGCACCAGTGCGGCGGCGGCCACCGGCAACAGCGCCTCGCGGCTGAACGGCAGGGTGCGCAGCTTCTTGGCCGCGGTATAGATCGCCGTCGGGTTCGGGATGTCGCCCACCGCCTTGTCGTCGGCATCGGCGGCAGCGGCGAGATTGCCGCCGAGCGTCGCCCGTTCGGCAGCCCGGAAGTGCCGGGTGGCGGCCGCGGTCGAGGCGAGCAGCGTCTGCCGCTTGAGCGCCGCCAGTGGCCAGTGGAAGGCGAGCAGTGGCACGCCGAAGAGGGCGAGCATCAGCACCAGCCAGCTGCCCATCATGTAGCCGTAGCCGGTAAGCTCGAGGGCGTCGTGCTGGAAGGCATTGGCGATCGCGGCCGCCAGCACGGCACTCATGGCGAAGACCAGGGCAGCGAAGGCGTTGGGGTACTGGCCGATAAAGGCGATGCCACCGAGCCCGTCGGGGTGGGTGACGACCATCCGCAGTTCCAGCCGCGCGATGTCGCGCAAGAGCAGCCCCCAGACGAGATGCCGCCAGAGCCAGCGCAGCAAGAGGAACCAGAAGAGCGGGTTGGAGACCAGCATCACCCACCAGCCGGCGGCGGTGAGCCCGAGTGACACACCCGCCCCCTCGACCAGCCAGCCGGTGGTCGCACTGTCGCGCAGCGCCAGGGTGCCGCCGAGCGTGATGACATAGGCGAGGACGACGCAGACGAGCTCGGCCGAGGGCTGGTCACGGCGGCGCAGCGCCCGTTCGACCGCCGCAGCGGCCGCCGGCATGGCCGCCGGGGCGAGCAGCGGCGTCTCGACGAACTGGCGGAGATGCACCTTGAGCCGCTCGTTGACCAGCCGCTCCATGAGCACAAAGACGGCGATGGCGAGGACGAAGCGCGCCCAGATGCCCCAGTCGAGCAGGAAGGGTCGTGCGGCGGCCGGACCCCAGGCGTCGCCGGCGACGATCGTCAGCAGCAGCGGCACGCCGAAGGCGAGGGCGACGAGGATCGCCGCCCGCCGCGGTGCCCGCTCGGCCTTGGCCTCGAGCAGGCCGAGCCGCCGCTGCAAGGCCACGAAGGGCCCGCCATCGGCGATGGCGAAGCGGTCGATCCGGTCGGCCAGGGCGTCTTGCATCAAAAGCGCACCGACGTGCCGATGATGGGGCCGTGCTGGACGACGTCGACCGCAAAGCCGCCGCTGTCGTAGTCGAAGCCGTAGGCCCGGTAGCCGGCCGAGACGATCGTCTCCCGGCCGAGGATCGTCGTGCGATAGCCGACATAGCCCTGCAGGTTCCAGGCGAAGTCGGAACCGGTGACGCCGCCGCCGATGTCGCCCTCGCCGAACAGCCCCAACCGGTCGGAGAGGTCGAGGCCGGTGCGCGCACCGATGATCGGGTCGACCCAGAGCTCGGTCTGGTCGACCTGCTGGCCGCCGCGCACCTGCAGTTCACCCCTGAGCCAGTTCACTCGCGCCCCGGCCAAGGGCTCGACGACGAAGCGCAGCGGTCGGCCCGAAGCCGTCTCGCCGTACTGGTGCTCGACCAGCCGGTAGAACGGGGCGACGGTCACCTGCCCCAGATCGCTGCGCGTATCGATCTCGAACGGCCCGACATCCTCGTCGCTCGACACCCGGGTGAAGACGCCGTTGACGACGAAGCCGAGCCGGCCCTTGCGAACGGTGCCGAGCAGCATGCCGCCGAACGACAGGTCCTGGATCGCATCCTTGAAAGGCACGTCGACATCGGTCTCGATCCCCCCGATCGAGGCGTCGCCGTCGAGCGAGATCATCCAGAGATAGGGCGCCAGGGTAGCGCGCCAGCGGTCGTCGGGCGGCACCTCGGTGGTGGACTCCTGCGCCCGGGCCGGGGCGGCGAGCGCCAGCGTGGCGGCGAGGCAGCCGGCAAGCAGGATGGCCGCTCGGCGGCTGCCTCGCCGTGACCGCCGCAGCGCCCGTTCGTCGTCGCTCATTCCGACCAGACCCTGCGCCAGTCGTTCTGCATCGAGACGACCACCCAGCCGCGCGCCTCTGCCTCGTCGAGGCCGCGGTCGAGCCGGCCGATGTGGCTCGCGCGGTCGTAGGCGAATTCGCGCTCGGCGTCGTCGTGGTGGAGGAGCAGGCCGAGACGCGGGCCGTCGCCCGCGGTGGTCCACTCCAGCATCGCGAAATCGCCGTCCGAGTTGCCGAAGGCGAGGATCGGGCGCTGGCCGATGTGGCGGATGATGCCGACGGGCTTGCCCGCCTCGTCGTCGACGAAGCCGACACCGCCGTCCTTGATCAGCGTCGGCGTGCCGTCGACGACCGCGTAGCTGGTGTCGCCCTGGCTGCCGACGACCTGGGCGGGCGGGATGCCGTAGGCCTCCTCGGCGATGGCGCGGACGAAGTCGATGCCGCCGCCCGAGACGATCCAGGTGGTGAAGTCCTCGTCGCGCAGGTAGCGGAGCAATTCCAGCATCGGCTGGTAGAGCATCTCGGCATAGGTCAGGCCGCTCGTCGGATGCTCGGTCGTGGTCAGCCAGGCATGGGCGTCGGCCCGGAAGTCCTCGACCGTGATGCCCGCATGCGAGACATCGAAGATCTCGACGAGGCCGTCGACGCCTTCCGCCATCATCCCTTCCATGTCGCCCTCGGCGGCAGCTTTGAGGACGTCGGAGGTCAGGATCGAAGGATCGGCCGCCGCCTTGTCGCGCAGCACGTCGAGCGCATAGAGCGCCTGAAAATAGACCGGCTGCTCGGCCCAGAGGGTGCCGTCATTGTCGAAGACGGCGATCCGGTCCGCCGCGGGCACGAAGCTCTCGGCTGAGGGGTCGGTAACGCCTTCGACGAAGTCGATGACCGCCGCCTTGCTCGCGGTGGCGTTCCAGGACGGCAACGGGTCGGCGGCGAGAGGCGGACCGGCGAGAAGGATCGCCGCGGTCGCGAGGACGATCAGCGAAAGCATCACCGGTCTCCGGAGATCGCCTTGGTCATGACAGGCACGCCGCACCGGCGCAGGGGCAAACCGACGCGTCGGATCTGCGGCGGCCGCACCGAGCCGGGCGGACAGACACCCTTCCGGAGCATGTCGTCGCCGCCGAGGCCGCTTGCTGACCGACGGTTCACGGCTGGTTCGTGCCCCGCATCATCATGTCCATGATGCTGTCCACGTTGACGTCGAAGCTTGCCTGACGGGGCGGGAACTCCTCGAAGGAGCCGAAGAACCGTTCCACCAGTGCGATCGACGGGGCGATCGTCCAGGACCGGTTCTCCTGCCACTCGTCGAAGCCGCGTGCTTCGTGAAAGCGCTCGAACGGATCGAGTCTGAGATTGGTGATCAGCGGCGTGACGAGGTCGTTTTGCACGCCGTTGAACCACTGGTCCTGGGTCATGAAGAGGAACTTCCAGTCACCGAAGCGCAGGCCATGGAAGGTCGTCTCTGTGAAGTAAAAGTACTCGAGCCGATTCGACGGGCCGGTGCCGGTGATGATCGGCGTCTGATCGTAGCCGTCGAGATGGACCCTGTAGTCGCGCCCCATGGCCGAGGTTCCCTCCAGAAGCTCCCGCTTCAGGTCGGCGCGGCCGAGCTGGGCCATGATCGTCGGCAGCCAGTCCTCCATGATCATGAACTCGCCCGTGGTCGTGTCGGCGGGCACGACGCCCGGCCACCGGACGGCCATCGGGACGCGGAAGCCACCTTCGTAGCCGCCCACGCCCTTCTCGCCCCGGAAGGGCTGGTTGCCGCCATCGGGCCAGCTGTTCGACGCAGCCCCGTTGTCGGTCGAGAACATCACGAGCGTGTTCTCGGCCACGTCGAGCTCCTCGAGCAGGTCGAGCAGCACGCCCACGTCGTCGTCGAGCTCCTTCATTCCGTCGGCATAGACTCCGTAGCCCGTCACGCCGTCGTACTCGGGCGAGAGGTTCGTCCGGTAATGCATCCGGGTCGTGTTGTGCCAGACGAAGAAGGGCTGCCCCTCGGCGACGGCGTCGCGGATGAAGCGGATGCTCTCCTGCAGCACCTCCTCGTCGAGCGTGCGCTGGCGCTCCTGCCCGAAGGGCCCGAGATCCTCGATCTCCTGGCCGCCCCCCGGCGTCGCTCGGGAATGGATCACGCCGCGCTGCGCGAACAGCCGGGCCACGTCGGGGTCCTTCGGGAAGTCGTATTGCTCGACGTATTCGCCGGCGTTCAGGTGGTAGAGGATGCCGAAGAACTCGTCGAAGCCGTGGTTCGTGGGCAGGTGCTCGTCCCGGTCGCCGAGATGATTCTTGCCGAACTGCCCGGTGGCGTAGCCGAGGTCCTTGAGGAACACCGCGAGCGTCGGATCCTCCGTCTGCAGACCGATGGGCGAGCCCGGAAGACCGACCGTCGAAAGGCCGACGCGGATCGGATACTGGCCCGTGATGAAGGCGGCGCGGCCCGCGGTGCAGCTGGCATGCGCATAGTGATCCATGAACAGCATGCCTTCCTCCGCGATCCGGTCGATGTTCGGCGTCTCGCCGCCCATCATGCCGCGGTGGTAGGCCGAGATGTTCCACATCCCGACGTCGTCGCCCCAGATGATGAGGATGTTCGGGCGGTCGTCCTGCGCGGCCGCGGCGGTGGCCGTCAGGAATGCCACGGCGGCGATCGGTCCGAAGCGTGCAATCATCATGTGAGGCTCTCTGTCGATGCGCTTTTTTCGAAGCATTAGGGCGGGATCGGCGAACCCACTGTCCGTTTGTGAACACTCGTCATCAAAATTCCTCGGATACCGAGTGCGACCCGCTCCGATCCACGGGAAGTCTCCCGATACGCCGGGCCGTCACGACGGCTCTCGTTCCCGAATCAGGCGATCCGGGTCGAGGATTTCGACGCTGGCGCGCCGAAGCTGCACAAGGCCCTCCTGCTCCATCTCCAGAAGCAGCCGTGAGACCACGCCTCGCGACAGGTTGGCGATGGCGCCGATCTCGCCCTGCGTGGCGTCGACCACCGCCGGAACCGGGCGATGGTCGTCACGCAATCCGCCGAGTCGGGCCAGCAAGGCGGCGAGCCGCTGTCTGCTGCCGCGGAGCATGAGATCCTGCGCGAGCCCGATCGCGCGAGCCGTGTTCTGGAGTGCAAGTAGGACGAGATACCGCCAGAGGTCCGGGTCGCGGGCGGCGACGCGCCTGAAGCTGGCGATGTCGATAGACATAACCTTGCTGGGCCGTGTCGCCCATGCGCCGGTGATGCGCGCTTCGAGCCCGGCGACCGGACCTTCGCCGATCCATGTTCCGGGGTGAATGAGATAGCCTTTCTGGGGCGGACTGTCCGATTGCGCCGCCTCGAGGGCGAGGCATCCCTTCTCCAGACCGTACAACCCGCCGGGCGGATCGCCGAGACCGTAGACCTTGTCGCCGGCGCCGTAGCACTTCAGCCGGGACACCTCCAGCAGCGCCGACCGCAGCGGGAGGGGAAGTCCCGAAAGCCATCCCGTCTCCTCCAGAAAGAGGGACGAACAATCCGAGTTCGAGGTAGCGCGCAACAGGCAAGCTTTCTGTTCAAATTCAGACAAATTTCATCATCGAAACCGGTAGGACGTCAAGCTGGGAGTGCTTGCTTTGGTGGTTCCATTCCCGCGCCGGAGTGCGGCCATGTCGGCCGCGCTACGGCGGTTTCCGCCATGGCGTGTCCGCTGGGTCGCGCCATGCTGGTCCCTGGTGCACAGGCATCGGCGAAAGAATGAAAATATTCCGATGATCAGGAAACTCACGGCCGAAGCTCTCGGCACCTTCTGGCTCGTCTTCGGTGATCGTGGCACCGCCGTTCTCGCGGCGGGCTTGCCGCGCTGCTGTTGTTCGCCATCGCCTCGGCAGCGCCGGAATGGACGCCCGGCCGCTTCGCATCGAACGGGTTCGGCGAGTTGTCGCCGGGCGGCTATGGGATGACGGCGGCTCCGCTGATCGAAGTGGTCCTGACCGCCGCGTTCCTGAGCATCATCCTCGGCGCAACATCCCCGAAGGCGCCTGCAGGCTTCGCGCCGATCGCGATCGGCCTCGGCCTGACGCTGAGCCATCTCATCTCGATCCTGGTGACCAACACCTCAGAGCCCGTTTCAAAAGTTTTCATGCTGTTTCATCGGCTTACGGATAAGCGCCGACACCGCTGCGGGGTGCGGGGTCCCCGCAGCCCCGCACGGAGAGCCGAGCGCGGCCCGATGCCGGAGCATCGGGCAAGCCATGCTGTGAAGCCGCCGCCAGCCGTAAGCCGACCGCAGGTGAGCTTGGCAGCGGCACCTGCTTCGTCGTTGGTCGGCCGACCCATGCGGGGCCGTGGGGTCCCCGCAGCCCCACTCGGGCCGCAGCATCGACGGCCGACCAACTCCTCGCATCTGCTCGCTGCCAAGCTCATGAAACAGCATGAAAACTTTTGAAACGGGCTCTGAGCGCAAAAAGAC
>Ga0081527_100713_pt1 | contig 11988 bp, 13 predicted proteins | sample HotLakmasection5_FD_70992 | JGI IMG/M metagenome (GOLD analysis project Ga0081527, IMG submission 70992) | Hypersaline microbial mat communities from Hot Lake, Washington, USA - Section #5 (SPADES assembly) (version 2) | ecosystem: Environmental > Aquatic > Non-marine Saline and Alkaline >... | reverse complement strand
GAATTAGGCGCAATCCCGAGACCATAACAGTCGGTTGCCCCGGCTTTAACTTACGGAGTTCCAGTAGTGTTTCATACCCATTGATACCTGGCATCGAGAAATCAAGACAGACCACATCTATCTCATCCTTTCTCGACTGAAATATCTCAATTGCTTTTGTACCGTCAGCCGCCTGAATAACCTTTCCGCCATAATCTTCGATCATCATCGTAGAAACATCACGAATTAACTGTTCATCATCTACTACCAATACTGTTGGCTTAGAGGACAATTCGAGGGGATCAAAACCACTATCCTCAACAGCCAGACCGTGCCTTGCTTCTTTATCGGGCATATCTATCTTTCCTGAAGTCTTACTCACCGCAATCTTTCCTCTTAGACAATAACGCTGCTGTTTGACCGAGCAACGATTTAAGTTCCTTAATAGTAACATTAGCGGCAGAAAAAAGAAAAACTGGGTAATATTACCTATTAATTACAGTTCCTCCACCTACTTTTGACGCCCAAGCACCTAATCTATAAGTTCTGACAAAAACAATAGGTGTTGGACCTGCCCCTTAAGCTCAATTTGTTCCTCATTCCAGAGCGCCTGCAAATTCTCTTCTCCGTGTAGAACTTTATAGAACAACTCAATCGGGCAGCTCAGAGTGCAATCTGGTTCGATTTTGGAGTCTCGAACTACACTAGGAGGAGATCCGGGAATGAAGGTAAAAGAGAAGTTTTGATCACCGATTAAATCAATTCGTGTAGAGCCTGACACACGGTGACCCCACCCCTCTTCAAGCACAAAGCGCGCGGCCCATCTGTTGAGAAACTCTAAAATCGAGCTTTCGTTAACCATCCTTGGAGTCTAGCCCAAAGCTTCGGATAACTCCAGAGCGAGCATATAGCAAGCTGCACCACTACGGTTGGGGATTTGAGGATATATTATCGATTAATTTTTCCAGATCCGCAGAGTCTCTATACGTGCCAAGTAAACGGCTACCCTCTTGTTTTGCTTTGTTGGCCACCACCAGGGCTGTGACTCTGTCATTCGAGTAGAAATATGCCTCAGCCAGGGTATGCATCTCTTGCGGACTAAGCCATCCAGAATTTTGACATGCAGTAATAGAAAGTTGTCTTGCATAGTCGGCCTGAAAAAACGGTCCGCTTTTTAGATACGATTCAGCAAGTAGCGACAAGATTCTCGGGTGGTTTGCCTGCATGTTCAATGCTTGTCTAAGTAGTTTTCTGGCTGTAGCAACATCATCTTCTTGAAGTAACATCTCTGAATGGAGAATTACTGCTTCGACTGGTGCATTCTCTGCCTCACTAATTTCAGAGAGGCAAGTTCTAGCTTTGCTGTGCTCTATATCTTTGATCAGTGCCAGCCGTGCCTGTGCCGCACGGAGTAAGGGATCCGTTGTTTCTTCTTTTGGGAGCAGGGCTAGCTGTTCGAAAGCTTCTCTTAATAAAAATCCGGGGCCACCATTTTGGACAATGGAGTATATAAATAGTCCCAAAAGCTCACCATCTAACTGCATCTCTCTTGAGGCCCGTCTAATAGTCCATGCCGCGTCAAGCGTTCTTCCAATCCAGAGTTGTAAACGCGCCAAACGTAGATGTGCTTCTCTTGAGTGTGGGAGGCTGGCTGTAACTCCCTTTAATTGTGATTCGGCAAGCTCAAACTGTTTTTCTCGAAAGAGGCAATAAGCAAGGTCTATCCGAGCACAATTTAAAGCCGGGTGATCCTTATAGGTAGCAATGCCCTTCTCATAGTGTAGTGCCGCCTGACTAAAATCCCCTGCCCGATAATAGGCTGCAGCTTTGACCCATGGGGCCACTGGGAGAGTCTTCCAGGTCTTCCACCAGGTTCTATAAATAGTAATAGTTCTAAACATGACCAGATTTACCCTAAATTCCAACTTGAAGTTGTTTACTTTTCTTTCTGCTGCCAGCACACTTTAAATTAGCAATGTATGGTGGCTATAATAGAGATCAGCTCCTGACGTCCTTTTGCTTCAGTAGAAGATTAAAAAAGTTGGAATATTTAAATAAAATCAAAGAGATAGTTGGGCAAAAAGGGTATTTAGATACTCCAACTGACCTGGCCCACTACAGCAGAGATCGCAACCCGAATTTTGATAGTTCAACTGATTTAGTGGTGTTTCCCAGAACTAAGCAGGAGGTCCAGGCCATTGTAGAGTGTGCCAATCAGTTTAAAAGAGCCCTGGTACCCTCAGGTGGACGCACCGGACTATGTGGTGGAGCAACAGCGACTAATGGCGCTGTAGTTGTTTCTCTTGAGAAAATGAACAAGGTCATCGAGATTAATCAGACTGAGAGAATTGCAATCTGCGAACCGGGAGTTATCACAGAAGTTTTACAGGCTAAACTGGCAGAATCCAACCTATACTTCCCTCTGAGTCTTGCCAGTCAGGGCTCTTCTCAAATTGGTGGGAACATTGCTACCAACGCCGGTGGGATGCACTTTATCCGGTATGGGAGTATTCGCAACTGGGTGCTCGGACTAGAGGTGGTAACCGGAGATGGAAAGGTACTCCGTACCGGTAAATCAGTGTACAAAGATCAAACCGGGATAGATTTAAAATCTCTCTTTATTGGCTCCGAGGGGACCCTTGGCATAATAACTGAATTAACTCTGGCGCTGGCTACACCTCCAGCAAATGGTCACCGAGCCTTACTAGCCGCTCAGTCTATAAGTGATTTGCTCTCCACTCTCCAAAAATTACGTGGTCAGTTCCCGCAATTGACCTTGTTTGAATACTTCGATCATCTCTGTCTAGAAAAGGTTTTAGAGCACACTGAGAATAAGCCTCCATTTAAGGACCAATATCCCCTCTATGCGCTAATAGAGGTCGAGGGGCAAAGCACAGAGATTTTTGAAGAGTTCTTAATGCAACTTTTAAATCTTAACCTGGTTGACGACGTCGTTATACCACAATCAAGTACTCAGAGCTTTGCCTTACTGGAGCTAAGAGAGCAAATTAGCGAAACTCTTACCACCCATTATGCAGCATATAAAAATGATATCTCTCTTCCAATTTCAACCATTGAAAGTTTTTTGACAAAGTTAAAAACCTCTAGCGAGGACAAACCGGATCAGATTCGGTGCGCTACTTTTGGCCATCTCGGTGATGGCAATCTTCATTTAAATTTTCTAAATTGTGGGTTACCAGAACCCAAATTCCTAACAGTCTGCAAGGAGTGGAATCAGGAATTACTAGAGGTGATTGCTTCTAAAGGCGGTAGCATCTCAGCCGAACACGGCATAGGGCTGCTTAAAAAAGATTACCTTCACCTTTCGAGAAGTGATCTAGAGATAGATTACATGAAAAAAATCAAGCAGGTTTTTGACCCTAACGGAATTATGAATCCCGGCAAGATCTGGGATTAAGAGCTTTTCGGCTATTGCTTAAAGCAAATGCAAAATATCCTGACCAACTCTAATCTCCGTGGCTGGAGCTGTAAACTTAGCTGAGGCTGATTGACCTCGGAGAAACAACAAGACGGTAGAGCCAAGCTGAAAAGTTCCAAGCTCTGCTCCAACTTCTATCTCTATGGGGCGCTCATAACTAAAAGTGCGAGGCTTTCGAATACTTGAAAGATTTGTCAGACAATTCTCATCAAACGCCAAACCCATTTTCCCTACATTAGTGGCGCCAACCATAACAACCGTCACTATGCCAAACTGATCAGTTTGAATTGGAATAACAAGCCTCTCGTTTCTAGCAAAGAGTGCCTTTATTTTACTTAAAGACCAGTCATTGACTGGCCAAAGCTCTCCGGGAATATGCTTTGCCCTTAAAATTTTACCAGAAACCGGTGAGTGTACCCGATGATAATCTTTTGGCGAAAGATAGAAAGTGAAACATGTCCCTTGATCTTCATACAGCGCCGCAAGATCACTATCTAAAAGTAATTGGTCCAGATGATACTCTATACCCTTTACTTGAATCATTTTACCAGCAGTTACTGTTTGAACTGAACGCAAAAGACCATCTGCCGGCGAAGTCAGCTCAGAGCTTACGGGACGGAGACCCGGTTTAAGCCTTCTAGAAAATAGCTCACCTATTGAGTGGTATTTATTAAGTTGTTTTTCTGCTTCTCCAATCTTAATACCGGTCAACCAGACAAATGCCCTGAGCACACCCACCCTGACTAGCATGGGAAGTCCTACACCTGCGAGGTGGCCACAGAGACGGCTGATCACATTTTTAGGCAATAAATATAGTATAGAGTACAAAGCTGTCTCCCCGGTAAAGTTAAAGCCTGTTCCTGGCCCCTGTTGCTTCAAGCTGTTGCACTTTAGGCATGATGATAATAGAGTTTTTGCAGTGTTTTGTGAATTACTTCAAGAGAGTTATCTATGAATTGGAATCAAAGTGGTAAAATGCCGGGATCGGGCAAGTCTTTCGAAGATGTTCTTCAAGACTTTTTTGACCGACCAGATTTTATTATCAAGCTTATAGTGGTGATTGCAATCATTGCTGCAGGGTTAACATCATATTTTACGATCCGTGCCGATGAGCAGGGTGTTGTTACCCGTTTTGGAGCTTTTCAGTACATAGCCCCAGAGGGGCTTCACTTTAAGATTCCGTTTGGAATTGATCGGGTTTCAATTGTCCCGATTCGTGTTCAACAAGAAGAGTTTGGTTTCTCCACTCAAGATCCGCGCTCACAAGAGGGTCTTAGATTGGTCGACTTTCAACGCACCAGCGCCCCAAACACTTACAGATCGAGAGCCCACTCTCATGAGTCGCTGATGTTAACGGGAGACTTAAACGTTGCTGACGTTCAGTGGGTGGTACAGTACAGAATCGTTCAGGCAAAAGATTTTATGTTTAATGTGGCAAGCCCAATTAAGAACATTCGAGACCTTGCCCAGACTACCATGCGTAGAGTGGTCGGCGATGTTTCGATTAACGATATCCTCACCATAGGGAGAAGGGAGGTAGAAGATCGAGCAAAAGAGATCATGCAAAAAACCGCTGATAGCTATGGGATGGGGGTAAACATTGAGGCGGTTAACTTGCAAGATGTGAATCCACCTGAACCGGTACAACCCTCGTTTAATCTGGTCAATGCTGCCCTGCAAGAACAAAAGCAGGCTATTAACCGTGCTGAAACCCAGTACAACAAAGTAATTCCTGAAGCTCGCGGTAAAGCGGATGAGCAGATCTCAATAGCTGAAGGTTATGCCATTGCTCTCAAGAACAGGGCAAAGGGAGATTCTGAGAAGTTCTCCAAAATATTAGCTGAGTACAGCAAGGCTCCCGAGGTTACTCAGTCTAGATTATATCTCGAATCTATAGAATCTATCTTAAGGAGAGTTCCAGATCTGACAATAATTGATCCGGAAGTAAGAGGCGTTCTACCTGTCTTTGGCTCCTCAGCTCAGGGGGCAGGGAGTAAGAACCTGATTTCTCCAGAAGATGGTCGAGCTTCGATCAATTATGAGTCACTTAAAGAGGAGACAAGGTAAGATGTCTAAGTTATCACCCGTATACGGTCTAGTAGCTATCCTGGTCGTGGGATTTGTATACTTCTCTTTTTTCATTATACCTGAGGGGCGCCAGGCAGTAGTATTGCAGTTTGGTAGAGTCATACCTCCAGCAAAGTATGATGCTGGCTTATATTTCAAGCTGCCCTGGCAACAGGTAAGGATTCTTGAAAAGAGAATCTTAAATTGGGACGGTAGACCAAGTGAAATCCCTACCCGAGAAAAGAAATACATCACAGTTGATACAACAGCTCGTTATAAAATCTCTGATCCGATTAAGTTCATAAGATCATTAGGTGATGTTTACGAAGCTCAAAATCGACTACAAACCTGGCTGAACAACGCGACCCGAGAAGTTATCTCAAGCCATAACCTGGTTGAAGCAGTCCGTAACACCAATGAGCTTATCCAAAGACAAGACGAAGAGATGGAGGAGTTTAGAGAAACTCACGAGGGTGAGAGAGTTGAGGGCGACCCCGAGCTAGACATAAGAAGTTTAGAATTAATAGCTGATCAAGAGATATCCGGGGAGCTTGAGCGAATTACAATTGGTAGAGAACAGTTAACGGCAATGTTGATTGAAAAGGCTCGTGAGTCGATGACCCAGTACGGCCTTGAACTGGTAGATGTACAGATAAAGCGGGTGGCTCTTGAGGAATCTGTTGAGCAAGAGGTCTACAAAAGAATGATTACTGAGCGCGAACGGATTGCTGAAAAAATCCGCTCTATCGGACGTCAAGAGCAGGCCAAGATCCGTGGTGAGGTTCAAAGAGAGCTTCAAGATATCGAATCAACTGCCTACTTAACTATCCAACAGATTAAAGGTCAGGCCGATGCAGAGGCAATTAAAACCTATGCTGAGGCATTAGAGGGTAACCCTGAGCTTTATCAATTTCTAAGAACGCTTGAAGCCTATTCAAACGGACTACGGGATGATTCAAGAATGATCATCTCGGCCGACAGCGAGTTCCTAAAATTACTAAGAGAAGGTCCGGGAACATTAAGATAGATCTATACTCTGCGTTACCCCGCGTGCCTCAGTTCTACCCTTTTGCCTGACTCCTTTAGTGGTGTAACTGGTCTGGTGATTTATGCAGTTTTGAGTCCACTCGGGGCTGGTCTGGCAAAAGGGTAGAATTAAGCCGATGCCGCAGCTGACTCGGAGTCGCCTTGCTCTATGGGTTCAGCTTTTGCAGAGCTTGGGCACAGGCAGACTAAGTTACTATCTGGCGTCTTATAGACTGCTAGCTCATCCCCATACCGTTCAAAGCCATAACGCACTGCCCCGCCGTTGTCTCTTAGAAGATCCCGACAAGCCTTATCTTGTCCGCCCAGCCAGAGCTGTTGGTACTTTTCTAATAGGGAGATATCATCAAGTAGCTCTCGGTCAACCATTGCAATACACCGAGTATCAACATAGACCTCACCTAACTTTTCACCCTTGTTTGGTCCAATTTCATCCTTATCAAAATCTTCACCCTGCTGATGAACGACTATCCTGGAGGCAAAAGGATCGCGGGCGATCTTGTAAGTTGTCGGCGAGAGCTGGACCACGGTTCCACCGTATTTTAAAATAAGGTCATTCTTTACCTCAGGTGCCTCATCCAACATCGTATTTAATTGCTCTAAGAACTGAGGATTGGCCAGCATAAATTGATCAATCAAAACCAGAAAGCCACTCTCTACCTGGATACGCTCTCGCTGATTGCCGCTCTCGGCAGCCGAACTTCCCCCTCTCGAATTTCTATATGATCCCTGTCTGCCGGAACGTCTACCGCCGCCACCTTTGCGACCACCTCTTCCCCTTGAATTACCACCGCGGGAATTGCGGTCATTTCTTCCACGACCTCCCCTTCCAGAGCCTCCTCGATAATTATCTCCCTGTCCCATGACTTAAATCTCCTTATACTTAAAAACGCTTACCCCAAAAAAGGGGTCAGATAGCTAAAAAAGCCAATATCTCCGGACGAGCACTGACAAATTAGCACTGTCGGATACGAAAATTGTTCTAAAAGACGCCCAAACAGAGTAGTAACCGCATGCGGCGTCCTGGCTTCAGCAATATCGGTATGTTGCTGGTCTGACTTAGTAAATCAGAGCTTGCCAAAGAAGGCAAGAATTGATGCCCCATAAATGGCCCAGGGTCAATAGCGTCTGATAGGGGTAAAGCAACCGGGGCAAAAGGACGATACTTATCCTGTAGACCTAAAAAAGGTTTTTATTTAGGGGATTAAAAGTGATCAGATCAGATAACCGGGAAGAGATTAGTCATTCATCTCAGGCTATTGATCTCACTTATGATTCTGAGAATACAACACTTGAAGGTTGGTATGCCGATGAACTCTCGGCACATCGAGCCAAAAAGATCTGGCGAGAGATCTTATCTAGCTACTTCTTACTGGAAAATACGGTGGATTTTGTTGTGTCCACACAGGGCTACCCTAGCGAGGGCATTTACGGCATTCTTTGCGAATTTAAATCTGCCTGTGGTCGCTATGCCTTTTGGAGAATAACTAATAATCAGGCACCTGAAGCTCAATACCTGATTGAATCGGCTCATTTAGGCGATATTGGTGATTATTCCTCAGCACCCGACTTAAGAAAATTAGATCCCCTCTCCTTTGATGTCACCTCTAAGCAGCTCTCTTTCCAGCAAAGCTGGAAAGATGACATTATTCGCATCATCAAAGGACTTGTTCAAAAAAATTGATTAAGGCAACTCTGATTAAATTCTGCTAAACTTTAACAACGAAGCTAAATTAAAGTTTTAAATTATGCCCAGACTCAATAGCCACGGAAAGTTTATTCTCTCTGCCAGTGAAGTTGGATCTTACACCGTTTGCCCCGAGGCCTGGCGCCTTACGGTAATCGAGGGAGAAGTAACAAAGTCCTCTGAAAAACAAATCGAGGGTCAAATACAACACCAAAAATGGGCAGAAGATTATGCTGAATCTGTATATCTGGGAAGAGCAGCCCGAATAGTTTTATTGACCGTGGTTCTTAGCGTAACCCTTTATATCATGTTCCAAAGCTGGCAGGCATGGAAGCTTTAGTAGGTTTTTTCAACAACTTTCTAGATGAGGTAAGTGAGCTTGACTCAAACCTAATACTACTGGTTGTTCTTTTATGTGTGGCGGTACTGGTCATTGACCGGGTCAGAATTGTAGTGCAGCAGCTAAGAAAAGATACCGGGTTTGAGAAAAAGACTGTTGCCCTTTCTATTGACGGTAGCGATGGCCTGCCTGCAAAAACATATGTTTCTGATATTCAGGGATTAGCTGGAAGACCAGATGCTGTGATAATTGAGCAGGGCTTTTTTATCCCGATTGAGCGCAAGGCACTCTCAAAGAAAATTAGAGATCGACATATTGTTCAGCTCTTAGTCTATATGCGATTAATTGAAGAGTTTGAAGGGAAAAAACCCCCTTATGGCTACTTAATTCTAGGTAGAAATAGCCGCAAGGTTAAGATCTTTAATACTACTAAACGGCAACGGTGGTTACAGCAAAAACTTGATCAGATGAGAGAAATTCTAGAAGAAAAGGCTCTGGCAATTCCAGCTCCGCACCCCAGAAAATGTGCCAGATGTGCAGTAAGAAACTCCTGTCAACACAGAATTGATAAGCCACACAATAGTAGCTCAGCAGAGACTACTCAAATTCACTAATCCTTAATCCTCTACAAGCGCATCATTTAGAACTGAAAACTGGATCCGTTGGTCTAGCACTTGTGACAAGAGCACCAGTCGATTTAGATACTTCTCTAACGACTCGATATCTCGACCCACTCTCCGCACCAGAAAGCTTTGTTTCCTAGCTGAGAGTTCAATCCCTCTCTGTCTCGCCATTAGGTGAATTAATCCTTCCAGATCAGAGGGTTCAGGTGGCGCAATAGCAAACGTGTGCAAGGTAGCTAGTCTACTTCTCACATGATCATCGAAACTATCGCAGTGATTTTGCTGTGGACAAAGAAACAATAGACGGGCATTTACCTTACGACAATGCTCATAGAGTTGAACAAAAGAACCAGATCCCTCGGTAATCAAAGTACTCATGTAACTGTGCGCATCATCGACAATGACCACTGACTCTCTGTCGATCTCCGTGCGAGCCTCTGGATACCATGTAACAATTTCATTGGATTCTAATATTTGCGGAAAGATCCCCTTGCTCGAAAGGCGATTGGCCAGATACAAGCCCAGGTGAGTCTTGCCCGATCTTGCGCTGCCCTCTATCTGAATGAATCTAAACTGCGAAGACTCCAGTAGCTGCATTACCTGCTCTACTATCTCAGCTACCCCTGAGTGAAGAAGAAAATTCTCAGGTGCATAGGAAAGGCGGGGAATAATGTTAAGACAGAGCTGTTGTTGCATCGCAAATCTAATCGAGATTAACAACCAGTAAACATATAATCTTCAGGGTCGGAGTATCTGTGAAAAATTCGAGCACCCAAAGATTCCAACTTACTCTCAAGCAAGGAGTAGCCTCGCCGGATATGGTGGGACTCATGGATGCTAGTAGTACCCTCTGCTGCTAATGCGGCAATAATCAGAGCTGCTCCAGCTCGAATATCAAAAGCTTCAACTCTGGTGGCTGAAAGCCTGTTAACTCCGGTAATATAGGCGGAGCGGTCTCTAACTTTAATATTGGCTCCCATACGACACAACTCTGAGACGTGACTAAATCGTCCCTCAAAAATAGTTTCCTCAATCGTACTCTCCCCCTCTGCAAGAGAAATAGCAGCCATCACCAACGCTTGAAGATCTGTGGCAAAACCGGGGAAGGGGCCGGTCTTGACATTAATCGGCTGAATTGAGCCGTTATATTTTGCAGAAATTGAATCAGCTCCAAGCTCAAGTGAAACATTCATCTGCTCAAGTATCGGCAAAAACTCTCCAAAATAGTCAGGGTTAATACCATCTATTTTGATATTCCCCTTACTTGCTATTGCCGCCAGTAGGTATGTCGCGGCCTCAATTCTATCTCCAATCAGGTCAAACTCTGCTCCACCAAGCTGCTCCTGACCCTTAATTACCAGGGTGTCATTCCCATCAAGTTCAATCTCCGCACCAAGCTGGTTTAAAAAGTCACACATGCAATCTATCTCGGGCTCTCTGGCTACTCCGCGTAAAATACTGTGTCCAGGCGTTAGCGCCATTGCCATAAGAAGTTGGTGTGTGGCACCAACAGAGGGGAAACGGAGTGAAATTTCAGCCGGGCGCAACCCATCGATAGCTGTCGCAATCACTGTTCCATGCTTTAGCTTAATATCCGCACCCATCTGGGTAAGTCCTTCAAGGTGCATATCAACAGGGCGAGCACCAATTACATCCCCCCCGGGGAGTGCAACACGTGCTGCCCCACCCCGAGCCAACAGGGGACCAAGAACCCAGAACGATGCTCGAAGAGCCTTTACCAGACTAAATGAAGCCTCAGAAGCCTCAAGCTGTTCAGTTTGAACGGCGATTGTATCACCGGAATAGCTATAAGTTGCTCCAAAGTGGCTTAATAATTGTAGGGTGAGGTGAACATCTTTTAGGTTCGGAACATTGCGAATAACACACCGCTCTGAGGTTAAAAGTGAGGCCATTAAAACAGGAAGAGCGGCATTCTTTGCACCAGAGGCTTTAATCACACCATTTAGGGGAGTGCCTCCTACAATTTCAAGAATCTCTGACACTTAGGCACCCTCAATCACTAAAGACAGTTTAACCCGGCATTTTCTTAAAGCCTGCCTGCTAAACATATCTTACCACTCTACCTCAGTCAAAAAAGTAGTTTTTAGCTTTTTCTGGGGGGCACCTATAGCATGAAGGTATTCCACCCTCTGTGCGGCTCAGTGTCCTCTGTGTTTGATCATATTTTTAGAGCTCATCACCTAGCTGTACGTGCAGTGGTAACAGATAAAAGAATAATTAAACACAGAGCGGGAAGAGCTGCTATGACCTTCCGTATGAGAAATTGGGCAAAAAAATTCCTCCTGTCTGATATGAAGTAAGTGCAAACCATAACTTCCAGATAGGAGGAATTACATGAACAAAGAGAGAATATCATACGTTGGGAAGAAAGTCTTTGTTGGAATTGATGTTCACTTAAAGTTTTATCAGGTGACGTGCTACAGCGAGGGCATTCAAGTTCACAAATTTCGCTGTAACGCCGTTCCTGGAGAGCTGGCGTATAGTCTGACAAAGATGTTTAGAGGAGCCGATATAGAGAGCTGTTATGAAACAGGATTTAGTGGATTTGTGCTCCACCGCACCCTGTGTGAGTCAGGGATAAAGAACCGTGTGGTGAATGCCGGGGACGTGGAGACGTCGTCGCGGAAGGATAAGACCGACAAGCGAGACTCAAACAAGCTTGCTCAGCAGCTTATGGGTGGACGGTTAAAAGCCATCGCTGTTCCAAGTGAAGAGCAGGAATGCAAGAGGCAACTTACCCGGGTTCGAGAGCAGTTAATGCGCAAGCGAACGAGTACGAAGAACCAGA
>Ga0081527_100711_pt1 | contig 12013 bp, 10 predicted proteins | sample HotLakmasection5_FD_70992 | JGI IMG/M metagenome (GOLD analysis project Ga0081527, IMG submission 70992) | Hypersaline microbial mat communities from Hot Lake, Washington, USA - Section #5 (SPADES assembly) (version 2) | ecosystem: Environmental > Aquatic > Non-marine Saline and Alkaline >... | reverse complement strand
GAATCCCCACCAGCCAGAAGCGCTGCACGACCTGCGTCTCGCTCCAGCCGCCCAACTCGAAATGATGGTGCAGTGGTGCCATGCGGAACAGTCGCCGGTCCTCGCCCAGGTATTTGCGGCTGTACTTAGCCGAGGCCACCTGCAGGATGACGGTCAGCGCCTCGGCGACCGGCACGATGGCGATGAACGGCAGCAGCAGCCACTGGCCGCTCATCACGGCGACCGTGCCCAGCGTCGCGCCCAGCGCCAGCGAACCGGTATCGCCCATGAACAACTGCGCCGGATGCGCGTTATACCACAGGAAGGCGAAGCACGCCCCCACCAGCACAAAGCACAACTGCACCAGGAAAATCTGCCCCTGCAGATAAGCGATGACACCGTAAGCGGCGAAAGCGCTGGCGGTGATGATGCCCGCCAGTCCGTCCATGCCATCGGTAAGGTTCACCGCGTTCGACGTGCCCACGATGATAAACATGGCGATGGGGATAAAAAACACAGGATGGATGTCGATCACAATGGGGAACAGCGGCAGTTGAAGCTGGTTGGCGAAAGAAAAGCCGCCCTCATACAGCGACATCACCCCGGCGGCGCCGCCCGCCAGCAGAAGCTGACCAGCCAGCTTGACCCGTCCCGGAATGCCCTCGCCGCGCGGCCCACGCGAACGCCGGATGCCTTCCCAGTCGTCGATAACACCCAGCACGGCAAAACCGATGAGCACCACCAGCGGCAGAAAGGTACTGGTCCCGCCGCCGAACTGCACCACGTTGGCGATGTTCAGCGCCAGCACGATGAGCACCACCGGTATGACGATCATGATGCCGCCCATCGTGGGCGTGCCGACTTTCTTCTGCTGGCCTTCCGGCAGCTCGACGCGAATCTGCTTGCCGATTTTGAGACGGCGCAGAATCTCGACGAACGGCCCGCCCCAGATGACGCACAGCAAAAACGTAATAATGCCCGCGGCCAGCGCGAACGATAATCCACCCGTCACGGTCTACTCCTCAGCCAGTCCGTTATACACGATGTTTGCAGCAACAGTTACGGACGTCCCTCTTCGGCGACGGTTGCGCCGGTTGCGCCATCGCGCACCAGCGCATAGCGCACCTCATCCGTCGGAATTTCGAGCAGGTCCACCAGGCGCGATACAAACCGGCTGAACACCGGCGCGACCACCTGGCTGGCCCAGCGCCCGCTGGTGGGCCGGTCCAGTTTGATGAGGACGCTCACCTGCGGATCGTCGGCGGGTAAAAAGCCGGCCACCGACATGATGAAAGCGTCCGGCAGGTAATCCACCACACCCCAGATCTGCGCCGTGCCCGTCTTACCAGCGATGGTGTAGCCCGGCACCTGAGCGCGTTCGTCCAGGCCATCGCGAACCGCCGCCACCATCATGTCGGTCATGGCCGCCGCCGTCTCCGCCGAGATAGGCCGTCCCAGCGCCGCCACGCGCGACGTCTGAATCTGGTCGCCTTCGATCTTCTGGTGGACGATGCGCGGCTGCATCATGAGGCCACCGTTGGCGATGGCATTGACCGCCGTCAGCATTTGCAGCGGTGTCACCAGCATACCCTGGCCGAAACTGTTCGTCCCCAGGTCGCTCTCACTCCACTCGCTGCTGGTGGGCGTGCGCAGCAGACCGGCTTCCTCGCCCTGCATATCGACACGGGTCAACCTGCCAAAACCGAAGCGATCCACATAGCGATAAAACGTCTCCCAGCCCATCTCCTCGCGGGCGATGACCGCCGTACCCACATTGAGTGAATCGACCAGCACCTGGGTCGCGTTGACGACTCCATACGCCTGCCGGTCCCAGTTGCGAATGCGAATACCGCCGATGACGTACTCGGCCTGGTCGTTGTAGGTCCAGTCTGGCGTGATAGCGCCCGAATCGAGCGCCGCCGCCATCGTAATCACCTTAAAAACTGATCCCGGCTCAAACGTATCGCTGATGGCCGGGTTGCGCAGTTCGCGCTGGTCGAAGTCAAAATAGCGATTGGGATCGTAAGTCGGGTAGCTGGCCATCCCCAGAATATCGCCGTTGGTGGGGTTCATCACGATGATAGTGCCGCCGCTGGCACCGGTCTCGCTGATCGCCAGTTGCAGATGAGTCTCAGCCAGGAACTGGATGTCGCGGTCAATCGTCAGCACCAGATCGGCACCGCTGTTTAACTGGACAACGTTATCGCCCAGTTCAAACGGAATATTGCTCACCTCCTGGTCGCGGACCAGACCGGCCAGCTCCGCCTGATAATAGCCCTCAACGCCGTTGTAACCGCTGGCATCCTCGCCGACACCGGCCACAAAGCCCACCAACTGCGACGCCAGCGTACCCTGCGGATATAACCGCCGCTGCACACGCTCCACGCGCAGCGCGTATAACCCCAACTGATCGAGCTGACGCCACACGTCCGGGCTGACGACTCCCAGCAGCTCATAAGACGAGTTGCTCATCAGCATGTTATACATCTCAAGCTCGTCACGGTTGAGGATCATCGCCAACTGCTGCGCGACCTGCGCCTTGTTCGAGACAACGTTAGGGCTGATGCCCACCCGATACTCGCGTGTGTTGACCGCCAGCGGATTGCCGCTGCGGTCATAGATGCGGCCACGCGGAGCCTCTAGGCGTTGAATCGTGCCGTAGTTGGCATCGCGCAGGGCGGCGAACTCCGCCATGACACGCGGATCCTGCGGAAACTGGAACGAGATCAACCGCATGACCAGCACACCGCACACGATCAGCAGGCCGATGACCACAAACGGGATGCGCTGGCGTAAAACTTCCTGCTGCGACACGCTTTCCTTTGTGATTGTCGCCATTGGCTAACCTCCACCCACTATGCTATCGACCCAGCCGCGCAGGCGTTCCCACTGCTCGCCGACCCAGCCAGCGAACGACTCATCATATACCGGGCGTGGCCCCTCGCTCACCTCAATCGGCGCGACAGTATCCGGGTGCGGCGGGTGGTATCCCGGCACCACCAGATACTCGATCTGACCACGATCAGCAATCGAAAAGCCAAGTTCGGCGGCGCGTGCCTGCAGGCGCGGCACACTCTTAAGCCGCGCAATCTCGGCCCGGAGCTGTTCGTTGGTGCGTTCCAGTTCGTCGCGCTCGGCCAGCAGACTGCTCAGACGGCGGTTGGTTGTCGCCTCAGACGCGACCTGCGTCAGATACAGCGCGCCCAGAATCAGCGCGATGAAAAATCCCAGCGACGCCAGCGCCACCACCTGACGCTGCGGCTGCCAGCCGGTCTGGCGCAGGGCATGCTCTACCCAGTTGCCGGATTTTCGGATCATAGCTTCTCCACCACTCTCAGTCGGGCGCTGCGGCTGCGCGGATTGCGCGCCTGTTCGTCCTCATCAGGCACGATTGGCTTGCGCGTCACCAGCCGCACCACCGGCTGTCGTTCTTCAAGCACCATGCCCGGCGGCGATACGATCTCCAGGCTGGCCTCGCGGAAGGTCCGCTTGACGATGCGATCTTCCAGGCTGTGGAAGCTGATAACCGCCAGCCGCCCGCCGGGCCGCAGCAGGTCCAGCGCCTGCGGCAGCGTGCGCTCCAGCGCGCCCAGCTCGTCGTTCACGGCGATGCGCAGCGCCTGGAAAATCCGCGTGGCCGGATGGATGCGGCGCGCCGTGCGTGCCTCGCGCTTGTTGGGGCGCGGCACCGCCCCGGCGACAACGTCCGCCAGCCGCGCCGTCGACTCGATAGGCCGCGCAGCGACAATGGCGCGCGCGATGCGGCGGCTGTGGCGCTCTTCGCCATAACGATAGAATATATCGGCCAGTTCGCTTTCGTCCCAGTAATTGACCAGCTCTGCCGCTGGTGGACGGCTGCCGCCGGGGTCAAAGCGCATGTCCAGCGGACCGTCATCCATAAAGGCGAAACCGCGTGCCGGTGTGTCAATCTGCATCGACGACACGCCCACGTCCAGCAGAATCGCGTCCACCGCGTCCCAGCCTAAGCTGGCGGCGGCTTCGGTCATGTGTTCGTAGCTGCTGTGGTGGAGATGAGCGCGCTGGCCGTAGTCGCGCAGGCGCTCGCTGGCGATGGCCAGCGCCAGCGGGTCGAGGTCCAGGCCCAGCACGGACCCAACTCCGGCATCCAGCAGGGCCGCTGTATGGCCGCCCGCGCCCAGCGTGCCATCAATCGCGCGGAGCGGCGAACGGCCCGGCGGGACCAGCAAACGCACAACCGCTTCCAGCATAACCGGGATATGTGGCACGCTCATAGGCTCAGATGCAGTAATGAATCGGCCTCGGCCAGCGTGGATGAGACACCTTCCAGCGCCTCGCGCCAGCGCTGCGGCTGCCAGATTTCAACAAACGATTCCATGCCGACCACCAGCACCTCACCATCCAGCGCCGCGTATTCGCGCAGATAGCCCGGAATCAGCATACGCCCCTGGCGGTCCAGCGACAGCGGCACCGCGCCCGAAAACAGCAGACGACGCAGGGCACGGGCGATAGGGTTGGTGATGGGTATCTGGTTGAGCTGCTCGGAGACGAGCGCCCAGGTCTTGTCGGGGTAGATCACCAGGTTATGGTCGATGCCGCGTGTGAGGACAGCGCCCTCTCTGAAGTAAGGGCGGTAGCGGGCCGGCACAATCAGGCGACCCTTGCTATCCAGATGATGGGAATACTCACCCCAGAACATGACCGTCACCACGGAAATCCCTACGAGAAAACATGGCGATTATACCACATTAACCCACGTCACGCGGTTAAAAACCCACAAACATCAGGGCGTATCTTCACGAAAATCGGCGGGCTTGTGACCCTATAATGAAGCGAGAACGCGGTACAAACAGCGGGGGAATACACGATGATTCGGCACAGACAGGGACGGTTTCTACTCATAACGGCGCTGATCGGCGCGCTGATCGGCGGGTGCGGCGGCCAGCCAGAACGCGCCCTGCCCACGCTGGCCAGCATGCCTACCGCGACGCAGATCGCCGCCCCGACTGTTGAGCAGCCGGCGCTCGATCCAACACCCACACGCGAGGAGCTGCCGCCCACAGCCGATCGTGTGCCGCAGCGCGTGGGGCCGACCCTGCCGCCAACTTATACGCCGACCGCCTCACCGACGCCGTTTGCCAGCGCCACGCCATCGCCGCAGCCAGAAGGCTACAGCGCCGACGGCACACTTTACTACCTAACCAACGCCGACAGTATCATGCGCCTCACCGCCGACGGCAGCCAGCAGACCGTCATCCGCACCTTTGCAGGCAGCCAGATCAGCGAGCTGACACCCTCGCCGGACGGGACCATGCTGGCCTTTGTCGCCCCCGGCAGAGGCAGCGCCCGCGAAATCTGGGCGACGAACCGCGATGGAAGCTGGTTACAGCAGATCACCTGCCTGAACTACGACGACATCCACAGCCTGGCCTGGACGCCGGACAGCCAATCGATCATGTTCTTCGGCGCGCAAACGTCAGACGGGCCGTTCCGCATTTATGCCGCCAACTGGATTGGCGCCAACGACTGCCCCTATGGCAACCGCCAGCGTGTCGTCCTGCGCCAGGAACTGGAGCGACCCGGTGGCCTGTCCTATGCGCACGATGAACGTTATATCGCCTTCAGCGACGGCCTGACGTATATCCTCGACCTGCGGACGCAAACCGTCTCCGGCACGCTGACCACCAGCACCGGCTTCGGCAGGGACTTCGCGCTGGCCTTCTCGCCGGTGGATTCACAACTGCTGGCCTACATCCGCCCCGGACGCAGCGCCCCCGGCTCACGGACCAGCGGCACAGTCCTGGGCATCCGCCTGGACACCGAAGCCGACCCGCTGCGTGCCGTCGCCGCCTTCGACGCGGGCACCGCCATCCAGGACATCGCCTGGAGTCCGGACGGCATCACGCTGCTCACCTCCTCAGATGACAGCGTGTTCGCCTTCGACGTCGAGCGTCGCGTAGGGTCGGCGCTGGTGACCGGCGCAGCCTACGCGCCCCGCGCCGTGTTCAGCCCGGACGGCACCCGTATCGCCTATATCGACGCCAGCCCGGACGACGGCAGCGCGCAGATATACATCACCAGCGCCAGCGGCACCAACACCATACAGGTTTCATCTCATGAAGCAGAGAGCGCGATCAGCGATCTGACCTGGCTGCCCGGCTGACGGTCGGCCTCACACCGAGGCTGACGAGCCGGCTGTCAGGCAGTTGAGGATGCCAACCAGGTCTTTGTAGGCCAGGGGTTTCCTGACCAGCGCAAAAAAACAGGGTTGGCTGTCACAGTGGCTGCAACTGTCGATGTGCTCGACGTTGTCGCCCATAGCCACGATCGGAATATCGGCTGTGGCCGGATTATGGCGAATGTGATCGCAGATTTCATAGGGGTCGCCATCGGGCAGGTCAACGTTGAGCAGAACCAGCGAAGGCCGCATCAGGTTGACCTGTTCTGCGACATGCGCGCCGGTGGTGTTGCGCTTGTAGCGTACGCCCAGACTTTGCAGCAGGCGGGTGATAGACAGCAGGCTGCGGGCGTCATCTTCAACAACCAGAACCGACATATGAGCAAACATCATGGCACCTATTCGGTCAACGAATTTGCTTACACATTACAATTACTTAGTCACTTTTCACATTAAAGGAAATATAGAATCCTCTGTTTGTCATAACATACTGGCAAAATGATGTCAATGCAATTGTCGTCAAAACAGTTCGATACCAGATGACGAGCCGCCCTGCTGTCTGTTTATCCGGGATTGTTACACAAAATCAGTTTTCAGGTTAGAATTAATAGTAAGCTTAAAAATATTCCTTTCTGTGACGGATTTACGTTCATTGGTAGATATTCAGGCAAGGAGAGTCCAAGATGTCACGCAGCGCTCGTCGGCTCATCCGCATCGTCACCGTCGTGCTGGTTGTCGCCTTTCTGGCTGGATTCGTCGTCCAGCCCTCGCAGGCGCAGACCGGCGAAATCATCCATACTGTCCAACGTGGAGAAATGCTCCAGACCATCGCCCGCCTGTACGGGACCACCTGGCAGGCTATCGCCACGCGCAACAATCTGGCCAACCCCAACCTGATTTATGTCGGCCAGCAGTTAGTGATTCCAAGGTCTACCATTACGCCCATTCCGCATACGTATGTCGTCCAACGCGGTGACACACTGCGCAACATCGCCACGCGCCACGGCACCACCTGGCAGAATCTGGCGGCCATCAATAATCTGGCGAACCCGAACCACATCTATGTGGGCCAGGTGCTGCGTCTTACCGGGACGGTGGTGCAGCCACCACCTCAGCCGCCCACACATGGCCGGACGCACGTCGTCCGCCCCGGCGATACCATCAGCCGAATCGCCCGCTGGTATGGTGTGGATATGTGGAACCTGGCGCGGGCCAACAACATTCTGAATCTGAATCTGATTTACGTGGGTCAGGTTTTGTGGCTGCCATAAGCGACTATCCGCCGCTGGAGACAGCTTAACCCGTCAGAAAACAGGCGAGGCAGTTGATCAAGCTGCCGCGCCTGCCCTGTGTGATACGCGCACTCAGGCGCGAAGGCTCTGGCTGGCGAGGTCCAGTAATGCGGCGTGGACCCGTGCCAGCGCTGTGTTGTATTCCAGGCGGGAAAAATCAACATATTGCAGCCGCCGCAGCCGCGTGGGTAATTTGCACTTTTCCGTCACCACCGGGATGATCGGCTTTTCGTCGTCCAGGTAATGGCTCCACTCGTCGCGCACATTTTTGGACTGCATCGAGTTTTCGGAGATAAACAGCAGCATCGCGTCGGATTGTTCCAGCGCCGCTTCGATGGCCTCGTCCCAGGGGTCGCCCAGGTGAATGTGAATCTGGTCCATCCACAGTTCGATGTGGTTATCGTACAGTTCGCTCTGAAGTTCCTGCACGCAGCGCGTCACAAACGCCTCGTTAGCGCGGGCATAGCTGGTGAACACCTGATAACGACGCGGCGTTGCCAGCGCGCTGTTCTCCGCGTGCCAGTTCTTATCCAGCAGATTGATCGTCTTGCTGGACATCAGGCGCGACAGCCCCGGGCTGATTTTCGTCGCCCGCTCGAAACTGCGCCGGTCGAGTTCCAGCATGGTGCTGGTCTGCGTGGTGATGACATCGGCGCTGCGCGGTGCATCCAGGATGAGCGCCATCTCGCCGAAGAATTCGCCCGGCCCCTTTTTCGCCAGCAGGTCTTTTTCGGCGCCAGGTGTAATCTGCTTATAGATGGCTACCTCGCCGCGCACGATGATGTAGAACGTGTCCTCTTCCACACCTTCGTTACACAGAATCTCGCCGCCACCGTACTCCTCGACACGAAAACTGCGGAACACCGTCGCCAGCGCTTGCAGCAAATCCTCGATGTCCTCGCTGGACATCTCCTGCAGAACACTGCGGATGAACTCAATTAACATAGCGCCCGTCCTGTTGTTTTGCCCGCCTGCGCAGACTATACCCGGTTTGGGTCAATCTTAGCAAAGATGGCCGCCAAACGGATCACAGTAGTTCTTTGATCGTCTCGGCAAGCTGCAAATTGACACCCGGCACTTTGATCAGGTCATCCACGCTGGCGCTGCGGATGGCGTCAATTGAGTTGCCAAACGCCTTGAGCAGCGCCTTGCGCTTCTTCGGCCCCACACCGGGAATCGTCTCCAGGCGGCTGGCCATGCCCATTTTGTCGCGCCGCTGGCGATGGCTGGTCACGGCGAAGCGGTGCGCCTCGTCGCGGATGCGCTGCACCAGATACAGCGCCGGGCTGGTCCGCGACAGGATCACCGGCCTGGGCTGGTCCGGCAGAAACAACTCCTCAAACTGCTTGGCCAGCGCCGCCACCGGCACGCGATCGGTGAGGTTGAACTCGCGCAGCACCTCGACGGCCACGTTGAGCTGTCCCTTGCCGCCGTCGATCAGCAGCAGGTCGGGCAGCAGCCGCCAGGTTTCGTCGCGGTCGGGCTTGCCGGGCACGCTCACGCTGGGATTCTCGACGGCGCTCACGTAACGGGCGAAGCGCCGCGTCAGCGCCTCGCGCATGGACTGGTAATCGTCGCTGCCCTCGTGCGCTATCGTGCGGATGTTGAACTTGCGATATTCGCTTTTGCGCGGCACCCCCTGGACGAACATCACCCGGCTGGCGACGATGGCCGTCCCCTGGGTGGTGCTGATGTCGTAACACTCGATGCGGTTGGGCACACGCGGCAGGCCCAGCGCGTCCTGAAGTTCGGCCAGCGCCTCTTCCTGCTTGACGGTGTCGGCGGCGTACTGCGCTTTCATCATCTTCAGCGCCTCGACCGCGTTTTCCTGCGCCATCTTAATCAGGTCGCGCTTGTTGCCGCGCTGCGGCACGGTGATATGCACCTTGCTGCTGCTGCGCTTGTCACTCAGCCAGCGCTCGATGATGCGCGCCTCTTCGACTTCGTTGGGCAGAATCAGTTCACGCGGAATCTGGTCCATTTTGCCGTAAAACTGGGTGATGAACTGGCTCAGCACCAGCTCGTCAGTCTCTTCGCCGGCGTTGTCCAGCACACGCGAGTCGCTGCCGATGAGCTTGCCATTGCGGATAAACATGATCTGCACCACCGCGTCGCCGTTTTCACGAGCCAGCGCGATCACGTCATGGTCGGTCATCTTCGGGTTGACGGCGCGGTGGCGCTGGGTGATGTACTCAATCGCCTGAAGCTGGTCGCGCAGCAGCGCCGCCCGCTCGAAGTTGAGCGCCTCGGCGGCGGCGTTCATCTCGGCGGTGAGCCGCGCCACCACCCGCTCCGACTTACCGCCCAGCACATCCATCAGCTCGGCGATTACCGCCCGGTATTCCTCGCGGTTCACCTTGCCGATGCAGGGCGCGTTACACAGGCCAATGTCCCAGAACAGGCAGGCGCGCTCGTCCTGGCCGGTGATGTCCCGGTCGCATGTCAGATAGGGAAATACCTTGCGCAGCACGCGCAGTGTGTTCTGCACGGCCCACATGCCGGCATACGGCCCAAAGTAGCGGCTGCCATCCTTGACGATGCGCCGGGTCGTCTCGACTTTGGGGAAGTCGTGCTGCCAGGACACGCGAATATACGGGTAACGTTTATCGTCCTTCATCAGCACGTTGAAGCGTGGTTTGTGCTGCTTGATGAGCGTCTCTTCCAGGATCAGCGCCTGGACCTCGCTCTCGGCGACGATGAAATCAATATCGGCCACCAGGCCGCGCATGCGCAGCGTTTTGGGGTCGTTCTCCGGCGCGCTGGTGAAATAACTGCGCACGCGATGGCGCAGCCGTTTGGCCTTGCCGATATAGATGATCTGGCCGTTGGCGTCCTTCATCAGGTATACGCCGGGCTTGAGCGGCAAATTCTGTAGAATCGTCTGGATGTTCGCCGGTGTCTCGAAAGTCATCGCCGTTTCAGTCACTCAACATGCTGTAAATTTGTTCTAATATAGCCGTTTACGCCCCGGATGAGCAACAGGCAATCTGGTTGAATCCTGCGGTGGTGGCCCGTAACCACCACCGCAGAAAGTCTAACGGCTGTGCGCGAGGAAGAAGGCCCACACCGCATCCTGAATGGTGCCCACGCCGCCGGCTTCCAGCACCACCAGCGCCGGGACCGGCCACACATGCGGCACTTCTGGCAGGGCGTACAGCATAACCTCGCTGCCGTCCGCACATTCCGACAGCCGCTGCTGGATAACCCGCACAATGCTGCGCTCGGCGGTCAGGTCAGTGGTGTTGGTGTCGGGTCCGCACTGGTTGAGCGACGCCATATACGACAGCGTCTGCGCCACCGAGAACGTGCCAAACACCAGACCGTCCTGAGCGCGCATGTGACCATTCCAGGGGAACATCTCGTCACGGTCGCCCAGGATCAGCAGGAACGGCACCGGCCCGGCATCGACGCAGTTCTGCGCCAGGCTGATGGTCATCGTCGCCGACACCGCCGCCACCGCCGCGAAGGTATCGGCCATCTCGCAGCGCAGGCGCACCGCCATCAGACCGCCGTTCGAGTAGCCCGTCAGGTAGATGCGGCTCTCGTCGATGGCATACTCAGCCACTGTCTCGTCGATCAGCGCCTGAATAAAGCCTGCGTCATCGTGAACTTCCTCGCCGAACAGGTAGTTCCACTCTTCTTCCAGCGCATCCGGGTAGACGACAACGGCCCCGTCCTGCGTCGGCACATCACCGAAGCCGGAAGCCTCGGCCATCTCCATGCCGCTGCCGCCCGCGCCGTGCAGCACCACCAGCAGCGGCAGCGCCTGCGACTCTTCGTGGCTTTCCGGTACAGCCAGCACATAGGTGCGCTCGACATCATCGACCGTCAGCGAGCGCGTTTCGATGACCGGCTCAGGGCGGGTGGCTTCATCGGCCCCATCGTCCCCATCGTCCTGAGCCAGCGCCGGCAGCATCAGCGCCAGCAGCAAAGTCACCAATCCGATGTAACGGATCACTTTCATCAGTTTTCTGCTCCTTTTGTATTGAACTGAGGCGGGTATAATCGGACCCGTTATCCGACCATCACCCGCAGCAGAGACAGAGTATGCAGCACGAACGCATCGTCGTCAAACTTGGCACCAGCACCCTGACCGGCGGCACACCGCACCTCAACCGCCAGCGTATGCTGGAGATCGTGCAGCAGACCGCCCAACTGCACCAACAGGGCCACGAGATCATCGTCGTGTCGTCCGGCGCGCAGACCGCCGGGCGCGAGCGACTCAACTTCCCGGACCTGGGGCGCTCCGTGCCCGCCAAACAGATGCTGAGCGCCGTCGGCCAGGGGCGGCTGATGCACATCTACAGCGAGTTCTTCGATATTTTTGGCATCGCGGTCGGCCAGGTGCTGCTCACCCGCGACGACCTCAGCCATCGCATGCGCTACCTCAACGCGCGCGACACGCTGCAAATGCTCCTTGAACGGCGCATCATCCCCATCATCAACGAGAACGACACAGTCGCCACCAACGAAATCCGCGTGGGCGACAACGATAACCTGTCGGCGATGGTCGCCAGCGTCCTGGAAGCCGACCGGCTGATTATCCTCACTGACCAGCCGGGCCTGTTCACCTCCGACCCGCGCC
>Ga0081527_100710_pt1 | contig 12020 bp, 14 predicted proteins | sample HotLakmasection5_FD_70992 | JGI IMG/M metagenome (GOLD analysis project Ga0081527, IMG submission 70992) | Hypersaline microbial mat communities from Hot Lake, Washington, USA - Section #5 (SPADES assembly) (version 2) | ecosystem: Environmental > Aquatic > Non-marine Saline and Alkaline >... | reverse complement strand
AACCCAACCTCATCTTCCGCCATCCATGCCTGACTATCAGCGTATTTTCAATCCATGGGGGTTCTATCGGTAGGGAACCACCTTCAGTAGTAACAATGTAGGCTCTTCCCAAAACAAAGCAAAAGCATCTCAACTATGATGCTGTGCTGATGTCGCTGGCCGTACTGCCTGAATATTTTCGTAATGCTTGTGGGAATCATGCCAGGCAGATCGACGACTCTACCGAAATGGTACTGGAGATGGCATTGGCCGATTTTCTTGACCTAGATTCGGTGGCATTTACAGGCTGTGAGCCCCAGATTGGCTTACATCAAGGGTAAGAGTAGGCTACATTATTTTGGGTTTTAGTCTGGTGTTGGGTTCCACTTTGTTGCAGACAACCTACATTAACTTGCTCGCAAGCATTACAGGAACCCTTTTGCAACGCATTCGAGTGGAAACCGCTATATTTAGTTAAAGTTGTAGATGAAATTGGCCACGATGGCGACAAAAGACCCAGCGAATGGTAGCTGGCTACCAGCGTTAATTGCTACCTTTGGATCAATTCTTGGTGCATTTATTGGTGTCCGAGTTGCATTCGTTGAGGGTGATAAGGCGATTGAGTTGGAAACCAAGAAATTTGAGCTTGGCTTGATAGAAAAAGCTTTAAGCACAAATGAAGATCGTGATTCAGCCATAAACCAAATATACTTCCTGATTGATCTAGGACTCATTGAAACAATACAGAAGGAAACTATTCAAAAACTAAGCCTTGAGAATCTGCCTAACTTCAGGACAACAACACAAATCAATGATGGAACTGGCGGTTCTGAGCCCCTTTCGCTATTGGTGAACGAAGAAGTACAGTGGGATGAAATTGAGGCTTGGAAAAATCTACATAATGCGGCTGCCGCATGGGATCTTGAAACTGCATACAAAGCTCTTTCTGTACTACGTAGAAGTGACAATAAATGTGTGCAAAGATTTTCTCAAGATTTCACCATTGAGCTTGAGTATGATGGTGTAAATGGTTTTGTTCAAATGAAAGCGATAAAAGAATATTACAATTCGGAGTCTTTATGCAATTTAACCGATAACGAAAACACTTTTTATGGTATCGGTGATGCATCAATTTTGGATGTACCTTTACCACTTTCCCCATATGAAATTCCGCCTTTTCGAATCCGCGACGAATTTACACCTTATACCAATTTAATTTGAGGATGCGCTTAATACAGCATTGGTGATGAACTCCCATCCAGTGACCGAGCGAATGACATCTGTGGTCATTTCTGACAGCACGGTGTTCACTCGCTGACGTAGAGATTTGAGATTCTTAAAGGTTTCCCACTGTAGGGGCGTCTTGAGATGCTTCCAGAACCGCTCGATGGGATTGACCTCAGGGGTGTAGGCCGGTTGAAACAGCGGAATGATATTCTCAGGCCAGTCAATCTCGTGAGCGCGATGAGCACTCGCTTGGTCCATCTGAATGACGATGACCTCGTCAGGATAGCGCGCCGCAAACTGGTGAATGAACTGCTCAAAGTTCTCGCTGTTGAGATGGTCGTACTGCTCAAAGAAGTGCTCTCCCGTCAACGGTTCCACCAGACCATAGAGCCAAAAGGTGGAGCGCCCCCACTGATAGATCCCTTCCGGCTTAACCCCCGCCAGCGTAATCACCCGTCCGCTCAGCGTCAATAACCCCCATCGGCTTTCGTCCTGACAAAAGTAGCGCAGTGGGGTGTCTGCTCCAACCACCTCTTGCAAGACTTCTAGGGCCAGGGGCAGTTTTTTTTAAACTGCTCCACCGCCCCCGGTGCTTGCTTGTGATGACGGGGACGAGGCACTTTCAGCTTGGCGTTCAACTCGTAACGGACAATGCGATGCACCGTGTTGTACTCGACCTCCACCTTACACTCCGTTCTCAGCCATTGCCAGATGGCTTTATAGCTCGGAAATCCCGTCGGTTCCGCTAAACGCGCTTTCAGACGGTCCATCACCTCCGGGGGGATGACCCGAGCCGCCCCAGGAGCCGTTTTGATCTCTAATAACTGGCGAAGTCCACCGTCTCGATAATCGTTGAGCCACCGGGTGACCGTTGAGTCGTTGCGATTCAGCAGATGGGCAATCTCTTGACGAGTCTTGACCAGTCCTCGCTTCAGCCAGTACAGCATTTGCAATCGTTCTTGCTGGCGTGCATCGGTTTCATGCTGCAACCGTCGTTCGAGTTCTTCTCGACTTTCCGTAATCGTAATGTTCAAGGGACGAGCCATAGCGATTCGATGTCAATGCAACCTACTTACTAGGGTAAAGAATCGCCTCTCGCTAAGCTGCCTTTGTTAAGCGCAGCGTTACAAAGCATTGGTATTACCTCTACTGATTGAGTCAGAATTTGCTGTTTTTGGAACTATTCCAATAGGTGCTGTTTTTGGAACTATTCCAATAGGTCTATATAATAAGTTTGACTTTTCAACTATAGCGGTTTCAGGCTCCGTATACTTTAGATCTGTAATTTTGATAGGTTCCTCATCAAGAATACTGTCAACATATCTTTTTACTTCCTCAAAATTTGTCTGTTGATGCTTGAAAAAAGAGACAGTATTCTCATCATCAACTGCCTTAAAGACGCCGCCCTGTTTTTCTACTCCACCTAGAACTGAGAATTGCAAATATCCAACCAGTGTATTTCCAGCAGGCTTAAACTGGACTGCTGTGATATTTCGTATGGGTATTTCCTTACTACCTGCCATTCCCTGACTAACAAATCCCCAAAAACCCTCTCTAGAAATAATCACTCTCTTTTGGGTGAGGCGTATTTTTCCATTCTTTCCTTCAGCTTCAAAGTGAGCTAACGTTTTTGTCACTTCATTATCATCTTGGAAATCGTCCATATTAAACGAATTTTCTTCTAGAGCTAATTCAAATGAATAACTCCAATCAGGAATGTCTTGAGTCTGAGACTTCCCATATATTTTCACAGTTTTAATGCCCTGCGGATTAATTTTTTTGATTCCTTTTTCAAGGAAAGAAGAAAATATTTCTTGGTTTGGAGTATCTGATGCTTCCAAAAGAATCTGCAAAAGACTATCTTTCCTAGAAGCTTTAGAAGTAATGCCTTTTGACTGCAATTGACGATTAACTAATGCAGCAATAGCCCTAGAATTACCTTGCTTAGCCAATTCTAGAATATTAGAATTTGATTCGGAGTTTTTCATATATATAATATTAATTTTCTTAAGGACTCAAAAACCCACATTCTTTTTATCTAGGTTCTAATCTGGTATCAAGACTAATCACATGCAATCAGAATAGTTTCAATCAGAAACAATAAATTAAGTTTCCCCAAAAGATAAGTTTTTACGCTGAAGCTCTGTTTTGAAGGCATCAGAAATCTGTTGCGCGGTTGGTTGAGCATCAGGATTATTGCTTAAAAGGGTACACAACGCCGCAATATAAGCCTCCCCAAACAACGCAGTCAGAGTCCCAGCGGTAGCACTTGAGATCATTCCTCCAACGACTGAACCAGCACCGGGTATTAGTTTTAGCATGTTAGCAACTAACAACCTTCCTCCAATTGTTCCACCACTTCCAACCATTGCACCAGACAGTAAAGTTCCTAGAAATGCACTAGTTATGTGTAAGCCAAACACAGCACTAATACCGGCAAGCATACTTACTTGAGTTGGAACCAAGCCTATAGCATCAGAAAAGGCAACAGGTACAGCGCCTATTCCAGCAGCGGCTGTAGCAGCAGTGGCAACTATTTTATGAGCACGATTAATCTTAATTTTTAAGGAGACTTTTTGTGCTGCGGTAAAAGCATTCCTTATACTTTCAGGAACAACTTCAATAGTTAGCTCAACAAGTTCTTTTAAGCCTAAGGTCTTCAGTTCATAACCATCTGGGAATATTTCCTTGATCGCTCTTACATGTACTATATTACGTAGACAAGGAAGTTCTTCTCGGATATGGTTCCTAAAATCCGGATCCTCAAATCTTGATTTTGTTATCACACCAATCACAGGCATATATTGATCAAGCATTTCCGCAAGCTTAATCTCAGCTTCCTCTAACCTACGACTATCTTCGGTAATACAAATCCAAGCCACATGAAGATGTTTATTCGGATCTGTTTCCTTACTACGCTCTTTCGTGAATTTCTCTAACGCTGAAAACGTCTCCTCAAACTTCGCGACTTCTAAACCTCTTGTGTCAAAGATAGATAAAGGTATTCCCTCTTTTTTGATTTCTGTTGTATTAGTAGTAACTGGGCGACCGTTGCCAACTTTTGCAAGATCACCCTGAAATATTGAGTTTATTAGAGTACTTTTGCCAACTCCTGTTTTTCCTGCAATTAAAACATTCACATTTCCACGATTTTTCAAGGCATCCTCAACGGCTTTTTGTAAAAAATTAGTAAATTCAGTGTTAACTGGTGCTTGAGTCATAAAAATAAAGGTTGGATTAAGGTTTGCTACAGTTCAGATGAGTTCTTCCTGCTACTTTAAGAATGCAATTTAAGCTCTCTCTGTGGTGGCTTAGCGAAAAAAATATCTAGGGCATCTTATATAAACTTGTTTAATATGTCCCATATATTCTTAGGTCTTGCTTGTTTGTAACCTACCGCTGTTGCCCCAATATAAGCAACACCAACTATTCCTATGGCAGCAATTCGGGCAAGATCACCAAAGATTTTCTTTTCTTGCATTACTTGCTCATGCGATTGACTTAGTAGCTGTTGAGACAATTTTGCCTTGTCTTCTTGGGAATAATCAAAGGCAATAATCTCAGTCCATAATTCTAAAAGGTGTTTAGCATGACGTTTTCCCACACGCTCAAATCTACTTTCTAGTTGCTCATTTACTAATTCAATTGCATGGGATGTACCGTGAGTGATACCCCTAAAAGCTAATCCTAGAGCTTCTAAGGCTTCACCTTCAAGACGTACATTTCTATCTGCAATATCATTGACGACTTGCGCTATTTCTAAGGGTTTTCTAGGCAAAGAAAGTAAACCTGTAAACTCAAGCAAGTCCTTCAGAGTTTTAATTTTCTTGCCCATAGTATTTCTCGCAGTTGTTTTTATTCAATGTATACACAGTATTCCCGCTAAAACCGGAAGATCTCACATAACTCAACCGAAAAAATACTTAAGCCTTATCCTATATAAGGGGCACCTTCACAAAAAGCACTGCATTTTAGTCATACCCCTGCTACTGAGTATAAATACTTATGCAATAGTTGCAATAGTTCTCATATCCCCTTGTTTTCAGGTCTAAACACTCATGAAGACAAAAAACAACGCTTATAGGCGATTCTGAAAGGACACTATAGGTAGAGTATGTAATCTAGAATTATTGCATTTATCACACTATATGTAGGGATTTTTAATTGGACTCTGCCTATGAGAGTGGTTCGAAAAGAAATTGTGATAACTATAAGGTTGGTTGGTGAATGGCTGAAACCTATACAGAGCAACACTTTGAGTCTTCGCCTTAATCTCACCATGTAACTAGCCCCACCACTAAATCTAGTCGTGAGTCAGCTTCCTGGGCTGCGTCCTAAAATGTAGAGACGGTGCCTGATTCAGGCAATGTGCCCAACCTGCCTAGAGGAACTTTCGATGGATGCGATCACCACCAAACAGGCCCAACAAGACTTAGACGGGTTGATTGAGCGCGTCATCTCTGATACCCAACCCACCATTATTTGTAACGATCAGGGCGATCGCGTAGTCGTTATGCCCCTGGATGAGTTCAACGCCTGGAAAGAAACCCTTTACCTGCTATCTAATCCAGCCAATGCAGTCCATCTTTTAGGTTCGATTCAGGCTGCAAAAGCCGGGGAAGTTACGGCCCATGATTTGATTGAAGAATGAAGCTGGGGGTTGTCGGGTTCTGCTAACGCGCCACCCAACCTACAGATCTATAAATCCGGGCTTTGCCACAGTTAAGGTATTCTGGCACCAGCAACAGGCACCCGGTCCCTTTGCAGCCCACGATAAGAATTCACACACTGGCCGATAACGAAGCCAATGGATAGGGTTGAATCAGCACCTCGGCAGCAATCTGGCAATCTTGATGTAGCCGTCGAATCATCTCTAAGGAGAGCGGCTGTTGACGACTGAGCACTTGATTAACCTGTGCTTCGCTGCCAATGGCGGGCACGAGCGCGGTTGGTTCCAGTCCACGGCTGTCCAAATAAAACTGAATCGCTGCGATGGGATCGGGCAGATCAATCGGAAAATGTTCCCGTTCGTAAGCCTCAACCAGGGTGGAGAGCACATCCAGACGATTTGCTGAAACTGTCCCTGGCTGCGCCTCCAGCAGTGACTCAATTTCCGCTAAGGCAGTTTCATAGTCTGCTTCAGTTCTAATGGGATGCAGATCGAGCATATAGAACCTCAAATGATGCTTGCGTCTACTTTGTCGTACTCTTGATGAGTGCCAATGAAGCGAATGAACAAAATGCCGATGTCGTATCGCACATGCACACTTAGTAGAGTACGGCGGGCAATGATTCTCATGAATATTCTGTGCTCGTTCCAGTCATCTTAATCTAATGCAGCCATGACAAGCAGAGGGTCTTGTTTTAGGAGATCTCTAGCAAAATCGGCGTTGAGCAACTGGGCACTGACCTTGAGGTAGAAGAGTTAGCCGCCTAGCACCCCAGGGACCAAGTGCCCTGTCCACGGTTCAGGTATTCTGGCACCAGCAACAGGCACCCGGTCCCTTTGCAGCCCTAACACTCAATCTAGTCGTGAGTCAGCTTCCTGGGCTACGTCCTAAAATGTAGAGACGGTGCCTGATTCAGACAATGTGCCCAACCTGCCTATCTGTGGTTCCAGGCAACAGACAAAAAGTTATTGAAGAAGATACTTAAATCGATATCGACGGATGGCGAAACTCTACTATCGCGGTATGGCAGAGCAAAACGGTAAGCCAAGGATAGGACGAAGTGCTCGGCTGCTGGGAATAAGACCCAATGTTGATATCGATATTGAGCAGGTCCCCTCTGGCTGGATCAATGAGCAAGGCTATTTGAAACCAGCAGCCGAGCGCAAGACCGCAGGGAACCTTGCAGCAGTAGCCATAAAAAATACGAAAGGCATGTCGGTTTCTCTTTCGATAGAAGGCTTACCAGCATTCCGCAAGCCCCCTGCATTTGGCGGTACAGGTCGCGATCCCCTTTGGCGGATTGATGACAGCGAGATTACGGGTGATTTGGAAGCCGTTCAAGATAGTCCTACCCATGTCAGCATTCTGCCTAGGGTTACAATGCTCTTAGAGAAATACGAAGCAGCACTGGCCCGTACTCAGAACGATTGGGAAAGAGTCGAATAGCCTACCCCTACACCTGGAGCCTGTTCCGATGGCATGGATATTTAGTCTGGCAGCCGAATGCGGTTCAGATGAAAACAATGCAAAGCTATTTGCTCAGTATTTTGAGGAGATGACCTGGACACTCTCCAATGGACACCAGTGCCAATGCCGAGCGGATATTTTTCAAGACGTTGATGAGAACTGGTGGTGTCGGGTCTACCCCAATAATGTGAGTGCAATTGGAATTGAGTCTCCTGAAAGTGCTTACTTAATGACAGAATTAGGAATTCTCTTCTACCAATATCTACGCACTGCTCCAGAATTTCGATATGCGCTGGTTGGGGTTGAAGTAGATGAATTCAGAACTTACAGCGAGTTATTGGAAGATGCCTCAGCATTTACTATTCCAGGCTTAGTGTTAGCTACCGAAGTTGGGGAAAAAGTAAATTTATCTTCAGCTTATCGCCCCTTCTGTCCGGGTTATGTTTGGCTACCTTATGAGGGAGAAATTTATAATCCACTTATGGCATCTCCAAGCTTGAAGAACAAGCTGAACGAATTGCTGTGGGCAAGTTAATTTATTCGTCAGATGTTTTTACATATCGTTCTTGACATGGTGATCTCTCATTTGATGGGATTTAACCCAAATTGGTGAACCCTGATAGTGTGCCGCTTTCCCCTGCTTCACCATGCCTCGTCGCCCCCACCCCGATTCAGAAGAAGCCCTCGAAAACGCCGTTCTCAGCCAAATCTTCGACCAACTCTTAGGCTGGGAACCCGTTGTGGCCTATAGCGAAACGCTCGGCCCAGACGGCACCCTGGGCCGCGATAGCTGGGATGAAGTCGTCCTTACCCGCTACCTGCGGGACGCCCTGCAGCGCTTCAACCCCGATGCCCCAGCCGAGGCCATCAACCTGGCCCTGGAAGATCTGACCCGCGATCTCAGCACCCTTACCCTGGCCAGTGCCAACCGCGAAATTTACGACCTGCTCAAAAAAGGGGTGCGGGTCACCTTCCGCGACAACAACTACGAACAGCAGGTGCAGACCCTGCAGGTCATCGACTGGCGCAACTGCTCACAATGCAAGCAACGCAAGGGTTTGATATTCGGTGCAGACCCTGCAGGTCATCGACTGGCGCAACCCCAACCACAACCACTTTCTGATGGTGTCGCAACTGTGGGTCTCCGGCGAGTACGGCAACAAACGGGCCGACCTGGTGGGGTTCGTCAACGGGCTGCCCCTGGTGTTCATTGAACTCAAGGCCCATCATCGCAGGCTAGAGCTGGCCTACAAGAACAACCTGTCAGACTACAAAACCACCATTCCCAAGCTGTTCTGGTACAACGCCTTCATCCTCCTCTCCAACGGCAGTAAAAGCTGCATCGGCACCATTACCGCTACCTGGGAGCACTTCAGCGAGTGGAAGAAAATCTGTGATGAGAACGAAGAGGGCATTATCTCCCTCGATACCATCGTGCAGGGCACCTGCGACAAACCCCGCCTGCTTGACCTGGTGGAAAATTTCACCGTCTTCTTCACCACCCAAGGCACCACCGCCAAAATTCTGGCCAAGAATCACCAGTTCCTGGGGGTTAACAATGCCATTGGCTCGGTGCAGCAAATTCAGCACAACCAGGGGCGGTTGGGGGTGTTCTGGCATACCCAGGGATCTGGCAAATCCTTTTCCATGGTGTTCCTTTCCCAGAAGATTTTGCGCAAGCTCCCAGGCAACTGGACTTTCCTCATCATCACCGACCGGGAAGACCTGGACGACCAAATCTACAAAAATTTCGCCTATGCTGAGGCCGTTACCGAGCCAGAACAGAACGTGCGGGCCAGAAACGCCGAGCATCTGAAAGCACTGCTCCAGGGCGACCACCGCTACATCTTCACCCTGATTCAGAAATTCCGCACCGAGAAGGGCGAGACCTACCCCAAACTCTCTGACCGTGACGACATCATTGTGATTGCTGACGAAGCCCACCGCAGTCAGTACGATACCTATGCCCTCAATATGCGCAACGGGCTACCCAATGCCGCCTTTATAGGCTTTACCGGCACTCCCCTGCTGGCTGGAGAAGAACGCACAAGGGAAGTATTTGGCGATTACGTCAGCATCTACAACTTCCGCCAGTCTGTAGAAGATGGGGCCACCGTGCCCCTCTACTACGAAAACCGCATCCCAGAGCTGCAGCTCACCAACACCGAACTCAACGAAGACATGCAGCGCATCATCGAAGCCGCCACCCTCGATGAAGACCAGGAGCGCGACCTGGAGCGGCAGTGCTCCCGCGAATATCAGCTCATTGTGCGGGATGACCGCCTGGAAAAAATCGCTGAAGACCTGGTGCAGCACTTCCTGGGGCGAGTGACCAAACTGGATGACCAGGGCAAGGCCACTAAGGCCATGATGGTGGCCATCGACCGGTTTACAGCGGTGAAGATGTACGACAAAGTTCAAAAATACTGGGCACAGGAGCTAGACCGCCTCAAAGCTCTGCTCACCCCAGACCTGAACGAGCTGGAGCAACGGCGACTGATGCGGCGCATTCAGTACATGGAAGAAACGGACATGGCGGTGGTGGTGTCGTCTTCCCAGGGGGAAATTGAAGACTTCCAGAAGAAGGGGTTAGACATTGCCACCCACCGCAGACGCCTGGTGAGTGAAACCCCCGGTTTAGATGAGCAGTTCAAAGACCCCCAGAACCCCCTACGGATTGTGTTTGTCTGCGCCATGTGGATAACAGGATTTGATGTGCCCAGTTGTGCCACCATCTACCTCGACAAGCCCATGCGCAACCACACCCTGATGCAGACCATCGCCAGGGCGAATCGGGTGTTTTTGCTCAAGCTCAGCGGCCTGATTGTGGACTACATCGGCGTCTTCCGTAACCTGCAGGAAGCCCTGGCCATTTATGGTTCCGCCTCGGGAGGGGGCGTCGAAGCAGGGGATACCCCCGTTAAAGATAAATCTGCCCTGGTAGACCAGCTGCGGGGAGCGGTGGCGGAAGCAGTGGCCTACGCCAAAGCCCGAGGGGTAGACTTCGACAAAATCCATACCACCCAGAACAGCCTCGTCCGTACCCGCCTCTGGGATGAAGCGGTGGATGCCATGCTGGAAAGCGACGAAACCAGGCGCACCTTCTTTGCCCTGGTGGGGTATGTGTGCCGCCTCTACGATGCGGTTTGCCCCGATGTGCGGGTTAACGAATTCACCCTGACTCGGGCCTACCTGGAACGGTTGGTGACCAAAATCCAGATTGATACCCAATCCATTGACCCCACCGATGGGGTAGATGAGGTCATGGGCCAGGTGTCAGACCTGCTGGATGAGTCTATTCAAACGGAAGACTTTGTGACTTTGGGGGGCAGCCCTCGGGCTGGGGAAGGGGAAGGGCGCTACATCATCCGCGAATCCCCCGCCGTTGACCTGAACCAGCTCGACTTCGAGGCCCTGGCGGAACAGTTCAACAAAGGATACAAACGCACGGAAGCGGAAAAGCTCAAAGGCAGAATTAACGCCAAACTCAATACGATGGTGCGGCTCAACCGTACCCGCATGGACTACCTGGAAAAATTTCAGCAGATGATTGAGAAATACAACCAGGGATCCCACAACGTTGAGGCCCTATTTCGAGAGTTGATTCAGTTTGCCCAGGACCTGAAAGAAGAAGTCAAACGGGCGATGGCCGAACAGTTAAGTGAGGAAGAGCTGGCAGTCTTTGACCTGTTGACCAAGCCAGAAATAAACCTCACCCCCGCTGAGAAGGATGAGGTTAAGGGCCTGGCCCGAGAGCTGCTGACTCGGCTTAAGCAGGAAAAGCTGGTGCTCGACTGGCGCAAGCGGCAGCAGTCTAAGGCAGCGGTACAGGTGACGATTCGCCAGATCCTCGACCAACTCCCGGAACGTTACTCCGATGAGCAGTACTGGGATAAATGCCAGGAGGTGTACCAGCACATTTATGAGTCGTACTACGGGGAAGGGCGCAGTATTTACGACAGTGCGGGGTGATATGGTCTGTTGGTCTAAAACTGGTCCAGGCAAATTTGCCTGGGCCAGTTTTCCATTGCTTATGCGGATGAAAGGACTTGAACCTTCACGTCACGAGGACACTAGAACCTAAATCTAGCGCGTCTACCAATTCCGCCACATCCGCATGTGTCAGCTTTCGAGTTTAGCAAATAAATGGCGGCTTTGGCATGAATCTGCAGATTTCCCCGCCGGGAGAAATCTTGGCGATAGCAGTTTACCGCATTCTTTCGGCCACGACAGGGGAACGATCTACCCCAGGTCTGGGATTGCCGTTGGCATCAAGGTATCCCAGGTCTTGTAAAAATGCCTCAAGGGCAGCGGGGAAGTTTTCGTACTCTTCAATGACGTTGCCGTCTTTGTCGTAGATTTGTAGCCCCCAGTCGTCGTCCCGCTCGTACTGGGATAGCATCAAGTCCCAACCTTCGCGGTACTGGCCGAGGCGAATTTTTTGGGCTACGTACCCCGCCAGTAAGCCGTTGATTTCATAGCCATCTTCCTGCCGCTGTTCCATGCTTTGATACATATCCCAGGCAGTGGCTTCCAGCCGTGGCAAAAATTGATTGGTGGTGTCAATATAGGCCCCATCTTGAAAGGTCAGAATTACGCTGGGGGGGTAAGACCCGGCATAGGAGCTGAAGGTGTAGAAAAAGGCATTATCCAGGGTGACAAATTCCATCAGCCCAC
>Ga0081527_100708_pt1 | contig 12033 bp, 11 predicted proteins | sample HotLakmasection5_FD_70992 | JGI IMG/M metagenome (GOLD analysis project Ga0081527, IMG submission 70992) | Hypersaline microbial mat communities from Hot Lake, Washington, USA - Section #5 (SPADES assembly) (version 2) | ecosystem: Environmental > Aquatic > Non-marine Saline and Alkaline >... | reverse complement strand
TTAAAAAAGGGCGCAGGCGCCTCCGGCCCCACCTATAGGGTGGTTGTGGGTGGGGATTATTTTGAAAATTTTAAGTAAGAATTTTTTGTTGCTCCCTTAGTAATTTCAAAAATATTCTTTAACCACATTACTCAGGGTTAAAATTGTTTTGGGATTGGCTACCTGCTTTTACTAAAATACTGCAACGCCTCGCAATGAAAGTAATAAACAGGGCAAGCTTTATAGATAACGTTATCACGAAACAATTAATTTTATATTATGCTCAAAGTTCAGTTCCGAAGTGATCCAAAAACATAAATCAGAACATGTATGTTGAGCCTGTCAAAAAATGACGTTACGAAAAAACTAAACCATAGTATGCTGTGGGGTTAAAATTGTTTTATCCGGCTTTAAGCAAATATATTTGGCGTCAAATATGCCTTCAACCTGTTTTACTTCTTCAAGAATTTCATCCCAGATATGCTCATCGCTGGTGATAATCATAGTTGACTCTCCGCCGATTGTCTGTTCCTTCCTTGCAACCATCATCATACGGATGTTTATATTGTTTTTGCCAAGGATAGTTGACACTTTGGCGATCATTCCGGGCTTATCCTGGTGAGGTGTAATTAATATATGCTTTGCAATCTCAAGGCTTATGGTGTATTCGTCAATTTTTACAATTCTCGGAGTCTTATCAGCGATCATAGCACCACATACAGTGCGGACTTCCGAATCTGTAGTTAACTTAACTCTTATAGAGCCTGCATAACTTCCTGACTGCTCGGCTTTTGATTCCACAACCTCAAATCCCTGCTGTTTTGCGATTATAGGGGCATTTACATAGTTTACATCCTCGAGGTTATGTGAAAGAATGCCTTTTAAAACAGCAACTTTAATAGGGGTTGTGTCATACTGGGTAAGTTTTCCTCTTACTGTAATTTCCAGCTGTTTGATCCCGCCTTCGCTTAGCTGTCTTGCAAGCAGGCCAAGATTTTCGGCAAGATTCATATATTCCTTTACCGGCTCAAGCAGGTCAGCTCTGAGATACGGAATATTTACCGCACTTCTTGCGGACTTTCCTGCCAGTACATCCCTTATCTGCTCCGCAACATCAACCGCAACTTTTAACTGGGCTTCCTCTGTACTTGCACCGAGATGTGGGGTCATAACAAGATGTCCGTCAGTTGTTAACAGCGGATTATTGGGATCAATCGGCTCTTTTTCAAATACATCAAGAGCTGCTGCTGCTACCTGTCCGGATTCAATACCCTCTTTAAGTGCTTCTTCATCAATAATTCCGCCTCTGGCACAGTTAACAATCATCACACCTTTTTTCATCCTATTAATAGTGTTTTTATTGATTAAATAAGATGTTTCACGTGTTTTGGGGGTGTGGATTGTAATGAAATCGCAGATTCCCCAGAATTCATCAAGGCTTTTTACCAGTGTTGCGCCTAATTCTTCTACCCGCTCAGCAGTTACATACGGATCGTATACAACAACTTTCATTCCCATCGCAACAGCTGCTTTTACTACTCTTGAGCCTATTTTGCCCAGTCCAATAGAACCTAAGGTCTTGTTGAAAACTTCTTTGCCGGTATATTTTGACCTTTCCCATTTGCCCTGCTTAATTGAAAGATCAGCCTGCGGTATATTCCTTGCCATAGAAAGCATTAATGCCACAGTATGTTCAGCAGCAGCCGCAGTGTTGCCTTCGGGAGAATTTACCACAATAACGCCTTTGTTGGTGGATTCTTCAAGATTAATATTATCCACTCCAACTCCTGCCCTGCCGATTATTTTCATTCTTTTTGCAGCTTCAAGGATTTTTGGAGTAACTTTTGTCTGGCTCCTAATCATTAAAGCATCGTAATCACCTATGATTTCATAAAGCTGGTCTTCAGGAAGCGTTTCTTTAAAATCAACTTCCGCCACTTCTGAAAGAATATCGCCTGCTACTTTGTTAATCTTATCGGTAACCAGAACTTTAGGTTTCATGTTTTCTCCTCCTTTGCTCAATTTATAATAAAGAAATATAACAAAAAAATACCACCAAAAAGCATTAAAAGGAAGTTAATTTTTAGAATATTTTGAACCCTTTTAAATAAAGCGGGCAGTTTTATTGCTCTACATTTCACGCCAGGAACCAGGAACAAATTTTTCCATATAATCTGCTATGGCAAATCTGTCTGTCATTCCTGCAATATAATCAGCAACAAGTTTTTCTGTGGATTCTTCGTTGTTTTTTGCGGTATTTTTACGTATTAAGTGAAAGTTTTCCATATAGTATTCAAAAAGTGTTGAAACAATACGCTTGGCTTTGTTTTCCTCGGTTTTGGCAGGTGAGTTTGTATAAATATTCTCAAACATCCACTTTCTGAGCACTTCATTCATAGCCTTATTGCATTCATCGGACATCTGTATTCTGTCTGTGCTATTTATGATTATATCTTTTATGATAAAGGCAATTCTTTCGCTTCTGCTCCTGCCAAGAACACGGATTGCGTCTTCCGGAAGATCATCTGTATCAATAATTCCGGCCCTGATCGCATCATCAATATCGTGGTTTAAATATGCTATCCTGTCCGCAATTTTCACAATCTGCCCTTCCAGTGTATAAGGAGAGGTTTTTCCGGTATGGTTTTTTATGCCGTCACGGGTTTCCTCGGTAAGGTTAAGCTTTTCCAGTTTATCAACTACTCTCAGACTTTGTTTGTTGTGCTCAAAGCCGTCAGATAGTAGCTCATCTAGAACTTTTTCCCCGGTATGACCAAATGGTGTATGTCCCAGATCATGCCCAAGTGCAACTGCTTCTGTGAGGTCTTCATTAAGGCGTAAACTTCTGGCTATAGTCCTTGCGATCTGTGAAACTTCAAGGGTATGGGTCATCCTTGTCCGGTAATGATCGCCAAGAGGTGATAAAAATACCTGTGTTTTGTGTTTTAGCCTTCTGAAAGCTTTGCTGTGAAGAATTCTGTCCCTGTCCCGCTGAAAAGCGTTTCTTATCTCACATGGAGCCTCTTCATCCTGCCTGCCACGTGATTCAAAACTTTTGGCTGCCAGTTCACTCAGGCAGATGCGTTCATATTCGCACTGCTGTTTCTTTATATCAGATAATTTTTTACTTTCACTCAAGAATTAAGCCCTTTGATCTTTTTATATCCAATAAATTTATAGGTTTAACCGGATTTGTCGGAGTTAATTACTTCGGAAATGTCAGGTAAAGGCCCGACCTGGTTTCTACCGTTTTCTTTTGCGTTATACAATCCTTTATCAGCAAATTCAATCAACTCAGTAGATGTGCTGCCGTGAATCGGATATGTTGCTACACCAAGACTTATGGTAACATTAACTTCAAGCCCTTCAGCAAGTTTAAACCTGTTGTCAGACATATGCTTGCATATTCTGTTTGATATAGCAATAGCATTTTCGGTATCTGCATCAGCTAAAATCAGAACCATTTCTTCCCCGCCGTATCTTGCAACAAGGTCTGTAGGTTTTACAGCACGCTTTAACCTTTGTCCTACCTGCCTGAGAACTTCGTCTCCTGCCTGATGACCGTATGTATCGTTAAACTTCTTGAAATGGTCAATATCTATAAGTACCAGAGAGAATCTTTCACCAAATTTATCAATTTTCCTCATTTGCTCTTTTAGTTTTTCCTGAAAATACCTGTGGTTGAAAAGATCGGTCAGACCATCGGTAGTTGCTAGTTTATAGGTGTATTCAAAGTCTTTTGACTTGAGAACATATTTTATAATATACATTGCGGTGAATGTCGCAATCATAAACGCCAGCTGGCTGATAATCCCGACCCATATCAAATGTACATCAAGTAAATAAGTAGCCAGGAAGATATATGCAAGCACAATACCAACACAAATCAGGGATGAAATCACAGGTTCTCTAATCTTAACCACTACAAACGCTACAAGAAAACCGAGCAGCAGGGAAATTAAAAGATCAATTGATTTGCTTACACGTTCTACGACTCTGTTGTCAAGAATATTGTTTAAAACCGTAGTTTGAAGCTCAACCCCGGGGTATACGCTGCTTAAAGGCGTGCTTTTTATATCATAAAGGGATACAGCGGTTGCGCCTATGAAAACAATCTTGTCTTTAAAATAGCTTTCCGGAATTAATGGGGCTTTGCCTTCTTCAATATTCAATGCTGATTTGTATACCCGCCAAAAAGGTATGTGTTTGTATGTATAATGTGATCCATACCAGTTAATTATCATAGAACCGGTATTATCCAACGGTAGAATTCTGTTTCCTGCTATTAATTCGTTATTTTCATTAATAATATATTTATCAAATTCAACATTCTCATGTCGTTTAATATAGTCAGAAGCCACTTTTAGAGCCAAATACGGATAATAATCACCTTTGTACTTAAAAAAGGTTGGACTTCTTCTGGAAATTTTATCTATAGGGTCACGCCGGAAGTTTATAAAACCTATTTTATCCGTTGCTTGAATAATCTCATCAAGGATCAATCGTGTATACGTGTAAGTAAATTCAGAATAATCAATATTTTCACTGTTATTTTCAACTTCCACCTCTAATTTATCAGGAAGTTCCGGGGCTTTCTCTATATCCGGCCTATAATCAAAATTCATTGAGGCGTATACATTGTCGTATTTACCTATGGTTTCAGCCAGTTTAATATCCTTATACTCAAACCCCCTCTGGTGACCGACAAACATAAGGTCAAAAGCTATGGAATCCACGTTATCCTGCTCAAGGTATTCTATAGCCTTTGCATAAACATCTCTTGACCAGGGCCACCTTCCAAGTTCATCCTGAAGTACCTCAAGGCTATCATCATCTATACTTAATATAACTATATCTTTATTAGGCTTTCTCATCTTAGCGGCCATTGTTGCCCGCAGGTCGTATGTTTTTAACTCATAAGCCTCCATAAGCTCACCAAAGTTAAAGATTTTCTGGCCGGTGAGCCATAAAAATATAATTGCCAGAGCTATAAATAAAAAATATGAAAATTGCCGGAATGCTTTCTTATCCCAGATATTTTTAAACATCGTCTTCCTCAATAACCTTTACACTGCTCATAGGTACAATTACCTTGCCATAAGGAGAAAAATCCACCAGAAGTTTCTTGGTAACGGGATGGTCAACATACAAAAGCACTTCCCCTTCTGCTCCTACCGGCACAGCCCCGATCCCATGTGAAGATGGTTTTTTATATATTACTTTTTTTATAACTTTATTTTGCATCATATTTGTATTCTAAGCTATTCTATCTCTTTTAAAATTTTTTGTACCTGCTTTTTAAGGACAGGTACTTCTTCCTGAACTGTTTTCCAGACTTCTTCATAGTCTGTGCCCAGATAGTTATGCACAAGTATATTTCTCATTCCAATAATCTCTCTATATTCGATTTTCGGGTATTTTTTCCTGTCCTCTTCAGGGATAAGTCTTGCAGCTTCGCTTATTATAATTATATTTTTTATAACTGCATCAAGAGTTTTTTCATCTTCAATAAACCCGGATAGGCTCATTCCTGCTGAATACTTCTCTATTTTTTCAATACATTCCAGCATGTCGCAAAAATAAAATTTTAAATCTTTGTTTTTCATAACTTAACAGCCTCGTTCAAAACTTGTTGTTTTATCAACTTTTTAAGGCTATTTGGTGTTCCCAGGTCAACTTTCTTATTAAACAGCTCCTCAAGAAAAAATTTTAGTCTTGCAAGTTTCATCAAACCTATAGGAGTTTTAAGCTCTACCAGAAAGTCAATATCGCTCTCCTGAGTTTGTTCTCCTCTTGCATAAGAACCGAAGATGAAAAAGGTAACCGCATTGTAATCCTTTTCCAGTTCATCTTTGCGCTCGTATATTAATTCTCTTATCTCATCCAGAGTATAAACTTTTTCAGACATTGCACAACCGACATTTATTTTTAAATTATTATATCAAACTGCTGGTTTATTTTCTTTTAACAAAAATTCCTTAGTAGTAATAATATTATTATCTACCGAAAAAATAAATCTCTTTAACTCTGCGGTTGTTTTGTCCAGCCTTCCCGGCTGTTCCAGAAATTTAAGCAAACATTCCTCGTTTTTGTTCATAAAAGTCCCTTCCCCGGACATTCACAAATGCTTTTTAATTAAACTGTTGGTATTTATTAGTTTGCCATTTATCGCAAACAACAACATCATTCATGAGGTGAATTTAGGTTATGCAAAGAGGTTTAAACCCTACTGCAAACAGAGTAAGCCCCCTTTGTTTTTTCATTTGATGTAAGGAGAATTTTATAAATACTGCACATATCAATACACTATGAGAATTAAAAGGTTTAAAAAAACTCATCCTTATATATAACTTTTTATAAATTTCTTTGTAATAAAGGGAAATTTTTTCTTTCAGGAGTATTAAATAATTAGTACTTAAAATAAATCTATACAATTAATTTATAGGAGATTCCAAAATGACAGCAATCAATTCATTATAGTCAGTTCCAGCCCAAAAATTAGCTTTCGGAAAACAAAAAACCGAAAAGAAAACACATCCGGGAAAAGCAGCAGCTTCATTATTTGTTCCGGGCTCAGGCCAGTTAATGAAAGGTGAAAAGAAAAACGGTCTTGCTCGTATGGGTATATGTGGCGGTTTAATTGCTGCAGCAACGGCAAATGCTGTTAGTGTTAATAAAACAATAGCGAATAACTTTGATGCTGTATATCAGATAGCAGAAAAAAATGGTGGTTTTAAAGCAATGTATAAGGCAGCTTACAAAGGTGTACCTAAATCCAGACAAATCATTGCTCCTGTTCTTGCAGTAGCTGGATTAACAAACGCAGTATTAGCATCAGTTGACGCATATAAAGGAAAAGCTCAAAAAGCTCCTGAGACAAAGTAATATAATCCATCTCAAAATATTTCAAAAAAGTGGGCTTTGTATGCCCACTTTTTATGTTTATAAACAACAACCCGGTTATTCTGAACCGTGGATTGAATACTATAGTGAAATGAGTTTATTTTAAGGAAACTAACTCATTCGTGTGTATAAAATGAGAAAAATTAGGCATTGGCAGTATAGAGACTGGAGTTAACCAGCAATTCAGGTTAATACTTATGCAGTGGTCTCAAATCAATTTGGAAATAAAGTGTAATATTTACAACAATCAAATTGACTCTACATATTATAATTGACATAATTTAAATTGAAGTAAAAATAAAAATTAAAAAACTATACTAAACAAAAACAAGTTAGCTTGTTTCCAGCGAGGAAGAGTTTTATGTGTAGAATAGGCGCAATAAAGTCAAAAAAATACCTGCACCCGTCCAAAGCTTTATATCTTATGAGATCCCAGCAAAAAGGGCATGATAATTCAGGTTTTGCTATGGTAATGCAAGACCTTGGCGGGATGTTTGAGGATTATAAAAATTTGCCGGTACTTTCAATGGCATGTACGGATGAGGGGGTTAATTTAGCGGATAACATCCTCTCAGCAGAGGGGTTTACCCGGGTAATGCAGTGGACACCGGAGACAAATTATTCGGAAGATTTAATTATTGAAACCATGCCGCAATATGTATTTTTAGTCCTGCAATATCCAAAGACATACAAGCATGCCACCTGGGAAGAAAAAGAAGACCTGCTGGTCAGCACCAGGCTAAAAATAAGAAGAGCTCTTGAAAAAGAAGAAAAAGGATTTGTTTATTCATTCTGGCCGGATGTGCTTACTTTAAAAGAAATCGGCGATCCCAAGGATATTGGTACATATTTCGGGCTATGGGAACCGAATGATTATTTTAAGGCAAAGATCATCACAGCCCAGTGCAGGCAGAATACAAATTATGACATCGTCAGGTATGCGGCGCACCCGTTTTTCTTACAGGGATATACAGCGCTCGCTAACGGTGAAAACACCTTCTTTGAAAAAAACAGGCTGTTTCAGAAAAGCCTTTACAAGGGCTATGTAGGTTTTGAGTCTGATTCACAATGCTTCTTATATACACTTCATTATTTAAACAAAATCCTGAAATGGCCCCTTAGTTATTACAAACACACCATAACCCCGCTTCCTTACGAGGAAATTATCAGGCGAGAAGACAAGGATATTCTCTTGAAAATCAAGGAATCACTTGCCCATCTGGAAATTAACGGGCCAAACACGATTATCGGGGTATTGCCTGACGGAACAGTGTTTACATGCTGTGATTCCAAAAAATTAAGACCGGTTGTGATCGGCGGGACAGACGAAACCGTAGTTATAACATCAGAGGTCAACGGCATAAATGAAATTCTCCCGGAGAGGAACTGGGATGAAGATATATATCCTCACGAAAGAGAAACAGTAATTATTAACAATGATTTAAAGGTCGAACAATGCCAACAGTAAAGGTTAATGAACTGTCCAGAGACGACTTGTTCTGGCAGATAGAATATGATACACACAGATGTACTTTTTGCGGAAAATGCGTGGCTTCCTGTCCGTTTGGCGCAATCGAGGCAAAAGTTGAAAAAAGAAGAAAAGTTACCAGCGAAGGACCCACCCCTACGCCAAAAGTTGAATTCAAAACCATACCTATAATACAGCAGGTGGTGAATACCACAAACTACTGCCGGGGCTGCGGGATCTGCGAAAAGGTATGTCCTAATGAAGCTATAAAACCGGTAAGAAACCCTGATGATAAGTTTGCAATGAAAATCAGGGGATACACAGGAAATTCCTACACCAGAGGAGGCCGCTCCAACCTTAATTCCGAGGATCGTTCCCTGGATAAAATAATTGTAGGACGAATTTCTCAGATGACCGACCCTTCTCTTGACGCACAGCGACATACATTTGATATGCTTGCCCCGCTGGGAAGAATACTACCGCCAGAACAACTTCCTTTTAAGATCAAGGACAACAAAATTCATTTAACAGAGAAGACCCCGCCGGTAAGATGGATTTACCCGGTAATAATCGGTGATATGTCCATAGGCGCATTGTCATGCAGGATGTGGGAAGCTCTTTCCATTGCCACAGCCTACCTTAATGAACAGGCAGGAATTCCTGTCAGGATGTGCTCCGGAGAAGGCGGCATGCCATTACAACTTCTCAAGTCAAAATACTTAAAATACTCGATTTTGCAGATAGCTTCCGGGCATTTTGGCTGGAACAGGATAATTGACGCCATGCCCCATATGGAAGAAGATCCGGCCGGTGTGCTTATCAAGATTGGGCAGGGCGCAAAACCCGGAGACGGCGGATTATTGCAGGCAAAGAAAGTTGCCCGCCATATCCAGGAAATCCGGGGTGTGCCTAAAGCTGACCTTCTCAGTCCGCCAAATCATCAGGGACTTTATTCCATTGAAGAAAGCGTCCAGAAGATGTTCCTGTCCTTTAATGCAGCGTTTAAGTTCAGGGTACCGGTTGCGATCAAGGTTTCAGCCAGTGCAACCAGCGTTTCTGTATACAATAACCTGCTGAGAGACCCGTATAACATAGTGGGAGGGTTTTTCCTGGATGGTGTATTCGGCGGGACAGGCGCAGCGCATGATGTTTCCCTGAATCACACAGGCCACCCGATTGTTTCCAAGCTCAGGGACTGCTATATGGCAGCTGTTCATCAGGGTAAACAGGGACAGATTCCGTTATGGGCAGGCGGTGGACTTGGAATGACCGGAAACCTTGCTGCGGATGCGATAAAAATGATCTGTCTTGGTGCAAACGGGGTATTTACCGGCAAATTAATGCTACAACTTGCAGGGTGCGTAGGTAATGACAACGGTAAGTGTAACGCATGTAATACAGGGCTTTGCCCGGTGGGAATCTGCACCCAGAACCCGGTACTTACCAGAAGGCTTGATGTGGATAAAGTGGCGGAAACCGTTGTGAATTACTTTATTGCACTGGACAAGGAAGCCAAGAAGATTCTTGCGCCTATAGGAAACAGCTCTCTTCCTGTGGGAAGGTCAGATGCACTTGTTACTACAGATAAGGCAATGGCCGATAAGTTACAGATACCTTATGGATGTTAAGAGGGAAAAATGCCTGAATCAAAGAAAGAAATCAAAACAACAGCAGTAATAGACGGCATAGTTGACGGGCACAGAATATCCACCCGGCAGCTGTTGCAGGAATTATATAAAAAACTGGACGAAGGATACACGGAATTTGAGATAAACGCCTGCGGTCAGCACGATATTGGCGGGCCTTTATGGGACCCTGAAGGTGAACCGTTAAAGTTCAAAGTAAAAAACCCGGGCCAGAGGCTTGGTTCTATGGGAATGCAGGGAACTACCATAGAAATCGAAGGTTCATCCCCTGCGGATGTAGGCTGGCTTAATGCCGGTGCTGAAATAGTCCTCAAGGGCGACGGTGGGGATACAACTGCTCATTGTGCGGCAACTGGCAAAATTTATGTTGGAGGACGCACCGGCACAAGGTCGGGGGCTCTTATGAAGTACGACCCAAGCTATACTGCCCCGGAATTCTGGGTGCTGGAAAACACCGGTTCATTTAGTTTCGAGTTTATGGGCGGCGGAATAGGCGTAATTTGCGGATTTGGCTGTGAAGACCTTAATTCTGTAATGGGGTATAGAAGCTGTGTAGGTATGGTAGGCGGTGTAATTTATGTAAGAGGCTCGGTAAAAGACCTTTCAGATGAAGTATTCCTGCTGGAGCTTGACCAGGGCGATAAAGAATTTCTTTTAAAAGGACTTCCCGTATTTCTGGAAAAAATCGGAAGACCGGAATTAATCAACACTTTAAGCCGTGGACTTCAGGGAGACAATCCTTGCGAATGGAAGAAAATAAGAGCAAAAACCTATCAGGAGCGCGCTGTCCAGAAAAAAGTAAAATCTCTGAAAGAATTTCGGGTAAATGACTGGGTAGAAGGCGGTATATTCGGAGATGTGCTTAAAGATGATTACACAGTAGCGAATTTTGTTTCCACCGGTGATTTTAGGCTTAAGTTTCCGATATGGAAAAACGCTATGTTCAGTGCCCCATGTGAATATAACTGCCCTATAGGAATTCCGACCCAGAAGAGAATTGCATTATTAAGACAGGATAAAGCAGAAGACGCACTAAGACTGGTACTCGAATACAGCCCGTTCCCGGCTTCAGTATGTGGACAGGTCTGCCCCAATCTTTGCGTGGATGAATGTAACAGAAGATATCTTGATATACCGGTAAAAATTGGTGAATTAGGGCTTTTATCTAAGCAGATAGAAGTTCACCCCCCGAAGGTTGAGAAAGATGAGCGGGTTGCAATAATAGGTTCCGGTGTTGCCGGACTTGGAGCAGCCTGGCATTTAAGGAAAACTGGATATCAGGTTGATGTTTATGAACAGGACGAAGTTTTCGGCGGTAAGTTGAAACAGGTCATTCCGGAAGACAGGTTACAGCAAGATATTCTGGAAACCGAACTTCAAAGAATAGTTGACCTGGGCATTAACGTTAAGACCCGCACTCTCGTAAATAAAAAATTATTCGCAAAACTCAAAAGCGAATACGACGCCGTAGTAGTTGCCATAGGTGCGCATAACCCGGTGATTATACCATTTGAAGGATATGAAAGACTCGTTAAGGGGCTGGATTTTCTTAAAGCGATCAATAAAGGCGAAAAACCGCAAATCGGGGAAAAAGTCGTGGTCATTGGTGCGGGAAATGCGGCAATGGACGTGGTAATAGGCGCTTATAACCTGGGCGCAAAAGATGTTACCGCTATAGACATCCAGAAACCCGCTGCGTTTGACAAGGAAATTAAACACGTGGAAAAACTCGGCGCCAAAATCTTATGGCCGTGCTTTACGGAAAAAATCAGCGAACAGGGTGTTCATCTCAAGGACGGTAGGGTTCTTGAAGCTGATACTGTGATAATTTCCGTTGGAGACAGACCGGATCTGTCTTTCCTGGATAAGGAATATATTGATGAAAAAGGCATGCTCAGGATCAACGAATACCAGCTACCACCACAGCGGAAACCTCATATTTCTTGCAGGTCTGGATGGTTTTTTCAAACTGTTCTTCTGATTCCAGTTTTGTCCTGCCGGAGCCGATTATGTCGAATCCGCCAGTGTTTCTGAATT
>Ga0081527_100705_pt1 | contig 12062 bp, 9 predicted proteins | sample HotLakmasection5_FD_70992 | JGI IMG/M metagenome (GOLD analysis project Ga0081527, IMG submission 70992) | Hypersaline microbial mat communities from Hot Lake, Washington, USA - Section #5 (SPADES assembly) (version 2) | ecosystem: Environmental > Aquatic > Non-marine Saline and Alkaline >... | reverse complement strand
GAGGTAAAGGAATACTTTAATCAATTTTATTTTTTTTCTCGAAACTTAATACCTGTGGATAAAAAGGCACATTAAATTGAACTCTGTGTAAATTATCACTCAATTTGAGACAAAGTGTCAGATGTTCTGAGATAAAAATTATCTAATTTTTTCCACGTTACCTATTCATTTTCTAACTATAATCTGTTTTCACTTTTGATTTCAATAATTCCATCACCTATAACTCTTTCGAGATTTGCAACAGCAAAATTATAATCAAGTAGAGATTTATAAAATTCAAGTTGGGCAGTTCTATGAACTAACTCTGCATCTTTTAATTCAATGGGGGTTGCAAGACCTTCAGTATATCGACCATCTATAATATTATACTGTTCTTTTGCTTGCTTTAAAGACAATTCTGAAACCGGCAGTCTTTCTTCCGCTTCGTTCAGTTTTATATATGCCTGCTTAACCTCTAAGAACACTTCCTGTCTCAATTTTTCAGTATCAGATAAATCTCTTTTATGAACTGACTTAGCTTCAGCAATTTGCTTTTTAATCAAATAAGCATTTGCAAGCGGTAAATCCAGTTTTACTCCAACAGAAAACCCTTTATCGCCTGCAATTTCAGATCCTCCTATTCCAAAAGAGCCAAATGCAGACAAGTCAGGAAGTAATGTTTTTTGAGAAAGTTTAACCAGACTTTCTGATGCTTTTGCTTTGTTTTTTAAAGCCATAAGCTCGGGTCTTTGTTCATATGCCTTTTCAATTATTTTCTCAAATCTAATATCATATTCTTTTTTTTCAAGTTTATCTTTTACATTATATTTTTTTTCTTCCGGTAAGCCCATGGCATTATTTAACCGGGCAAATGCCATTTCAACTTCATTTTTTGCTTTTATATAATTAAGTTTTGCGCTGCTAAGGTTATACTCTGCCATAATAAAATCAACTTTTGGCCTGGTACCTATTTCATAAAAAGCTTTTGTTTGTTCCAAATGGTTTTCAAACTTTTCAACAGTATCCATTAAAACAGCTTCCTGCTGAATTGTATAAAGAAGATAATAATATGCATCTTTAACATTAAAGATGGTGTCATTTATAATTGACTGCAGATTATTTTTATAAGATTCATAAGTGTTTTTAGAAAAATTTAAGCTTGTCGAAGTCTTTCCAAAATCATAAATTAACTGGTTCATAGATAACATACCTAGGCTATAATTATTAAATGACTGGTTTCTTACAGGAGTATTTGTAATTATGGGGTTGCTTCTTGTATAACCGGTGGAGACACTTAATTCAGGAAAATAGTTTGCCCATTCCTGACCTATTTTATTTTTATAAATATCAGTGCTATTTACTGCTGATGCAATCGCAGGATTGTTTTCCAATGCTTTTTTAATACACTCGTCAATAGAAAGAATAACATTTTCTTCAACATTGCCTTTTATTGAGGTTTTATTTTGCACGTCTTTGGCAAAACAATCATTAGAACTTATTAATATCAGCATTAACAGAAATAAGACTATCTTCTTTTTCATAATATTTTTTACTTCTTTCTTTATCAGTTATCTCTGAAAAATTTTTCATAAACATATCAATAAAGGACTGGATTACCACATAAAACGCAGGTATAAGCAAAGTGCCGATCATGGTAGCAGCCAGCATACCTCCAAAAACTGTGGTTCCTACAGATATACGGCTTTCTGCTCCTGCTCCTGAAGCAAAAACAAGAGGCAAAACACCTATTATAAAAGTTGTTGCTGTCATTATTACCGCCCTGAATCTTAACCCGGCAGCTTTTAAAGCAGCATCCTGTATTGTTAGCCCTTCCTGTTCATAAATATTTTTTGCGAATTCAACAATCAAAACAGCCTGCTTGGTTGCCAGACCTATAAGCATTACCATTCCAATCTGGGAATATAAATTAAAATCCCGACTCAGGGTGAAAATAAACAATAAACTGCCTGTGGCAGCTACAGGTGCAATCAACATTGCTGAAACAGGAATAGACCAGCTTTTATAAAGAGCTACCAGAAACAAATATACAAATAAAAGTGCCAGTCCGATAACAAATGGCGTTTGACCACCTGATTCTATCTCATTTTTTGTTGTTCCTGACCATTCAAAAGACATATCTTCCGGCAGTATTTGTGCTGCAATTTCTTCCATTGCTTTTATAGCTTCTCCTGAGCTATATCCGGCAGCAGGGTTGCCGTTAAAAGTAACAGCTCTGTATTGATTAAACCTGCTTAATGAAGCCGGTCCGACTCTGGATTCTATATTTATCATCGTATCAATCGGAACCATTTCTCCCTTGACATTTTTTGTATAAATAAGGGAAATGTCATCAATAGATCCCCTGTAAGGAGAGTCGGCCTGCATTTGTACTCTGAAAACCCTTCCGTTTTTATTAAAATCATTTATGTAATATGTTCCAAATTGAGATGACAGTGTATTATTTATTTCACTTATGGAAACTCCTTGCGCAAGTGCTTTTTGCACATCAATATTCACTTTTATTTGAGGTGTGTTTGCCTGAAAAGTATGAAATACATCGGCAAGACGTTTATCATTGTTTGCTGCTTCCATTAACTCGTTTGCTTTTTGCCCAAGATATTCAGGCGGATTATCGCCCATATCAAGAAGCTGAAATTCAAATCCGCCCATTTTTCCAAGTCCGGGGATTGCCGGAGGGGAATTTGTAAATATAATTGCTTCCTGCATTGTTTTAAACATTTTGTTAATCTTTTTTTGTATTGAGTTAATGGAAAGTTCCTTTGATTTTCGTTTATCCCAATCATCCAGTCTTGAAACCACAAAAGCATCATTTGAACCGCCTGAACCTATAAAGCTGATAACCCTTCTTACTCCGGGTATTTTTATAACTCCCTGTTCAAATTTTGATACAACTTCTTCTGTACGTGCCAGAGATGCTCCGTCAGGCAGTTTTATCTGAGTAAAAACAATTCCTTTGTCTTCTTTGGGAATAAAGCCTGTCGGAATAATTATAAATAGAGTTAATGACAGCAGGCATAAGCCTAAAAAGGTAATAGCTGTTAATTTTCGGTTATAAACAAAGAACTTTGCATATTTAAGATAAGCAGCTGTAATATTGCCGAATAATTCGTCAAAACCTTTAAGAATTTTAACTTTCCTGATGTTTTTTTTCATTACCGCAGCACTTACCGCAGGGGCAAGCGTTAGGGCAACAACTGTTGAAAGTATTACAGCAACAGAAATACAGACAGCAAACTGTTTATACATAAGTCCGCTTACTCCGGGCAAAAAACCGACAGGAATAAAAACCGCAAGCAGTATAAGTGAAGTTGCTATGATTACACCTCCGACTTCTTCCATGGTTTTTTGAGTTGCTTCTTTTGCTGACAGTCCGTTATCCAGATGTCTTTTTACATTCTCTATAACTACTATTGCATCATCTACAACTGTTCCAACCGCTAAAACAAGCCCGAAAAGAATCAGCGAATTTATAGATATATTAAGAGCATATAAAACCGCAAATGTCCCTATAAGGGAAACAGGAATTGTAATAGCAGGAACAACAGTAGAGCGCTTATCTCCTAAGAATACGTATGTAACTATGACAACCAGAATAGCAGCAATGATAATGGATTTTACAACCTCATTCATTGATTTTTTAATATAATCAGTTTCATCTCTGACTATTTCATATCCTATTCCTTCCGGAAATGTATTAGATAGTCTTTTGAGTTCTGATTTAACACGGTTTGACAGATCAATTGAGTTAGCATCAGAAAGCTGGGATATCCTTAATAAAACTGCTGATTCCCCATTAACCCTGCCTATATCTGAATAGGACTGTGCGCCAAGTTCTACCCTTGCAACATCTTTGATTTTAATATTTGAGCCGTCTGTATTTGAACGTATAACAATATTTTCAAACTCGGAAGGTTCTTTTAGTCTTCCTTGCGTAGTTATATTAAGATGAAGCTTTTGTTTTTCAACAAGAGGCTCCTGCCCTACACTTCCTGCCGGAACCTGAGTGTTCTGGGAACGTATAGCCTGAGCAATATCACTGCTTGAAACATTTAAACTTGCCATTTTTTCAGGATTAAGCCAGATTCTCATGCTGTAATCCTTGCGTCCTCTTATTTCAACCTCTCCAATTCCTTTAATTCGTGAAAGAGCGTTTTTTACGTGTATTGAAGCATAATTACTGAGTTCAAGCTTATTTTTACTGTCGTCAGGGGAATATATATTTATAACCATTAGCCCTGCGCCTTTATTCAAGGCTTCTTTGACAGTAAGACCAATTCTTCTGACTTCTTCAGGCAGGCTTGCAGTTGCAAGATTAAGCCTATTTTGGACATTTATAAGAGCCATATCAGGATTGGTGCCTGTTTCAAAAGTTATTGTCAAACTGTATGAGCCGTCGGAGCTGTCCGAAGACATATAAATCATATCTTCCACGCCATTAACGGCTGCTTCTAAAGGGGCAGCTATTGTGGATTCTATTACTTCGGCGTTGGCACCCGGATATGATGCATTTACAACTATCTGGGGAGGTGTGATTTGCGGATATTCTTCAAGGGGTAATTTTGTTAGGGAAATAAGTCCCAATAACAGTATGAATATTGAAATAACTATCGCAAAATGAGGATTATTTATAAAAAAATTTTTAGACATATTATTTTTTATTGCCTTTCACTGTTTTTTGACCATCAAAGGCAATTTTAACTTTCATACCCGGTTTAAGCTTCTGTAATCCGTTTGAAACTACTTTATCTTGTGCCGTAAGACCTTCTGAAATAATCCAATAACCTGCATATTGCCCCTCGACTTTAACAGATTTGGTTTTTACTGTATTATCTTCGTTTAGAACATAGACATATTTGCCGTCGGAATTTTCAAGAACAGCTTCTTGCGGAATTAAATCAACTGTTCTCGGTTTGTTTAAAGAACTGATAACGCTTACATAATCACCCGGAACAAGAAATCCTTCAGGATTTTTAAATTCAGCCCTAACTTTTATTGTTCCTGATGTTTCATTAATTTCATTATTAAAAAAATTTATTTTTCCTTCCTGATTATATAACTTACCGTCAGGAAGCCTGATTTTTACATTCATATCCGAGAGATTATGATTTTCACCGGTAGAATTTCTTTTTAGCATTAAATAATCAGCGCTTTTTATATTAAAATCCACAAATATAGGGTCTGTGCTGACTATTTTTGCAAGTGTCCCCGAAGAGGGACTGACAAAATTACCTTCAGTAATGTTAATCTGTCCGATCTTTCCATTAATTGGCGAATAAATTTTTGTGTATTCAAGATTAAGTTTAGCCCGGGAAAGCGTAGCTTCATTAACTTCAAGAGAAGCCTTAGTATTGTCCCTTACGGCAAGTGCTTTATCATATTCAGATTTGCTGATATATTCTTTTTCAACCAGTTCAGAAGCTCTTTTTAAACTCTTTTCAGCCTCATTAAGAGATGCTTTTGTCTTATTTATTGCTGCTCTTGCTTCATTTACCTCGATCTGGTATTTATCGGGTTCTATTAAAAAGAGCAAATCTCCTTTTTTTACTATGGAACCCTCATCAAAGTATCTTTTTTGGAGAAAACCATCAACCCTTGCAACTAAATCTGTGATATATTTTGCTTTTATCCTGCCTGTTGATTCAATTTTATCAATTATTTCCTGTTCTTTTAACTGTGTTATTTCAACAATGGCTGGGGTTGTCCCTGTTTTACCTGCATCTTGAGAACTACCATTTTTTGAAAGACAACCAGTAACGACAAAAGGCAAAATCATACATAGAAGAACTAATATATATAACTTTTTCATAAAATTCCCTTGTATATATTTTTGTATGATTATAACAGAACAGGTATTATCATATTATTATCCTACACAATTAATAGTGCTGGAGAACTAATTTACTCAAATACCTGTCTTCAAATGCTTAAAGACAGGTATTTTATATAAATTTGGCGTTTTATTAATATTTAGTTAGTTTGTGGAAATTGACCTACAAAATTTTGTAATAATGAAAATAAAGGATTTTCGCCTTGAGGGGATTCTAAACCTGTAGGTGGAACCGGTGGAGCTATAGACTGAGACCCAGTATCAGTTGGCGTTGCAAAACCATCTCCAAATATACTGGACTGACTTAGTTGCATTTGTTGCATTTGCTCTCTTGGAGTCGGAATACCCATTTCAGCGCAATAAGCTTGTATTGCATCAGGTCCTTGACTACTAACTTCAGGTGGAATACCTAATGCTGCTAATCTTTCTTCTCTTCCTGCGCCTTGGCCTTGTTGGCGTCCAGATCCTTGTTGACAACCAATTCCTTGTTGATTACCCTGAAATCCGTTAATACCTTGTACCATAATTTTTCTCCTTACTATTTTTATTTAAACAAAATACACTTTACGTGCTGTATTTATATAAAAACAATTATTGAGGGGGTTTTGTTAGTTCTATAGAACCATCTTTAATGATTGTTTTATAAAATCTCTTCTTTTAAAGCTTTTACAATAGCCTGTGTCCTGTCAGTAACAGCTAATTTATTAATAACACTGCTCACATGATTTTTAACTGTATAATGGGAAACACAAAGTTTATCCGCTATATCTTTGTTATTAAAACCTTCTGCCAATAATTCTAAAATTTCCTGTTCCCTGCTTGTGAGATTATAATCTTTCTTTTGAGTATCAGGGATATTTTGTTGTTTTTGAAATAAATTATAAACATACTGAGCTATTGCCGGATCAATCCATATAATACCGTCCATAACCAGATTTATTGCATTATACAATTTGTTTATCCGGATATTTTTCATGCAATAACCATCAACTCCTGATTTAAAAGCAGACAGGACTTTTCCCTGTTCACTATGAGAAGTTAATATAATAATTTTCGTTTTTATATCAATATTTTTTAGTTCTTTTGCGGCTTCAATCCCATTCATCACAGGCATAATGATGTCCATCAAAATCAGGTCAGGTTTATGTTTTTGGGCAAGTTCAATAGCTTGTTTGCCGTTTACGGCCTCTGCCACGATTTCTATATCTTCATATTTCCTTAAGCCAAAAGATATTCCCTGCCGGGTAAGGTCATGATCCTCTGCTATTAATATTTTTATTGTCATTTATTTTTATTTCCCTCCGTAACCACTATGTTTTTAGGGAATTTTATTTTGAATTTTGTATATTCATTTATTTTACTTTCCACTGATATATCTGAGTTATTTGAATTTAGTAATTTTTTACATACATATAAGCCTAAACCGGAACCTATTTTTCTTTCATCGCTTTTACCTGTATAATAACGGTCAAACAAATGGGGCAAATCCTCATCAGCTATACCGAAACCATTGTCTTCTATAAACATATTTATAAAATCTTTTTCAGACTCCAGCGTTATTTTTATTTGCCCATTCCGGTCAACATTTTCTATGGCATTTGAAATTAAATTAAGAAACACTCTTTTTAAGGAAATTAAATCAAAATTTATTAATGGAAAATCTTGAGGAATATCGTTTATAAACTCTATATTTTTTCCAGGGTCTAAAGTTTTTAATTTTTCAAAACAATTGTTTATTAACTCATAGATATTTATAACTTGAGGATTAATTTTTAAATTTTTGTCATCAAACTGGTAAGATTCCAGAATCAGGTTAACCATCCTCAATAGGTGTTTACTGTTTTTTTCAATTCCCTGTGCCAATTTATAGGCATCTTCCATCCCTAAAGATTCAAATTCTTTTGATAAAAGATTTAACGCTTTTTCCTGAGAAGTTATTGGTGTTTTAAGGTCATGAGTTAAATTAACAATAAAATTATTTCTTAATTCTTCTTTTTCTTTTAAATCATTAATCATCTGATTAAAATTTTCAAAAGTTTCATTAATTTCATCCTGTTTGCTTTTTGTTTGAAGTCTGAATGAAAAGTTTCCCTGCTTAATTTTTTTTGTACCTTCTGATATTGCTAATAGTGGTTTAACAAAATTGTTATTTACATAAAATCCAACTAAAACACTTAATGCAAGCCCCATTAACAAAATTAAGTATCCGGGCTCAGTCAATTTAAACATTAAAAAACTTCCCGGATTATTAGGTAAAATAACTTTTAAAAGGATTGAAGCAACGGTTTCTTCTTTAAATCCTTTTAGCTCAATGATTTCAGAATCCATTTTATTATTAGAACGCATAAAAGGTTTATTATCGTCAAAACACTTGAAAAATTTGTTTTGTCCCGATTTATTATTACGTACATATAAAAAAGGCGGGTCAATACTTGCTATTAAAGAGTCATTTTTAAAATCATTATCCTTGTATATTTCAAGCCAAATAGGACCACCCGGATGTAATTTAGCAGGGTCGATTTTTTTTATGACTTTATAAGCAGAATTTTTTAAAGGAATTACAAAAACCGTTGCCAGGCTGTTGTCTGAAATCTCATAATAAGCTTTTATAATACGTTTTGAGTTATTAGAATCCTGATAATCATTTATTTGTTGAATTTCATCGGCTTCCGTAAGTTCTTTAAGTTTAGATAGTGAAATATTGTTCATATCTGTATTATTTATTATATTTTCAATTTCCTTTTTTGGGGAAATCAAATACTGATCAATATTGTGTTGTAGCTGTTTTGTCGTTATCAAATTAATATGTTGCTTTTTTTCTTTCCTAAACTCTTCTATTTGATGAAAGTTCCAGAGAAAGAGCAAAATAAGCGGTATTAATGTTGTAAGGACAAAAACTATGAAAAAATATCTCGCAAATTTAAACATATATGGCTCTTATAATTGTTTATCAATAGGATACCATTTAATAGCTTTTTATAATTAGTTCCAGAGAACTACTTGATAACTTAATTTAGCTAAAGGTAAAATTTTAGGCATATTCTTCCTATATAATTATGAATGTTGAAATAATATGTGTCAGCCAGGACTAATGAAGGAAAAAACTTAAATGAGCGATGCTATAATAGTTGAAGGTTTGAAAAAAAGTTTTGGAAAAATTGAAGCTGTTGCTGATGTTTCTTTTACCGTGCGGCAAGGAGAGCTGTTTGGCTTTTTGGGACCTAATGGAGCAGGTAAAACCACAACTATAAACATACTTACAGGACTGGCTCGCCCTGATTCAGGTAAATTTAGTATAAATGGCCTCGACTGTATAAACAGACCAAGATCTGCTCAACATCTTATAGGAGTTGTTCCTGATGAAAGCAATATGTACCCTGAACTTACAGGTTATGAAAATCTCTGTTTCTGTGGTGCTCTTTATGGAATAAATAAATTTGAACGTCAAAGCAGGGCTGAAAAACTTTTAAAAGATTTTGGTTTAACCGAAGCGGCAAATCGCAAATTTAGCAGCTATTCAAAGGGAATGAAAAGAAAATTAACCATAGCAGCAGGAATCATTCATCAGCCAAAAATTTTATTTCTGGATGAACCTACTACCGGAATTGATGTTGCCAGCACCCGTCAGCTCAGACAACTGATTAGTGACCTGCACAATGAAGGAATTACAATTTTTCTTACTACGCATCAAATTGATGAAGCTGAACGTCTATGTGACCGCATTGCATTCATCGTTTCCGGGCATATTGTCAGAATTGATACAACTAAAAATTTGCTACAGCCTGTTCAGGACAAACATGTATTACAAATATTTTATACTACATCACTTGATGATATAAAAACCAGGCTTTCAGAAAAGTTCTCCCATCTGGAATTTATATTCCCGGAACACGGCATAATTCGGGTAGAAAGCAATGAAGCAGTTCGGGCAGGTTCAATTATTCATTATCTTGAGGAGCAAGAAATTGAAGTTTTGGAAGCCCGCAGAATTAAACCATCTCTTGAGGATGTCTTTGTAAAAATAACCGGCATTGAGGCAGATATTATGCGCAAAGAAAAAGGGAGTAAATAATGAAACTCTGGACAGCTTTTTGGAATATATTGCTTAAAGATATGAATACATACTATCTTAAACCGCCAAATATCAGCTGGGGATTAATCTTTCCTCTTGCATGGACCGGGATGTTTTTTATCAAATCCGGCAGCGGACTGGGAAGCATAGCGGAGTTACTTCCGGGAGTTGTGGCTCTTGCCATTCTATTTGGCACCACCTCCGTGCTGGCGGTTACAGTAACTTTTGAAAAGAAAAATCGTTCTTTTGAAAGGCTTTTATTAGCACCCATACCTCTTGAAATTCTTATGCTTGCAAAGACCAGCGGAGCAATTCTTTTTGGTATGGTTAATGCTTTGGTGCCGGTTTTAATAGCAGCATTTTTAATTGATATTTCCCATATAAATTGGCTAATGTTCTTGCCAACTATTTTTTTAGTATCTGTGGTTTCTACTTTTCTGGGACTTTTTATCGCAGTAGCGGTCAGTGAGGTTTTTGAGGCACAGACTTTCTCAAACTTTTTCAGATTCCCTATGATGTTTTTGTGCGGGCTCTTTTTCCCTATTGAAAACCTTCCCCAGTTTCTCAAACCATTATCCTATGCTCTCCCTTTGACTTATGGGGCTGATGCACTTCATGGTATTGTTCACGGTGTACATACAATGCCTTTTGCCTTCGATTTATTTGTCCTTAGTTTATTCTGTCTTGGCCTTTTTGCTATAAGCCTCTGGAATATAAAGCGTAAATGGATTCTTTGATTAGATAAATCTATCATAGGAATAGTTTTATTTTTCGGCTTTAATAGTCACAAAACCGCCTTTGCCGTATCCGTCTTTAACTTCTTGTAGTAAATTTTCATGGGTAAATATTGTTTGCTTATATTCAAAATTTTTAAAACTGGCATTTTTAAGATATCGAGTTATTTCATCAACTGAATGAAAAGATGCTTCGTTATAAAATTTGCTTTTAGCTTTATTTTTCTCATAAATTTTGCCTAATTCACTGTTTTTATCAATTAAACCAATAACGATAAAACCATCAGGCTTTAAAATTCTATAAGCCTCCTTAAATGCCTGTTGTACATCATCAAAAAAGCATACTGATGTTACTATTAGGACAAAATCAAACTCTTTATTTTCAAAAGGCAAATCTTCAGCCGCAGCTTCGATAACTTCTAATCCTTTATTCCGTGATATTTCAGCCATTTTAGGGGATGGGTCAATACCCGTTTTTATCCCAAGAGGCAGTGCGAATTTTCCTGTACCAATGCCTATTTCAATTCCGTCTTTGTCAGGAGGAATGAATTCCTTTATTGCATTGAGTTCAGACTGGTAAAGGTTGTTGTTTTTCGTGAACCAGTCTTCATATTCCTGGGTATATTCTTCAAAAGGTCGAGTTTTCGGCATTTTTATCTCTGATGTTAATTATTTGTTATAATTTTAGCAAAATTATTGTAGCAGGTGTATAAATGGAATATTTTATTATTTCAATAACAGCATTTATTATTGCAGGCTTAACCTTGTTCTCAGGTTTTGGTATCGGGACTGTGCTAACACCTGTTTTTGCACTGTTTTTTCCGGTTCCCGTTGCTATAAGTATTACTGCTATAGTGCATTTTTTAAATAATCTGTTTAAGTTAGCTCTTGTAGGCAAATTTGGCGACAAAGAAACTGCAATCAAATTCGGTATACCTGCCATATTAGGAGCAATAGCCGGGGCTGCAATCCTGTCATATATTTCTCAAAAGAGTTTTATCATTAATTATCAGCTTTTTACTCATTATTTTACTGTTGAGCTTGTAAACCTTGTTATTGGAATATTAATATTATTCTTTGCATTGCTGGAAATAATACCGCAAATCAGAAAAATATCTTTCAGCAAAAAATATTTATCGATTGGTGGAGTTTTAAGTGGTTTTTTTGGTGGACTTTCCGGGAATCAGGGAGCTTTCAGAAGTATATTTTTATTAAAATCAGGATTAAGTAAAGAACAGTTTATTGCTACAGGAGTAGTAATAGCTGTTATTGTTGATATTATAAGGCTTTTAATCTATGGAACGACTTTTTTAGCTGCTAATATTGCTGATAACCTGCTTCTTATTATTTCTGCTACTCTTTCTGCCTTTTTGGGTTCGTACCTTGCAAGAAGATATATGGGTAAAATTACCATAGATGCAATTCGTAT
>Ga0081527_100704_pt1 | contig 12122 bp, 32 predicted proteins | sample HotLakmasection5_FD_70992 | JGI IMG/M metagenome (GOLD analysis project Ga0081527, IMG submission 70992) | Hypersaline microbial mat communities from Hot Lake, Washington, USA - Section #5 (SPADES assembly) (version 2) | ecosystem: Environmental > Aquatic > Non-marine Saline and Alkaline >... | reverse complement strand
AAGGAAGAAAAATAATGGCAGCAGATTTCTTTTTAGGAATGCATATCGGTTTTGGTGTTGCAATATCTCTAATTATGGCATTTTATTTCTGGGATAATAAGAATGAACGAAGTTTTAACTTGTATGTTTTAACTTCAATTGTATGGGCCATTTGGCCACTAGTTTTAGTCTTCTTGTTAGTTCAAGAAAGCTATGATTACATGATGACTAAACTTCGAGATGGAGAAACAGTTGATATTCCAATCTAAATTGTGGTTAATGAAAGTTGGGTTACGGAGTGGTGCTGGTTTGGTTTATCAGATTTGTTGGAATAATAAACCAAACCGAGAACATATTCGCACTTGGATGCGTTCCCTTCAAGAAGAAGAACCTAAAAATCCAGAATTTTATCATATGGTATGCGAGTTTGATAGTGTTTTTGAAAAATTTGCATTAATTCCATCAAATGGCGGAATGTCGATATGCGGCAGTGAATACTATTTTAATATTCAATCACTTGAACCTCAACTTTTACCGGAGTTGGTATGCCTAAGTTAGTTAACGTCCATTTCGTGAATTTGCACACTGAAACAAAAAAGAAGATGTTCAAGGTAGAAACAAAAGAGTGGCGAAGCAACAGATCTAAAAATGTTGTAACCCATAAAAGCCGTGATATGTTTATTCCTATCGACATTGTAAAAGAATTAATGCCAGTTAGAGTTTCACACAACAAAGATGACGATTTTGCAACAGTTACTTACAATAAATTGTCTAGGCGAATAAACATAGAAGAAGGTGGCTTAAGATTTTTAAGCGTTTTGCACTTAATTATGGAAGAAGAACGCAACATAGGTGCCAACTTAACTAGAGAAGAAATAAGACGCGTTCTTCGTATTGACGAGACTATTAAAAATGCCATCGAAGAAGAATCCAAACAAAATAATTGTTGTTGATCTTGAAGCCACTTGTTGGGAAAATGACCCAGAACCATATCCAGAAATTATTGAAATAGGTATGGTTACTGTCATAAGCGACAACGGCTTTAGTTTAAATGAACCCTCCAGAATAAAAGTTCGTCCAACAACCACTAAAATAAGTGAATATTGTACTAAACTTACTGGATGGACGTGGAAAGAATTGCGTCGCGATGCTGTCCCATTTAAAGCAGCCTGTAAACAAATTGTTAAAAAAGGATTCCGTAATTGTGTGTTTGGAAGTTGGGGGAATGACCAAAATCTTATCAAAACACAATGTAAAAGAGAAAAAATTGAATATCCTTTAGGAACAACATTTCTTAATATACAAAATTTGTTTGCAATTAAATATGGACTTAACAAAGAACCAAGTCTTGAAGACGCACTAAAAATGCTTGAAATGAATTTTATAGGCAGGCAGCATTCTGGTATGGACGATGCTTATAATACTGCTTTGATTCTTATTGAGCTTTTAAAATAAATTGCAACGCTCCAAGGAGCTGATGTTATGAATGAAAAATTTGAAGTCCTAGTATATTTAAGAAGCTTATTAAAAACCAATCGTAAACACTATATTAGCATCTCATCTATTGAAATATGGGATGGGTGGAGCTTTATAAGCGGATATTTTGGGTGGCATGGTAATATTGTATTACGAGATGATAATGATGTTATGGTCTCATTTAAAGGCCATGACACAAAAATCTTAAATTTGTCTAGTCCAAATTTTGAAGAACAATTTTTATTTGAACTTGAAGGGAAGATATGAAGACCCTGCTCATAAGTACTGTTCAAAACTTAGCAGAAGCCGCTACGCAAAAAACAGTGGAATTTAAAGATGACACTGAAGTATGGGGAGTTACATATGACCCTCAAAACGACCTTGGGCGCTGGTGGGTTATAGGCCCAGGCGAAAGAAACGACTGGCATCAAGAATTACCAAAGTGGATTATTGTTAAAATTCATAATGGTCTTGAGTGTTGGGTATATTAATGCATACAAAAGTATTATCATACAATCATTTGTCAAAAAAATTATCGAGATTAAAAAATGACAGAGTTGATATTGATGATATAAAATCAATAACAGAAGATGAGCATAAAATTGTCCTTAAAAGGTATAGAAAATATGTTGCATTTTTAGTTTTTAAATGGTTTAAAAATAATGATATAGAATGCAAATTACACCAATTTAGTTCTGATTGGAAAGATGATAGTGGCACTATAATAGAATTCAAGCGCAAGGTAAAGCTGAAATTTCCGTGGTATGACGAACTAACTCATATGAACCTATCGGTCGATAAAAGATGGGGCCACAATCTGCCACCTAAATTTCTTGATTTGAAATATGAGTGGCTATTAAATTTGGTTTTACTAGCCATAAATGCTTATGAAGAAAATCATTTAGAAAATATCAATGTCAATAACGATGGTGTATTCGCAAATTATGAAGCCACTTCTAAGAAAATTGAAGTTAAAATTTCCAAGGACAATAAATGGACCGTGTCTGAAACAGTCGTAATGACTGGTAATTTGGAAGATCCAACTTCTAAGGTATTTCAATCGAATTAGGAGACGAAATGGTCTATGTTATAATAATTGTTATAATTATAGCGATAATTTCAATTCCAATTAGGGCGTTTGTGCCACCTGATAAAAAGCGTGGCGATTTAATCGAGAAAGTCTATGGTGATAGAGACTTTTTCATGGGTTTGCCTAGAAAATTTCAACCAACTAATGAAGAATTAGAAAGAATGCTTTAAATTCAGTAAGGAAAATTATGGCTGAAAAAGAAGAGAAAAAACTTACAGAACTTCAAGAAGTTTTAAAACATTTAGCTAAATGGCTTAATAATCACATGACTGGATCTAGAAACGCACATTATGGTCCAGAAAAAACTGAAAAACAAGTAGAATTAGGAACTGGATTTGTTATTGGATCGTTCGGCGGTTTTGGCATGGGTGGTGATTATGACACCATAACTGTAAATCTGTTTAAAAATAGGTTAGGGACTATTAAATTAGGGAAAAATGATACTGGTGGTCCTATTTTTGTATTAGATCATGCCGATAAATCTGAATTCCATGATGAAATTTCGGTGGCAGATCCAGATTCATTTGAAATGGTTTTAGAAGTTATTGAAAAGTGGCCAGTAGTTAATTTTAATTTTGGAATTGACAAATGGGAATAGACATAATTGATGAATTTAGGAAGATATTTCCTGAATTCTTAGTCGAAGATATCAGCGGCGGCAACAAAAGATATGACAGAATATGGATTCATAATAAAAAGCCACCAATCATGGAGATTTGGTTTATTAAACAAACAGCAAAATTTGATGTTAATGTATATAATTCATGGCCTGAGCCTATAAAGCCAATACCGAGATCTGGAATACAGGTAGATTTAGCTGACCCAGAATGTTTTGAAAAAATTTACAATTTTTTTAAAGAATCTTAAAATGAACACAAAAACTAATTTCGACATGGAAGAATGGGAAGACGATCATATTGATAAAGATAATCATATGTGGGAGCCAGTATATGAAGCTGATATTTATGAACTTGAAAGAGCAGAGGCCATGAAATCTAATGAAGATAAAGAGCAAGAGCTCATTCATGAAACTTTAATTAAAGGTTTAGCTCAATTTTTAGAAGAAAATGGCCAAAGTGTTGCTTATAGTAGTCATGGTGTAATAAACGTTTCTGGACAATTAAAAATTGAAATAAAAAATAGTCAACTAGTATTGCTAAAATGGAACGCAAAAGGTTTGAGAACTTCCAAGGCTTGGTCTAAGGCTTCTAAGGCTTGGTCTAATCGAAAACACTGGCACGGTGGTGAATGGGAAGAAAAAACTACAATTTCTATTGGCGAACCAAATAGTTTTGAAATGATATTAAAAGAAATCAAAGAAATAAGATACACATGATAAGAATAGAAAATTGGTCCTTAATTTATAATCAAGGAAATTCATATCAGGCGCCAGAAATGTTTGAAAAACGCCTGCACGGTGAAGTATACAACCACCCATCACAACCTGATGGAAATAAAGTTTATACATCTTCAATCATAAAAATTGAAGGAAGAATAATTACAACTTTTTCTGGTTCCGTCTATATTTTAGGAAAACCCGAAGAATCATATGTTACTTGGTGTCGTGAAAACAATCATAACGACCCAAATAGTGAAAATCCTTTTGGGGAGAGAAAATGACCACAACTTTCGATATAGCTAAAAATATTTGTCGTAAATATAAAAATGTTGAATGGATTGAAGATGCTGATTTAGCATTGTTTTATGAAATGTCTGATGACCCACTTCCAGATGGTGTAAATAAAATTGGCATAAATCCCGAAGAAGCTACAGAATTGGCAGAATCAACTCTTAATACAGGAGAATGGTTCAATAAGAATGGGCCGATAAGTCTAATGAGTTTTCACGAGAAGATTGCTTCCCTGGAGGGCGGCAGCGCTTCTGTTCAATCGGAAGACCCTAGACATCATCATCACGACTAATATTAACAAACTTTATAAATGAGACAATAATGAATAAAGATACTCATCCAGAAAAATTTGAAGCAAATCATCTAAAGGCCTTATTTAAGATTTACACATGTACAAATAATGAATGTAAATTTTGCACAGCGTTTTCATCTGAACCAGAGAAGTGCCCATGGTGCGGGGTTAAAATGGCGGAGCAAAAACAATAATGAAATATCTAATTATTTATCAAGATGGAAACTCTAAGAAAATAGAATCTGACTTAGAGCCAAATGTTTTAGCCTGTATTCATAGGAAGTGTAACCCGATTTGTTGGGTTAAAGTTTTCAACAAAGATGGTTGTGTTTACTCAGATTGTGAATTTGAAGCTTCTTTCGTAGAAACTGAATGGCTAAAGTAGACTTAATAGAAATTTTATCACAGGTAATTTGTAGATGTGATAAAAAAGAATGTCAATTAAATAGTGTAACAACATATGCCAAAAGAGATAAAAGAGTTAATTTAAAATGTGAAGGATGGCCCGAATTTCTATTTGATTTTTATGGTGATTGTTCACATCCTTTTGTTGTAATTTACAATAACAAAATACGCCCGATAGTACCATCATCTGATGTGATTTTTGTTATAGATAAAAGTGGAAATATTTATCACGACACTAATAAACAACTAGTGACAAAATTAAATGACCCTAATTGTAATAAACAACTAGCAAAATTGATTGTAAATCAATATAGTGATAAATTGAAACATGTTAGGGAAGTAATTGCTGCAATTGATTCCATTTCGCAAAAACTAAAATTGGAGTAATAATGTCTGAGAACTCAGTTCTTGATCAGATTGTTGATGATATTAAGAAAAATTTCATAAACGATAGAAGAATTGAAGTAGAAATAGATGGAAAATTAATGATTATGCATTTCAATCTTGAAAAGCATGGTCGTATCAATGCCGATCCAGATGGCGTTGAAAATGACCCAGACAAACAATGGCGCAATGGCGTTTTTCGTTTGAATGTTGCTCAAGATGAATTCTTCATTAATACTCGTGGGCTTGGTGTTACGTCTATCAACATGAATGAAGATAGTGCGACGGACACTGGGACTTTAGTATGTGTTCAATACCTTAAAACAATGTGGGCAGACGCGTATAGAATGTATCCTAAACAGCGTGAACAATGCAAGGATGTCTATGATTTTTTAGAAGAATTTGAAAATCGTTTGCTCGGTATTGAATAATGGCTACGGCTGCACGTATGGCTATTTCAAAACAATATATAAAATTGTCAGAAAAGCATCACAAAAATTTAATGGGACTAAAGAAGCTCCTAACAAGAGAAAGTATTTATATAAGAAAAGGTTCACACACAGTTGTGGTTCTGCGACCAGAATTTAAGTACGAATTCAATCTAACTGACCTGATATTATCAGGTGTTAGAGAAATTAATCGATTAGATAAAGCTCTTGATTGTGCTGAAGTCATACTAGAACATATGCAAGAAATAAATGAAAAATATGATTATGTGCCTGAAATTCTGATGCCATCAAATAAGTTGTTAAAGTGTAAAATTAAATATGGGAAATCAAGTGAAGCTATTGTTAAAGTGTGTTTAATGCACAGCGAAGTTGCAGTAAACACGGTGTCAACTTTTAATAAAAATGGCCCTTCAACATGCATATTCAATATGAAGCTACACAATCCAGATTCAATCAAAAAGGCATTTGATGCTGTTCATGGTTTAATTGAAAATAGTATGACCAATTTCAAAGACGAATTGAGGGCAGTATTAAAAAGCGACGATAAAAATCTTTTTGAAAGAATGCGAGGTTACGGGTGGTTTTGGTAAGTATCGCGATTATCCTGCCTTCATCGCGATTTAAAGAGGTGAATTGAGCGCTGTGTTGCTAGCGCTGACCGGCTAGGACCTCTCCTCGGATAAGCATGAAAATTATTTTTGCTTAAATGGCCCAAATGTCTTAGGTTAAGGACTGAAATACATGGAAAGTATCGAAAAAGATGCCGCAATAAATGCAATGTCAAGATCTTTCTGCAAAAAGATTAAAAAAGAAGCCGCCCCAATAGAAGCTTGCACTCAACACAATGAGAGTGACGTTTTCCTTTATGTGGATATTGGTAATGCTCTTACTGGTGCAGTAAGACATGTAAAATTTTCTGACAATGAAGCATTTATGTTAGAAAACAATAAAATTAGGGTGTTGTATTGTGACCCACAATTTGAAAACAAATTGACGAAGTTGGTCATAATAGAGCTAATGGACCATCTTAAGTGGTATCATAAAACTATTAAAGAGCGTTTTAATAAAGTTTCGTCATTAAAAAGAAAATCAAACAAAACAATTAAAAATCTAGGATTTAGATTGAATAAACTTAGAATGAGAGGAAAGTAGTGAATACATATAGAGTAATTACTACAGTTCATCTACCTGATGGTAGAGAAGTGGGGTTGGACTATGTAGAAAAAGTTGAAGAAACCAATGAAGCAATGGCAAAAGAACATGCAATAGCACTCTGGACTCCAGAAGCCAAAGAATTGCTTTGTGCATCATTGTCACAACGTTATAATGAATCATTTAGTCCAAACGCAATTAAACTTACTTTTAAAATTGAGCAAACAGATGAGTAAAGCCCTTGCCAGGACAGATATTCGTGCTGAAGTGTTTGCTACCATAGTTGAAATTATTTCAGACAAATGCGGCTTAAATTATCACCACAAATTGGATAGTGGTCTGATGTATAGTTTTCCAACACACTCTATACATATTCAATGTGTTGTTGATGACAGCATAGCCATCAAAGTTACTAGCGATAGTGATTATGGTATTAGAGAGAAAATATTTAAAGATACTCAAAAACCTGAATTTTTTGACGAAATCGCAAGATTTATAAACTACATAATGATGACATAAAAATGAATATTAAAAAACTATCTTTTCAAGAGTTACATAAGCTTAGAAATGATATTAATTCTCAATGTAAATACGCGGCTAAACAGCTAGCTGACGATTTGCGATTGAAATATCAAAAATTGGGCGCACAATCAATTAAAGCATATCCATCTTGGGGCAATGTAGTAGTTAAATTTATTCTGCCTTATACAGAGCATGGTTACAGTGAAATTTTTCATTTTTCCCATCTAATCAATCCTGGGAAAGAAGTAATAGAAGTGCGAAATTCAGACAGATACTCCATGTGGAACATAAAAAGTCTAAATATAGAAAAATTCTTTAAAGTTATCAAAGTGCAATCAAAACAGTTGAAAGAATTGGTTGAAAATTGGGCTAAATCAGAAAATGTTGGTATAAAGAGAAAAAGTGTATTTAGTTATATCATAAAATTTGCCCAACCAATTATTGTAACTTTAAATGGTTATAATAAAGTGTATGCTACAACATCGGGCTATAACTACTATGCAGTCAATTCTTTCGCATTAGATTTAATGCCAAATGAGTCTAATATTAGCATTCTTGGTGTGCAAGATGGAAAATTTGACCACCAACTTAGCAATCCGAATGTTGATGTTATTTGTTATGATGGCCAAATTGGAATTGACATTCATAAAAATAAAATTTATATCACAGACAGGATTGGCTCACCTACGATCTATCCTGGATGGATAGAACATGAACGAAACGATAAATGGGAACGTTTGATTGTGCGCTTATCCACTCTTTTAAAAGAGAAATTAAGCGAAAAGCAGAGTTGAAAACCCGATTCTTCCGCCGCCGCCCGTCGCGGGTGTGGTGGGGCCGGATAATAACATACTTAAATTTCATAGGAACCACATGAGCCAAGACCAAACAGAAAAAGACTTTTTAGATCTCGAAGATTATATTCATGAACAGGAGCAAATAAGAGCACAATCAAGACAACACAAATCAGATAGAATGCGAAACAAAGCACAAATGTTAAAAATGAAAATAATCGATGACCACGGATGGAGAGATTAATGAACAAAATGGCAATTAAGATTTCTATATTAAGCTTAGCGATGTTTGTTATGGGTGTTGTAATTTATGGTGTTATGACTATAAGTTATAGCAACAATGAAATCGATTTAAGAGAACAGATTGAAGCTCAACAGGACAATTCTAAGGTTACGTTTGATAATACTTGGAAGATAATTAAGCAGCAAGCCCAAGTCACAGACAAGGGAAAAGACGCCTTTAAAGAAATCTACGCAGAAATCATGGACAAACGATATGATGGCGGTGCTGATGCTTTTATGTTGTGGGTTCATGAACACAACCCGCAATTTGATATGTCTATGTATGAAAATCTTATGAGATCAATCGAAGCTCAAAGAAAAGCTTTCGAAGTAGAGCAGAAAGCTTTAATTGACTTAAAAAGAGAACATGACGCACTTCTACAAAAATTTCCTGGTAGTTGGTTTATTGGAGACAGAGAACCAATTGAAATTCAATTAGTCACATCTGATAAAACAGAAGACACATTTAATACTGGCAAAGAAAACAATGTTGATTTATTTGGAGACGAAAATGACGAATAAAGAAAGAGAATCACTTAAAAGGGCTAAAATCCTGTTTCAACAAGACTTGGTCAATCCTAAAGGAGCATTTATTGCTCCATCATATGCGCAACATGAAATTGATAGGATTGAGAACATTTTAGTGCACAATCCTTAAGTCTCAACTTGAAAGGGGTCGTAAGACCCCTTGAAAGCCGATATTTAGGGCAATCATGAATTTAGATGAACAAAACATTCTAGTAGCAATCCAAAAGAGAATGAAATTATACGTTTTTTCATGGTTTAGATGAATATATGTATATTGGAAATAGAGGTAATGGATATGTAGTTTCATGTGCATTTTGTTATGAAAATGATTACGAAATAGTTTTAAAACATGTTTCACAGCACTATACTGAAACGATAGTGTGGGATTTACGAGATCCTAAAACTGATTTCGATGTTATTGCTAATAATTTTGATAAATTTATTGAATTTTATAAAGACTACGATCCATCAATTTGTAATATGGAGGAAAAGTAATGGAATGGTTCGCATTGTTGATACCATTTTTAGCATCGGTGTTTTTAATTGTCTTTTTTAAATCTAATCGTTTATGGGACGAATAAAAGGAAGATTTTAATGGAACGTGACATTAACAATCAGGAAGACCCCGGCGACATAACTGACGTTTATTTTCAAGAAGAATCACATCGACTTATAAAAACATATTATTTTTATGTAAATGAACAAAGAGTTGAAAACCCTGGTGTTGATGAAAGTGAAGAAGGCGGTGTTCCATCTGTTGATGTAGTCACCAAAACTTTTACTGATATTTTGCACCTGTCAGAAGACCAAATTCTTACAATAGAGCAAATGGCCAAACCGTATAAAAACGCAGAAAAAATCAGATTTATTACAACAACAATAACTGATTATAACCCAGAAGTTGAAGCTACTATAACATATGATCAATTGGAAGCCATGCTTTTAAACTGGACTGATGAATAATGGAAGTAAATTGGTTTGAATTTAAAAGAGATTTGTTTTTTGAAGTTTATAATCATCTAAGCAAATCTTTTAAATGTAAAAAAGGAGCAAATCATACATATCTAACAATAGAGCGTAAAGAATACCCATTAATATTTATATCGTTTTGGGTAGCAAAGGCAGATGCTGCCAAAGACATGAGAAACCCAAAAATTGGGACCATGATGTAATAGAGATTTGGACCGGCACGGACGACCCGCATCGGATTAGCGTTTCTAATCCTAATTACTTTGGTGAAATCGATTCATTTATTGAATCTACACCAAAAATTTCTTAATAGGGTTAGAATAGAATTTTGTTTTTTATTTTTATTTGTTTACTGGAGAGAATATATGAAGTATTTTGTTATGATGGTCATTTGTACGGCCATGCTTTTTTCTTTTACTGGATGTGATAAGAAAAAAGACAATCGCGACACTAGAAGTTGTTGGGAAACTATTGATGAGATGCGTACTTACAAGCCCAAGGGGCATCATATCAAGTTTTTGAAGCATGGGGACGTTCAGGAAGCCAATTATCTCTTGAACCTCGGGTCTGTAAAAGATGAGTACGAAGAGAGTCAGTTTCGTACTATTTGCACAGTCTCTACGTGGACTCTCACTGATTATACAGCAGCACCGAAATGGTGGCCATTCCAAGTAAAGATTGATGATACTTGGGTTGATCAGACTAAGAGTATTACTCTTACGCTTACTGTAAAGCATTGTCCAAAGCCACAACCTAACGCAAGATGGCATCCACTTTCTCGAGAAGAAATTGAAGAGTTGGGTGACTCATACGATCCAAATGACCCAGACGACTGGGGTTACTGGATTTACGATGAAGCTGAATGCCCCTGTGATGATTAAATACTAACCTGAGGGGCTGGGAAACCGGCCCCGACGGTTTGTGTTTATAAATGATAAACAAGCAAGGAAATAAAGTGAAAACCGGTATATATAAACATTATAAAGGTAAATTATATAAAGTGTTAATGGTAGCAACACATAGCGAAACTAGAGAAGAATTGGTAATTTATGAGCCATTATATATTACTAATGGACCACAAGTTTATGCACGACCTAAATCCATGTTCTTAGAAGAAACCACAAACGCAAATGGCGAAACCGTTGCGAGATTTGAGTTTAAATGCCTGATTTAGCTAGCATGCTTCAAATTATAATGATATATCTAGCTATAGGAATGCTGTTGGCACTAATTTTTAGTAATATGATAAAATCATATATTGAAAAAGAATTTGGAGCAGCACCAGAACAAGCCTATTTTAGGACACTAGGGTTAGTTGTTGTAGCATGGGGCGCAGTTTTAATTTTATTTATTCTATCAATAATAATGTCGTTATTTTCAAAATCGGAATAGTATCTTAATTTCAAGGGGTTTCCGATGATAAATGACGAACTTCTTGCTTTAGAGCGAAAAATTGCTAAGTTAATTCTTAACAATGAGCATTCAATGTATAGTGAAGAGTGTAGATTTTTACACGAAACCCAATTAAAAATTAGAGAAGTTAGGGTAAATTACGACAGATTGGTACATAAAAAGTATGAAGACGAAATTTCCGACAGATGATTATTTAGAAATAGCATTTTTAGTTGCAAAGCAGCATCACGAAGGGCAATTTAGAAAAGACGGCAAAACGCCCTATATTTCACATCCACAAGAAGTTAAAGAAGAATTAGAACGTATTGGCGTTAGAGATAGAATAATCTTAGCGGCAGCTCTTTTACACGATGTGTTAGAAGACTGTGCTACAAATTCTGTTTCGTTGTTTTTAGAGCTTCACACAAAGCATGGTATAGCAGCGGATAAGGCGGCAGCAATTGTTCAGATTGTTGAACAAATGTCGAGCCCAGATAAACACTTATCCACACAACACTTATTCAAGAGACATGTTCGGAAAACTATGATGGCAAGACATTTTAGATATGTTTCGCCAGAAACAGCAATGATTAAAATAATTGATAGAAAATGCAATATTTCCGACTCAAAAACATTAGAACCTGATTTTAGAGCTTTATATGCTAAAGAAACTTTAAAACTTGTTATAGCTCTAAAATCAAGAATTTTTGGAATGAGTGAAGACTTGCAAGACAAATTCACTAAAATTTGCAATGATATGGTAACAACTTGTAACAGG
>Ga0081527_100703_pt1 | contig 12126 bp, 11 predicted proteins | sample HotLakmasection5_FD_70992 | JGI IMG/M metagenome (GOLD analysis project Ga0081527, IMG submission 70992) | Hypersaline microbial mat communities from Hot Lake, Washington, USA - Section #5 (SPADES assembly) (version 2) | ecosystem: Environmental > Aquatic > Non-marine Saline and Alkaline >... | reverse complement strand
CACGACCGAGCGAGAAATCGAGTCCGCGCCCGGCGACCTGCACGTCGAACAGTGACCGGCCGAACATCCGGTGCGAGACGAGGCTGGGGGAAACCGCCGCCGCCCGGGCCCCCACCCCCCCGCCGAACCCGGCCGCCTCGGAGGCCGGCTGCGTGGTCGCGAGGAACCCCGTGACCAGCAGGACGAGGACCAGCACCGCCACCTCGAGGCGCAGCGTGCGCTGCAGCTGCGACCACGCGGCGGCGGCGCTGTCGACACGCGGTGCGGGGGTGGCCACCGCGCCCGGGTCGGGTCCCGGTGTGGGGGCGGCACCGGACGGCGTGACGGCTGCGACGATCGCCGGCACCAGACGCCACCGGTTGTAGGCAGCCACCGACAGGACCAACGCGACCAGGCCGAGCTTGCCCAGCAGCGTGAGGCCGTAGGTGGTACCCACCAGAGCGGCGGGCCGACCCACCAGCGGCCACGCCATCGCCAGGCCCCCGATGCCGAGCAGCACGACCGCCCACACCGCCGCACCACTGAAGCGGGCGACCACCTCCGCGGAGGCCACCGGCTCCCCGCGCGACGACGGACGTGCCAGCAGCACGGTCACGACGACCAGACCACCGAACCAGACCGCGGCGGCACCCACGTGCAGGAGGTCACCGGCGATCAACAGCCAGCTCGGTGACACGCTGCGCTGGTGGCCGTCGAGCACCACCGTGCCGACCGCCGCCGCCGCGAGCAGGACGCTCACGAGCCGGGGCGAGCGCGCCGTCAGGGCCAGCGCCAGCAGGGCCAGCAACGTCCCTCGAGCGATGGTCGCCACCCCGAAGCTGGAGACGGCCGTCTCCCACCAGGCCAGGCCGGACCACACGGCCGTGAGGTCACCGGTGACCGCCACTGCCTGGACCGGCAGCACCAGCACGGACAGCACGACCCCGGCCAGTGCCGCCCGCCGGGCCAGGAGGTCGGCCACGGCCCGGTCCTCACCACGACGCGCGACCACCCAGCCGGCGAGCGTGGCGCCAGCGGCCAGCAGCAGAGCGAGGTAGCCGAACCCCCGCAGGACCTGCCCGACCGCCCGGGCACCGCCGGCCACGCGATCGTCCGTGATCCCGGCGAGGGTGGCCGCATCCACCTCGGCGCTGTCACCGACCGTGAAGCTCCGCACACCCCCGACTGGATGGCTGTCGGCCGAGATGACCCGGTAGGTCACCACGTAGCCACCGTCCGGCAGGTCCGGGGGCAGGGCCACCGCCACCTGCGTCGGATCTTGCGTCGCCATGGTGCCGAGGTCGACCCTCTGGGCATCGGCGTCGAGCACGCGCAGGCCACCGGTCGGCAGCGTCACCGGCTCGCTGAAGGTGAGCAGCACCTCGGTGGGCGCCGCGTCCAGGGCGGCACGATCGGCCGGTCGGCTGTCCACCAGCAGCGCGTGCCCCGACGCCGGGGTCGAGGCGCCGAACAGGACGGCCGCGACCGCCAGCAGCAGCACCGCGGCGGCCCGGCTGCGACGCCACCCGGCGTGGCCGCCCGCACGAGGCTGCCGCCCGGCGGCGGGCGCGCTGGCGTCGATCACGACGGCGTCGATCACGAGGGCGCGGCCATGGTCGGCTCCTGGGCTCACCCGCTGCCCAGGCAGCCGGGAGTGATCCTCACGGTACCGAGCGGCCGCGGCCGCCCTCAGCGGTCAGCGAGCCGCCGCCGGTCGGTAGCCAGCCCGTCGAGCACCTCGGTCACCTCGGGATCGATCTCCGCCTCTGCGTCCGCGAGGGCTTCGTCCAGGACCACGATCGCGTCGTCGACCTGCCCGAGCTCCACCAGCAGCTGCGCGTGCTCCTGGGCCGCCGCCGCGACCTGGGCACGGGCGGAGGGGTCCTCCTGGGTGGCCTCGCCACGGCGCAGGAGGACCTCGATCGCACCGTCGACGTCCCCGGTCGCCTGCAACGCCGCCGCCTGGAGACGCAGCGCCATGACGTGCTGCTCGGCGGTGACCACGTCGGCGGGGTCGAGTTCGCTGGTGATCGCCGCCGCGGAGGTGGAGGCCTCCTCGGGTCGCTGCAGCGCGAGCAGCGCCGCCGCGTGGTTCACCCGGGCCCGTACCACCTGGTCCGCGGTGACCGGGTCGTCGGCGTCCTGGAACCTCGCGACGAGGTCGGCGTACACCTTGACCGCACTCTCGTGGTCGCCGACGGTGTCCAGGCAGATGCCGCGGTTCAGCAGCGCCAACGCGATCTCGTGCCGTTGGTCGGGATCGTCGAGGTCGGCCGGGGTGGTGGCCGCGACCGCGTAGGCCTCCGCCGCCGCGTCGAGGTCGCCCAGCTCGGTGAGCAGCACCGCGCGCTCGAAGCGGGCGGTGAACAGCGACTCGCGCAGGACCGGGTCGTCCAGCTCGTGGCCGTCCTGGAGGACCGCCAGAAGCGACTCGACCTCCTCGATGGCCTCGTCCAGGTCCCCGGCCTCGTGGAGCTCCATCACGGCGTCGGTGCGCTGTCGCGCCTCCTGCGGGCTCACCATCGCAGCAAGGCCGCGACGCCCTCGAAGGCCCGCACGTTGATCGCGGCCTCCTCGGACAGCGGGGTGACCGACGCCGAGGTCGCCAGCGCGGCCTCGATCATCCGTTCGACGAACAGGGGCTCGCGGGTGAAGGTCACGTCGGAGTCGGCGATCGCGCCCTCGATCCGGGCGTGCAGCGTGCCCTCGGAGCTGGTGAAGCCCTCGAGCGCGATGCTGTCGTCGTAGAGCAGGTGCTCGACGCGGCCGGCGTTCAGCGCGGCGCAGACGTTGCGCAGACCGAGGGCACCAGCCCCGCCCGCCAACGCCCGCTCCCTGGCGGCCTCGACCAGCGCCAGCTCGCGATCGCCGTGGACGGAGCGCAGCAGCTCCCATGCCTGAGCCGCGATGTCCTTGGGCGGCGTCGACTCCCAGGCCTGGTCGGCGACCAGGACCCTGAGCCCCTCGTGGTCGGAAACCATCGCCTGCACCTCGTTGCGCAGCTTCGGCGGGGCCGACAGCACGAGCCGGTCGATCTGCTCCGCCCCGGCCCGTTGGACCACGTCGTCGATGACCTGCTTGAGGAACCGGCGGCGGTGCTCGTCGAGGCGTTCCTCGTAGCCCTCACGGTCCGATCGGGCGTACATCGCGCGCTGGGGGTTGTTCGTCGACGGGCCCGGGGAGTCGTGGAAGAGCTCCTCGTCCTTCTCGAAGCGCGCCTCCTCGGTCACCTCGGCGTCCCCGGTGGCCCACCGCAGCACGCGGACCCCGGTGCGTGACACGACGACGATCGTGGCCGGACGCCCCTCGTCGAGGGCGGCGACCAGCGGACGGACGTAGGCGGTGCTGTCGTGGATCACGCGCTCGCGGAAGGGCAGCTGCAGCGAGACCGACCGTTGCTGCCCGGACTCGACGCCGACGAACAGGGCTCGGCCCCGGCCCGGTGCCTTGGGATCGAGCAGGGACCCGAGCGAGCCGTCCAGGCTCGCCAGCCGACGCTCGATGGCCCGCGCCGTGTCCCGGTCCCCCTCGCCGACACGGGACCGGAGCTGCTTGATCTGGTTGCGCAGCTCGATCGGTGCCGTCGGCTGCGGATCGGCCGCCTGGGCCGGGACGTGACCTGTGTAGAAGGAGAGGATCCCCCGCTCGTCCTCCAGCCTCAGCAGATCGCGGATGGTGGCGTCGTCGATGTTCATCTGCCCTCGTTGCGGTCGGGGCCGCACCCAGGCTGACGCGTCGCGCCGGAGGGGCGGCTCAACACCACGAACCTATCCCCCGTCGATCAGGTAGGGAAGGGGACGGACCGGCCACCCGACGGTGGCGGTCCGTGGACGGCGGTAGGGTCCCGCCATGCAGACCCGCACGCTGCCGAGCCGGCACCTCGCCGGTGTCGAGGTCCGACTCGACGCCTCCATCCTCGTGCTCGTGGCGCTGGTCGCATGGGCGTTCACCGGGATCTTCCGCACCGACCACACGTTGGCGGTGGCGTTGGCGATGGCGGCGCTGGGCGCCGTCCTGGTGGTGCTCACGACCCTGGCCCACGAGCTCGGCCACGCCCTGGAGGCACGCCACCGGGGGATGCAGGTCGAGGCGGTGACGCTGCTGCTGTTCGGAGGCGTGACCGAGATGCACGCCGAGGACCAGACCGCCCGGGACGAGCTCGCCGTGGCCGCGGTCGGTCCGTGGATCAGCCTGGTGTGCGCTGCCCTGTTCGGGCTGTTGGCGACCTTCGCCGACCAGCTGTTGCCCGCCGGGGTGTCCGACTCGGTCGCCCAGCTCGCCGGTGTCCTCGGGTGGTGGAACCTGCTGCTGGCCGCCTTCAACCTGGTCCCGGGCGCCCCCCTGGACGGTGGACGCGTGCTGCGGGCCCTGCTGTGGATGGTGCTCGGTGACCGCCTCCGCGCCCTGCGGGTGTCGGTGCGGGCCGGACAGCTGATCGGGGTCGCGCTGGTGCTGTTCGGCGTGGCGACGCTGGTACGGGGCGGGCCGCGGGCGACGTTGGTGGCCGCCGCACTGGTGCTGTCGGGGGTGTTCCTGGTGCGGGCCGCCGCCACCGAGCTGCGCCACGCCGAGCTGAACGCCCTGCTCGAGGGGCGCCGCGTCGTCGACCTGGTCGCCGTGCCGCCGGCCGCGGTCGGAGAGGGCCACACCGGCACGAGGTCGTGGCCGCCACCACCCCAACCTCCGGACGACGACACCCCCCCGCTGGACCCCGAGGTGCCCTCGGTCGCGCTCGACGACGACCTCCACACCCTCATCGAGGCCTTCCAGGGCGACCATGACGTGGTCCGCGTCACCTGGGGCGGCCGCGAGGTCGGCGTCCTGACCTCGACGGAGGTGGCACGGGCGATCGCGCGACTGCGGCGAGGGGAGCCGCTGCCATGACACGCGGGGCGCTCGGTCGCCGGCTCAGCCGAGCGGCCTTCTACGCGGCGACGGCGGCGATCGTGGCCTGGGCGGCGTTCGTCGTCCCACTGCCCCTGGTCGAGCTCGTGCCGGGCAGCCTGACCTCCATCCCCTCCCTGATCGAGCTGGAGGGCGTCGAGACCTTCGAGCTGGACGGGGATGTCCGGCTGCTGACCGTCTTCCTCCGCCAGCAGCCGCCGGTCCCCGCGCTCGGTGCCGCCCTGTCACCCGATCGCTCCCTGGTGCCCTACGACGAGGTGTACCCCCCCGGCACCGACCGGGGCGAGGTGCGACGTCTGGAGCGGGAGCGTTTCGCCCGCCAGTTCGAGGTCGCGGTCGCGGTCGGCGCCGCGGCTGCCGGGGTGGAGACCGAGCTGGTCACCGAGGTGGTGGTGGTCCAGGTGCTCCCGGGCAGTCCGGCCAGTGGGGAGCTGTCACCCGGCGACGTCGTGCTGGCGGTGGACGGTGAGCCCCTGGCGTCGGCGGAGGAGCTCCAGGCGCGCTCCCGCACGGGACAGGTGGGGGAGGAGCTGACGCTGACCGTGCTGCACGCCGGGGAGGAACGCGACGTCACCCTCACCCTGGGCACCTTCGGTGGCGTCGACGAACCCCGGCTCGGCATCGCCATCCAGACCGCCGTGGACGAGGCCCGCCTCCCCTTCAGGGTGTCGCTGGCGCAGGGCACGCGGATCGGTGGGCCGAGCGCCGGTCTGATGACGGCGGTGACGGTGTACGACCTGCTGACCGAGGAGAACCTGCTGCGCGGCCGCTCGATCGCCGGCACCGGCAGCCTCGACGCCGACGGGCGGGTCGGACCCGTCGGCGGGATCCCGGCCAAGCTCGTGGCCGCCGAGGCCGAGGGCATCGAGCTCGTGCTGGTGCCCGCGAGCCAGCTCGACCTCGCCCTGGAGACCGCACCGGATGGCCTCGAGGTGGTGGGGGTCGCCGACCTCGACGAGGCACTGGCGGCACTGGAGGGGCTGCCCTAACCCGACGCGCTGACGGCGGTCGTTGCCACCGGCGAGCGGGCCGGTCGTTCCGGGTCCTCCCGGAACGCCACGCACCGTTCCAGGAAGGTCCCGAGCAGCTGCATCCCGGCGCTGGTCAGCACCGACTCAGGGTGGAACTGCACGCCCTCGACGTCCACCTCGCGGTGCAGCAGCCCCATGACCAACCCGTCGGAGGTCTCGGCGGTGACCTTCAGGCACGCCGGCAGGCTGGCCCGATCCACGATCAGCGAGTGGTACCGGGTGGCCTCGAAGGGCACGGGCAGGCCCGCGAACACCCCGTCCCGCCGGTGGTAGATCGGCGAGGTCTTGCCGTGCATGAGCACCGGCGCGCGGACCACCTCGCCGCCGTACACCTCGCCGATGCACTGGTGACCGAGGCAGACCCCGAGCAGCGGGCGTCGTCCCGCGACGGCGCGGATCACCTCGTTGGACAGCCCGGCGTCGCCGGGATCGCCCGGACCCGGCGAGATCACGATGCCCTCGGGCAGCTCGGCGAGCAGCTGGTCGATCGTGAAGGCGTCGTTGCGGACCACCTCGACGGTGGCGCCGAGCTCACCGAGCTCCTGCGCGAGGTTGTAGGTGAAGGAGTCGTAGTTGTCGACGATCAGCAGGCGGGTGCCCGCCCGCCGTCCCGGAGCGCTCGTGGCCACCTCGCTCACCTCTCCGTCAGCAGGTCCGGGAGCGCCGTCCGCGCCACCACACCGGCGTCGGCCTCGGGGATCTGGTCGACCAGCACGACCCGGTCGGGGGGACCCTCCGGGTCGAGCTGACCCCGAGCGTACGTGAGCAGCTCCTCCTCGCTGGGCCGCTGCCGGCGCTGGCAGTGCACGAGCGCCACGACCGCGCCGTCGGCCGGATCGCAGGTGACGCCGGCCCGGACGACCCCGGGATGGCGCTCGAGCACGACCTCGATCCGCCGGGGTGCGACGAGGCGCCCGTCGGGCAGCGTGAGCACCTCGTCGCGCCGGCCAAGGTGGGTGAAGACCCCGTCGGCGTCCACGGTCACGAGGTCGTCGGTGATCAGCCAGCCGTCGACGAAGCGGGCACCGGTCGCCGCCGGGTCCTGCCAGTAGCCGGGCGAGACCTGCGGACCGGCGAGCAGCAGCAGCCCGGGCTCACCCGGCGGCCGCAGCCGGCCGTGGTCCTCGGGGTCCACCACGGCCGCCACCGTGTCGGTCACCGGCAGGCCCATGGCGCCGGGGGTGGTGCGGCCGTAGACCGGCTGGGCATGGGTGATCGGCCCGGCTTCCGAGACCCCGAACCCCTCCCGGACGCGGGCACCACCGGTGCGCCGCTCCAGCTCGAGCGCGCTGACCGGATCGAGCGGGGCGCCGGTCGCCAGCACCACCCGCAACGAGGACAGGTCGCGCCGGCCCTCCGGCTCGTCGAGCAGCGCCGCGACGTGGGTGGGCGCCAGCACCGCCAGTGTGGCGCGGTGGCGGGCGATCGTGCGGGCCAGCCCGGTGGTGTCGCCGGCCGGCACGAGCTCGACACAGGCACCCGCGAGCAGCCCGGCCAGCCAGCCGAGGACCATGGGACCGAGCGCGAGCAGGTCGCCGGCCACCACCACGTGCTCCCGGCCGGCCTGGATGTCCGGGACCCACAGCCGGGCCTGGAAGGTGGAGGCGACCAGGTTGGCGTGCGTCAGCACGATCGCCCGGCGTTCACCGCCACGCCAACGCGGAACGAGCAGGGCCGGGGCGGTCACCGGCACCGGGCCGTCGCCGTGCACCGTGACCGGTGCGCCTGCGACCTCGGCCACCGCGGTCCCGAGAGCGCGCACCTGCTCGTCACCTCCGCGGCGGCGGGGCAGGCGCGGTCGCGGGAGGTGGAAGCGGGCGGGTGGGGCCAGCCAGCTCTCGTCGCTGCTGTCGAGCGCCCAGTCCACCTCCAGCCCGGCCGTCGTGAGGTCGTGCAGTCGGTCCCGGGTCGCCACCACCCCGACGACCCCGGTGGCCTGCGCCACCTCGACGGCGCGTGCCGCGGTGCGCTCACGGTCCCCGCCGGGGGGCAGCGGCACGGCGATCGCCCCGAGCCGCCAGGCCGCCAGCAGGACGGCGGGGGTGGTGACGGTGGTCCCCGTCGCCACCAGCAGCCGATCGCCGCGGGCGACCCCGAGCTGCCTGAGCACGGTGACCAGGTCGGCGACCCGGTCGCGCAGCACCGCGTGGGTGAGGCCCAGATCCCCGCGGCGCACCGCCACGGCCTGCGGGAAGTCCCGGACCGCGTCGTCGAGCAGGCGCGGGACCGGCACCTCCGGGATGCGGTACGAGGCGGGGACACCGGGCGGGTAGCCGTGGAGCCACGGCCGCTCGAGGGTGGCGAGCGGTGGGGGGCGCGACACCGGTGACCGCCTCCTCGCGCTGTGCCTGTCCGGACCGCCAGAGCCTAGCTGTCGGGGGTGGGCCGGTACGTTGCCCCACCAGCCAGCAGGAGCGCACGATCAGCACCACCGCCGGACCGCACGAGCCACCCACCACCCCGGGGCCCGAACCCGCCGTCCTGACCCGGCTGCGGGGCCAGGTCGATGCGGCGCTCCAGGTGGCGCTCGACCACGCCCTCCCGCGCATCGAGGCACGGCATGCGAGCATGGCGCCGTTGACCGCCGAGCTCCGCGCGTTCATGGCCGGTGGGAAGCGGATCCGGCCGGCTCTGCTGCTCCTCGGCTTCGAGGCGGCCGGGGGCCGCCGCCTCGAAGCCGTCGAGGGCCCGGCGCTCGCCCTCGAGCTCCTGCACACCTGCGCGCTGCTCCACGACGACGTCATCGACCAGGCCCCCACGCGTCGTGGCCGCGCCAGCGTCCACGACGCCTTCGCGGCGCGGCACCGGACCGAGCGGTGGAGCGGCGACCCGGAGGCCTACGGCCGCGCGGTGGCGATCCTGCTCGGCGACCTCGCCTTCGTCGAGGCGGACGCGTTGTTCCTGTCCGGGCAGGTCCCCGACCAGGTGCTGCTCGCCGCCTTCCGGCGGTTCACGGTGCTGCGCGAGGAGGTCATGATCGGGCAGGCGCTCGACCTGCACGCCGCCACGGCGCGCACCACCGACCGGGACCTCGCGCTGCAGATCGCCACGCTGAAGTCGGGTCGCTACTCGGTGGCCCGACCGCTCGAGCTGGGTGCGATCCTCGCGGGGGCGGACGCGGAGCTCCTCGCCGGCCTGCGCGCCTTCGGCGACCCGCTCGGCCGCGCCTTCCAGCTGGCCGACGATCTGCTGGGCGTGTTCGGTGACACCGCCACCACGGGCAAGTCGGCCTCCTCCGACCTGGCTGAGGGCAAGCGCACGCTGCTGATCGCGGAGGCCGCGGCCCGCCTCGACCCCCAGGACCACCGGCAGCTCGAGGAGGTGCTCGGACACCCCGAGTTCGATACGGCCACCGAACAGCGGATCCGGGACCTGCTCGAGGACTGCGGCGTCCGTGCCGCCACCGAGCGCGAGATCGAGCGCAGCATCACCTCGGCGCGGGCCGCCCTGGCAGGTCTCGAGCTGCCGGGGACCGCGAGGGCGTCGCTCCAGGCGGTCGCGACCTACCTCGGCAACCGGACCAGCTGAACCCCCATGGTGGGATCCTGGGTCAGCTCCTCCACCCACGGGAACACCCACGTGAAGAGCACGACGACGGCGACGACGATCAGGACGGACAGCAGCACGGCCTTGAGCCACCGCACGCCTCCCCGTCCCGTGTCCCCTGGCGGCGATCCGGTCATCCCTCCACCTCGCCGACGATCTCCTGTGGGGTGGCGCCGGTCGCCGTCGAGGCGATCGGCGCGTCGAGCAGTTCACCCCACACGATCAGACGCTCGGCCGCACTGCCGCGGGGATGGCAGGTCGTCAGGGTGATGGTGGGTTCCCCGGACCCGAGCGGGTCCGCACCCACGACCCACACGTCCGTCGGCGCCACGACCCGCTGCTCGCGGTAGCCGTAGGTCCACTCGCGCCCCTGTCGATCCACGACGTGGATCGTGTCACCCTCAGTGAGCTGGTTGACGGACCAGAACGGGGCCCCGTAGGTGGTCCGGTGGCCGGCGACGGCGAAGTTGCCCGCGCCACCCGGTCGGTCGGAGAGCGGGTAGTGGCCCGGTCCGGAGCGCAGCAGCTCGAGGGTCGCACCGCTGACCACGAACAGCGGCTCGTCGCTGACGATCGGCTCGCCGTCCCGCTCGAACCACACCGCGGCGACCGCCTCGCCGAGCTCGATCTCCTCGTCCTCCGGCGCGACATCGACCTCGCCGGCGACCGGGGCGTCGGGCACGGTGAGGGCCCAGGTCCGCTCGAGCTCCCGCTGGGCCCGCTCGGTCTCGAAGCCGGTGAACCACAGCAGGTACACGACGTAGAGCAGCACGACCGCGCCGCTGACCACCAGGAGCCAGCCGACGCTCCGCACGACCCGACTCACGCGCTGTCCTCCGACCCGGCCAGGGCGCCTGGATGGCGCGACGCCGCGGTGGCAGGGTAACGAGCACGCAGCGTGGTGCGGCCGACGCCGCGGAGCCCGGCGTCGGGCACGCTGACCGCCGGCGGTGCCTGGGTCGGCTCGACCCCGGTCGGGGGTACGGTCGCGGGGTGCGCACCGTCGGAACCGAGGGACGCTGATGCCCAAGAGCAAGCACCGTCGCGGGGGCCGGACCCGTCCCCGCGCCCATCAGACCCACGCGCCCGAGCGCAACCCCGATCCGTCCCCGTCGTGGTTACCCACAGTCGGCGCGGCGCTGCTGGTGGCAGGGATCGTGGTGATCCTGCTGGGCTACCTCCCAGGGGTGCAGGACGTCACCCGAGGGTGGATCTGGCCCGGGTCGAACTGGGGGCTGGTGGTGGGGTTCCTGCTGCTCAGCGTCGGTTTCGGTCTGCTGACCAGGTGGCGTTGAGCGTCACCTGGCGTTCACGTCGTTTCGAGCGTTGAGCGCATCTTGACGCGCGCTCATCGTTCGTTTTCGTTCTCGGAGTGTGGAAAAGCTGTCCGGACATCCGGCTTCTCCACAGCCTGGTTCCACAGCCCTGTGGGTGACCTTGGACGCGATCAGTTGCGGATCTCCGTGCGTTCATGCATCCGTTGCCCGCAATGACTCGGGGCTCGTGCCGTCCCTCGGACGAGCAGGAGCAGCTCCGCGCCACACTCCTCACACCAGTACAAGACGCGCTCATCAACCCCAACAGGGCCGGCGGTGGCGGCCTCCGCGCCGAGCTGCCTGCCGTCGGTGACCAGCACCCGCAGGCTCGCGAGCGACCATCGCAGCAGGGCGTAGGCCAGCAGCGGCGCGAACACCCACTGCCATCCGAAGTTGAGCCCGACCACGGCAGCGATCGCGACGGCGGCTAGCAGCAGCAGGAGCACGGCGGCCCTCGGTCCGGTCGGCGCGGTTGGCCGGGTCGGGACAGGGTGCCACGTCGACGCCCGAGCTGTTGGCGCCGGCAGCTCACCACCGTGGGTTGCCGGTCGCTCAGACGGGCGGGTCCAGCCGTCCCGTCCGGCCCCCGCGGCGGGGATCACCCACCGCGGCACCGTCGGTGGCGACCGCGTTGACGCCGCCGAAGTACAGGTCACCGACCTCCCACCGGTTGACCACCCAGCTCCGCTCGAGCTGGGTGAGCGCCGCCTCGTCGAAGCCCGGCTCGACCTGGAGCAGCGCCCCGTCCCAGTGCAGCCGCGGGGCGAGCACGGCCTCGGCCAGCGGGCGCCCGTCGTCGAGCAGGCTCACCAGCACCTGCGTCAGCGCGCTACGGATCCGCTCGCTCCCGCCCGAGCCGAGCGCCACGGCCGGTCCGCCGTCCGGTTCCAGGATCGTCGGGGCCATCATCGACCCGACCCGCACCCCGGCGGGCGCCCGGTGGAAGCCACCCGGGTGGAGATCGGTCTCGCCCATGATGTTGTTGGCCAGGACCCCTGTATCACTGAGCGTGATCCCACTGCCGGTCCCGTTCGAGGTGGTCATGGCCGCCAGGTTGCCCTCGCCATCGGCGATGCTGACGTGGGTCGTGCCGCGCGCGGTCCGCGGGTGTGGGGTCGCCCCCGGGGCGTCGGCCCGGGCCTCGCCGCCCTGTTCCGTGGCATCGATGCCCGCCGCGACGTGGAAGGCCGTCACCTCGGCGAGCGCGCTCGCCAGCTGGGCCAGGCGGGCGCCCGAACCCGGGGCACCGGCCGGGCCCTGCTCGGCGAGCAGCGACAGGGCCCGGGCGATCAGTGAGCCGCCGTAGGAGGGGACCGGGTTGGTGAGCACGGTGGCGCCGCCGTGCCGGA
>Ga0081527_100702_pt1 | contig 12135 bp, 10 predicted proteins | sample HotLakmasection5_FD_70992 | JGI IMG/M metagenome (GOLD analysis project Ga0081527, IMG submission 70992) | Hypersaline microbial mat communities from Hot Lake, Washington, USA - Section #5 (SPADES assembly) (version 2) | ecosystem: Environmental > Aquatic > Non-marine Saline and Alkaline >... | reverse complement strand
AAGGAGAAAAAGGGCGTTGATTGGGACTGGAGAACAACCATCGGATACAGTCTTGTGCTTTTGTGGTATGATAGCCCGATGGTTCAGAGATATGTGCCTGTTTACCTGGGGCGCTGCCCCAGGTTTTGTTATATAGCCCCTTTGGGGCAGGGTCTGAAGAAACCTCTTTTATTAGCGATTTACTTTCCGGCTCCTGACTCATAAAAAGGTTTAAAAAAACAAACTCTCCAAGATTAATTCGTATTGCAGGATAATTCAAATACCCACACCGATCAACATAGAGCCAAAATTGTGCTGTGCCTGTTTTGTGATCTTGCCTATCGCCGGTTTAAATAAGTGTGGAATTGACAAGTTCTGTATGAGGTATAGGAGAAAATCATTTAATCATTGATAATAAATAGGTTAGATAGATTTAATGGTTTCCCTCCGCTCAAAAACATTCACGAATAAATAAAAAAAGTTAACTTAAAGTTTAAATTTGGTTAAATTTTTCCGTTATTCTTGAACGAATCGTGTTTAATTTAACATCATTACTTAAATGCGTAAGTGTTCTTAAATGCTTAACACATCTCTAAAGACCAAAACATAAACCAAAACTGAGGTTACGTATGTATCAAAAGTTACTGACCGTATTAACTATGGTCCTTCTTTCGTCTCAGCTTGCATTTGCCCAAACAGGTGCAATCTCGGGACAGGTAACGGACGCCGAAAGCGGCGAAACCATACCGGGGGCCAACATCCTGATAACTGAGTTGGAGCGTGGAGCTGCAACGGACATGGATGGAAACTATGTTATCGATAACGTGCCCGTAGGCACGTACTCACTCACTGCTACTTTCGTAGGGTACACCACCTTCCGTCAGACAGTACAGGTTAACGAAAACCAAACCACAACAATCAATATCGAAATGCAGGTTGGGGCAGTTGGCCTCGACGAGCTGGTTGTTTCCGGCTATGCCGTAACCACCAAACGTGAACTTACCGGTTCAATTACCAGTGTTCGTGCGCAGGATATTGAAGACGTTTCTCTGCAGAGCACAGAAGCTCTTCTACAGGGACGCGCAGCCGGTGTAAACATTACAACGACCTCCGGTAACCCGGGCGGTGCGTTTCGTGTGAATATTCGTGGTAACGGTTCTGTAAACGCTGCATCTGAACCGCTCTATATTATAGATGGTGTTCAGGTATCTTTTGCACAGCAGTCTACCCAGGCCAGTAACACCCCGCTTAACGCACTGAATCCAAGCGATATTGAGTCGATTGAAGTGCTGAAAGATGGTGCTTCTGCCGCTATTTACGGCGCACAGGCAGCCAACGGTGTTGTTATTATTACAACCAAGCGTGGATCTGCGGGAACCACCCAGGTAACGGCCCGTGCCGAAACCGGTGTTCGATCACTTGCCCGGAACGTAGATTACATTAGTTCGGATCAGTATGTTCGATACATGGGTGAGGCACTTGCACTCAACAACGGAGTTTCCCTGGATAACGATATTTCTGCATTCGAAGATAGTTACAGAGATTTTTTCCTTGGTTTCTTTGGAAGCCCGACTGAAGAGGGCGGAACATTGGCTAATACCGATTGGCAGGACTTTATTTTTGATGACGGCGTAACCCAGCGATATAACATTTCTGTATCGGGTGGTACACAGGAAACAGCATTCTTTATTTCCGGTGGATTTGAAGATACCGAGGGAACAGCGTTTGGCAGTGATTTCTCGCGTTTAAATTTGCGTTCTAACCTGGATCACCAAATTAACGACCGGTTCAGAACATCACTGAACATTAACCTTTCCAGAAGCTCCCAGTTTGGGGTTTGCCAGGATGGTAACTTTATTAACTGTCCACCGTCACAGGCGATGTTCGAAGCTCCCATGAGCTTCCCGTTCCTGCCAAACGGTGAATACAACCCCGGAACACGTTTCGGCCTTTCCAACAACCCTGCTGTTCAGCGTAATGAAGTGGACCGAACCAATGATGTAACCCAGATCATCAGTAATATGAACCTGGTGTACCGTGCCAACGACTGGCTGACCTTCAATGGTCTGGTAGGCCTCGACTACAGAAGCACAGATGACAATCAGTATCGTTCAGCAATTGCTTCTCCTGCAACAGATGGTTTTGTGTTCTTTGCAAATCGGAACGTACGTAACTTCAACACCAACCTGGTTGCCAACGCGCGCCAGACGTTTAATGGCGTTCATAACGTATCCGGCCTGATTGGTACAGAGTATCGCCGGGACTTTTCAGAATCTCAGCTGGTACAGGGAGACGGCCTTCCGGGTCCTTTCTTTAAAGTACTGAGTGCTACGGCAAACCCAACAACCGCAGCCGGTGTAAGCACCGAGTGGAGACTGGGCAGTTACTTTGGTAACGTGAAGTACAACTATGATGAGAAGTACTTCGTTTCTGCCGTACTCCGGTACGACGGACACTCCCGTTTTGGTAACGACACGCGATGGGGTTTCTTCCCGTCAGTTTCAGGTGCATGGAGAATATCTGAAGAGGATTTCTTTGATGTAGGCGCTGTAGATGAATTGAAACTTCGAATTGGTTATGGAACAACGGGTAACTCCGCCATTGGAAACTTCGCTTCCAGGGGCCTCTACTCTGCCGCGGGTTCCTACCAGGGCTCTACCGGCCTTCGCCCAACACAGCTTGCCAACGTAAATCTTGGATGGGAAGAAGCACAGGAGATTAACATCGGCCTCGACTATGAACTATGGCAGGGACGTATTACCGGTGCGATCGACGTATATCAGAAAGATAACACGGAACTTCTGTTCAACCGTCCGCTGCCCTCTGATAGTGGATTTGGAAGCATTACCGAGAACATCGGTGAAGTTCGAAACTCCGGTATAGAGTTTGAAATCAGTACGGTTAATGTGAACACGAAAGGATTCATGTGGAGTTCTCGCTTCAACATCGCCTTTATGGATAATGAAATTCTTTCGTTGCCGGACGGTGTTTCAATTGATCCTGATGATGCATTCGAAGCCCTTATTGAAGGTGAGCCGATTGGTTTGATTCAAACTCCAAGATGGGCCGGTGTAAACCCTGCCGACGGCCGTCCCATGTGGTACGATGCCGATGGTGAATTGACATACACCCCAGTTCAGGCCGACGATAAGGTAAACTACAAAGATGGCCAGTCGAACAGCGTGGGCGGTTTTGGAAACACATTGAGCTACAAAGGATTGACACTGGATGCATTTTTCCAGTTTAACCTTGGCCAGTGGGCGTTCCCCGGAACAGACTACTACTTTACACGTACGCCAGACTTCCTGATGAACATGTCTACAGAAGTGGAAGACCGCTGGAGAGCACCGGGCGATATCACTCACTACCCGCGTGCGATGGAAGCAGGAACCGATTTCCTGGAAACCAATAACTACAGAACACAGCTGGGAACACAGTCCATGTACAACGCGAGCTATATTCGCCTGAAGAACGTTTCTCTGAGTTACAACCTGCCAACTGCAGTAACCGAGCGAATTGGATTGAATAACGTGCGGCTCTTTGCCTCTGCGATTAACCTGGTAACCTGGACACAGTGGCCATGGTACGACCCTGAAGTTGCATTTGACTCAAATGACATCTTCAACAACTTTACGGCTGCATCGTATCCAACCGAGCGACAGGTCAATGCCGGTATCGAAATACGGTTTTAATCCATAACAGAAATTAGATCAAACCATGAAGAAACTTAAATTTTTAAAATATGCAGCGGCAGCGATTGTTTTAGTAGCGTTTGCCGGCTGTAACGACATATTAGAAGATGTGGAGCCTGCTACATCCGTCTCCGGTGAGGTGGTACTTACCTCCGAAGAAGGTGTGCGAGCTCTTCGATCGTCCATGTATTCCAAAATTCGTGAGTCTTTTGGCCATACAACGGAATATTTTGTAGCCCCCAGTGCTTTTACGGACGAAACCCGTAACCGGCCGGGATCAACCCGTTTTCAGGAGCTTACCCAGGCCATTGGAACCAGCGGAGACTCACACTTCGGCAACTGGGGAGAAACCTACGACATTATCCAGGACGCCAACCTGCTGATTGGTGCAGTGGAGGATGGCGTGCTTGCACCTGAGGTGTTGAGCCAGTTTCAGGGAGAAGCCTACGCTATTCGTGCGTTTGCTTACCACAGTGCGGTGCGGGTATATGGTTATGAGCCCGGTACTGCAGGAGCTTCCAGCTGGGATGCCGGAATCATTATTAGAAATGAGCCCGTGATTGATGTAACTGATGCCGACTTCAGGCCAAGAAGTTCCGTGTCTGAAGTGTACGCACAGATCCTTTCTGACCTGAGCCAGGCCAGAAGCCTGCTCGCAGGTACTACAAACAATACGTTTGCCAACGCAGCATTTGTAGAGGGACTTACCGCACGGGGTAATCTCTATGCGGGTAACTGGAGCGAAGCTGCTGCTGCAGCACAGGCAGCTATTGCGGCGTTTCCCGGAGATCTGGAATCAACGGAGGCAGGCGTAGCCAACATGTTCTTCGAAGGGTCTGGCGACCATCCCGAAGCACTGTTTAAAATCGTGGTGAACCCCGACACGGAAAATAGCCTGAATTTCGGCGATTCGTTCGGAAACAGTGGACCGGCTACATATACCTCCGATGGGTTCATGGCCCAGTTACCTACTCAGTTCCTCATTGATAAATATGAAGAAGGAGACTACCGTTTGGGCTGGTACCAACCATGTGCAGAATTACAAAAGAATCCACTCACACAGCCTACAAACTGTGATGGTGTGAACACTAACGGACTTTCTAGCGTAAAGTTCTCGGGTGATAAGGGTAACTCCGTGGATGATCTGCCGATGATGAGGCTGTCTGAAATGTACCTGATCTGGGCCGAAGCCGCTGCGAAAGCTGCCAACGATCCCAATGCCGGTGTTGCTGCACTGCAAACACTGCGTGATGCACGTAATGCAGGCCCGGTACCTGCCGAAGCACTTGCAAGCCTGAATGCTTTTGAAAACTTCATTCTGGATGAAAGAATGCGAGAGTTAGGCGTTGAAGGCCATCGATTCTACGATCTGAAGAGATTGGGAAGAGATATCCGAAACCCGGACGGAACCATTAAAATGTTTGCTGACGCATACAGAATTCTCGCTCCGCTTGGAAACTCGTTACTCAACGTAAACTCAGAATTGGTTGAAAATCCAGGGTACTAATCCGGATTGAAACGAATGAATTCTAAATCCTAAAATTTTATTCAAATGAAGATTAAATTATTAATAGCCTTTATTTTGCCCCTTCTCTTTCTGGGTTGCGATATGAACGACCTGTTTGATGAAGGCGACGTTAGAAAAACGTTTGATGATGATCCTCAGGTCGAGTTTAAGCCGCTTCAACAGGAAGTGAGCGCAGCCAGTGGTCAGGCAACCGTTGCCGTACAGCTGATTGGCCCACAGCGGGATTCCGATCTTGCGGTGAGCTTTTCAGTAGGTGGTAATTCGACTGCACAGGCAGGTGTACACTACAATATTGTAACACCCTCTCCTGTAACGATAGCTGCAGGCACAAGTACCGTTAATGTTGTTGTGGAGTTAGTCCCCGGCAGTGTTGAAGGCGCTCCTGTAGATCTCTACCTCAACCTGGAAGGCGGTGACGGCGTACCTGCTGCACCCAACCTGGATGAATCACGAACGATTATTCAGCCGTAGAACGCTGAAGTTCAGTTTAAAGTTAAAAGCCATATCTTAACGGATATGGCTTTTTTTATTTCAAAATCAGTAAGCGTTATGAAACGATCAGTACTTCTCATTTTAACAATAGTTACTATTTTAACGGCTTCATCCTGTATTTCCTCATCTGTTGAATCTGAAGAGAAACGCGTATCCATATTTTTTTCAGTTGCTAATATTGGAGAGGACATTCAAATTGATGAGGACGTTATTAATATTGAAGAGTTTAAATTCTCCCTTGATCGGTTTAACCTGTATGCAGAGAATGACGTTGTGTTGCAAAGCAGCGGTGACGTGGGTGCTTTTCTGTTCGCATATACGGATGAAATAACCAGTCAGCGTCTGATTCTGGATGTAGGGCTTGGTTTTAGTGATGTTGAAATATTTACCGGCTATGAAATATTTTTTGAACCCGTGGAGAATGGCGCAAACATTCTTGACGCAGACTTTTTTGGTAGCGGAGATAACTATTCACAGGTAATACGGGGAACCGTGAACGAAGTGGATTTCGAATTTAAAGCATCATTTACGTTCGAAAAGTTTTATGATATAAATGAAGTGCAGCTGACCGACAGAGAAGAAACGCTGGTTATTTCAAAATTTATCGATCTTGAAGATGTATTTGTGGATACCAGTGGAAATTTTCTTGACCCCACAGTTCAGGAAAATGAAGTTCTGATTATGCAGAATATTGAGCAGAATTTAATAGCCAATTTTGGGTCTGAATCTGTGTTTTAGAAGAGGATAACTATTCCTGGCACCTCTTGTTCGGCTTTTGCCATAGCTCAACTTCCGCAAAATGGGGGGTGGTTTGGCTACAAAATATGGTTTATTTAAAACTGTAGACCACAGACAAAAAGAACAAAATTCACCCATTCAGGGATGAAACCAGCCCCGTTCCGGGGCGGCATATCCGTAGCCCTATGGGAATGCGCAGCATTTCCGTGGGGTATAAAGAAGCCGGAATGAAAAGAAGCGCCGTAGGTGCGGCATCCTTCGTAATCTGAATTCAACCTCAGTCATACAATCCGAACAGATCGTCTGATTCGGATTCAATAGAATACTGTATACCTGAGTTCGATTGTTAAATTTTGAACGTACAAGTCCCCCTTAACAAAACTTGTCCCGAACCCTCGGGAGGGGGATTTTCCCAAAGGGATCCCTATGGGAAGGGGGATGTTTATCAAAACGTGGGAAAAACTGTTGAACACCCCTCTAAATCTCCCCTTATTAGGGGAGACTTCTTATTTAGATAATAGAAAATATTATTAATCGAACTGAGGTTGTATGGGTAAAGATGGAATGGCAGTTTTGCAAGGGCGCGGATATATCGCACCTCTGGTGCTTTGGTTATCTGTGGTAAATGGGTATCATTGCTTTTTAGTATCCTTGTGTAGCTACATGTCTTCAAAGGCGACTTGGGATGCAGGGCTGAACGGGAAGCTTAACAAGGTTAAAAATAATGGATGCAGCACTTCAGGGCGTTGTTTAAAGATAACTGAGGCTGATTTTTTAAGGTTTTTCGGAAGTTGAGATAGAATCAGTGCCTGCCTGTTTAGTGGTGCCACGAATGGCTTCAAGCATAGGACATCAATGAACTGCAGACTTCCGAAGTCTGTTAAACCATTGTTGAAGTGGATTACTCGATTCGATGAAAATGAACGTGGAATTGTTTTGAAAGACTTCGGAAGTCTCTTTCTTGTGGCACATTGTATTAGTCGAACCAATTGCCCGGCTTCTGCCTTCGAATTAGTGTCTGCCTGTTTAGTAGTGCCACGAATGGCTTTTAAGCAAAAACCTAAACTTTCACCCCGTTAAACGGGCTGACCGCCACAATTCTCTCTACGGCTTTGTTGAGCAGATTAACATACGTTATGCGGGTGTTATCAAAATTAATCTGCTCGGTTGTATTCACCTTTCCCCAGGCTACAGCATCATTCAGATCGGTATCCCAAATCACATAGTTCGACTCAAACCTGAGCCGCTCTTCCGTTTCGCTTTCATGTCCCGCATAGGAATCTCCGCCTACTTCAGTGGTATAGGGAGTAAAAAAGTATTGGTCCAGAATCAGAATGAAGCGTGTCTGATTCGTTTCAGTTTCAAATGGCTGCCCTTTCTTGGGCGTAATGGATTCAAATGAGTTTTCGCTTAAGGCAAACTCTCTCAACTCAAATTCGTTATTTACCTGTGCAGAGGGCTCAACAAGACCGGTAACGTTAGCCCCTGTTTTTTCGGCCAGAATACGGGGCAGATCATCGTTAAATATTTTTTGTTCTTCTGGACGGAGCGCGCCAAAAACGTAATCGGGGTAGTCATCGAAGTGAAAACCGGACTCAATGGTCATTACCGAAATTGAAACGTCCTGACGGTCTACGCTGTAATCTTCGAGCAGAAACTGATTCGTGGTTCCAGAACATGAAATAAAAACCAGGCTGGAGACAACGGCCAATAAAATAAGTCGCATTTGTAATTGATAAATAGTTAAAGATTCTAAAAACGCCTCTTATGTGCAGAACAAATAAGAAGCCAAAGATAGAGGAGTCAAAATAAAATAGCAGGTATATTTACAAAATTTATGAAAATAGATGACTGTTATTCTTTGATTTCGTTGTAATACAAGATTAACCTGACGAGATCACCTGTATTACCTAAATTTAAATCGTTTTCGTCGATGTAAGTTCCCATTTCATCCCGGTAATCATTAAGCGTTCGCAGTACCCGGCGCTGGCTTAGGCGCCGTATCTGTTTGGTTTCTCCGTCTTCATGAATATAAAACCGTTCGTTTGAGATGTACTCATCTTTCTGGGTTGCCGTTCCGTAAGTTGCAACATTTTCCTGAAAGCTGACCTCATGCTTCTTAAGCAGTTTAACCGGTTCATCAACCAATATATGCACATATTCTTCGCTGCTCAATCTCCTTGAGTCGAATCCTTTAGTGAAAATTAATTCAGAGCCTGTGCCGGTAAAGACAAATCTGTCTACCATTTCGTTGTCTAAAGCTATAACGCCTCCCGCATCAGAAAACTCAACACGGTTTTCGTAGATATTAAAATTGAGCTGCAGGTTAGCCGTATTTTTGCCATCGGTAAGGGTAATGATTCCTTCCTCAAAATTATCAAACAGGTAAGGTGAACCGATGGTTTCTGTTGCCTGCACACCCTCTATAACATCATGCCGAACAAGGTCTCTCAAATCTTCGGGAGTAATTTCTTCCTGACTTGTTTGTGCAAAGGCAGCTGAAGTTGCTAAAAGCGCGCCGAAAGAGATAAACAATAAATTTTTAAACATCATAGCGTAAATTTGAAATTTGTAAGGGTTAACAGATGCCTTATGATATTCAATAACTACTTATTATTAAAAATATTCTCTAAAATCTCTTTCGATTGGACTGTGTTTACCCTGGATCCGAGCGTCATAAGCAGATGATAGAGACCCAGGTGAACGCGTGTCGTATAGATAAAATGCTTGTTACCGCGCGGTTTATTAGTGAAGGGCGGATTTTTTGTGTAGCCCTTTAATAAATCTTTGTACTCCTTATCGCCGAAATCAAAAGTATCGGCGAGATAGGGCATGGCAAATGTGAAACCATAATTTTTACAAAACTCATAAACTTGTTTCTCTTTGGGATCTTTTTCCGGGTCCCCCTGCAGTACGTTCAGTTCTGTGTAGAGTGCCTTAATTTCCCCGTCGTCTCGGTTCAGATGGGTGGGCAGAAGTTTCAGATAGTTCATGAAAAACTCCTCCGGAAATGTTTTTACGCATCCAAAATCGATAACGCCAAGTTTACCGTCTTCCGTAAATAGAAAATTTCCGGGATGGGTATCGGCGTGAACCTCTTTGCGGTCTTTCACCTGGTTATGGAAGAAATCCCACAGAAGCTGGCCAAACCTGTCTTTTTCATTTTGAGCCGGCTCGTTTGACAGGAATTCGCTGAGATGTACCCCATCTAGATAGGTCATGGTCAGTACTCTCTCTGTAGAGTAATCGGGCAGCCACTCCGGCGTTACGACATCATCTGAAGAGAACCGTTCATGAAATCTGTCGATCGATTTTCCTTCTTCTGTATAGTCAGTCTCTTTTAAAAGTGTGCTCTGTACTTCCTCTATATAGGGGGTGAGGTCGGTTCCTTTTGCAACCAGCTGTTTGAAAATAGTTTTGGCCAGGGCGATATCAGAAGAAATAGTATCGCGCACGCCGGGGTACTGTATTTTTACGGCCACTTCTCTGCCGTCTTTAAGGGTTGCGCGGTGAACCTGCCCGATGGAAGCTGCCGCAATCGCTTCGCTGTCGAACTTTTCGAAAAGCGATTCAGGATACTGCCCGAGCTCTCTCTTTATAATAGAGCGTACCAGCGTTCGGTTAATAGGAGGCACCTGGTATTGTGCCCTGGCCATTACTTCAGAAAACTCATCAGGCAGAAATCCCTGATCAATACTAAAGGACTGGGCAATTTTGAGTGCTGTTCCCCTGAGTTTGGTAAACTGGCCAAACATATCCTCTGCCGTTTTTCGGTACAGGTCGGCTGAATCCTTTCCGTTTCCAGTGAGACTTTTCAGGTAGTGTGAAGCGTAATTTTTTCCAACTTTAAAACCGGTTTGAGCAAAAATTTTTCCTCGCTGATACTTGGTTGAGGGGAAATCTGTCATAATTATCTGTTAATGAATTTTTTTAGGGGGGATGCGTATATCAGAAATTTACCAAGGTCAAAAGCCTGGTCGGCAATTTTTGAATAGAAGAACTCCTGTACAAATGAAGTCCATTTATCGATCAGGGCCATAGTCTGCTGATTCATGCTGCTTTTGTCATTGCTCCAGAAGAGTACAAAGCCGTCAAAATGCTTCACTATGGCAGAATAGAGAAGAGGTTGCTTCAGAAAGCCAGCCGTACCTGAAATACGGGTATCCGACCGGAATATTGTTCGAATTTCCTCTTTCAGATCTTTATCGAACGACCCTTTGGTTTTTGATGAGCAGACACTGGACGGGTACGTTTTCAGAACAAATTCCCTGTTTTCGGAAAATTGATCCAGGATACTCAGGAAAAGATTGCTCAGTTTTTCACTAAGAGTGAAATCGCCGTAGTTATCTATCGACTGAGTTTGATTGCGGTAAACAATCAGTCTCGATTCGTAATAAAAACGAAGAATAGAAGAGCGATTGGGAAACAGTTCAAAAATATCTTTTGAAGAGATCTCCAGTTCATCGGCCAATGATTTTATAGTAAAACGTGGATTGCTGACATATTTGCCGGCCGCCAGCTCCGCAATTTTGATTTTTAACTCTGTGTGTTTATCCATTCCAGTAAATCATTTTGAACGTCAAAAATAAATGTGTAGTTATCTCAGCTGTTATAACCAATTTTATAATACGAAAGGTTCAGAATGGCGCTGTTATCCATCAGAAATCCATCCGGTCATAAACGTGACATACTTTTCCTTAGCCTCGCAGGGCTTTTCATAGCCTCACTGGTAATGGGAAACATTATAGGCACAACAAAATTTGTCACCATTTTTTCATTTACAATGCCCGGCTGGCTTCAATCCATAACGCCAGCTCTTGTTCGTGACGGCAGTATCTATACAATGAGTATCCCCGCGGGACTGCTCGCATATCCTGTAACGTTCCTGGTAACCGATCTGATATCTGAACTGTTTGGCCGAAAGAAAGCTCAGCTGGTGGTGTGGGTTGGTTTTTTTCTGAACCTTTATATGCTTTTGATGATGTCGATTGGCCATTGGTTTCCAAATACCTATGGGGTAAGCGGTGGGCTGAATCTGTTTGAGGGAGTGTATGATTTTCTGATAGCGAATACGGTTTCGAGCATGATTGCCTACCTCATTGCGCAGTCTGTTGACGTGCGACTGTTTCATTTCCTGAAGCGCCAGACAAAAGGAAAGTACTTATGGATTCGCAATAACGGGTCAACAATGTTTAGCCAGTTAATCGACAGCACAACGATATTGTCGATCCTCTATTTCTCCGGAAATCTTGGTGAAAATGTGACAACCGTCGGGGCTTTGGGTATCCTGATTATTAACTCATATCTCTTTAAATTTTTCTTTGCGCTCATGGATACTCCGGTATTCTATTTTTCGGTCTGGTTTTTTAAGAATTATGATGAAGACCCCGCTGGAAACTCTCTTCACGAATAGGTAAAATTGTCTGTTTAAGAAGAGCCAGTTGGGAAATCGGGGTGGCAGATGTGACATACAAAATTCAGGAAAATTTTTTGATATTAAGGGTTGACATTGGAGGCTCACACCCGCTATATTTATTGTCCTTTCGAGGAAATAATGTCAACAAAACATCGCAAATCGGAAGCAGTTCTTTGGACATAATGTTATTATAGACAGTGATAAACAGATTGTTGAGAGGCAGGAGTTGAGTTTTTCAGAGTATATGTTAAATGTATACAACGGAGAGTTTGATCCTGGCTCAGGACGAA
>Ga0081527_100701_pt1 | contig 12137 bp, 6 predicted proteins | sample HotLakmasection5_FD_70992 | JGI IMG/M metagenome (GOLD analysis project Ga0081527, IMG submission 70992) | Hypersaline microbial mat communities from Hot Lake, Washington, USA - Section #5 (SPADES assembly) (version 2) | ecosystem: Environmental > Aquatic > Non-marine Saline and Alkaline >... | reverse complement strand
CAAACTCTCAAAGGTCGGACGGGGGATTACCCGACGGGGCTTCAAATTCCTCAACTCAGGACAGTACAACGGTAGAGCCTCATTCCTCCGTTGCAGAACCACAAAAGGTTACTGAGGACCTTTCGCAGCAAGTAGACACCCAACAGAGGGCTGAGACTTCTTCAGACCTATCTGGTGACCCAGAAACGTCTGGTGCTACAGAGATCAAACTCGATATAGCTGAACCCACCAACCTGGATAGGGGAAGCGGTGTAGAGGTAGAAAAATGCGCCGGGTGCACGGGAGGCTGCCCCAACTGCGGACTGGCTGAGATCGCCGAGCGACAACACGATCCAGACGTTCACGCAGCAATCGAGGAGATGAACAGTGAACTTGAGGCGATGACAACGGGATACGCTGAGGGAGCCGAGGGTCACGGCGGACAATTAAGAGAAGATCTTCTTCAATTTGAAGTTGCAGATTCCGCCTATGATCAATCTGACTATAAGCCGGATCAAGTTCAGGACCTTGCATCGTTCCTTCAAACAGATCAGAGCAGTACAGCAACCGACTCACCACAAACAGGTCAGGAATTAACCTCCGAGGGGTCTGCTGCTGGTTCTCAAGTTAATATAAAGGTAGAGCTTCAGGCCACAGCTGGCCAATCTCATGGGGATGGGCAGTTGCAACAAGCCGATCACCAACCCAAAGAAGCCCCTGCACCACAGCACAGCGCTATTAGCGCAACTGATCGATTAGCAGAGCAACGCTCAAGCACCGATACCACAAGGGTGGTCACAGTTGATAAACCTCTAACCACCGCAGAGGTCAGGCAAAGTGCTGCGCAGGAATCACAGATTCAACGGGGCACAAAAGTTCAAGCTGAGGTTATTCAGGTACTTCGGATCTCTGGGAGCCCCAGAGATCCTCTCGATAAGAAACTACTCTCTAAAATGCTGGCGAGCACCCTTGAGAGCTCAAGGAGCCAGGGCACTGCCGCACAGGGCGCACTCAAGAAGATTGCCGGCATCTTGCCATCAAATGGCAAGCCGGTAAGCTCTGAGTTCGCACAAAGGGTGCTAGATAGGTTATCCGGTATCGATAGAACCCGGACCAGAAACAGACCAGACCGGTATAATGGATCACTCTCGTCTGCCAGAGAAAAGCCAGACCGCTCTGCCCGAATCCCGGCGCCATCCGGAAGAAAAGGGACTGAACACTCTTTAAGGCAGACAAGCGAAGCAAGAGCATCGGCATACAAGATAACAGCAAACCGCTCTCCTGCTGTTGCCCGCAAGCTTGAGCGGGGAGCCCCGGCAGAGAAGCTCCGTGTTACCCGTGATGGTAGAGTAGTGGCAGGCAACCGAACTGAAAGACTAAAGCAAAACGTTGCCAGTCACCGGGCAAGGGTAACAGAGCTACGGGGCAAGCCCAGAGTAGCCGTTACACCGAAACAGCAGGCTAATAGAGAGCGAACTGCCAGACTGCTGGACCGGGCGCGCGAGATAAGAGCTACTAAGCCTGCAAGAGCAGAGAGCAGTCTTAGAAACCTTGCACCAAAGCAGAGAGAGGCAAAGATTAGAACTCTTCTTAAGGAGAAACGTACTGCAATTCACAAAGAGCTTAAATCAAAAGACAATACTCCAAAAACTGTCAAACAACTTCAAAGAAGAGCTGCGACCTCGCGCATGCTGAATAAAGCCAGAACGCGTAGAGTAGAGCGGCTAAGTAAAAAAGGAGAAACAAAAAAGAGTGTACGTCATGCAAAGGTTACAGAGCGTCGTGGTAAAGAGCTAAAGCGCACTCAGGTAAGGTTGAAGACGCTTGCAGCGAAGAAAAGACCACTCTCTATCTCAAAGGATGGCAGGGTGCGAGTTGCATCAAGAATAGAAAGACGCGGCTTAAAGTTAAAAGCGCTGCCACAAAAGAGGCTAGCGCTTCGCTCTGCACCAAAGAAACAGCTCCCACCAAAACAGGCTACTCGAAGACTTCAGAGGGCAGCTGTTACACAGAGGCTACGAGCACGTGCCCCTGAGCGGCGCCCGCGCCTTTCTCCCCTGCCCCGGGCTAAACGATTACCACTTATTAGAAAAGCACTTACCAACAAGCGAGCAGAGCTACAGAGATTAAACAGGAGTAAGGCACCTACCGTAAAACCCCGCACCCGTAATCTATTAAGAAAGGCTCAAGCAAAAAGAGCCCTGCGCACTCAGAATAAAAAGCAACTTCAAAAGAGAGTGGCTCGGGTCAATCGTAAACTGGCACCTAAAAAGCAGCTAAGAAGAAGCGCAGCTTTAAGGCGAGGTGACCGGCAGCTAAGAGCTCGCCACAAGGGCCAGCGAATTCAGAAAAAGAGCGCCACCCGTCAACAAAAGGCACAAGCAAGAGAGCTAAAGTCATCAAAGGTTAAGTCAGAGCTAAGGGCAATGCAGAAGAAGATCACCTCTCTTCTGCGTAGCACTCCCAAAGGGAAACAGACTATCGAACTTAGAAAGATAGATAGAGCCTTAAAAGGGGTTACAAAACAACTCACACGGGGCACCCGTGGCAACGATGCTCTCGCGCGTTCCATTAGAACTCTGGCACGGCTATTAAAGAATAACGAGCTTAGCTTCTCAAAGGAGGCTGCCAATCTGTTTACTCAGCTAGAAATGATGCAGGGTAAAAAGAGAAAGAAAAAATTGGGTAGTAACAGAGAGGAAGATGGAGATCTACTAGAAGAGGAACAGGCTGCAATGGAAGTTGCAGAGCTACTCCGAGAGCTCACCTTACTTGGTGATAAACCAGAGCAAGAGAGCGCAAAAGAAGAGAGCGAACAACAAGATGTGGAGATAGAGACATCTAAAGAGCAGGACTCAAGGATGTTTGTCTCAGCAAGCAATGAAGGACCAAAGGCAGAACTTGATATACTGCTGGTAAAACAGATCGATGATACCGGTGGTAGTGATGCTGAAGACTCAGAGCTGGCAAGGCACATGGCAATGTTGCAAGAAAACCTTACCCGCGAGCTTATGGCCGAAGCACCTCAGAATCAGTGATACAATCAGTGAGGCTTGAGTGCGGGAAGTTCTATTCCAATCTCCTTTAGTCCTTCTCTCCAGTATAGACAGGAGACCCCACCAATCTTCTTCGCTATCCTATCCAATGAAAATAGATAGGGCACTGCATTTTTAAACTCTTTTGAGTACCTCTCAAGTACACTGGTATGATTCTGGTGCACATGAGTCGTTGACTTAATCTCTATAAGGCAGGTCGGCAGCCCAGATCTTTCCAAAACCAGATCAATTTCGAGGTTTTCATCTACTCGAATGAATGAAAGTTTAAAGGAACGTTCAGAATATGTTAACAAGCGGTAGATTTCATTGACTACAAAGCTTTCAAAGAGCGAACCATATTCAAAAGATTTTGCTGTAACGGGAAGATCTATTGTCCCGGAGAGGACTCGGCGAATGCCAGTATCGAACCAATAAAACTTCGGAGAATTTTTTTGACGCTTTCGGATCGATGTGTGGTAGGGCTCCAGAAAAAATCCCAAGAGAGTATCTTCAAGAATTGAGTAGTAGTTTGCTACATTTTTAGGATCAGTATTTATATCTCTTCCGATATTAGCGTAGTTAATGATCTCGGTATCGTTGCTAGCTGCGATTTCTAAGAACCTTCGAAACGGGGGCACATTACGAATAATTTGTTCAACAAGGATCTCTTCCTTTAGATATATCTCCGTGTAGGAGCGAAGAAAGGAGGTCTTTTCGCGGTCAGAAGTAAGCTCAAATATTTTGGCGATGGAACCAAAGGATAATACCTGATCGAGTACAAAATCTGAACCCAACTCGATATGCGTTAAGGGGAACAGCTTGTACAAAAAGGCTCGACCGCCAAGAAGGTTTGCAGCATCTCTTTTCAGCTTCCTTGCACTAGACCCGGTTAGAGCAAACTTTACTCCCCGCTCTTCTATTTGAGAGTGAACCACGTCGAGAAGTTGGGGCACTTTCTGCACTTCATCGATTACACACCACGGCTTCTTTGACGCAGCAAGAATATTCTCTAGCTCCTGTGGATTTGCCTGAAGTGGTGCAAGAAACGCAGGCTTCAACAAATCGATTAGTAGGGCATCTTCTGCTCCAAAGAGCTGCCTGATTAAAGTAGTTTTGCCGGTTCCGCGTGCCCCGAAAAGGAAAAAACTGTTTGTTGTTAGTGGCTTAAGTAGTCTCTGGTACATAATTCCGATTTTGACGCGATTTCGGAATCATGCTACCTTGGTCCCGATAGGTAGTCAACAACTTAGTAAGGGCGGAATCTGGTGCCACCCTGTTCCAGCAACTTCAACTAATCTGAACGATCAGAAAGACGGACCCATCGCTCGAGCCAAAAGGTTATAATTTACAGAGGTTTGACTGCATGCAAACCAGGGTGACACCAAACGTCACCCCCCTCTGCGTTACTCAGCGCTCCTCTGCGTTTAAATTGATTTGAATTGAACGCAGAGGGTGTTTTTGCTGAAGTTATTCATTTATGGGACACACTCCTAGCCAGTTTGATCAATTGGCTTATTCCCTTTCTTAGCTCTCAAAAAATCCACACCCTTCTTTAGCACCAGCGGAAGTATACCCAAAACTGCAAAGGAGAGAATCACCGGCAAGCTTAGTATCCCCCCTAATGAATCGATACTTGCAAGTTGAGTTCCGGCATTTACATAGGCGGCGGTGCCCGGAAGCATGCCTACCTGGCTTACTAAGAAAAAGGTCCGGGTCTTCATTTTTGTTAGCCCGACTACCAGATTAATTAAGAAGAACGGGAAAAGTGGGACTAACCTTAAAGTAAAAAGATAGAATGCTCCCTCTTTCTGGATACCGTGGTTTACCTTTTTAAATGTCTTTTGGAATTTCTGTTCCACCCAATCCTTAAAGAGAAACCTGGAAACTAGAAATGCCAAGGTTGCTCCAATAGAACTTGCAAAAGACACCAGCACCAGTCCGGACCAGAAACCAAAAATAGCACCGCCGGCAAGTGTCATAATAGCAGCGCCGGGCAGCGAGAGTGCGGTAACAACGATATAGATTACAAAGTAGATAGCAGCAGTAAGCAGGGTGTTCTCTTCATAGAATAAGAGAAACTGCTCATGCTGATTTTTTAAGACCTCTAGTGAAAGGAATCTTCCCAGATCAAAAACAAAAAAGGCCCCCACTAATAACAGCAGGCTTAAAGCTAATAAAACTCTTAGTTGATTCTTCTTCACTCAGAAAATTCCTACCTCTGTGTTCCTTTGAGTCCTCTGTGGTAAATACTTAAAGATATACCACTGTGGTCTTTTTCTTTTCTTTTTTACCACAGAGGACGCAGCTCTTTGTACGGAGCACAGCTCCGTACAAAGACACAGAGTAGGAGATCTTTAAATTCCTTCCCTTGCTCGGTGTGCTCGGTGTGCTCGGTGTAGCGCAGCGACTCAGTGGTTAAATCTAAAATTAAATAACCGTTCTCTCTGTGGCAAACTATCTTAGCCATCTCCTAGTGACAGCTCTGGGCTGCGCCACCACAGCACTGCTCACCGTGCTTAGCTTTAGCTTCAAAAGGCTGATCGATCTCGGTCTTATTAATATGATTAATATAGTTACTAATCGTCTTGAACCCGATCATTGCAATCACCTCAAAGAGCTGTTCTTTTGCCAAGCCTCTTGATTTAAAGCTCTCAAGCTCTTCATCAGATAGCCACCCTCTTTTTTTAAAAATAAGGGTTGTAGCCTCCCAGATAGCAGCTAGTTTGGCGTCTTGTGGAGCATTTCCTTGCGTAATTGCAGTTACCACCTCATCATCAAGAAGCGATTCGGCCATGGTAGAGTGCGCTGCTACACAGTACTTACAACCATTTAGCTTTGAAATGGTAATTGCCACTACCTGTCTCTCTGCAGCCGATAGTACCCCACCTTCAAGCATGCCGGTACCTTCAAGATAGACCTTTGCTACCGCAGGATTATTCGCCATGGCATCGATAATATTAGGCACAAAGCCAAACTTTTCTTTTACACTGTTTAAAATTTCTGTTTTTCTTGTATTTGTCATGACTAGGATCCCTTATTGTTATTATTTGTTACTGGCTCGGATAGACACGATAGAAACCGAGCTTGCCTATACTCTCTTAGTTCGGCTCAGGATTACAAAGGTTACACCAATCGACCAATTTACAGGTGAAAGGCTCTTTAAACTGTCTAAACAAAGAGGGGTATAAGAGATCCCTCCCCTCTGTCATTGTTTGGAGCAACGCTCCAAACAATGAGCTGTGTACCCTGTGGTAAATACTTAAAGATATTCCACTGTGGTCTTTTTCTTTTCGATTTTACCGCAGGTGAACACAGAGGTAGAAAGAAAAAGCTCCCTATTTATAGGAGCTTAGCAAGTCCTTAAGTATGGTTTAAATTCTCCTTGAAAATTAAAAGTAAGCTTTATGGGCATATAAGTAATTACCTCTGCGCTACTCTGCGTGCCTCGGCGTTTAAATTGATTAGTAACTTTCCCGCTACTTGCTTCGAACTGATTTACTCAGCAGAGTAAACAAAGGATATGAGTAATATAGAACGAAAAGAGAAATTCCAGGACCCACTGGTAACCATCAACGGTGAGCCACGTGCTCACGTCGATCTAAAGGGGCTAAAAACCCTCTGGTTTAATACCGGTACAATCTGCAACCTTACCTGTGCCAATTGCTATATCGAATCATCTCCTACTAACGACAGATTAGTCTATATCTCACATCAAGAGGTTTGCCAATTTTTAGATGAAATAAAAAGAGACAACCTGCCAACTACCGAGATCGGTCTTACTGGCGGTGAGCCTTTTATTAATCCCGATATTATTGCAATTTCTAAAGAGTGTTTAGAGCGAGAATTTTCACTATTAATTCTAACCAATGCCATGCGCCCAATGATCAAGCGCCAAAGGGAGCTGCTGGAATTAAAAGAAAAGTTTGGTAATCAACTAAAGCTTAGAGTTTCAGTTGATCATTTTTCACAGAAGCTGCACGAAGAGGAACGGGGCCTGAAGTCCTGGCAGCCGATGTTACTCGGTTTAAAGTGGTTGTCAGACAATGGTTTTACAATAGATGCCGCTGGTAGAACCCGGTGGGGTGAGAGTGAAAAAGAACTAAGAGCAGGTTATACAAAGCTATTTAAGGATCAGAATATAAATATTAATGCGACAGATCCGGGACAGCTCGTTTTATTCCCGGAGATGGATGAGAACGCACCGGTCCCGGAGATCTCTACTGGTTGCTGGGAGAAGGTTGGAGTTTCTCCAGATAATATGATGTGTGCCAGCTCACGGATGGTTGTAAAATCAAAAGGTAGTAAGAGGCCACATGTTCAGGCGTGCACCCTTCTGGCTTATCAACATGAATTTAATCTCGGTGACACTTTAGAGGCGGCTAACCGTTCCGTCAGTCTCAATCATCCACATTGTGCAAAGATTTGTGTGCTGGGTGGGGGTTCCTGTTCGGTGGCTTTATATTGAGTGCTTTCGGCATAAGCAATCTGGAATATTGATCAATTCACAGTTTGATTTTTAAACTTGCGTGGTCACTCTTTAGGGGATCAGAAAATGCTTTTACCTACGTACGGGTTTCCGGTATGAATGGACTATGAATATAGGCACCGGCTCAGCCATACCCCCATTTCCCATTTCACCTAAATTAGATGGCGAGACTAGCTCACGTGCAAACGGAAAGAGACTACTCCCCAAACGTGACTTTATTGACGAGAAAAGTGCATTAAAAATTGCGCTACTCTTGTCGGCCTTGTATGTGACCTTTTGCAGTCTATACATCATCATCTCTGGAGCAATCGCCGCTCGGATCTCTGTCAGCGTAGAGCACTTCATGTTAATCGAAACCATTAAGGGGATATCCTTTATGGTTGTATCGGGAACCGTCTTCTTTTTCTTTGCATGGACCCTAATGAAAAAGATTTCTCGACATGAACATCAGATGAATCAACAACGAGAAGCCCTCCGTGCTTCTGAACAACGTGCGCTTGCAGGTCTCTTTGCCTCATCAGTTGCTCACGATATTAACAACTTATTAATGGTGGCGGAGACCTCTTTAAATAGTATCAAATCAAAATCCGGAAAAAGTGAGTCAGTTGCAGAGTGGTCCATTGAGTACCTTGAACAATCACACAAGAGCCTCTCTGATCTAGTTAAACATATGATGACTCTTGGGCGTGATACACACCCAGATACTATGGTCGAGACTCCTGTCCAACAGATGTTGGAGGAAGTAATTCAGTTTGCTCGAGTACACCACCGATTAAAAGAGTGTAAAATTAAATTATTTGCTGAAAACCTCGGCGCGGCACAGCTCCGTCCAGCAGTATTCCAACAGATGCTTCTCAACCTCATCTTAAACGCAGCTGATGAAACACAATCAGGAGAGTCTATTGAAGTAATTGGACGCCGAGAGGATACCTTACTCCTAATTGAAGTTCATGATTGTGGAAAAGGAATTTCAGCAGAAGAGCAAGAACAGATCTTCACCCCCTTTTATTCCACCAAGCCGCAAGGAGTTGGACTAGGCCTTATCTCTGTAAAAGCTTGTGTAGAAATGCATGGCGCAAAACTAGAGGTTGAAAACTCGCACCTTGGTGGAGCATGCTTTAGAATTGAAATGCCGGTCGAAGATCGCCCCTCAGGCGGATCGTATGATACTCCCTCCTCTCCTGTACTGAATTAAATCAGGAGAATCACGGGACCTAATCAAGTTAACGACAATAGTTAATCAAATCTATAAAATCACCTAATCTAGCTCATAATTGCTATAATGCCCTAAAATAGCTATCTTTTATTTTTGAACTGAAATTTTTTTACTCTTTGAGATAAGTGGCCTTGCCCTATCCCAGACCCATAACCCTTACTGTCATAGATTTGATTTATGCTGTCTACGTGTTGGTAATCAGTGCCGCTAAAATGATGAAAAGTTGTTAAATATGGATGCCCAATTAAACAGTACTACTCGTCCTCACTCGCATGCTGTAATTGCAAGGGGCAATCGAAACGAACAGCATCAAGAGAGCCTTACAAGCACAGATGCACTTGAATTAATTAAACTAGAGTATGATTTTCTGCCCGAACAGGCTGCGCTTGTATCATTCGCTCGAGATCGATTAACTACACTGCTTTATGATTGCGATAGAAAGGAGATTCCGGAGATCCATGTTTTAGCTCACCGCGGCATGGGGATAAACGCCTTAGCAATCCCGGTTGGCCCATCCGGCGCTATTGTTATTTCTCCTGAGCTTTTAGCAGAGCTTAAAACCGTCGAGCAGTTAGATGCTGTTCTTCTACATGAATACCGTCATCTTGCTGCCCAACATGTCGAACGACAAAATATTCCTCTATCCAGTGTGGACTCGGTAGCAGAGTACTATGGTCTTCGGCGACTAGGCGAGCACGAGGCTGATCTTTGGGCCTTTCATGCACAGTGTGATCCAAGGCGGGATAGTTCTCCTCAGGGGACAATCTCCCTATTGCAGTTGATAGGTGAGAATACGGGTTCTGACTGGGACGTTGATCACGGAACGATACTCAATCGGTTACAGCTAATTAGTGGAATGCTTGTTGCAGTCGAAGTAAATCCAAGTAGTAATCCAGTAGATCACATTCTTTTTAAGGAGCAGCGCGCACTACCTAGCGCGATCAAAGAGGCGGCAAGCGAACTACCCAAGACAAAGGGTAAGTACACAAAATTTCTCACCCCCCTTACTCAAAGAAGAGAGCTCAGCCCCGAATGGACCAGTCAAAGTAAAAAGATGCTTCAGAGTGCTCCTCTGAGAGTAATTGAGGTGGTTTTACCAAAGCTGTGTAGAGAACTTCAACGCTATCAAGGAACAGCCCAATTGCAGAATAAAAGGGGCACATCTGTCGCAAAGCTTCAGATTGATGCAATTCAAAGGGTAATCTCCACAGCTATTGACAGGTATGAAGAGCTAACCACCAAGCTGTCAAAGGAAGAGCAAACAGTTGGCAATATTGCTCTCTGTCTTACTTCATCAATTGGAATTCCTGAAATGTCAGAGGGGGAAACCTTTGAGGTACCCAGTGCTATAGGCAATCTCTGGCAAAAGACTATGACTTCGATAACGAGCGAGCCAAATCTAATTGGATCGATCTTGGAAAACTATGAACAAAGAAGCCCGGCTTCTCTTGTGGAGCTAGTTTGGTTCGGACATAAACTTGCCGCTTCAGAGGCATTTTTTGATTCCGAAGGAGAACTTATAAATGATCGTATCAAAGCAGCTTTCTCAGCAAAGAAAAACTCCGTACAAACAGCCTCTCTGGCGCTCGCTACCGGAATGATGGTTGGGCTTGAGGATTGCGGGTTTGAGCAAGAGAGTATTCTAGAGTGCTTCCGGAACTGTGGCGCCCAGGCCCCTGTCAAAGGGTGGACTTCCATATTAGATTTTCGAACTCAACATGAAGGTAAACTTCATCTTGGGCTCTCAGTCGTATTTGCATCAACCGAAGAGTCAGGACGTAAGGAGCTTAAATTCATTAAAACTACAGCTAAAGTACTGTCAGAGCGACTTGGCTCTAGGTCAGAGACAGAAGCGCAGACAGTTAAAAACGCTCTTTTTAACTCTGAGCTTACCTCCAAAGAATTCAAGGAAGCCCTCCGATCACTTGAAGATCAGCCGACAGCTCAAAGTACTATTCATAGCAATGCTTTAACCTTATATATAAAGGCAAAAACTGTCGAAGATGCGCAGCGCGCAATTCTTATACTTCAGCGAACTATTCTCAGCGCTGTGGAATACGAAATGTTGCTCAGGGAAAGGAGCGGAGATGTTCTACAACTAATTCTCCCCTCTTTGGAGTCGGGAGGCAGGGATAAAGACTGGAGGGTAGTCGAAGAACTGGAGCCCGCCCGTTTCTTAAACTTTAAGAGCAACTCCAAGCTGAAAAGTTCCTATAGAACGGTGATTATTGAAGAGCTTATAGGTTCCTTAAGTAAAGATTTTGAACCTGCCAATAATCCCCCAGAGCTTTTCTTTGCTCGTCTTCAGCAAATAAGAAGCAGATTCGGTGTGGAAGCGATAAGACCTGGCAAATCAGACGACTTAGAGTTTTTTGCATCAGATTCTCAATTCATCAAAGTTCGCGATATGGGGGTTGATCTTCTGATGAATCAGCCACCAGATAAGCGGGAGCTTGTGGATCTCTGGACCCTAACCTTTTTAGAGCCTGATCCGATGGTACAAGATCGACTGCAGAGATCACTCTACGAAGAGACAATGAAGGACAGGAATGCTTTTAAACAGCTGTCTGAGCTCGCTGCAAATAAGTTGTCAGCCAACCTCTTAGGTTATCTTGACAGTGCAGCTCGGAGCCCCCTGGAGCTTGCCGCACTGGAGCAGTTAGTTCAGAGGTGGTGGAAAGGGGAAGAACATCCGCTCGCCAGAAGCGTAGGATCGCTTGTTGCACTTGAAGCATGCTTTGGAAGAAAAGAACTCTCTCCGGAAGAAGCTCTGAGTACTGGATTAGGTACTCGCACTGATGATAGTAAACTTGTTCACCATCTGAGCAACTCTACCTTTGCATTATATCAGGATTTGATTAAACAGGAAGTAAGGAGAGTTCTCAGTATAGATTCGGTAGACAGTGCTGTAATACAAGCCAAAAATTTCGATGAAAGTGTATCTAGTGCAGTCTTTATGATCTATGGGGGTAAACTTTTTCATACAACGCATATTCTTAGCTCTATCTATGGAGCTGAGGCGGAGATGAGAATGGCAGTGATACGCGAACTACTGACTGGATCACAGGGGTTACTGCACTCTACGACTGGACGAGGAGCGCTGGCTGAGACCTTACTCAAGGTAGCACTTGATGACACTGATTCTGGGACTCGGAAAGTATTCGGAGATATAACAAATGTGCTCTGTCAGACAGTCCCGGCAGAAGACCTCTCCCTACTTCTGTGTAGGGTATTAGAGCCACATTTTTTAAGACCACCAAAAGAGGCGCCAGATTGGGGTAAGGTAGCTCGTAATATTGCGATTGATCTAACTTCCGAAACTTTGCCGGTGGCTAGGTGGTGCTCAGAGTTTGAGACTTTACGAGAGAAACTCCGGAATGCGAGCAAAACAGGAAATCCGAGGTGGGGGGTGGATGAACTT
>Ga0081527_100700_pt1 | contig 12152 bp, 16 predicted proteins | sample HotLakmasection5_FD_70992 | JGI IMG/M metagenome (GOLD analysis project Ga0081527, IMG submission 70992) | Hypersaline microbial mat communities from Hot Lake, Washington, USA - Section #5 (SPADES assembly) (version 2) | ecosystem: Environmental > Aquatic > Non-marine Saline and Alkaline >... | reverse complement strand
GAACCCGCTCGAGAGCACCCTCGCGACGGTACGGCTCCGAACCGCCAAGACCAAGGGCTGCCTCTCACGCGAGACCGGCTCCCCCCTCGTCTTCCACCCCCCCCACCCCCCCCCGCCACCCCCCCCGACCCCCCCCGCTCAATTCATCCGGCCGAAGGCTGGTGCTGGCACCTCGCCGACGTGACGTTACTTGCCGAACCCTTCCCCGTGCGCGGTCAACTCGGACTATTCAGCCCGACCATTGATCAGCCTCTCCGCCGCCTCACGTGATTCCATTGCCGGGCCTGCGTACGCGAACACTGCGCATGGCCGTTGAGAACTCACTCGCCCCACCATCGTGGACTGCCGGGACTGCCGGGACTGCCGGGACTGCCATGTGCCCGCACGTTTCATCAATCGCCAGCGTGGCGGCTTGTGCGCACGGACGAAAGCTGGGTGGGCCGGGTAGTTGCGCAACTCAAAGCCTAACGCCTTGTACGCCGCCCCAAGCGTGTCGTTCAGCACGAACGAAAGCCCCAGGCCTTGGAAGTCCGGCAGTGTCACCGTCCGACTGATCTTCTTAATGTCGCGGCGTTTAGGGTGCGGCAGATGCAGAATCCCCGTGAATGCCGCCAGTGTCCCGTTACACCACAGGCCGAAGCAGGCGGCTGCTTTGTTCAGTTCGGCGCTCATGTAGTGATATGGTGCGAACATGCGCCACGCTTCGTAGGGCAGTCTTGCCATCTCGATGTCGAGCGTTGGGCGTCGTTGAAGAGACCTCCATGCGAATGTCCGCACTGTGGGCTCGAACACCCAATCCGGCTGAAGCCAGTCGATCACGTCGTGGTGGCACGTCACGGCCACAAGCTGCCGATTCTCGCGTCGAACATACTTCTGGACGGCGTGGCTTGCGATCTTCCCCCCCTGCCGGTCCACAACACTGGTGAACTCGTCAATGACGATCACCCCGCTTTGCTCCAGCATCCTGCGCGCGATTTCGGCCCGGAACTTTTCGCCGTTGCTGAGAACGTCGAACGGGCGCAGCCATGCGGGGATCGTACTAAATCCGACAGAGTTGAGCGCGGTGGCGACCGAATCGACACCGCCACTGAAACTGTCGATCAGCGTTGCACCATCCCATTTCGGAGTCCATGCGAGTTCGGCGGGCCACAAGTGTCGGGCGATGGTCGTCTTGCCGCAGCCCGACGGGCCTACGATCAGCCCGATGTTCCAGTCTCGCGCTTCGATAGGCAGATCGGCTTTCCACTCAAGGCGCTGCTTCGCCTGAGGCGGGCAATCAAACATGCCGCACACCTGTCGCGCGCGCGTTGATAGCACAACGTCGGACTCGACTACGACATCAATGGTAGGCACTCGTATCCCTCCGATTCCAGTCGCTCAAGCAGCGCCGACTGGTCAGCTTCGCCGGCGGTCTTCACAATCAGCCGGTATTCTACATCGCCCATCGGCGGTGGCTCGTCCTCTATCACGGCTGCCTGCCCTGCCAGCTTGGCGAATTCGTTGGCGTTGAAGCCGGCGGCCTGGCGCAGCTCCTCGTCGAGGTCTTTCAGCATGTCTGCCAACACCGGCTCGTCCCACTCGGCCAGCTCGGCGGTGCGGTTGTCTGCCAGGGCGAACGCGTCGGCTTCGCGGCCCTTGAGGTCGCTGACGACTCGGGCAAGGTGCGTCCAGCCCAGCGAGCGCGCGGCCTCAAGCGTGCCGTTTCCGGCGCGGATCACGCCGTTGGCGTCCACCACGATGGCCTTTTGCTGGCCGAAGCGTTCGATGCTGGCGGCTATACTCTTCAGGTTGCGCTTGCCATGCCTGCGGGCGTTCTTGGGGTCGGGCTTGAGCTCGGTGATCGACGCCAGCAACGGCCGGAGCGCGGAGGCGCCGTGCCACTTCTCAGCGGGCTTTGCCTTGGCTTTCGCCGGTCGTTTCTTTTTCGCTGCCATCGCTACTCCACGTCCGGCCGCATCGCGGTTGCGTGCGAGGCCATTTCGCGCTCTGCACCTTCGCGCGCTTCGATGGCTGCCATGCCGAGCGCCTGGCGCAGGTAGTGCTTCGCCTCGGCCAGCGCCGACTTTGCCTTGCGCACTTCGACGGCGAAGCACTGCGCGTAAGGGTTGTCCGGGTTGAGGTCAGCGAGCTCGGCAGCGAAGTCGCGCAGGGCGCTCGCTACTTCGAGGCTGCCGTCAATCGCGCTGACTGCGTCTTCTCCGCGCGCATGGCCTTTTGCAGTCGGCTTGTTGCTTTCGGCAGTTTTACGTCTGCGTCCCATGGCGCCATTGTGTCCTCGGTCGCGACAACGACCGCACTGAAATCGGCGCGATCTGTGCGCGGGTCTCGTGGGGGGAAGCGACTGTCAATGTTGCACGCACGCTGCCATGCGCGAAGGACGGCCCCGCGCTCCATGCCGAGCTCGTGCATGATGCCCTGGACAGACCGACCCCGCAGGATCATCCGGTACAGCTTGACCGTGTGATCCTGAATACCGGGCCGGAAGATGTGATAGTCAGTCGCCACTTCTGACCTTTACGAACTGCCTCATGCGAAGACACGAAGTCGCTTCGCTCTGCGCGAAGTCCGCGAAGAACTACGGCCACGTCTTTTCGACTTCTTCCGGCGTTACGATGTGCCAGTTGATGGTCGCGCACGCGAACTCATCTTCGCCTTCGCGCCACGAGTCGGAGTCGATCTGCCTGCCGACGACTCGGTACTTGAGCCCGTCATGCTCGCAGGTGACCTGCTCGTTTGCCCAGTCCATCGCGCGCTGTCGAGCGTTCTTGCCCCTGAACGGTCGCTGCGTTTTGAAACTGCGAATGGTCATCATCGGTGCGTCCTCCCAAGTCCAGACTTTGAGTGGTTTGTATTTGTCGGTCGGCACCATGCGCCCGATACGCCTCGGGATGCTGGGGTGCGGACTGTATTGGTTGTGTTCGGGCATGGCTTGCTTTCGTGCGTTCGGTTACAGCGCGTGAGCTACTCAAGACCCAGGCGTGAAATCTCCGACTTCGGAATGGAGTAATCCCGGCCGAGTTTGACCGCCTTGAGGTCGCCCCGCCTGATCATGCGCAGGACTGTTTCGCGGTGGACCTGCGCGCGGATCGCGAAGTCTTTCGCTCGCAGATTGCACGGCAGTTCAGCCAGCGGGGCGGTGGCGAAGTTCAGAGGCGGTGTGGAAGCCTCTCCATCGTTGCTCTTAGTGCTCATTTGTCTCCCTTTCGTGCGTTCGAGTGTATGGCTTACGCCGTCGCGAGAATCCCTGCTTCTCGTTTGAAGCCTGTCGCCGCTTCCATGTCCTCGCCGCTTATGTACTCGACTGTGATTCCGTGTTCGTCGGCTTTGTACTCGACCATCGAATGCAGGTCGTGGTAACGCCAGTTGATGCCAAGCAGCGTGCCCTTGAGCTGGTCCTTCAGGTCGCCGGTGTCCTCAAGCCGAATCACGCCCGCGCCGTTGTCGATGGCGAACTTGACCAGCATCCGGCTCAGCGCGTGGTTGATGCTGGTCTGCGTTTTGTCGATGCGACCGCGCAACACTTCGGTCGGTTGCAGCTTCCTGTCGCGGCCGTGGCCGCAACGCGCGGCTTCGTCTTTGCCGCCTCGCTGAATTTCCCGGCGCCGGCGGCCAATCACGTTGCGCATCTGCTTGATGCGGTGGCCCAGATGGTTGGTGTGGTCCGGGCCGAGTACGGCCTTGCCGCACCATGCCGTCAGGGGCACTTCGTAGTCGATCACCGCATGGCAGATGACGGTCGGGTCAACGCCTGACGTGTCGCGCTTTGGTCTATCGTACGCGATGTTCAACCACCAGCGGTGTCTGTCGTCCTCGCTGATTTCAAAGCTGCGCGCGCGCCACCCGGATTCATCGCCGTCCGGGTTGTTGCACAGTTCGTGCAGCCAGTTGTTCGCGCGATGGTCGCGGTGAGGCACACGGACGACCAGCACGACCGGATCGTTTCTCTGACCCGGCAGCCCCACCCGAAGTCCGAATCCGATCACGTATCCATCGTGTTCCTCGCTCCAGTGCAGGGGCACCCGGCACCCGTTGCCCTGAATCCTGAGCGGCATGTTCAGCCGCATAGTGGGCGCGGCGCGCTTGCCGTCGCAGAACTCTTTCCAAGGCTTACCCGAGAATAGATTGCCCAACTGTTGGTGCAGGCCCCCGCTCAGGTAGCCGTTGAGCGCACTACCGGGCACATCCTCGCCCTTTTTGCGCAGGCGCTCACCAAAGCGTCGATTGAGTTCCGCGATAGATGGCTTGTCTGGTGGCACGCCGCCCGCCCACCTGTCGTGTTTCGCCGCGATGTGTGCAGCGACCTTCTGCGTGATGAACTCGTTCGCGATAATCCACGCACGGTAGCGCAAGTCGCGCAGGAGTTTTCCCAACGCGTCCCAGTCGCCGTTGATCGGCTTGCTGATCTGCAACTTTACGACTCTCGTTTCTCTGCTCATTTTCCCCTTCTTCCACTCCCTGCCCGCAACCACCCCGGAACCGCCGGTGCTCTACACCTGAGCTACCGGGCACGGCCTGAGGCTCCGGCCTGCAACCACCCCGGAACCGACGGTGCTCTACACCGGTTCCCGCGCAACCCTTAACGGGTCAACGCATTGTCTGCGTTTCGTGCGCGGGAAAATGTCAAAGAACACCAGATTCCGTGTGCTTGGTGAGCGTTTTTCCAGCGAGTCGCAACCCGGCTTACAGAACACTTCTCACCTTTCGGGCCTTGCAGAGACCCTCCGCCCGAAGGCGCTAACTAACTTTCGCCCGTTTCCGTTTCCTCGCTGCCGCGCCCTTGCGCCTGGCCTTCAGCTCGCCCATCCGCGTGAGCTGGTCCACAGGACCAAGACTCGCCCCACCGCGCACGAGACTGTCGACGACGCGCCGGAACTTCTCGTGGTCCATGCGGTCGCGTAGACAGTTGCACCACTGGCAGGCGACTACGAGGTTGCCCATGCTGTCGTCGCCTCCGTCGGCACGCGGGATCACGTGCTCGATCGTCGCCGCGTTGTCAGGCATGGACCGCCGGCAATAGAAACACCGGAAGCCCTGGGCCTCGTGCAACTCCTGCCTGATTGCTCTTTTCTGTTTGCTGCCGAGCATGTTCGCCTTTGTCGGGGAGGCTGAAGGCCCGGCTCCGACCCACGCCGGGCCCTCGCTCCCCACGATCAATCAACTTTCCGCAGCTTCTTATCGAGCTTCTTCTCGGCATCCCTGAACGCTTCCGTTGGCCGCTGCTTCGCTGTTGCGCGCACTCCTGCCGTGAACTCCATCTCGCGCTGTGCGGGCTTCCAGTCGGCACGCAGGGAATCGCCCGCGAACAGGCTGCCGATGGCACCAGCTTCCAGCCTGCCCGTCTCAAACGCCCACTTGCACGACCCCATCGGCGTGCCGTCTGCATCGGGCGACCACCCGTCAGTCAACGTCAGGTCGCCATCGAGCGACAGCACCTCGGCCCCGGATGCGGCGTCGCACAGGGTCAGCGTGCCGGACTCCTTGTCGAAGCGCATGGACTTGGCTGACGCCTGCTGTCCATCGGTCTTGCCGCCGCGCAACTCAACCCTGGGCGGAAGCCGGTCGATGGGTTCCTCGATCAACTTGAGCGTGTCGCCCTTCTTCCCGCGCGACACGCTTTTGATTTCAAGCATTGCTCTCATGGCTACTCTCCGTTGGTTGTTGACTCTTCAACATTGCTGGCCCGCACTTCCACGCCGCAGGTGTGCACGATAGACGCGTACTCCTTGCGAGCGTTGATCCACACGACTTGCGAATCGTCCCCGTACACTACGCCCGTGAGCCCGTCCTTTACGGCGCGCACGAGCTTGTCGAGGTCCGGCTTCGTCGTGTGGTGCACCGGCGCCGAGGGGCGCAACATCCCGGCGTTCTTGCCCGTGCCGTAATGACCTTTCGGCCTTGGCATGTAGAACACCAGCGTCAGCATCACCGGTCCGCGCCACGGCTCACCCTTCATGGCTGCCGCCGCGGCCTGCGTAACACCCGCTTGCCACGGCTTGCACTTGGCGTTGTCATTCGTGACCACGGGGAACTTCATGCCAGGGCGCATGAACGCCTTCGCGCTGCCCTTTGTCTGCGGGATGCCGTCACACCGGAACTCCACACGCATAGTCGCTGCGTTATTCACTTCGCCCTCCGTTCGCGCAACTTCTCCGCCGCCCGCTCCCGCAATGCCTTCGCCCGTGCGATATCACGCGCCTCCCGCGCTTCGATGGCTGCAAGCGCCGCTTCGACTTCCTCCAGCGTCGGATCACGCTGGATATGCGCGGGCGCCGATGGCCGGCAAGGCAGTGGCACGTCCAGGTCGGTGATGATCGTGATCTTCACGCGTTCACCTCCGGCCCGTGCTTCGCGATCCAGTCGCGAATCCAGTCCGCCGTCAGCTTGGCTGGGCTGTAGTTCTCGCACGACCGCCCCGGCACGAACTGCATGAACCAGCGTTCGGCCGGTCGGTTGCTGTCCATCTCGATGGCGTTGAGTTCGCATCCCCTCGCGTTGCGGATCGTGCCGACCAGGCATGCGCATTCGCCCTCGTAGAACGACCCGTCGACCTTGCCGGCCTCCAGCGCGTCAACGACTGCCTGTGCCTCGTTTGGGTTGCAGAACAGGACGTGCTCGATGTCCCGTCGAAACACGCTCAAGTCCGAGCCGCTCAAGTTCGAGCCGCGCAAGTTCGAGCCGCTCAAGTTCGAGTAGCTCAAGTCCGAGCCGCGCAAGTCCGAGTAGCTCAAGTTCGCTCGATACAGGCTGATCTTCTTCGCCACGGCATCGGCCACGGCCTCGCGCAGGTCCGCGAATTCGCCCTCGTGTATGGTCTCGCCGTTGTCCCAGCGTGGAATTACGATTTTCGGCATTTCAGTCTCCTGCGGTTCGGTTGCTATTGACCTGTCAAGCCTTCACGTTTTCCAATTCCGCTGCCTTCCGCGCCCGCCAGTTCTCGAACGGCTCGTAAGCATTGCCCTGGTCTTCCGGACGCTCGCCGCTCTCGACCTTCACCAGCAGGTCCTTGAGAAACGCAGCGGGCTTCTTGATTTCCCTGAACGTCTTCGCACGCGACGTGGTCCTGCGGGACGCAAGGTGTTCCAACCCACCGACCGCGACCGAGACCGAAAAGTCTGGAAGTAAATCAGTCACCGCGACCAGCCAGTCGCGAGGCAAGCCGACAACTTCGAGCGCGTATGCACGCAGCTCGGATTGCTCGCGGGGGGTTGGGGGGTAACCGCAGTTACCAACCAGTATTTGGTTCTGGTTTCGGTTTGGTTTGGTCTGGTCTGGTAGGCTTGGATCTGGGTTGCCCAGCGCTAACCCAGCGCTTGAAACGTCGTCGCCCTTGGACCCCGCATTTACAGCACGTTTGCGGCCACCCTTCGATCCGTTTGTGCGGTTTCGAGCAATAAGCCGACGAATATTTCTGAATTCTTTGAGTAAACGTGTTTGAACGAGTCGGCCGTGGTATCTTTTTTCACGCTTGCGCTTCCAAGGTGCCAACACCTCTTCCTTGATTTCCGCCCACTGCTCGTCAGTGACCATGGCGATCCTGGCGAGCTGCTTGTCATCGTCCGGGATGGAGCACGGCGGCGACGCAACCCACGCCGCCCGCATGAGCTTCCAGTAGGCCCCGATGGCCAGCGTGGACATGGCCATGACCTTCTCGTCGCCGAAGAAGTCCTCCCAGTAGAAAGGCATGTAGCGCGGGGCATCAGCCATCGAACAACTCCGTCGTCGACGCCGGCGGGTTGAGCGCCTCGCGCAGGTTGCGCAGCATCTGTCGGTAGTAGGACGGCTTGAGTTCGATGCCGATGGCGTTGCGGCCGTTTATCAGCGCGCCGTAGACCTCGCTGCCTACGCCAGCGAACGGCGTCAGCACGGTCTCGCCGGGGTTGGACCAGAGCACTACACACCGCTCGATCACGTCGAGCTGCAAGGGGCAGATGTGCTTCTCGTCTTCCGGGTCGCGGGCGGCGCGGTAGTTGAGCGTGTGCGTCTGCCGGATGTCCATCCACACCGGTGACGCGTAGCGCCGCCATATGTTGTGACTTCGCTTGATGCCATCGCCGCCCGGATCGTCCGAGCCTGCGTAGTCAAACAATCCGGGACCGTGCGTAATTGGCACGGCATTCTCGCCCGGCGCCCTGAACGTCAGCAGATAGTCGGGCAGGCCCTGTCGGCTCATAATCGAGTCTTTGAGCAGTTGCTTGTGCGCAAGGCCGAGCGCCTTCGTGCGCGTTGCCTCGACCAACGGGTCTTTCCAGATGCAGACTCGCGAGTGGTAAACGAAACCCGCCTGCTGGAACACTCGGATGATGTCGCCGGGGAAGTCTTTCAGGCCGATGTATCCGTCCCGCTCTTTCATGGCCGGGATGTCGATGCAGTGTACCGCGACGTTGCGCCCCGGCTTCATAGCCCGAAGCAGCGCATTGACAACGTATGCGAAGTGCTCAAAGAACTGCGCATAGGAGGCGCAGTTGCCTAAATCCCGGTCGCTATCGCTGTATGCGTACAGGTCCGCGAACGGCGGCGAGAACACCGCGAAGTCGGCGAACTGCGGCGGCATAGACGCCATCACTTCGACGCAGTCACCGTTGTACGCGGCGTATCGGTCGGTTATCTCTTGCTCGGCAACAGCCATTGTGGAATCTCCGTTGTGTTTGTGCGATCTCGACGCGGGCAAGACACGGCGTCGTTCATGTGCGCGATCATTGACGCGAACATTGCATCGGCGTCGCGCTGCTTGCGTTTCATATTATCGAGCACGCCCGCCTCGCCCTCGGATGTGACAAGGTCGACGCGGACGGGGCGCGCCTGGCCGAATCGCCATGACCTGCGAACGGCTTGGTAGTACTGCTCAAAGCTATGCGACGGGAAAAACGTCTGGTGCGCGCAGTGCTGCCAGTTCAGGCCGAACCCAGCTATCGACGGCTTCGTAACAAGCACTCTGACAGCGCCAGACGCGAACGCCTCAAACACTTCTTCTTTGCGCTCGTCGCAGTCGCTGCCGCTGACGGCTACCGCGCCCGGGATCAACTTCGCCAGCAGGTCCGATTCGTCGTTGAGGTGGCACCACGCGACGGCGGGATCGTTGTGGTCCACCAGCTCTGCCACGCGCTCGCACCTGTCAATCAACGTAAGCCGGCGCTCTTTGCGCTGCTCGTCCAGCGTCTCCGCAGGCTTGACGAACAACATTCCCGGCAACCGACGCCCAACTTTGACGACGTGCTCTATCACGTCCAATGGCGGCAACACCATGCGGCCGTCGTCGCAACCGACATCGGACGGCTTACGAATCGCGCGCGCCCAAGTGCTCATCCACCGCCAGAACGCTGCCTGCGCATGGCCCCGCAGCCTCCACTTTTGGGTGTCGGCGCTGTCGTGGGTGAAATGCATCGCCAGCATCTCGACACGACGAAGGTAGCCGAGCGCCTCGCTTGACGTACCGAGTTCAACCCAATCGTTCGGCGCGGGCGTTGCGGTCGCCAACAGCCTATACCTGACGGCCTGCATGAAATCCGTGATCGCGCTGCGAGTTTTGCCGCTGTAGTTCTTCAGGATGCTCGATTCATCGCAGCACACTCCCCCAAAGTCGGCAGGGTCGAACAGGTGCAGCTTCTGGTAGTTTGTAACAACTACGGGCGCGCCGACCTTGCCGTCGCGCGACTGCATTGCCTCGACGCCGAACTTTTCCGCCTCGCGTACTGTCTGCGCGCCCACCGCAAGCGGGGTCAGAATAAGTGTGGGCTTGCCGGTCTTGCGCCTGACGTTCTCGCCCCACACCAATTGCATCGGCGTCTTGCCGAGTCCGCAGTCAGCGAAGATCGCAGCGCGGCCCTTGCGGATCGCCCACTCGGTAAGAGCGGTCTGGAAGTCAAACAGATAGTCCGGCATCCACAGCGGCGCGAAGCCAGAATCGGCGCCGTACTGCAACTTCCCGGAAAGGAACGCGTCGTAATTCATGCCGCCTCCAGTTCCACGTTCGCGCGGACCAAGGACTCAACCACGTGCGGGCAGACAGAATTGCCGATGCGTGCGACCTGGTTTGTTTTGGTGCCGGTCAACACGTAGTCATCCGGGAAGCCCTGGCACCGGGCCAGCTCGCGCGGGGTCAACATGCGCATGCCGATGTCCACGATCTGCCAGTCCTCGCCGTGTATCGTCACCAGCCCCAGCCGCTCTTTGGATGTCAGCGTGCTGGCCGGCTGGTCTACCGGGTGCCCCTCTTTCTCGTTGCCGTGGTACTTGACCAGAAACGCGCGGACGTCGGCGACGTGCGTGCCCTGCGCGCTGATCGTCGGGGCTGGCTCGTCCACCGGCTGGCCGTCGGCGCAGGTGCCGCGCAGTTTCAGCAGGTTCGCGGTCACGATCTGGTTTTGTGTGCCGCGTTGGGTAGTTGTCGGCAGCGGCTTGGGCAGCTCGGTCCCGACCATCCCACCGAAGTGTTTTGCAAGGAACGCCACGACCTGCGCGTGCCGTCCGCCATCCGACACGATGGTGCTTGCCGGTTCATCGACCGAAGCGTTGCGTCCGTCGCGCTGGCGGAACTGGGTCAGGTATGCAGTGGCAACTGCGAAGTCCCCGCTGCCGGTGACAGCGCCAACCGGGGCATTGATGTCGTGCGCGCCCTGGCCCCGACGCTTGCCGTTCTTGTCAACGTCGCCGTGGGCGGTGCGAACCAGCGTGGGCACAATGACCGCGCTGTCCGCCTTGCCGGTGATGGTCTGGAAAGGCCGGGCGACACTTCGCTCGGGGCTCTGGCCCTGCCGACCGCCGAGGCCGACGATAAACGGCTCCCTCGCGCGAATGACGTAACGCAGCAGGCCGTTTGCGATCCGGCGCATGGTGGCTTCCGCCAGCGGGCGCTTGATCGAACTCATGCCGAAGTGCGCCGCCTGCGCGCGCGCCTCTTCTTTCGTCAGGAAGATCGAAGGGCACGGCAGGCCCCAGTCGATGCACTCGGCTGCGGTGCGGTAAGGCTGCATATCGACTGTGCCGAACATGTCCGGCTTGCGCGACTTCTTCGGGTCGTAGTGCGTCGGCTCGGGCCAGGTGATCGCCTTGCCGTCGCAGCGCGCGATCAAGAAGAATCGTTTGCGCAGTGTCGGCGCGCCGTAGTCGGCTGCGTTGATTTCGCGCCATTCGACTTCGTAGCCGAGGTTGCGCAGCGTCGTCACCCAGCGCTTGAATGTGACGCCCTTGCGCTTCGGGCACGGGATTTCAAGCTCGCGGCCCTTGGCGTCGAGCATCACGTTGCCCTTGTCGTCACGCTTCTTGACCAGCGGGCCCCAGGTCACGAACTCCTTGACGTTCTCGAGGATGATCACGCGCGGGCGCTGCTTTGCGGGCAGCTTCGCCCAGCGGATCACGACCCATGCCAGCCCGCGCACACGAGGGCTTACCGGCTTCGCGCCACGGGCCACGCTGAAGTGTGTGCAGTCCGGGCTGAACCATGCGAGCGCTACGCGGCCCTTACCCACGATCTCGGCGAGCTTGGCCTTCCAGACGCTTTCGGTCAGGTGCACGGTGCCCGGGTGGTTCTCGCGGTGCATTTCGATGGCGGCAACGTCGTGGTTGATGGCGTAGTCAGGCTCGCGTCCGGTCGCCCACTTGATGCCGAGACTCGCCCCGCCCCCACCGGCGAAGGAGTCGATGATCAGGTCAAGGTCCTGAGCCTGACGCGAAGAACGCGAAGGAACGCGAAGGGTTTTAGGCATTGGCTCCCCTCCGCTTGAACACGCAATGCCAGTCGGTAAGGGTCACCATTGGCGGAATGTTGTGGATGGGGTCGCCGTAGTGGTCGCGATGAAACTCGTGCACCCATACGGGCTGCGCCGCGACTAGCTCCCACCCGTCAGCGCCGAGGCTGTCCAAGCGGGCGTCCATGTCGCCGACCGGAATCTGAGTAGTGAGGTAGCGCCATTTAGCCACGGGTCACCTCCGGCCTGCCCGCCGTAGCTTCAGCGGAGGCGGGGAACTGGCGCACGCGGATGTCTTCGGGCCATTCGTCGGGGTCGCCGCCTTTGCGGTCTTCGAGACGCGACAGCGCCGGGTCGACGCCATAGCCTTCGTTGTCTGGGTGCTCCCACTGCGCGTGGCCGACCGGCCTGCTGCCGACCTGCTTCACAAACGCTGCCACACCCGCCGCCTCGCACTGTTCCACGATC
>Ga0081527_100698_pt1 | contig 12173 bp, 8 predicted proteins | sample HotLakmasection5_FD_70992 | JGI IMG/M metagenome (GOLD analysis project Ga0081527, IMG submission 70992) | Hypersaline microbial mat communities from Hot Lake, Washington, USA - Section #5 (SPADES assembly) (version 2) | ecosystem: Environmental > Aquatic > Non-marine Saline and Alkaline >... | reverse complement strand
CGTCCAGAAACGCGTCAAAATGGTCGTAGAGGCACTGCCAGAGTGGCGATGCCTTGGGTCGGCGCGGACGATAGACTTGCTCCACCATGCCGACCAGTGTAGACAATGGGGTGTGTCATCTAACGGCATACCCTTTGAGAAAGTTTGAGGAAAATGAAGGCAGGTTCACGGCCTCAATATTACCGCATCCGGCGCATGCTCCAGATGATCCGGGAAGGCATGGCCAGCGGCAAACTGGTCAACAGCACGGACTTCATGAACGAGTTCGGCGTCTCACGGCGCACGGTGGCGCGGGACCTGGATTTCCTGCGCGACGAGGAACGCGCACCACTGGCCTACGAGGATGCCCGACACGGGTTCCGGTTGACCGACGAGACCTATGCCCTGCCTCCTGTCTCGATCAGCCGCCGCGAGGCGTTCAGCTTTGCCCTTGCCCGCAAGCTGCTGGTCCACTATGAGGGCACCCCCCTGCACCTTGACATGCGCTCCGTATTGGACAAGATCGCGGAGTCGCTGGAGGGCGACGTGACCATCGAACCCGACTGGCTGAGCGACCATGTTGCCATTCTGCCCGAAGACCGTGTGCGGATTGATCCGGACGTGTGGGCGCAACTGGCGGGATTCGTCGAGCGCAGAGAGGCGATCCGGGCGACCTACCAGACGTTCACCGGGCGCGTGTCCGAGTACGAACTGCACCCCTATCACCTGCTCGCCTATCGAGGCAACTGGTACGTCTTGGCCCGTCACGTGCTCAAAGGCCATATCGGCACCTTCGCGCTCTCCCGCTTCCGCTGCATCACCGCCACGGGCCGGATATTCGCCCGCCCTGCCGATTTCCGGCCGGAAACCTATGCGCGGGAGGCCTTCGGTATCATGCGTGGCGATGAGATCATGAAGGTCGCGCTCCTGTTCGAACCCAAACTGGCCGTCTACATCACCGAGCGGGACTGGCATCCGACACAGCAATTCCGCATGCGCCGAGATGGCCGCGTCGAGATGCGTATGGAAACCACAGGCCGCAAGGAACTAAGTGGAGAATTTATTGAAGCCGGAAAATCTGGCCCAATTGCAAGCTATTCTCACCTACCACGTCGTTGCGGGCGAGGTTATGGCTGCGGATGTCGTCAACTTGAATGCGGCCACTACGGTGCAGGGACAGGATGTAGCCATTCAGGTCAGCGAAGAAGGCGTTACGATTAATGATGCGAAGGTCGTTCAGACCGACATCAAAACAAGTAATGGCGTGATTCACGTGATCGACACAGTGATCTTGCCGGACCTGTAATCAGCACACGTCGTCCGGGGGAGGGAGGCATTTTGCCTCCCTCCCCTTTTTTTATCGCGGCATGTCGGCAGAACACACCGTCCTGCGGTGCCGACAACAAACATAGACCTCTACATGATCGTGCCGGGGTCGTAAGCCGTCCGGTTGATTGGCGTGGTACGGCGATCAGGAGTTGTCGGGCCTTCGGAGTCGCTACCGCGCCACTGATCGCGATGCCACGGCGGACGCTTCGGCAACGAGCCAGGCATGGCCAGAGATTGCAGAGGGACAAAAAAACACGTTGTGAATTTGTAAGTCGTCACTGCGCCAAAAAAACTGTGGCCGCACCCCGGATGTCCTTCTCACGGACCGCCGCGGACAGGCCAGACGTAGTATGCTAGCGTCTTGTCCTCATGATCCACCCGTCCGCGACGGAGGTCGACCGACCATGAATGGTCAAGTTCCGGAAAAACAGAAAACGTGGAGGAGGACCAATACTTTTCTCCGGACACCACATCCGTGAAGGGATGCACCTCTGGCATTGCGGGAAAATCGCTCCCATAGTCAATCAGACTTTGCATTTCGCGTACATTCGGCAATCGCCAATCTGTGTAGCCGTACGTGCCTGAGCCGGTATTCATGTTGGTGCAGTAATCAACCGCATCGACCCAACTGCGCGGGCCTCCTGGCAGATTTGAGTGTTTGGTCCACATCAGCCCTGTCAGATTATCTGTCACCGTCTGATCGCCGTTGTCTGTAAAACGAGGACTGGGCCATGCCGTCCCCGCCTGCAGGTTTCCGTCATCGCGCAATCGATCTGACTCTGATCAAAAGAACCACAAGGCGCGCCGGAGAGGGTGTCTCGGGATGGGTGTATTCAGAAACGGTGCATACCGGCACGCAAGTGGCCAATTCGTGGCATTGGGTCGGTCTGTGTCCAATCCGAATGCGAGTCGTCATTGAATTGGAGTGGGGACGGAGAGTTAAATCTGCTGAGAATGGCAAAATGGGGGGGCGGTGCAATGTAAAAAATAGGCGTGTCCTTAATATCTTTAATATCTTTGTCGGAAAGAGAAGGGGAAATTAGAAGGAAGCGCGAATGGACACGAATAGGTAGGGGTTGCAGGTTGACCGCTGCGCGGCATTGATGTTTATGGAATGAAAGAGGTTTCGATATCGGCAGGCAAACGTAACGAGTTTCGCAACAGAAAGCTTTTCTTTAGCGGGCGGGTCAACAAATGTTCTGTCGGCGCTGGAAAATGACGAAGTTCCTGTACAGTAAAGGTACCCGGACGGCCTATGTGAAGAACGGCAGGTTTACATAGAAACGAGGGCACACAACAATAGTTATTGAAGGAAGGTGGATATGAGTCAAGTCATCGATAGAATAATGGCGGACATGAGTATGGAAGAGAAGGTGGGGCAAATGCTCTGCCTGGGATTCTGCGGCGCGTATCCGCACACGGACATCGTTGAAGCGATAGACCGGTATCATCCCGCCGGATTTCGCGTGTCGCCCACCCTGCGGAAATTCGAGAGGTACTTCGGCGCGGAGCATCCTGGTTCGACACGTGTGGTTCGTGCGCCGACACCTCATGAGCGGGCGTACGGGGGCCGGATAGGCCCGCCCATGGTCAGCGCACGACGCTATGCGGAGATTCTGAATGAACTGCGCTCGCGCTCAATGGAAAAGGGAGCGGGTGTACCGCTCTATTATGCTCTGGATTTTGAGGGCAGTCAGAATTGCGATTTCTACGCGCCCGGCGTGAAGCTGTTCCCTCACCCCATGGGGTTGGCGGCATCCGGCGACACGGAGTTGTGTCGGCGTGTCGCGTACACCGTGGGCCGCCAGATAGGCGCCATCGGCATCAACTGGCTGCACTCGCCGGTGCTGGATGTAAACACGGAGCCGCTGAATCCAGAGATCGGCACCCGTAGCTACTCGGCCTTAGCTGACGAAGTGGCCCGTTTTGGCGCGGCAACCCTGGCGGGGTTGAACGATGCGCGGATCATAGCCACCGGCAAGCATTTTCCGGGTCGCGGGCATTCGTCCCTGGATGCACATTTCGATCTGGCGGTTATACAGGAATCAGCCGAGCGCATGCACCATCTGCACCTGGCGCCCTACAAGGCGCTTATTGCCGCAGGGCTTCCAGCGATCATGTTGGCCCATTCGGTCTTTCCCGGGCTGGATCCCGATGCGGAAATTGCCACGCTTTCTCGGGCTGTGGTCAGGGATGTCCTTCGGGGTGAGCTGGGATTTGACGGTGTGATAATGACCGATTCGTTTACAATGGGCGGCTTGGTCGCGAAGTACGAGGTGGTCGAAGCCGCCGTCCAGTGCATCCGGAACGGGGTGGACCTGATTCTTTTGAAGGATGCCAACGCTTTGCGCGGGGAGGTCTTCGATGGTTTGTTGGCAGCCGTCAGAACTGGGGCCATTCCCGAGGAGCGTCTCGAAGAGGCCGCCCGCCATGTGCTGGCCGCGAAGGAGCGAGTCGGATTGCTGGATGCGGACGGCGGGCTCGTGAACCTGGACCGCGTCGAGGAGGTGCTGTGGAATCCCGAGAACGAATTGGTCGAAACTGAGGCAGCCGATCATGCCGTAGTCGTTCTCCGTGACCGGGATCACCTGATTCCCATTCCGGCCACCGCCAGGATTCTGGTTGTGGAGGAAGTCGTCCCCCTGTATCGGCGGCTGAACAACGAGAAGGCCTATCCCGGGGCGTTATACCATGCGCTTCTCGAACGAGGATACGACGTATGGGGAACGGATTTCCAGACAGATGAATCATTCGAAGCCATCTGGCCGGTGATTCGCGAACGAGCATCACAGGCCGATATTGTTGTACATAGCGGGTTCTTCGAACGCGGCGGCGATATCAGGAAGGAATATCACACCCGTTTTCTCGATCTCGGCAAACCGTCGGTGTTTGTGACCAATTGTCCGTATGAAACAATTGTACATCCGGCCATGCGTACGGTGGTCGTGACCTTTAGTCCCGCGACTCCATCCATGCAGGCCGCAGCCCGTGTCTTGACAGGCGAGCGGCAGGCGACGGCCCGGTTGCGTTTCGACCCGACGCGAACATATTGAGTCACGGAGGAGTGCCAGTCCATGAGCGTAGTCCATTATCAATAGGGCGTTCCGCCCGCCTGCGATTGTTGCGCCGGCTCAGTTCCTGCTCTGGCTGACCACTGGCTGGCTGGTGATTTCCGGTTTTCTGCCAAAGAAAAGCCCGCTTCCTCAGCGACTCGAACTCACGCCCGTACCTGATCTGAACGGAACTTATTTGTCAATCCTGTTTGTTTCAGGCGGTAGAGGACCTACGCCCTTTGGATCGCGGCCCTGCTCTTTCGGTGGGGCGCTGGCCCCATCCACCCAGACTCCCTCTATCAACACCGACTTCTCCACGGCAGGGATGCCGCTTTCGTTGCGTTGCAGTTGACCAACCACCAAATCCACTGCTGCCGATCCGACAGCGTTAAAGCGCTGGTCTACATGGGCAATGCCCGGCAAATGCATCACAATCGAATTATGGGCATACGCTATATCCTGCGGAATTCGGCGGCCCGAATCCTGCGCCCATTTCAGGATCAGGGGCTCGGCACTCAACAACGCGTCCGGTTTGTACCGGTCCAGCCATCGCAGGAAAACGTCCCGGTTCAGGTCTCGTGCCAGCAGTGGAGGCGGCGGACGGCGACCCGGCAAACAGGCCGCGTGAGCCGCAGCCGCGCCGGCGAGCTGATAGTCGATCCGCCAATCATATTGGGTGGATGCTACGATCGCGGCACGCCGGTATCCCAGTGCATTGAGTTTTTGCAGGCCGAGCCGAGCGCAGAAGAACTGGTGGGGCGAGGCGCGATGGAACGGCAGGATATGTTGCGAATAGCCCAATAAGGCCACGGCATGAGACTCGCAGAGTTCACGTAAACCCTCCGGCACACATTGGGCCACGGGCAGCGGACTGATTACCAGCCCACATATATTGCGCGCCTTCAGGATGTTGGAGAGTCGCGCCAGCGGAATATTCGACGAATGGCCTTGAAATATTTCGAGTTTGAATCCCAATTCGCGGCAACGGTTGCACGCGCCGTCCACAAACGGGTCCGCGATGACATCGGTCATCGCCAGATAGGCGATGATGGGCTGCATGCCGGGAGGTATCGATCCGCGAATCTGAGACATCAGCGCGGAGACCAGCGCGTTTTGCCGGTAGCCCAGCCGACGGGCTGCGGATTCGACCCGTTCACGTGTGGCAACCGATATCTCTGGAGATTGCCGGAGGGCTTTCGAAACCGTGGCCTTAGATGTTCCTGCCAGGTTGGCGACATCCTCCATTCGCGTTCTTTTCGCCAGTTCCTTTTTCATAGATCATCCTTAAAGCGCCGGGCCGCCTCATCGCGGTCAAACAGGTCTTGCTACAACAGAATAATGGCGGATCAAGACCTTATTGACAAGCAAACATAACGGGTTTCGCCGCAATAGATTTGTGTGGAGAGGGGCATGGGTATTTGCTGGCTTATTGTTTCTGGTGAGGTAAGACGTGTCGGCACGCATTTCAAGCTATTCGCTCCATTCACCGGCCATGGAGCGTAACGGGTTTCGCAATTATGCTCTGGACTATCAAATATGGGCCGATGATAGTTCACCTGTGTTCAGTGTGGCCTTGCACACCAGAGCGGTGAGGTGGCAAAGATAAAATCATGAACAACAAATCATGAACAACAGAAAGGGAGACGAAAATGAAGTTACCAGCCAACAATTCAGTGCCAATTGGGCTGCGCGGACATGAAGGGCTGCATGGGGTCAAGTGTGGTTGGAAGTTCCTGCCTGTTGCTATGATGCTGCTTCTCCATGGAGTTTGCTTCAGTCGAGCGTCTGAACCGGTCATCCATTACACTTTCGAGGAAGCCTCCGAGGGCAAGGTGAGGAACAGGGTAGGCGGCAAGTACCACGCCTTGCTGCGAGCCAAGGCCAGGATCGTGGAAGTTAACGGAACTCCCGCCCTGTCGCTGGACGGGCAGAAGGCGCACGCGCTGATCGAGGGTTCCGAGGATTTGCATATTGGTCCGGAGGGCATGACCCTGGTCGCTACCGTGCGCTTCGCCGATTCCGGCGTGCAATCGGGTAAGCGTGACGCCCTTGATATGATTTTGTTCAAACCCGACGAGTATCTTTTCGGTCGCGGCGTAAAATGGAGCGGAACAGGAAATCACCTGTATTGCAACTTGTTCAGTGACACCGGGCACTGGAGCCGCAGTACTGCGACAATGGGCGGGGAGACCAAGCCGGATGAATGGACACATGTGGCCGTCATTATCGAGCGCATCGATGAACGCGCCCAGGGGAAAGTCGGTTACACGCTCATGGGTTTTATCAACGGCGAGTCGGTCTTCTCGGGTGAGATGGAGAATACCACGGCCGCCAGGACGACGAATCCGGTGAATATCGGACGGGGGTTCGGGGGTCCTTGGCATTTTCATGGCGAGATCGCGGAGTTGCGCGTCTACCCCCGTGCCCTCGGGCTGCGCGAATTCCAGGACCTGCTTTGGGAGGAACAGCTTGCTCCCGTCAAGCGCGACCATCGAGCTGAGCCCGATCCACGTTATCCAAAGCAGTTGACGGCGACACATGCGGCGCTGGACGCGGCCAGCCCTTCGTCCGCGGCAGGGTTGCGCAACCTGCTTGCCGTGGTCGAACAGGCGGTCCATCATGTGGACGCACAGGCGGAATTGCTGCCCTATCTCGAAACTGTCGTCGACATGGCGAAAGCCGACGCGCCGGATGCTGTGAAAGAATTCGCCGTCCGGCATCCAGAGTTCGCGTTTCTCGGCACAGAAAAGCTGCAGCTCGCCTTTTTCCGGTCGGCACCCGAACAGGTCAGGCTGGTCAGCCTGTTCGACTTGCAGGAGCGCAAGGAGCTGTTTGGCAGACAGAACCGGCTCTGGAGCCTGTTCTATGAAAATCCCAGCGACAAAAAAACGCTGCTGACTATCGACAACACGGCGGAGGGGCTCGTAAGCGATGTCACCATCGCCCCGGCGAAATCAACCGCCATTCTGGAGTGGCATGGCGAGGCGAGTTCTGACCGACCGTTTGCGTTCACCGCGCGTATGCGACTGGACTTGAAGGATGCCCGGCTGGAAATGGACTTGCAGGTGGAAAACCATTCGCCGGAAATCATCTTGCGCGAGGTGGTTTTCCCGGAGATCGTACTGCGCAGCCTATCGCCCGAAACGGGACGGCTGCTGGTACCTTATCAGTCCGGCGTACTGCAGAACCCGCGGATGACCTATGGCGAGACGTACCCGTCCGGTGAGGCCTCCATGCAGTTTTTCGCCTACTATGACGATGATCGCGGCATATATGTCGGGATGGAGGACCCATTGGCCGAGAGCAAGCAACTGGAGGGCGGCGGCTTCCAGGAAGACGGTGCCTTCACCTGCCGTTGGTATGTCGGCTCGCCCGCAGGCGAGGGCGGGAATGGCTTCGCCACCAGCGGCCACGCAGCCCTTGAACTGTTCAACGGCAACTGGTTTGATGCCGCGCAAATCTACAAACAGTTCGCGCAAACCGCGAACTGGTGGCCGGAATCCCGAGATCGCTCGGACACCCCGGCATGGTTCCGCAACCTGTCATTGTGGATACGCTGGCAGAATAGAGTTGGGACAGGTGCTCCCGATCCTGATTGGAGCAAGGAGGATGCTCTGGTAGCCATCCGCGAATACATCGGCTTGCCGATTGGTACACATCTATACTCGTGGTCGGAAAAAGGGCAGAACATCGGTTACCCGCATATGGAGCCGCTCGACGGCTTCCGAGAGACGGTCGAACGACTCCAGCAACAAGACGTATTTGTGAAGCCCTACACGGATGTACGTCTATGGGATACGGTGGCCAATCCCGATTACGAGGAGATGGGCAAGCCGTCTGCGGTACGTCAACGGGATGGTTCGATTCCCACGGAATTTTACGGTAATCACCCTTTGGCCGTCATGTGTCCGACCGCGTCTGGTTTTGTGGAAACGATTGTGGATTTGATGGAGGAATGGGCGGGACACGGGGTCGCAGCGCTCTATCTGGATCAGATCGCGGCAGGGAAACCCATCATCTGTTTTGACTCGGATCATCCGCACGACCCGGGTTGCGGCAAGGCCTGGCTGCAGAAGGGGTTCTGGCCCATGATGCAGGAATTCCGCGATTCGGTCAGAGCCGCGCATCCGCACCTGGCCTTCGACTCCGAGGATGCCGCTGAACCGTATCTACATCTGCTGGACGGTTACCTGGGATGGCGCTTCCAGTCGCGTGCCCGCAATGTGCCCGCGCACCAGTCAATCTATGCCGGGCGCATTCAATATACCGGGCGCCATGGATGGCGCGGCGAAGCGGTTTATCCCACGGCTGCGAGGCAATTGCTTTACGGCGAGCAACTCGGCTGGTTCGAGCCATGGCTATGGAACGACGAACGGCACGAGATATTCCGCTTGTTTGTGAAGAAGCTGTGCCATGCGCGGCAGGCGTTTCTGCCGTTCTTCAACCATGGCGACACTCTGAAACCGTTGGAATACGTCTCGGACATGCCGGTGATTACCGGCGATTTCGGGTATCAGAACACGGTCGCAGACTCCGTGCCCGCAGTGGAGAACAGTGTATGGCGCACGGACGACCAAGTATTGGCTTTGTTTGTCAACTCCATCGGGAAACCGGTAACGCTAACCGTGCCCAATGTGCCGGCCGCCTGGGGACTGCCTTCCGGGAGCACCGTTGCCGTGACTGCATATGCCGAGGGGATGCCGGCAGCGACAACCGAATGGAATACCGCCCGGCGGCGCTCCGTGACGGTTCCCGGCTACGGGCTGGCCGCCTGGCTGATTCCGTTGCGCGACGAGACGTCGGAGGCCGCGAAGTCGGCGCGTGCGGCGACGGAGGACCTCTTCGAGAAACTGCGCGAGTTCGAGGAAGCCGAGGGGGTGACCGATGCCGTAAAACTGGCCGAGCACGAGAAGTGGGACCCATGGATTGTGCCCGAGACACCGCTGAAGAAGCTTGAGTTGCAGCCCCACTCCAATGTGTCGCAATGGCTGGGGGCCAGAGATGCCTCCAAGGTTGTTTCAGCTCGCGGCACCGATCATCTGGCCTGGATATATTCCGGTGCAGCGGCCACCTACGGGCCGATCGATTTCGGCACCGATCCCGGCGGCGAATCCTTCATCGAAATCAATGTCGGTGTGCATCCCCGGCACGGCGGCTCGATTGTTTTCTACGATGTGGAGGAGCAGGGTCAGGAAGGTGTACCCTTTGCGGAAGCCCGGCTGATACCGACCGGGAATTGGTCGAATTTACAGATTCAGCGCATTCCGTTGCCGTCCGGCTTCGAGGGGGTCAAGAACGTGGTGATCAGGTTTTTCGGCCCACAAGAGGGCATCTGCGATTTCCACGGTTGGCGCCTAATGCGCGAGGGCGTGGCGGTGCACTCGGTGGGGGATCATCTTGCGTCACCCGGCTATCCACCGCTGATGCATTACACTTTCGATGAGGATGACAGCGGCGGCGTAATCCGCAACCAGGCGGGCGAACGCTTCAACGCGGAGCCGATGGGGAACGCCAAAGTCGTAGAGGAAGACGGAGTCCGTGCCCTCTCCCTGAACGGAACGACCGGCCACCTTGTGATCGAAGAGTCCCAAGGGCTGCACATCGGCAAACACGGTGTGAGCATCTTGGCCACGGTGCGGTTCGCCAATGACGGCGGCACACAAGGCAAACCGGATGCGCATGACATGATCTTGTTCAAGAACAATGGATTCCTTTTTGGCCGGGCGCCGCACCGGGGCGCGGCGAGCAAGCTCTATTTCAACTTCCACGATGGGGCTGATTGGCTGCCGCACAGGCCTTTCACACTGATGGGCGGCAAGCTTCCCTCAGGCCAGTGGGTCAGGACGGCTGCGGTTCTGGAACCCATGGCAGACCAGGAGGGTTACCGGTTGCGACTGTATATTGACGGAGACGAGGTTCTCGACAGCCAAATCAAAGGCCGGACACCCGCAATCAGTGGTGAAGAAATCAGCATCGGTAAGGGTTGGGGCGGTGCTTGGCATTTTGATGGTGAAATTGCGGAAATCGAGATATATCCGCGGGCGCTGACTGATAAGGAACTCGAAAAGTGAACCTGAAGACCACATTGTCAGGCTCGTTCCAGCGGGTATGTCGCCCCCTACAGCCGCCGGGGTTCACGCTTATCGAACTGTTGGTGGTGATCGCGATCATGACCGTGCTGATGTCCCTGCTCTTACCAAGTCTGGAGTCCGCCAGGAAGCGGGCGCAGCAGGTGGCCTGCGTCCACCTGCACAGGCAATTGGGAATGGCTGCCGCCTTGTACACCCAGGATAACAACGGATTCTATCCAGATGTCTATCGCCGTACTTTTCCCGGTTCGAACTGGGAACTCAAGTACTGGGGACCGCGCATGGTTCAGGAGGGCTACCTGGGTTCCGAGAAAGCGATATACTGTCCGCTTGTCCCTCGCGACTGGCAGTCGCCGCCGCATGCACTCGGCATGCGAATCGATGATTTGGATTATTACCCATTGCGGCTTCACAGGAAAGTTCATCTGAACATGCCGGACCCGTCCAGTTTCGCTCTGATCGCGGACAGTTTCACGACCAAGCGAGATCCGGACCCCATTTATCTTCGCTACAACTTCTTCTTCTACACCCGCCACGAGACGGGAGTCCCGTCCGAGCCCAGAACCCACCGCATCCACCTGCGCCACGCACAGCAGGCTAATATCCTCTTCGCCGATGGCAGCGCCAGAAGTCTTGGAACAAACGACATCATCGCGCTGGACAACGGGCTTGGCCCCGGCTATCTGGGGTTCGGCTACGAGGATTGAAGACGACATGCCCGCTGCGAGGATATGCTCCGCAATGCTGGAAAACCGACCGGCTACGGAACGTAACGAGTTTCGTAACAAAGTTCTGGACTATCGCCTGTACGCCGGTGATATTTTTCTTCATTGGGCACGGCTATCGCACAAGAGCGGAAGTAGGCAAACTGCAAACCAAAAAACTAGAAAGGTGGAGAACAATGAAAAGTTACCTGACAGAAGGTACACGATTGAATAACAAGGAAATGCGCATACCGTTCAAGGATGATTGGCGGAATAGCGCCGCTGTGTTTGTTCTGCTCCTGGCGCTGTCACCGTTGGCCGCATCAGGCTCTCTTGTACTGAATTACTGGACGTTTGAAGGCACTGAGGACACCTGGACAGAAGATAAGGTGGGGAATGTGGATCTTAACAAGTTCAATACGCCTCCAACACAGGTGGCATCGACCTTCCCCGACCCCGTTCCACAGACTGGCGCGTCCAATACGGATATGGCATCTGTTGCGGGTGGAATACTCAGAAGTGTCCAGAGCGACCACTGGACAGACCGTCCCAGCTTCACCATAGAAGGGTTCTTCAACCTGTCCAGTGTTTCGAGCGCTTCCGCATTGTTGACGATCAATGATACGCAGGATGGAACAGGCACCCGCCCCTTTGCACTTAACATTGCCACGGATCAGTCGTTGGAGGCGGTCGTCTATGATCCCGACACCGCTGCTTATCCAGGATCTCTGGCCCGTCCGAAAGGCTTCGCGGGCGATATTCATGCCGACAAAGATTACTATTTCGGCGTTTCCGTCAGCACAGGCGCAACCGAGGATGACCGCTTTGTGACATTGTATTTGCAGAATCTGACGGATGACGGGACGCTGCAAACCGTCACAGCAAGTCTACCGGAGGACTACACTCATCTAAACAACCGTACGGATGGCGGAGGAATAAACCTGTCCCTCGGCGCGGGGGCCGGCGTTGCCTACATTGACGAAATCCGCTTCTCTGACGGGGTCCTGGACCCCAGGCAA
>Ga0081527_100697_pt1 | contig 12174 bp, 7 predicted proteins | sample HotLakmasection5_FD_70992 | JGI IMG/M metagenome (GOLD analysis project Ga0081527, IMG submission 70992) | Hypersaline microbial mat communities from Hot Lake, Washington, USA - Section #5 (SPADES assembly) (version 2) | ecosystem: Environmental > Aquatic > Non-marine Saline and Alkaline >... | reverse complement strand
CTGACGACCAGGTAGGCGCCCACGACGAGGAGGACCGCGCCGAGCAGACGCGCCGGCGCCAGGGGGATGGTGCGGCCGAGCACCCCGCTGGCCTCGAGGGCGAAGCCCACCAGCAGCTGGACCCCGGTGACCACCGCCAGCGTGGAGGCCAGGCCGAGCCCGGCCACCGCCACGGCGATCCCGGTGACGAGGAGGAGGCCCGCGACCCCGGCCAGCAGTACCCACGGCGCCTCGCGGACCACGGCGAGCTCGAAGCCCAGCCGGGGCGAGAGCACCACGATCGCGATCCCCAGCGCGAGCCCGCCGACGTGCACCCAGGTCGACGCGACCAGCGGGTGGGTGCGTTCACCGAACGCCCCGATGATGGCCGACTGCACGGCGATGAGGACCCCGGCGAAGACCGCGGCGGGCAGGGCGAGGTTCACGTCGGGCTCCGTGGCCGGCATCCGTGCTGACGAGCCGGTCAGCGTAACCCGGCGCCCGCAGGCGACGTCAGGTGGCGAGTGGCTCCAGCCGTGCCGTGAAGTGCCGCAGCCACCTCGGTTGCTCGACGATCCGGTAGCCGGGCAGCGAGGGTGCACGGGCGGCGACGGCGGCGATCACCTCGCCGACGTAGTCCACGTGGGACTGGGTGTAGGGGCGTCGCGGCAGGGCGAGCCGGACCAGCTCGTGCGGCGCGACCTCGTCGGGCGCACCGTCGATGCCGGGCCGACCGAACATCAGCGTCCCGATCTCCACCCCTCTGACCCCGCCCTCGAGGTAGAGCTCGCACGCCAGCGCCTGTGCCGGCAGCGCGGTCTGCGGCAGGTGGTGGAGCAGGGCGCCCGCATCGAGGTAGACGGCGTGCCCGCCAGGCGGGCGGACCGTGGGCACCCCGGCGGCCCACGCCTTCTCGGCCAGGTAGGCGGCCGTCCTGACCCGGTACCGCAGGTAGTCGGGATCCGTGACCTCGATCAGGCCGACCGCCAGGGCGTCGAGATCCCGCCCGGCCAGTCCGCCGTAGGTCGGGAACCCCTCGGTCAGGATCAGGTCGTCCCGGCACCGCGCCGCCACCTCGGCGTCGTTGAGGGCGAGCAGGCCTCCGATGTTGGCGAGCCCGTCCTTCTTCAGGCTGATCGTGCACCCGTCGGCGAGGCGGAACACCTCCTCGGCGATCTGTCTCGGGGTGCGCTGGGACTGCCCCTCCTCGCGCTCGTGGATGAACCAGGCGTTCTCCGCGAACCGGCAGGCGTCCAGGATCAGCGGCTTGTCGAAGCGGTCGCAGAGCTCGCGGACGGCGCGCAGGTTCTCGAGGCTGACCGGCTGGCCCCCGCCGGAGTTGTTGGTGATGGTCACCAGCACCAGCGGCACCCGTGCGGCCTCGTCGCGCAGGAGCCGTTCCAGCGCCTCGAGGTCGACGTTGCCCTTGAAGGGAGCGTCGAGCTGGAGGTCTCGGCCCTCCGCACAGACCAGGTCACGGGCCTGCGCCCCCTGGAACTCGACGTTGGCTCGGGTGGTGTCGAAGTGGGTGTTGTTCGGGACGACGTCGCCCCGCCCGACCATCGCGCCGAACAGGATCCGCTCGGCGGCGCGGCCCTGGTGGGTGGGGATGATGTGGGCGAAGCCGGTCAGCTCGCTGACCACCGCGTGGAAACGGTCGAAGGAACGCGCGCCGGCGTAGGACTCGTCACCGCGCATGATCGCGGCCCACTGCTCGGAGGACATCGCGCCGGTGCCGGAGTCGGTCAGCAGGTCGATCAGCACGTCGTCGGCGTGGAGCGCGAACAGGTTGTAGCCGGCAGCCGCCAACGCCTCCTCGCGTTCCGCCCGTGTGGTGAAGCGCAACGGTTCGACCGACTTGATGCGGAAGGGTTCGATGATGGTGCGCTCGGGCACGGCGGCGACCTCCACGGCGGTGCCCGGAGCCTAGGTCGCAACGATGGAGCGTCAGGGGTGGGTCAGGGGTGGGTCAGAAGCAGGCGGCCGCCAGGTAGGGGTAGGGGTTGACCGCCGAGCCACCACCCGGATGCCGCTCGAAGTGGATGTGCGGCGCGCCGCCGCGGGCGTTGCCGGTGGCGCCGTTGAAGGCGATGTGCTCGCCCGCCTCGACGCGGGTGCCGACCGCCCCCCGCGGGGCGTAGCCCTGCAGATGGGTGTAGAAGTAGGTGCTGCCGTCGTCACCACGCAGGTAGAGCGAGATGCCGCCCAGCCGGCTGTTGGAGTGCCGCGCGATGACGCCGTCGGTGAAGGCGTAGACCGGCGCGCCCATCGGCCCCATGATGTCGGTGCCCTTGTGGCGGCGGCCACCGGAACGGGGGAAGCCCCACGAGTCGATGAAGTGCGTCAGGTGTCGGTCGAGCGGGCAGGCGTAGGTGCCCTGCTGCCCGGCGCGGGCGATGCTCCGCTGCCGCGCCGCGGTCGCTTCGAGGGACACCACCGTGGCCTCGGCACGCTCGAGCTCCGCCTCCAGGGTGGCCTGGTCGGCGGCCAGCCGATCGGTCAGAGCCGCCAGCTCGTCGCGCTGCTGTTCGATCAGCGCCGCGGTCTGGTCGAGGGCGGTCCGCGCCGCAACCGCCTCCTCGAGGCCGGCGGTCTCCCGCTCCTGCACGACACCGGCCAGGGCGGCGCGCTCCAGCGCCTCGGTGGGGCTGTCGCCACCGAGCAGCAGCTCGAGCTGCGAGTGGGAGCCATGCTTGAACACCGATCGCGCCCGCTCCTCGAGCTTGACCTCGGTGTCGGCCGCATCGCGCTCCAGCGACGCCGCCAGGTCCTCGAGGCGCGAGAGTTCGACCCGTGCGGCCTCGATGCCTGCCCAGGTCCGCTCGTAGGCCGCGGTGGCGGCGGCCAGCTCACCCTCGAGGCCGGTGACGCGCTCACGGGCACGGTCCAGTCCCTGGACGCTCGCGTCGGCGGCGACCGGGGCGAGCGGACCGCGGCCGACCGGGGTCACGGCGGGCAGGGCCAGCCCCGCCGCCAGGAGCAGGGCGAGCAGCAGCAGCCAGACACGACGCACAGGCGTTCCTCGCGAGCGATGACACCGAGGTGGCACCTCGGATGGCGGTGGGCGGGGAGGTCACGGCACGGCACGGCACGTCACGCGACGCTCAGCGCCGATGTCGGCACGCACCGAGCGGGCGTGCACAGATGCCGGCAGTCGGCCCGGCTCGAACCGGGTGAGCGGGGTCGGCACGACGCGGCAGAGTGCCCGACGGGGTCGCAGAACGCCAACCGGGCCGCAGGCTGATCCATCCAGCCGTGACGCACCGGCTCAGAAGCAGGCGGCGGCCAACCAGGGGTAGGGGTTGATGGCGGCGCCGCCGCCCGGATGGAGCTCGAAGTGCACGTGCGGGGCGGACCGCGAGGCGTTGCCGGTGGAGCCGTTGCGACCGACCGGTTCCCCGGCGGTGATCCGCGTCCCGACGTCGGCGGCCGGATCGATCGAGTCGAGGTGCGCGTAGTAGTAGATGTTGCCGTCGTCACCGCGCAGGTACAGCCCGATCCCGCCGAGGCCGGAGTTCGAGTGGCGGTGGACCACACCCGAGGTGAAGGCGTAGACCGGCGCCCGGTACGCGGCGAAGAGGTCGGTCCCCTTGTGGCGGCGACCGCCGCTGCGGGGCGCCCCCCAGGTGTCGCGGAAGCGCGTGGCGGCCGGGTCGAAGATGCAGGCGTAGATGCCCTGTTGCGCGCCACGCTCGATCCGGCGCTGTCGTGCGACCAGCGAGCGGATCTCGTCCGCCTGAGCGCTGGCCGCCTCAAGCTCGTCCCGGAGCACCGCCGCCTCGGCCTCGAGCACCTCCTGCAGGGCCAGCAACTCGGCTTCGCGGACCCGGATGAGGTCCCGTGACTGCTCCAGCGCCACCTGCCCCGCCACGGCCTGCTCCACCGCGATGCGATCGCGCCGCTGCAGGGCCGACAGCAGGCTGGCGCGTTCCACGGCCACCTGCGCCGCCTCCGCCTGGAAGAGCACCTCGAAGCTCTCCATCGGTCCCCGCATGAACGCGACACGCGCACGTCGCTCCAGCGCACGGGTGGTGGCCGCCACCTCGGTTGCCAAGGCCTGCGTCGAGCGTTCAAGCGCGGCGAGCTCGGCGCGGGTGTGCTCGATGGTGGCCCAGGCTGCCTCGTAGCGATCGACCGCGGCCGCCCGCTCGGCACGCAGCCGTCCGACCACGTCCTCGGCGGCGTCGAGGTCGTCGAGCGTCTGCGCCGCTGCCGGGGCTGCAGAGCCTCGCCCGGCGAGGATGCCGGCCGCCTCGGTGACCGCCAACAGCGTCACTCCCACCACCACCGCGCGCCGCACCCACACCGCGGTGGGATCGGCGAGGCTGCGGCTGGGCATGGGACCTCCCGGGGGGCCATGGCAGGTGCGGGGGCCTCCCCGGCCCGCACCCCGTGACGCCACCGGCGGGACGCTATCGACCCGTCGCGCACCGTGCGGCCAGAGCCGGCTCGTGCATCACCCGAGGGCCGGACAGAACGCCGCCGCAGCTACGCTCGGAACCGGCGGCCCGGCGGGTGCGACCGGGTGGCCTGCGGCCAGGACCGGAGGGAAGACGGTGACCGGGACGAGCGACGTCGGTGACGCTGGACGGCTCCCTGAGCGGGACCGGCCATGGCTGATGCGGACCTACTCGGGGCACTCCTCGGCGGCGGCGTCCAACGAGCTGTACCGGACCAACCTCGCCAAGGGGCAGACCGGCCTCTCGGTCGCCTTCGACCTGCCGACCCAGACCGGCTACGACGCCGACCACGTCCTGGCGCGAGGAGAGGTCGGCAAGGTCGGGGTGCCGATCAGCCACCTCGGCGACATGCGGCAGCTCTTCGACGCGATCCCGCTCGAACAGATGAACACCTCGATGACGATCAACGCGACCGCCATGTGGCTGCTCGCGCTCTACATCGCCGTCGCCGAGGAGCAGGGGGCCGACGTCTCGAAGCTCACCGGTACGACCCAGAACGACATCCTCAAGGAGTACCTGTCGCGGGGGACCTACGCCTTCCCGCCGGAACCCTCGATGCGGCTGATCACCGACGTGATCGCCCACACGGTCACCCAGGTCCCGAGGTGGAACCCCATCAACATCTGCAGCTACCACCTCCAGGAGGCCGGGGCGACACCGGTACAGGAGCTGGCCTTCGCGCTCGCCAACGCGATCGCGGTGCTGGACGCCGTCCGCGAGCGTGGCCAGGTCCCCGAGGCCGACTTCGGCCAGGTCGTCGGCCGGATCTCGTTCTTCGTCAATGCCGGCATCCGGTTCGTCGAGGAGGTCGCGAAGATGCGCGCCTTCGTCGAGCTGTGGGACCGGATCACCACCGAGCGTTACGGCGTCACCGATCCCAAGCTCAAGCGCTTCCGGTACGGCGTCCAGGTCAACTCGCTGGGGCTGACGGAGCAGCAGCCGGAGAACAACATCACCCGCATCCTGATCGAGATGCTCGGCGTGACGTTGTCACGGGACGCGCGGGCACGGGCCGTGCAGCTGCCGGCGTGGAACGAGGCGCTCGGCCTGCCGCGGCCCTGGGACCAGCAGCTGTCCCTGCGGATGCAGCAGGTGCTCGCACTCGAGACCGACCTGCTGGAGAACGGGGACCTGTTCGACGGCAGCCACGTGATGGAGGCCAAGGTCGCCGCCCTGGTCGCGGGAGCGACCGAGCTGCTCGACGAGGTCCTGGCCCATGGGGGCGCGATGCAGGCCGTCGAGCTGATGAAGTCGCAGCTGGTGGCCTCCAACGCCGAACGCCTGCGCCGGATCGAGAGCGGGGAGCAGGTCGTCGTCGGCGTGAACGCCTTCACCTCCGCGGAGCCCTCCCCCCTGGTCGACGAGGAGGGCGGCATCCTGGTCGTCGACCCCGCGGCCGAGGCCGAGCAGCTCGCCCGTCTGGAGGCCTGGCGGGCCGAGCGCGACGCCGCGGCCGTCGACGCCGCGCTCGCCGAGCTCGGGCGCGTCGCGGCGACCGACGACAACCTGATGCCGGCCTCGGTCGCCTGCGCCCGGGCCGGTGTGACGACGGGAGAGTGGGCGGGCGTCCTGCGCGAGGCGTTCGGGGAGTACCGCGGGCCGACCGGGGTGTCCGACGCCGCCATCGCCAGCGGCCCGGGAGGCTCGACCAGCATGGAGGAGGCACGCCAGCGCGTCCATGCCGTCGAGCAGCGACTGGGCCGACGCCTGCGGATCCTGGTGGGCAAACCGGGCCTGGACGGTCACTCGAACGGCGCCGAGCAGGTGGCCATCCGCGCACGCGACCTGGGCATGGAGGTGATCTACGAGGGCATCCGGCTGACCCCGGCCCAGATCGTGCGTGCCGCGGTCGACGAGGACGTCCACCTCGTGGGGCTGTCGATCCTGTCGGGCTCCCACCTGGCGCTGGTCCCGCAGGTGCTCGAGGGGCTGCGGGCCGAGGGCATGGACATCCCCGTCGTCGTCGGCGGCATCATCCCTCCGGCCGACGCTGCCGAGCTGCGCGCCGCCGGTGTCGCCGCCGTGTTCACCCCCAAGGACTACGCGCTCACCGACGTCCTGGCCGACGTGGCCGAGCTGGCCGGCGCCGAGCTCCAGACCGCCTGAGCGGGCGACCGGCTCCGTGCCACGGGCTCAGACGTCCGAGTAGCCCATGTCCCGGAACCCCCGATCGAGCAGCTCCTCGGCGTAGCGCGCCACGTCGCCGTCGATGCCCTCCGGCAGCTCTGCCTCGAGGCCTCGAGCGAAGGCGTCCGCCGTGGCGTTGATCCGCACGGTGGCCCCACTGTCACCCTGCTCGACGGCGGCCAGCGGATCGTCCTCCACCGCGGCCATGAAGCCCTCCCACGCGTCGAGGTGGGCGACGTACAGCTCGCGGACCCGGTCGGCCCCGGGATCATCGATCGGCGTGGCGAGGCGCTCCCGCACCGCCAGCAGGGTGTCACGGCTGTCGGCAGCCACCTCGCTGGCGGTGTCGAGGGCCTCCTGCGGGTCGGCGGCACCGCCGAGGGCCTCGGCCAGGCCGTCCTGGAAGCCGATCATCGCCCGCTCGGAGGCGTCGATGTCGGTGAGCAGACGGCCGTAGGTGCGATCGATCCCTGCGAGCGCCGGCAGGTCGAGCGGCTCGAGCTCGCCGTCCGGGTCGCCGTCGGGCGCGGCCCCGTCGCCGTCCGGCGCGGCCCCGTCGCCGTCGGGCGCGGCCTCGTCGCCGTCAGGCTCGGCCCCGTCGCCGTCGGGCTCGGCCTCCTCCTCGCCATCCTGGCCATCGGGAGCGTCCGGGTCGGCGGGGTCCTCGCCGTTCGGCGCCTCGGGGTCGTCGGCCTGCTCGTCGCTCTGCGCGCCGACCGGGCCCTCCTCGTCGTCGAGCCCGCCGAGCAGGAGCAACGCGAGCGGCACGACCAGGACCGCCGCCACCAGCGCCACGAGCAGCGGCCACCGCGACCGTGAGCGGGCGGGCGCAGGTGCCGGCGGCGGACCGGGCGGGCTCCCCCCTGCCCCGGAGGTCACCGATGGGGGCGCGCCCGCGGGTGGGACCGGGGGCGGGGGCGGACCGTCGGCGGCGTCGGACGGCCCCGATCCCGGCCTGTCCCCCGGGGAGGCACCCTGGGGCGAGCCATCGCCGGGGGGCTGCTCGTCCATCCGCCCTGCCCTTCGTGCCGCCGACCGCGCGGCGTGGGGGTGCCGGCCGCTCGGCGCGCCCGGGTCCTGCCCACGGTACCGAGCCTCACACCACCCGGGCGGGGTAGCCGGCCTCCTCGAGCGCGGCGATCAACGCTGCCACGTGCTCGTGCCCGCGTGTCTCCAACTCGAGCACCACCTCGACCTGCCCGAGCTCCAACCGGTGCTCGAGGCGGTGGTGGGCGACACCCACCACGTTGGCCCGTTGGGCCGCGACCAGGGCGAGCAGACGGGATAGCCCCCCGGGCGAATCGGTCACCCGTGTGCGCAAGGTCACGTAGCGCCCCACCGAGGTGAGCCCACCCGTCACCAGGTGCTGCAGGACCAGCGGGTCGATGTTGCCGCCCGAGAGCGTCGCCACGATCGGCCCCGGACCATCGACCTCACCCGCCAGCAGCGCCGCGACGGCGGCCGCCCCGGCCGGCTCGACGACCAGCTTGGCCCGCTCGAGCAGCAGCACCACCGCCGACGCCAACTGCTCGTCGGTCACGGTGATGACCTCGTCGACCAGCGCCTCGACGTGGGCCAGGGTCAGCTCCCCGGGGCGCTTGACCGCGATCCCGTCGGCGATCGTCGAGGTGATCGGCAGCGCCAGTGGACGCCCGGCGCGCAGCGACGGCGCGAACGAGGCGCACCCGGCGGCCTGGACACCGACGATGCGCACGTCGGGACGCAGCGCACGCAGTACCACGGCGATGCCCGAGAGGAACCCGCCACCACCGAGGCAGACCACCATCGTCGCGAGGTCGGGGACCTGCTCGACGACCTCGAGCCCGAGCGTCCCCTGGCCCGCGATGACGTCCGGATGGTCGAAGGGGTGCACGAAGACCGCCTCGTGCTCCGCGCTGAAGGCCTGCGCCGCAGCCATCGCGTCGTCGAACGTCTCGCCAACGGTGCGCACGGTGGCGCCGTAGGCGATCGTGGCGTCCAGCTTGGGCAGGGGCGCCTCGATCGGCATGAACACCGTCGAGGTCACCTCCTGCAGGGACGCTGCCAGCGCCACGCCCTGTGCATGGTTGCCCGCCGAGGCGCACACGACGCCGCGGACCCGCTCCTGCGGCGACAGCTGCGCGATGCGGTTGTAGGCACCGCGGAGCTTGAACGATCCGGTCCGCTGCAGGTTCTCGCACTTGAGCAGCACCTCGGCACCGACCCGCTCGCTCAGGGCGCGGGAATGCTCCACCGGGGTGACGTGGGTGACCCCCTCGATCCGCCCTGCCGCGGCACGCACGGCGTCAAGGGTGACCAGCTCCACGCTGCCTCGCTGACTCGACCTCTGAGAGCCTAGACCGCACCAGCGCGCTCGAGCCGCCGGGGGTGGCGAGCTTTCACTAGCGTCGGCCCCAGCCCGACGCCACAGCATCACAGGAGCCGACACCACCATGAGCGACGAGTTCCGTACCGCCAAGGACACGATGGGCGAGATGCAGCTCCCCGCCGACGCGCTGTGGGGGGCCTCCACCCAGCGGGCGGTGGAGAACTTCCCCGTCTCCGGGATCCCCGTGCCCTTCGACGTGATCCACGCCCACGCCATGCTCAAGTGGGCCGCCGCGACGGCCAACGAGGAGACCGGCGTCGTCGACGCCGAGGTGGCCGAGGCGATCAAGCGAGCGGCGGACGAGGTCATCGCCGGTGAGCTCGACGACCACTTCCCGGTCGACACCTTCCAGACCGGGTCGGGCACCTCCACGAACATGAACGTCAACGAGGTCATCGCCAACCGGGCCAAGCAGCTGCTCGGGGAGGACCTGAACTCGGCCCGAGTGCATCCCAACGACCACGTCAACGCCTCACAGTCGTCGAACGACACCTTCCCGACGTCCGTGCACGTGGCCGTCGCCCGGGTCGCCACCGGTCAGCTCCTCCCGGCGCTCGAGCACCTCGCCGCGGCGCTGCGGGCCAAGGAGACCGAGTGGCAGGACGTGGTCAAGTCCGGCCGGACCCACCTGATGGACGCCACGCCGGTCACCCTCGGTCAGGAGTTCAGCGGCTACGCACGCCAGGTGGAGCTCGGCGTCACCCGGGTCGGGAGGGCCCTGGAGTCCATCTACGAGCTCGCGCTCGGCGGCACGGCGGTCGGCACCGGCATCAACTGCCCGCCGGGCTTCGTCGACCGGGTGATCGAGCTGCTGTCGGAGCGCACCGAACTGCCGTTCCGCGAGGCCGAGAACCACTTCGCCGCCCAGGGCGCCATGGACGCGCTGGTCGAGATGTCCGGGGCGCTGAAGACGATCGCGGCCAGCCTGTTCAAGATCGCCAACGACATCCGCTGGCTGTCCTCCGGCCCGCGGACCGGCCTCGGCGAGCTGCAGCTGCCGGAGATCCAGCCGGGCAGCTCCATCATGCCGGGCAAGGTCAACCCGGTGATCCCCGAGTCCGTCCGGCAGGTGTGCGCCCAGGTGATGGGCAACGACGTCGCCGTCGGCATCGGCGGGATGTCCGGCGACCTCCAGCTGAACGTCATGATCCCCATGATGGCGCGCAACGTGATCGAGTCCGAGAACCTCCTGGCCAACGTCTCCCGGGTCTTCGTCGACCGCTGTATCGCGGGTATCACGGAGACGGGTCAGGGCACCGCCTACGTCGAGCGGTCCCTGATGCAGGTCACCGCCCTGGTCCCGGAGCTCGGGTACGAACGGGCCGCCGAGTTCGCGAAGAAGGCGCACCGCACGGGCCAGACCTTGCGTGAGGTCGCCCTCGAGGAGGGGGTCGCCGAGGAGACCCTCGACCGGGTGCTCGACTACAAGCGCATGACCGAGGGTGGGGTGATGTGACCCATCGGGCCGGCCGCCGCGCCGGGCAGCGGCCGGCCCGGGCCCGGCCCCGGTCACCGGGATCCGGGCGGCCTACAGCTCGTCGATCGCGCCCAGCACCGCGAGCTCGAGCTCGGCGAGGTGGTCGCGCGACAGCGGCGCACCGTCGCCGTCACGCAGGTAGAAGACGTCGGTGACCTCGTGACCCATCGTCTGGACGCGGGCCATGACGATGTCGAGCTCCAGCTCGGCCAGCGCGGTCGCGATCGCGTAGAGCACCCCGATCCGGTCGAGGGCCCGCACCTCGATCACCGTCGCGCGTCCTCCGGGGTCGTCGCTGACGACCACCTTCGAGGTCACCGGCGGGAGCTTCCTCAGCCGGGTGCGCTCGGCGCGTGCCTTGCGCAGCACCCGGGCCCGGACCGCCAGACGCCCCCCCGCGACGTCGTCGAGGTCACCCTCCACCCGTGCCCACCAGGAACCACCCGCGCCCTCGGGCGGCGCCACCTTGAAGGTGTCGAAGGCGAGCCCGTCCTCCCGGCTGAAGGCATCGGCCGCCACCACGGACCCACCGTGCAGCGCCACGACCCCGGCCACCTTCGCGAACCAGCCCGGGTGGTCCAGCGCCACCACGTCCAGCTCGTCGAGGCCCGGATGCCCGTCGGGGTCGTCCTCGCCCGGGGTGACGCGGGTCCGCACGTCGGTCGGACCGAGCTCTCCGACCGACATCAGCGCATGGCGCACCACCGCCCGGGGAGAGACCGCCGCCGCGTACCGCCGCGGCAGCAGCGCGAGGTGCTCACGGACCAGCTCGGGGTCCGCGCCGAGCTCCGGCGCCAGGGCCTGCGCGGCCCGTGCCGTCACGATCGCGCCGTCACCGACCTCATCCGGATCCGTCTCGTCGAACACCGCTCTCACCTTCGTCACCAGGCGCTGGACCAACGTGGCGATCCACGGGCTCCAGGCCGTCGGTCCCGTCGCTCGCCCGTCGGCGGCGGCCAGCAGGTGCAGCATGGCCAGCATCGACCGGTCGCCCACGGTGGCGGCGACCTCCTGGGCGAGCGCCGGGTCGGTCACATCACGTCGCTGGGCCGCGTCGGGTAGGACCAGGTGCAGCCGGACCAGGCGCTCGATCCGCTCGACGGTGGCCGGCCGCGCTCCCATGCGTGTGGCGATCGCGGCCGCCAGCGGCACACCGGTCTCGGCGTGGGGTTCCCCGAGGGCCTTGCCGACGTCGTGCAGCAGGACGCCGAGGTACAGCGCCTCACGGTCGTCGACGTCGACCAGGGTCTCCGCGGCCCAGGGGGCACGACGCACGAGATCCCCGAGCTCCGCGGCGGCGTGCCAGGCATGACGATCGAGGGCGAAACGGTGGTAGGGGTTGCGCTGTGCCCGCCCGCGCAGCGGGCCCCACTCCGGGACCCAGGCCGTCCACACGCCGACCTCGTCCAGCTCGGCCAGGGCCGGCAGCGACACCGAGCCGCGCTGGAGGACCCCGACCAGACGGTTGCGGCTCGCGTCCGACCAGCGCCATGGGCCTTCCCGCTCCCCGGACAGCACCGCGTCCGCCCGGACCCGCAGCCGTCCGGCACTCCCCCGGTCCAGCACCGCACCGGACGCGCTCAGCGCCGCCAGCAACCGGCCGGGCAGCTCCGCCTCGTCGAGGTCGGCAGCCGTCGGGATCCTGAGCACGCCGTCGACCAGCTCGAAGCCGTCGATCTCCCGCTCGGTGGGGCGTCCCAGCCGCCGCCGACCGCGCGCGCCGTCCGCGTCGATCAGGGCCCACGCGCGACGATGTACGTGAC
>Ga0081527_100696_pt1 | contig 12216 bp, 9 predicted proteins | sample HotLakmasection5_FD_70992 | JGI IMG/M metagenome (GOLD analysis project Ga0081527, IMG submission 70992) | Hypersaline microbial mat communities from Hot Lake, Washington, USA - Section #5 (SPADES assembly) (version 2) | ecosystem: Environmental > Aquatic > Non-marine Saline and Alkaline >... | reverse complement strand
GTATGCCGTGTGGTGCGACTGGTTTTCAAATGGCTGGGTGGTTCAAAAATGAAATTAATACGATCGAGGATTTAAAAGGTTTGAAAATCCGTATTCCCGGTATTGCTGGTAGAGTGCTCTCGCAAGTAGGTGCTGTGCCAGTACTAATGCCGGGCGGAGAAATATTCACTAGTCTCTCGACCGGTGTGATTGATGCCGTTGAATGGGTTGGTCCCTATCACGATTATCTTCTAGGACTGCACCGTGCTGCTAAATACTACTATGGGCCTGGATGGCAGGAACCAGGCCCTGCACTAGAACTGATGATCAACCTTAAAGCCTGGCAAGAGCTCCCAAAGCAATATCAACTGGCAATAAAAATTGCTGCTGCGGAAACAACCCGGTGGATGTTGGGCGCATTTGAATCTAAAAACTCAGAATATCTGGTAAAGTTTAAATCAATGGAGTCAGTACAGCTAAAAAAGCTCTCGCCAACAATCCTTGATAGATTAAGAGGAGTGTCTAAAGATGTCATGAGCGATCTTGCTAACTCCGCACCAATTGCTACAAAGATTCATCGCAGCTATACCTCGTTTCAAAAAAATCTAGAATCGTTTTGGACCCTATCAGGTGATCTTGCAAAATGACGGCTAGAGCGCTCCGTTCAATTCCGGTAAGTTTGATAGTGTTTGCTGAGCGGTGTTGTAACTTCTTTTTTAATCTTTCAGCGCTCTTCTGCTCATTGCTGGTTCTACTGATTTTTTTTCAGGTTCTAGCACGTTATCTTTTTTCGATAAGTTTTGTAGGTTTACAAGAGCTACAATGGCATCTATTTGGTTTTATGATCATGCTCTCAATAGCGACTACCCTCAAACGGGATCAACATGTCAAAGTAGATATTTTCTATAGTAAGTTTACCCCCAAAAATAGAGCAATCGTAGATCAAGTGAGCTATATCTGTGGGCTGCTGATCTCTATGGTACTTATTTACTTTGGTTGGCGTTTTGCGGCTACAGCCTTAGTTTTTCAAAGTCCAATTGCATTAGACCACTTTTCAAGAAGTTGGTTTGTCCAAGATGGAGTTCTGTTTCAAATAGCCTCCTTTATCGAAGGATTACTCAGGAGTACCTTTCTAATAGGAGAGATCTCTGCCGATCCCGGGGGTCTTGAAGCACGGTGGATTATTAAGGGTGCCATTCCGCTGGGTGGCACACTGTTATTTTTTCAAAATTTAGCCTTAATATTCCGCACTGCTCAAAGTAGATTCAGAGGAGACAGATAGTGGAGCCTTCTTCTCTCTTAGCCCTTTTGATGTTTGCCACCTTGTTGGTGGCAATTTTAAGCGGCATTCAGGTAGCTTTTGCATTGGGTGCCGTAGGAATTGTATTTGGCTGTATCGGTCACATGGCAGGAGTATTCCTGATCTCAGACTTTGGTTTTGTGCCCCAAAGAATCTATGGGGTCATGCAAAACACAACCCTAATAGCAGTGCCACTCTTTATCTTTATGGGTATAACCCTTGAACGCTCCGGAATAGCCGCAGATCTTTTACAATCAATGGAGCGGGTTTTTTGGAATTTTAGAGGCGGCCTACCAATCTCTCTGATTTTAGTTGGAGCGTTGCTAGCTGCCTCTACTGGCATCGTAGGCGCAACTGTTGTTACAATGGGAGTCCTATCCCTGCCGACTATTATAAAAAGAGGCTATCCAAAGGAACTTGCCTGTGGCGCAATTGCAGCATCAGGGACGCTTGGCCAGATCATTCCACCCTCAATTGTCTTAATCCTGATTGCCAGTATGATGAATATAGCAGTAGCAGATCTCTTTGCTGCCGCGCTAATCCCGGGTGGAATGCTCGTGGCTCTTTACATAGTATTTTGTTTTCTTAAACAGCCCTCCGCCAAAAGCACATTTAAAGAGGAGCCTAATTTATCTGGCAAAAAAGGGGTTTTACCGGACCTTTTAAAATCAGTGCTGCCACCGCTAAGTCTGATTGCCATTGTTCTGGGCACAATACTGGGCGGGATGGCTTCTCCTACTGAAGCCGCTGCGTGTGGAGCTGTCGGTGCAGTTGTACTTGCTCTCTTAAAACGGAAACTCACCACGGAGAAAGTGCGGAAGATTGCTTCTCAAACCACTGCTATTACCTCGATGGTATTTACGCTCCTAATAGGTGCTCAGTTTTTCGGTGTGGTCTTTAGAGGTTTAGATGGAGAAGAGCTAATTGCCAACTTTTTATTTGCATTTGGTTCAAACCAATCGGTGATCCTACTTGTAATTATGCTGATGCTTTTTGTGCTGGGATTCTTTCTCGATTTTTTAGAGATCTGCTTTATTGTTATTCCGATCATAGCTCCAATACTGGTAGGAGAATTAGGAATTAACCCAGTTTGGCTTGCGATTTTAATTGCTATGAATTTGCAAACCTCATTTCTAACACCACCCTTTGGATTTGCTCTCTTTTATCTAAAAGGAGTAGCTCCAGCTGAGATTAGTAGTTTAGATATTTATCGTGGAGTTATTCCATTTATCGCAATTCAACTAGGAGTGCTTTTTTTGGTATGGGCCTTCCCACAGTTGGCATTGTGGCTTCCTGCTTTACTCTTTCCACAGTAGCTATATCACTACGCCTCAACGCAGGGTTGGTTAGGAAATTTTTTCAGCCTGCATGTCAGACTGCTCCAAACGGACCTGAACTCCCTTCAGGCGGTCTTCTAACTCGTGCAAGCTATTAACTATTAGACTTATCTCTTCTGAAGTTGAGCTGCCACCACGCTCTTCTAGCTCTTTCATATCGCGCGCCATATTCTCATTTTGCATCTCCTCCATCCCTTTCATGATGACTCCAATAAAAAGGTTAAGAATAATCATAGTGCAAATAAGAATAAACGAGATAAAATAAAGTGGCGCAATAATAGGAAATGCCGTTGGATTAGGAGCCGCAATCTCAAGCCCCTCGTACCCAAAAACATCACTACCATACAGCTGAAGATGGAAAATATTGTTCCAACCCTCAAGGGTTACAACTTCAAATAGCGTAAGGAGAGACGATCCAAGCGTGCCAAAGTGAACTGGATCATTATAACGAAACAGGAACACACCAACACAGGCATAGATGTAGAAAAAGAGACCTAACAAAACAGTTATATAGCCAATCGATGGCACGCTCTTTAGCAGTGCGCCTACTAGAAATTGCAGACGGGGTAGTATTGAGATTAACCTCAATACTCTTAAGATCCGGGCTAGCCGAACTACCGCCAGATACTCAGTACTGGCTGGCAAGAGACAAGCAGCAACAATTATAAAATCAAACAAATTCCAGGGATCAGTAAAAAATCTATCGGGCCTTTTTCCATAAGCCGCAATTCTAATAATCATCTCGACTACAAAAATCGCCAAGACCATCGAGTCGAGAGCGTAAATGACCACTCCGTACTGAGCCATTATCTGTTTGGAGGTCTCAAGGCCGACTAAAATTCCCCCGAGAATGATTACTCCCAGTATGGAATACCTAAACCATGCAGATTGAGCTATCTGATCACACGTGTTTGAAATCATACGTCATTTATAGCGACTCGTTATAAGTTGCGATAGCATCAAATATGTCAGGAGGACTTTTTTTTGTCTCGCAAGCAAAAAAAACGCGGCCAACCTCTTGTGAAGGTTGGCCGCGCGTAGTGGTGTTAGGTTTTTTTGCGATGTCAAAAGCCAGATCGATGGCCTTGTTTCGTAGACATCTGTTTTCTTAAAGCTCTTGTGAAGCTTTAAGACTCGAAGACCGGTGAGAGTTGTCCGTGACAACACCGCTTTCTCACTTACGGCTTCTGTTCCCGGGCTATCCTGCAAATCTGCGAGAGGGAGGATTCACAAAGGAATCACTTCTCCGATCGATTTCTCGCCAATGCAGGCTGTCTCATCGACTCCTCTCAAGACCTTTGGCTAAGGTCTTTGCCAGAGAGTTATCTACCCGAAAATTAAATTCTCGGGGCTTAAGCAGAGACAGTGAAGATTTTATTTAAGCGGAGAACAGTTCAACAACACAAGGTTGGAGAAACTTTTAGCCCTTGCGGAGGGCAGAACTCGCCTAAAAAAATCTTCATCGATGTGCACCATCCCAGATCTCATTGCCTTTTCACGGACTATGGGTTCTGTCTCCAGGTGACATCGATGTTCAGTAAGAGCTCCTTTAAAAAAATTCGTGTCAAAGCATCTGAAGGTGAAAACCAACAGTATAATAGCTTTTAGTTCTTCTCGATTGTTTTACAATCAGTGCCGAGCTTGCCCGAATCCGTTTCAATGGACAGAGGCTTTATGTGCTCGATCACCATTCACTCTTTTTGCTTTAAGTAAGCGGGAGAGGCTCCTCAGCTGGGGACAGATCCTACAATTCACGATAAATTAATATCGTGACAACACTGAGTACTTTCTCAATCCCTCCAATTGCGCTCTAGCCGTTAAGCTATGCTGGCAATCGAATTTACTTCATCACTCTACTCCACCAGCGATAGTCTGGGTTTACACCAAACTACTATTCAGAAATAACCGTGGGTTTAACCAGGTTAATTGAATAGTTCCTTTAAAAGGTCTCACTAGCCGAGGTGAACCACACCTCCGTAGTCCGAAGTAACGTTACCTAAAAAGTGAACCGGAACTTTACACGTTCGCAGGGATGGGGTTACAGCAACTAACCAGTTTAAGGGATGCCACCAACAACTTCCCTTACTGGATTCATGTAAAGATGAGATCAATCAATTCTCTACATGCCCACATCCCTACTCCAAAAGATCTCCTTTTCTTACGGGTCTCCCCATGAAAAGTTGGTCTAATGGGATCCCGAACCCCTTTAGGTCCAGGATCAATTACTGGTTGTGACCGGCTCAAGCACCCATATCAGGTCTCCCTTTAAGGGCTTGATTCCAGGTACACAAGTGATTATTCAAGGTCTTTGTAGTTTTTACTTTGCAGTAATTAAACTAGATGACCAGGAACCTAATCGGAAGAATCTGTATTTGCAGAATACTTCTCGAATAAGTCGTCACTAAAAAGAAGAGAGTGAGCTTAAAAAAATTAATTCTCATCTCTCTCTTTAACCTCTTGCTTCAATCAAAGGGATTGTTGCAAAAGGACACCAGCAATCTGGTAAAGATTCTTTAAATCTTTTCTTCTACCCAATTTCTCTGGTCACCCAGAGAAACATTTTTTTAAAGAAGCGAGGGTTTCTCTTCCGAACAGGTGCTACTTTAAACGCTCTCCCTCTAATCGAAGATCTCTAAAATTAACTAGAGACATCCTCCGCCGGTGCAAAGTTTCGGTTAAGATAACTTTTGCGCCGGTTAGCTACGAGAGCTTTAAAGCGCGAACCTGAACAGTCGCCTCACTGCTCAGTTACAGAGTTAAACAGGTGCAAAGAAAAAATCAAACGAAAAGCCGCCTCTAAAAAAACTTAAAAATAAAAAGAGTAAACTTAATTTACTCACATCTCTTCACAGGGTGTTCACAAATTCACTAGTGCCATGTTTAGACACTGGTATTATCTTTAATCGGTTTAAAGTTAGCTGACCCTGTTCGACCTCATAAATCTATAATCTTGTTTTATTTCTACTTGGTGCTGGTAAACGATTTGTCTAGCTTTCTCCATTTACAGAGATAACTAATCAATTATACTGAGTTTTGGAGCTTTGCGCTGGATGACTTTTTGATTTATGCGTCAAAGAAGCTCTGCTGCTCCAAGTGCTTAGCTCTTAAATAGAAGTCTACGGACCAACTCTTAGTCATATGTAGTTCTAAGGTGGAAGAGTTTATTCTAAGGAGTTTACAGGATAGGCTCGCAGTGCAATTTATCCAAAAATGACTTTGTGAGAGTGTAGATGGGAATCGAACAATCCGACTCTTTTATAAAGAGGTGGGCTGATAAACAACAAAAGCTGGTTCAACAGCCCATTATATCAGTAGTCATTCCAGCCTATAATGAAAGCTACAGAATTCCTGCCACGCTGCTTGATACATGCAATTACCTAAAAAATTCCATAGGTCAGTTTGAAGTATATGTCGTTGATGACGGCAGTAGTGATGATACCGCACTGGTTGTTAATCGCTTTGCTAGCCTTGTTCCTGAGGTAAAGCTCCTTCAACTTGCTAATAATCAAGGCAAGGGTGCTGCTATTAGAGCTGGTGTTTTGCAAGCGAGTGGAAATTTTATTTTATGCATTGATGCTGATGGTGCTACTCCAATTACCGAGCTTGAAAGACTGCTCGTACCAATTGAGGCTGGAGAAGCTGAAATCGCATTCGGCTCACGCGCCCTTGAAGCAGATCAAACCAGGGTCAATGCAAAGTTTCACAGAAAGATGCTGGGACGCCTCTTTAATCTAGCTGTAAATTTTATCCTGATCCCAAATGTGCAGGATACCCAATGCGGATTTAAGCTTTTAAAAAAGAGTACCGCGCAATTTCTCTGCAGTAGACAAAAGTGTCTCAATTTTGCCTTTGACGTCGAGTGGCTCTATATCGCACACAAGGCTCAGATCACTGTTAAGGAAGTGGCAATTAATTGGACAGACATCCCAGGTACGAAGGTCAATGTCCTAATAGATGGGGTAAGAATGTTCACCGAATTATTTAAGATTCGTTCAGACCACGCAAGTCTGACACCTGGGGACTACAAGGCCTATAAACAATCAATCAAATAGCCCTCTTGGTTCTTGCTGCAGACTCTCAAGGTTTGTATCGATGACGATGACGGCCCACGATTACGGTAGTTACGTAAACCGGTAGCCGTCGACGGTTTTCGTTTTACCGTCCAACTTCTGCGTAATCGTCAGCGAGTCGACAATAAATCACTGAGCACTCCGGTGTGGCACAGAAGCTAGGTTCGGCAAGCTGTCCGCCGGCTCACATATACCACTCATATGACCATTTAGCCGGAAAACGTAATTTTCAATCACGAGGGGTAAAAGCCCTCCCACGATTAAAACTTTTCACAATACTGCACCTTTTTACAAAACCGAGACATCCTTACGACCCTCTGATGACATTTGGCGCGCTCAGATCTATCAAAACTCTACTTTGGTCAGGTTGGAGTCGCTCTTGCTTGATTAATTTTATTTTACAAGGTTTTAGGAGAGTCAGTGATGACAGCCAAAAGGTTACCCCGACAAAAGACAGATAAGCAGCTTGTCGCCAAAATGAAGGCAGGATGCGAAAAATCGTTTGAGGAGTTTGTTAAGCAGTATGAGGCCAAGATTTACCATCTTGCTCTAAAGCTAACACGATCTCCTGAAGATGCAGAGGAAGTGCTGCAAGATGTCTTCACGACAATTCACCGTAAAATTCATCTCTTTGAGGGGAAATCAGCGTTTTCAAGTTGGCTCTACAGAATAGCTGTAAATGCTGCCTTTATGAAGTTAAGGAAGAATAGACAAAGCCCTACTATTTCAGCAGAGGATCTCTCATTTAGACTTCACCAGGAGGTCTTTGATGGAGATCTAAATAACAACGAACGCACAGACCAACCACTTTTTGAAAAAGAGATGCGCTCAATTCTCTCTGGATCAATTGAAAAATTGCCTGACCAGTACAAGGCGGTCTTTGTTCTCCGTGATATGCGAGGGCTAACAAATCAAGAGGTAAGTGGAATTCTTTCAATTTCAGTAGCAGCGGTAAAATCTAGACTACACCGCGCACGCCTGATGTTGAGAAAAAAACTACAACCTCACTACCAGGAGTTGTATCAAACTGCGATAGAGTCAACCAGTTGTAGCCCTCACAATAGGGCGGCATACTTGTCTCGTTAAAAGCTAGTTTTCAATCTTCGCTATTATTGAGTTTTTCTAGCTCGGAATCTTTCTCTTTAAGAGAGATGATTTTATTGCTTCCATGATAGGTGACTGTTTGGTTTGCTTTTGCACCTTGAAGAGCCTGAATTAAGTTGTCCATTTTGTGAGCATCATCCTGGATGGACTGAACAATTGCTTTTAGTTTTTGATCCTGTGGGCCAACTGTACTTAAAAGATGACAATTTAAAATAATAGCCGAAAGTGGTTGGCCAAGCTCATGTGCTGCTGTCCCGGCTAATTCACCGACAGCACTCTGCCGTTCTTGCTCAACAAGTTTGTCTTGCATTAGTTGGAGTTGTTGATTTTTTTCCTGTAGCTTTTGATGAAGCTCCCTGATTCGGAGCAGCGCCTTCATCCGAGCAATAAGTTCCTGATAGTGAAATGGCTTAGTTAAGTAATCGTCTGCACCACCATCAAGAGAGCTTACTTTATCTTTGAGCGAATCACGGGCTGTGAGCATTATTACCGGTACCAGCTCTCCTCCCTCTATCTCTTTTACAGCTCTGCAGACCGCGTTGCCATCCATCCCCGGCATCATAACATCAAGCACTAATAAGTCAGGTAGAGCTTCAGCGCATTGATCCAGCACAGACTGCCCATTTGCAAATTCACTGGGAGCATGCCCGAGCAGCTCAACTGCACTTGCAACTATTGAGCGAATATCACTGTCATCATCAACAACATAAACCTGCATCAGCTAAGCCCTAAAATTTGGCCCCTATCAAAACCCGATATGTTTAATTTAGCACCAATTAGCATTAGACGGTATTAAGAGTCTTAGGTTGATAGACCAGACCCTGAAGACAGACATTTTAGGCGCTTATTTCAACTAGTTGTCTAATCTGTGGGGTTAAATAGCTGCGTATTTCAGATCGCGCCGTTATATCAAGGATTTTCCTATTACTGCCGATTCTACTTAAGGCTTAGTTTTAATTAATAAAATATGGAATTTGATAAACTCTATAACAGAACTCGGATACCGGTAATGACGGTAGCCGAAAGGAAAAAGTCATCGATTTTAATTGTCGACTCAGAGCCCCACGTTCGCCAAACTATGCGTCAACTCTTTAATACCCTGGGCTTTGGTGTTGTTGCTGATGCAGTTGATCACGCCATAGGTCTACAAAAGCTAGAAGAACGAGAATTTAGCCATGTAATCTTTGAGGCAAAAAAGACCAGAATCGATGCCAAGGAGTTTCTAAGAAGGACTTTCGAACTTGATGAAGATGTAATTGCACTTCCATCTTCGTATGATCCAACAGTTGATGAGGTATTTGATCTTTTGATTATTGGAGCCAAAGGTTATCTGGTAAAACCATTTACAGCAGATACCCTTGACCAGGCAATTGTAATGGCTACACGGGGTGAACCGATCTCTGAAGCAGTGCTACATGCCCGTAACAGGAATGAGGCGCTTGCTTCCTTAATCTTGTCATCTCTAGATAAACTATCTGTCATAATGCGTCAGGCGGAGCAGTTCGAAACTGCAAAGCGGGAGGTTAGGGCTTGCAAAATCGGCTTTGAACGTGCCGTTGATCTTGGTAATACCTTTGCTAAGGGCGGGCCAGCTGTTCTTACCCAATCCTTAGTTGAGCTGTGCGTAGAGCGCAGCCAGGGTCCTGCCACACGGTTAGGGCGGTTTAGAAAACGACTGGACCAAAAAAAACAAAAGCAATCAGGTCAAGATAGGACCACACAATCGATAGCAGAGTAGATTTAAATTTCTATCGATCCACTAAAGCTTTACTTCATACCTTTATAAACTGAGCATAAACGGTATACTCTCTCTATTAGATATTTTAAGATATAAATCGAGATGAGTCTCTACATACGACTAGAAAGACAACATTCAGACCCTCTCTTGTTTTGCATGCGAGAGCTTGCCTGCACATTCGGTGAAAACCCAAGTGGAGTTTTTGACTTTAGAAACGTGATGACCCCCCACTTTTCTATCTGTACCTATGATCAGGGGTATTTTCTACAAAGACATCTAAACGGTTCACTGGATAGCGCAGGAGATATAGAACGCTCCGGACCCACTCCTATTAATAGCGGAGACCAACTAGACTTCTCTGACTATGCTATTAAATTTCTTGTCACTGATCCCCGCAGCGAGGTCGCAGCTCGAACACAGGAACCTCTTAATATAACTGGCATCAAACCAGACGCCTGGATTACATATGCTCTAGCAAGTTCAAACAGAAGGTATCCCCTATGGAAAGAGATCCCGGTCAGTATTGGCAACTCTCCTAAGAGTATGATTCAAGTCTTAGATCTTGATGTTAGCGATCTACTCCTTTATTACGCAGCAGAAAATGATGAGAAAATTGTCCTAAAAAGCCACAAACAAAACCTCAACCAGCAAGTTCCCTTCGATCAAAAATGCTCTGTCACCCTGCCAAACAATCAGAGATTGACTATAGAGAAATCATGACTCCGGCAGATAGCTCGCTTGAAATCGAACAAATTACCGTAACCGCTGGGGGCGTAACAAAATCTGGAGAAATTAAAGTCCGAATCCTCTCACTTCCGTACAGACTCTTTAAGACATTCGGCGTAGCGCTTATCTGGGTATTTATCACCATCGTCAATGTCCTAACACCCCTGTTGCATTTTGTAACTGTCCCGCTATCTATATTAGCTACAGTTTATTTTACGATTAAAACTTTTAAGGTTAGAAAAAAAATATCCTCCGGCTCTGCGATATGCCCACACTGCACCCAAACGTTTAACACTATGACCGGAAGTTATAAATTTCCGATCAAAGACACCTGCACCAATTGCAACAAGGCTCTGGTACTCAACCGACCATAAGACTTGGTCAGATTTTAACAAACAGCTAACTATCTAATTAACCTATAGATTATTTCAGGTCTCGCGAAAAATCGAGATATGATAACCATGTTTGACTTGAATAAGACGGGCATTCCTGTATAACACGGGACTTAGAGCTTTTACCTCCAAATCATCAAAACACGGAGTTTACATCCCATGTCTACGCTACCCTACTTCAATTTACGCTACGCAATATTTTTCACTCTTGCGTTCTGTGTTTCTTATCAATCTGCGCAAGCGACTTTTCCACTTGGCTGTCACCATCCGATCGAGATCGAAGTTGATCAAGTCGAGAACATGTGTGACGGCACTGTGCGTGCACAGTACAGTTATAACAATCCCAACGTCTGTGCCTTTGAATTCTTGGGATTCTGCATAATCCCATGCGCAGATAAATTCTTGCCAGTTGGAGTGGATGTGCTCGGTGATGGCGGGATCTTAAGTGTTAACATTATGTATCCCGGCCCGATTGATCAGGGACAACCCGAATTATTTTTAGCTGGCGGAAGCGAGTCCTTTGACGTCTATATGCCCGCCAATGCCGAGCCGATAACCTGGAAGTTGTGGCACAATCCACTTCTTAATCCTCCACAGTACGCTACTGCCGATCCTGAGGATGCTGCTCAAGATTGTCCAGTTGTTCCATCAGTTGAATGTATGGAAGCAATTGATGGGGATATGTACAGTGCAAACTTTACCGTTCAGAACTTTAATACTCAGGAAACATGCATTGAACCAGGAAGCGGTCATGACGGTGTTAACCGTTTTACCGGCGGAATCGGAGCGGATCAGGGCCAACCTGAGTGTTTCCCTGCTTGGCCAGCTCAAGAGACTTTTACCCTTGAGTGGGACGGATCAGGCACCAGATGGCGGATTGAGCCTGAAGATTGTTCCGGCCCTGAGTGTAACCAATTTGCACCAAGTGATGGGAATATCGATCTCGCATTTTATGACGAATCAGTCGAGATAGAGGTCTGTCCTTCAGATCCTACTATTGCTCCGATTGATTGTCCGGTTCCTACGGAATTTTATTCCACCTATGTTAATCGGTGTGAGAGTTTTCCAATTAATCCTATCTTAGATTGTACCTATGATAATGGAGACGGAACTGTAACCTCTTACTACGGGTATAAGAGTTACCAGTCCGAAACCCAATCAGTTGGAATAGATTCTTGGATTCCAGGAATTACTCCATCATGGTCAACTGGTGGTGGGAATATGGTCCTTCCTAACAATCCACTTGTAGCCCTTGATCTTTTCGATGTTGTTGGACAACCAGAGGAGTTCGACCCCGGCCTACACCAGGCTGTAATGAACGTAACCTGGGACACAGCTGAGACAGAGGAGATCTATTGGGTCCTTTACCTAAATGAGTGGAACCACCTTAGCTCTGCTGAGGCTTACGCCTCTACGGCTTCAATTAGCAAGCAGTGCCAACCCGTGGCTCCACTTACCTGTCTCGAACTTGATCCAGTAGGTGGCGGCAATGAAGCAGGAGAAATTACTGCACGTTTTGGATACACAAATTCAAACGGCTTTGAGATTACTGTGAATCCGGCGGTCATCA
>Ga0081527_100693_pt1 | contig 12257 bp, 8 predicted proteins | sample HotLakmasection5_FD_70992 | JGI IMG/M metagenome (GOLD analysis project Ga0081527, IMG submission 70992) | Hypersaline microbial mat communities from Hot Lake, Washington, USA - Section #5 (SPADES assembly) (version 2) | ecosystem: Environmental > Aquatic > Non-marine Saline and Alkaline >... | reverse complement strand
GAAGGGTCCGGTCGGTATTGCTGGTCGCCAGCACAACCGAATACGAACGGGCCAGACCGGGCTGCACGCGGATAAACTGCGCCAGACGCTCGTCCCGGTCCTTCAGGAAGGCGATGATAGCCTGCCCCAGCAGATCGTCGCCAACGGCGGCCATGAGGCTGACATTGGCGCCCAGCCTCAGCAGAGCCAGCCCGGTATTGGAGACCGTCCCGCCGGTGGAAATGCGCAGCGGTCCGGTTTCCAGCAAGCGACCGGGGGCAATCCCTTCAGCTTTGACAGCGCCCATCTCCGGGATGAGGTCCAGGCAAAGGTGACCACTCACGATGATATCGACTGTCTGGCTCATAATTGTGCCCTCTTGTCCGCGCGCCAATACCGCAGCTCAAACAACCTGTTCATGCAGTAACCTTTCTAAGCAGAAATTTCTGTCTATTATGGCGTCTATCCCTGCTCAGATTCAAGCCAATCGGCAGGGTTGCGGCGTATTGTACCCTATAAGCGCGATGCAAATCACAAGCATAACTGAGGCCGCCCGGTGTACAATGTATTCAGTCAAACGGGCAAAACACGGGAGCAGCAGAACATGCCCGAAACAACACGGGATTTTGTGGTCGTCGGTTCGGGTTTTGGTGGCAGCATCTCGGCGATGCGACTGGCCGAAAAAGGTTACGATGTCCTGGTTCTGGAACGTGGTAAGCGTTTCGAAGACCAGGATTTTCCACGCACCAACTGGGATGCGCGCCGCTTCCTGTGGAAGCCGGCGATACGCTGTTTTGGCATCATGGAGATCAGCTTATTAAATCATGTCATGGTGCTGCACGGCAGCGGCGTGGGCGGCGGTAGTCTGGTATATGCAAACGTGCTGATGGAACCTGAAGAGAAGCTGTTCGATGCGCCGGGCTGGCACACTCTGGCAGACTGGCGCACGGTGCTGAAACCACATTATGAAACCGCCCGGCGCATGCTGGGTGTGACGACCAATCCACACCTGACTCCTGCCGATGACGTATTGCGCAGGATCGCTGAAGCACGGGGCCAGGGCCACACCTTCCGGCCCACCGATGTCGCCGTTTACTTTGGCGAACCCGGCAAAGAAGGGCAGACCGTGCCTGACCCGTATTTCGACGGTGAGGGACCGGCGCGTGCCGGTTGTACCCTGTGCGGCGGCTGCATGGTCGGCTGCCGGCATAACGCCAAAAACACCCTGCTCAAGAACTATCTGTATTTTGCGGAGAAATGGGGCGCGGAGATTCGGGCCGAGGCTGAGGTCATCGACATACGCCCACTCAGCGGCCAGCAGGCGGATGGCGCTCGTTACGAGGTCGTCTATCGCAAACCCACCGCGCTGTCCTTCAATGGCGGCAAGCGAACCGTCAGAGCGCGAAACGTGGTTGTGGCGGCCCATGCGATGGGGACGCTCAAGCTGCTGCTGCGCTGCCGCGATGTGACCCGGTCGCTGCCGGCGTTATCGCCGCGCCTGGGGCAGATGGTGCGCACCAACAATGAGACCATACCCGGCTCGACCAGCCGCAGCAAAAATGTCAACTACTCGACGGGTATCGCTATCACGTCTATTTTTAAGGTCGATGAGAATACGCACCTGGAGCCTGTTCGCTACCCGGACGGTTCCGGGTTTATTCGTCTGCTGGCGATTCCAATGGTCGCGGCGGCGGGCAGCCTGCCAGCGCGTCTGCTGAGAATTCTGTGGCATGGCATCCGGCATCCGTACGATTTCATGTATGCCAAGTTTTTCGGGCGCTGGTCCCGCTATTCGACAATCCTGCTCATCATGCAGACGGACGACAGCACCATGCACGTCCGAATGGGGCGCAGTCTGTTTACGGGCTACCAGCAGGGGCTGGTGTCGTCGCTTAATCCGGGGCAAACGATCTCGCCACCGTTCGAGATTTCGCATGGCATCACTGAGGAATACTCAAGGCAAACCAACGGCATCAGTCAGGACTCGATACCTGAGGCGCTGCTGGGGATTCCAACTACAGCGCATCTGCTGGGCGGCTGTCCGATGGGCGAAACCGATCAGGAAGGCGTTGTTGACCGTTACTGCCGGGTGTTCAACTATCCGGGGATGTACATCGTCGATGGGTCGATTGTGCCGGCAAACCCCGGCGTGAATCCCAGCCTGACGATCGCCGCGCTGGCCGAATACGCCATGAGTCACATCCCAGCGCAGCGCGAACCGGTGACGAGCAACGGCACAGCCAGAGCGAGACGCTGGTGATTACCTGCGCATGCGGGGATCGAGCACATCGCGCAGGCGGTCGCCGAGCAGGTTGACTGCCAGGGCGATGGTGGTGATGGCCAGCGCCGGGTAGATCGCCAGCCAGGGAAAAATCAGGAAGGCCGAACCCTGCATGCCTTCGCGCAGCATATTGCCCCAGCTAGGCACTTCGGGTGGTACACTCAAACCCAGGAAGCTGAGGCCACTTTCGTAGATAATCATCTGCGACATCTCGAACGTAGCCAGCGTGATGAGGGCGCCAATCAGATTGGGGAAAATATGACGAAACACGATGCGCGAGGGTTTAGCGCCCAGGCTCTCGGCGGCCTCGATGTACTCCTGCGACCGCAGGCGCAGCACTTCGCCGCGCGTGAGGCGGACGAAAATCGGCGTGTCGGTGATGCCGAAGATCAACACGACGTTAATCAGGCTGCGGCCAAAGATGGTCGCGGCAACAATCACCAGGACGAGGTACGGCACGGAGAGGATCAGGTTGACGAAACTGCTGATGACGCGGTCCACCCAGCCGCCCATGTAGCCACTGAGCAAGCCCAGCGTGATGCCAATTGTCGCCGCCAAGGATACCCCGCCCAGCGCCACCAGCAGCGACACCCGGCTGCCATGAATAATGCGGCTGAACACATCCTGGCCGAGTCGATTGGTCCCCAGCAGATGCTCGGATGAGCCGCCGTCCTTCCAGGCTTCGGGGAGGCGCGACACAGCAAAATCACCACTGGTGCCATGCGGGGCGATCACATCAGCGAATATTGCGCAGAAGACCAGTGTCAGCAGAATGGCCAGCCCTATCGCGCCACCGGGATTGTAGACAATCTGCCGCCAGATGGATGTTGTTGTGGTGGTGCGCTGGCTGCCTCCCAGGCGCAAAATGGCCAGTTTGCTCGTCTCCGCCATCTGTTTCCTACCGTACTCTAGGGTCAATCCACGCATATAACAGGTCCGTCACCAGATTAATACTGATAGCGAACAGAGCGATAAAAATCGTAATCGCCTGGATCAGTGGGAAGTCATTGTTGAAAATGGCTTCCTGCAACAACAAACCCAATCCCGGCCAGGCGAAAATCGTCTCGATGTATACGGAACCGCCGAGTAAATACGTGAACTGGATGCCCACCACGCTAATAAGCGGGATGGCGACATTGGGCAGGATGTGGCGGAAAGCCACGGCCCGGCCAGACAGTCCACGCGCGCGGGCGGCCCGCACGTAATTCTCCTCACGCACTTCCAGAACCATCGCCCTGGTGAGGCGGGTTAGCTGCCCCATGCCCCCCAGTGACAACGCCAGCGCGGGCAGGATCAATGAATTCAGTCCGCTGCGCCCGGATGATGGCAACCCCTGAATGTTAAGCGCAAACAACAGGATAAACAATATAGCCCAGACGAAGCTGGGCACCGACTGTCCCAGCAACCCAACCAGACGGGCAGCCGCGCCAGCGACAGTGTGGGGATAGATTCCGCCAAGAACACCCAGAGGAACCGCGACAACCAGCGCAATCAACAGGGCGGCGACCGCCAATTCGAGCGTAGCTGGCATGCGCCCGCTGATGAGCTGCATGGTGGGCATGTTATAGTTCAGCGATTGTCCTAAGTCGCCACGAACGACGCCGCCCATGTAGCTGCCGAACTGCTCCAGAATCGGGCGATCAAAGCCGTTCGCCTGGCGAAATGCTTCAATCTGCGCCGGCGAAGCCTCGCGGGAGAGCATCAGGGCAGAAGGATCGCCGGTCAACCGTACCATGAAAAAGACCAGCATCAAGACGCCGATTATCAAACCAGCGACCTGGGCTACCCGATAAAAGATGTATCTGAACATGCGTTAACTTTCATCAACACGTGCAGAGGCAGGGGTGCGTCCTGCCTCTGCACGCGACGTGGTACCGGCTCATTCAGAGACGGAGACTTCCATCAGGAAGTAGTTCTCTGCCGGGCGCGGCTCGTAGCCCTGAACCCGACTGCTGACGGCCTCGAACAGATTCAACTGATACAGATAGATGAACGGCGGATTCTCGAACATATAGGCCGAGAGTTCCGTATACAGCGCGGCGCGCTCTTCACGGTCCACGGTTGTGCCGATACGGTCAATGTAGTCAACAATCTCATCGTCTTCCCAGGCGTTGTAATAGTTGCCAGGGAGCAGCGCGCCCTGCAGTCGCGGCAGCGCCTCGCCCACCGCCGATGACCAGCTATCGACCAGCATCGGGCCGACAGCCTCATACTGCGGCTGGCCCCAGTACGTGTTGCTGGTGCGGAATTCCAGACTCACCTCGACGCCAACCGCGCTCAGATCGCGCTGGATGGCTAAGCAGACCTCGTTGATGCTGGGATAGGCGTCAGTCGGGCAGCCCATCGAAATCTCGAAACCATCCGGGAAACCGGCCTCGGCCAGCAGTTCACGCGCCAGATCAGGGTCGTAGCTATAAGGCTGGATGGACGGATCATAGCCCAGGTTTGTTGAGACGGTGAAACCACTGATGAGTTCGGCCTCGCCAGCGAAAATGCCCTGAATGATGCCTGGCCGGTTGACCGCATGGTTCAACGCCTGGCGAACAAGCTGATTCTCAATGGGCGTACCGACTCCGTTGTTGACATTCTTGAAGGCGACGTAGTAGACGCGATCGTTGGGGTACGAGATAATCTCCACTTCCGGGTTGGTGGACAGCAGCATGGCCTCGTCGGCGCTCAGGCGGTTGATGATGTCGACTTCCCCGCTGCGCAGGGCGGCCACGCGAGTCGTGCTATCCGGAATCACGCGGAAAATCACACGCTCCAGCAGTGGCAGGTCCGGATTCCAGTAATCCGGGTTGGCTTCGTAGACAACGCGATCACCGGGAATACGCTCGACAAACCTAAACGGCCCGGTGCCAACGGGATTCTGGACGAAGTCGTCGATGCCGACTTCATTCATGTAAGCAGGCGGAATGATGCCCCAGTTATCGGCCAGCAGCGTCAGAAACAACGGATTGGGCGCATCGGTAATCAGCCGCACGGTGTACTCGTCGATGACATCAATCGATGTCACCTCGCTGTACTGGTCGGCATAGTCGTTGCTGCCGTCCTTGCCAAATTCCCAGGTAGCCACCACCGCATCCGCGTTGAACGGCTCGCCATTGTGGAACGTGACACCCTGGCGCAGGAAGAATGTGTATTCGGTGCCCTCTTCGTTGATCTCCCAGTCCTCGGCCAGGGCAGGAACCAGCTCGCCATCTACTGTCAGAAAGATCAGCGAGTCGTACAGTGGCCAGGACGCATTGCCCGCTGTGCGATCCGCCGCGCGCGGCAGATACAACGAGGTTGGATCACTGGGCAGCGCGATGACGATTTCGCCAGATGGCCCGTCCTGACTATAAGCGACAACCGAGGCCAGCATCGTAATGGCCATAACGAGGATCAGCACACCTATCAGTTTCTTCATCCAAACTTCTCCCTCTAGATGACATCTCTCAAAACACCCAAAACACGCCGCCCTGCATCATCCACAGCGACGAGTGCTGCTAAATGTAGATTTCCTCAATGACTCTGCCTTCCCATTCGGGGTCGGGCACAAGGCCGAGTGTGCTTACGATTGTGGGGGCAGCATCCAACAGGCTGACCGATTCCTGAATCACGTAATTGCTTTTAATACGCGGTCCGGCGATCATCCAGGGGATTGTCATATCTTCGGGACTATCGGTGCCATGCGTGCGATCATGCCCACCATGATCGGCCAGCATCAGCACGGTCATATCATCCGGGCAGGCATCCAGCACACGCCCCACCAGCCCATCGACGACACGCACCTGCTCCAGGTAACCATCGGCCATCCATCCGTAAGCGTGTCCAGCCAGATCAATGGTCGTGAAGTAGACGAAGATAAAGTCGAGATCATCGCGCTGCACATAATCGACAGCCACATCGGCCATGTAGTGATCGCCATCAGCCTGGTAACAGACATCGATGAAATAGCTCATGTAGAGTGAGCCAGGCCGTCCAAGATCGCGCAGAACCTCCCAGTTATAGATCGCCGCGCAGCGTTTGTCATGGGCCTTAAGTTTTTCATAGAGGCTGCGTACAGGTCGCACCATGGTGCGCCACTCGTTGTCGATGACACCATGCCGCGCTGCGGGTATGCTGTGGAAGAGAGTCATGTGGCAGGGGAGCGTAATGGTGGGCATGACTGACTGTGCGGTAAAGGTGTAGGCGCTGCGCTGCTGAAAACGAATGAGGTTTTCGGCCTCCGACGCGGCGATAGCGTCAGGGCGCAGGCCATCCAGCATTAACATTAATGTCGTCAAAATGAATCACCTTTTCGTGAAATTGCATGTTTGAGCCGTATACAGGTAGGATACAACACACTACTCCTGGCTAAAACAGTCATTTCCACCCACAACATGGCAGCGATATTAACACTCGTGGTTTAAGCCATTGTTATCAAGTCGGGCTGATTTATTAAGATCACGTGTCTGATGACGGCAGCACGCATGCCGACAACAAAAACAGCGCATGGCACATATCCCAAAAGTGGCGTACATTAGCGACGATGACATTCTGGCGGCAGGCTGCGCAGGGAGTAAACAGCAATGGGTTATCTGCCAATTGAGAATCATGGTCTGATTGGCAATATGCGAACGGCGGCGTTGGTGGGCATTGATGGAACAATCGATTGGTTCTGCCCGGAGAAATTCGACGCACCCAGCGTGTTTGCCGCTATCCTGGATGACGAACGCGGCGGATGCTTCAGAATCGGCCCGGTTGACAGCGAACCGACCAGAAAGCAGTTCTACTGGCCAGATACAAACGTGCTGGTGACACGCTTTTTATGCCAGGAAGGCGTCCTTGAGGTCGTCGATTACATGCCGGTTGACATCGATGCGGAGCAGCAGCGTGAGCGCTGGCTGATCCGAACGGTGCGGATGGCGCGCGGTTCCATGTCAGTCCAGGTGGAGTGCCAACCCGCATTCAACTATGCGCGAGACTCGCACCAGGTCAGCATCTCTGAAAACGGCGCTGTGTTTCACAGTCCAAACAGCGCACTGGGCTTATCGTCGCCGGTTGCGCTGGCCACCGGAGACGCCGGAAGCGTTCAAGCTGAGTTCACGCTCACAGAGGGGGAAGTGACTGTTTTCAGTCTGCAACTGCTGCCCACCGACGCCAGTGACTGCGCGCCTGCTCTCACTTTTGAGGCGGAACAGGATTTCTTCGAGCGCACGATCGCCTACTGGCATGGCTGGCTGGCAGGCTGTACCTACAGTGGGCGCTGGCGCGAGATCGTATATCGCAGCGCGCTGGTACTCAAGCTGATGACCTACGAGCCAACGGGCGCCATCGTCGCGGCGCCGACTTGCAGCCTGCCGGAAGGCCTCGACAGCGGGCGTAACTGGGATTATCGCTACACCTGGCTGCGCGACGCCGCCTTCACCCTGTACGGATTGATGCGCATCGGTTTCACCGAAGAGGCACGCGCGTTTATCGAATGGCTGGACGCTCGCATGCATGAACTGAACGAAGACGGCAGCCTGCAAATCATGTATACCATCGATGGCGAGCATGAAATTGAGGAGCAGGTACTGGAACATCTCTCCGGTTATCGCGACGCTAAGCCCGTTCGCATCGGCAACGCGGCCTACAAGCAGCTTCAGCTCGACATCTACGGTGAACTGCTCGATTCGATTTATCTTCACAATAAATACGCGGAGCCAATCAACTATGACACCTGGCGACAGGTGCAGATCATGCTCGACTGGGTGTGCAAAAACTGGCAGCGCAAAGATCACGGTGTATGGGAGATTCGGGGAGAGGAACAAGCGTTTGTCTACTCCAAAGTGATGCTGTGGGTGGCACTGGATCGCGGCATTCGGCTGGCCGACAAGCGGTCGTTCCCTTCACCGCGCGAACAGTGGAGGGAGACCCGCGACCAGATTTACAACGATATTATGGCCGAGGGCTGGGACGAACAGCTAAAGACTTTTACACAGGCTTATGGGACCGACAATCTGGATGCCGCCAACCTGATTATGCCGCTGGTCTTTTTTGTGTCGCCGCGCGACCCACGCATGATCCAGATGCTGGAAGCCATTATGCGCTCACCTGTTCAGGGTGGTCTGACGGAGGATCGTCTGGTTTATCGTTACAACGTCAACTCAGGTGTTGATGGCCTGAAAGGCGACGAAGGTACCTTCAATATGTGCACCTTCTGGCTGGTGGAGGCGCTGACTCGTGCAGGGCGGCTGGATGAGGCACGCCACATCTTCGAACATATACTGGGCTATGCCAATTATCTGGGACTGTATGCCGAACAGACCGGACCACATGGCGAAGCGCTGGGAAATTTCCCCCAGGCGTTTACGCATCTGGCACTTATCAGCGCAGCATTTAACCTGGACCGCGCGCTGAAAAATGGTGGATAGTCCAGTTCACGTTATATTCGCAACGGCTTGACAATAGTGTCTGTTGCCGCAGATGCCCGTTCGACTATAATGCCGGGCGTATTTTACTGGTTTACGGCTTGAGGTTCTAGCGCTTTTGACTGACTCACCATCACGTGGCCTGTCGTATGATCGGGTTGTGCCCATCTTCCTGATCGTCTTTGTCGATGTACTTGGGCTGACGATTATTCTACCGCTGCTCCATCTGTATGGGGCGGTTTATGGTGCCACACCGCTGCAGATTGGGCTGGTGGCTGCGGCGTTTCCGCTGGCCCAGTTGATCGGCGTGCCGCTGATGGGCGCACTCAGCGATCGCTTCGGTCGTAAGCCGCTGCTGCTCATCAGCCAGGTGACAACCTTTGTCGGATTCATTATTCTGGCGCTCTCCAATTCGTTGTGGATGGTCATCTTCTCGCGTGTGTTAGACGGTGTATTTGGCGCCAACCTGGCGACCGCGCAGGCTGCCCTCAGCGACGTGACCGACGACAAAACCCGCGCCCAGGGCCTGGGACTGACCGGAGCCGCCTTCGGGCTGGGATTCCTGTTCGGTCCGGTGATCGCACTGGTGTCGCTGGAACTCAGCGACAGCCTGGCGCTGCCAGCCTACATCGCGGCGGCCTACTCGTTCTGCTCGATTCTGCTGACGATCTTCATCTTCAAAGAAACACTGCCACCCGAACAGCGCCAGCAGCAGACCAACCGGCGCGCTCCGGTATAATCCGCTGGTGGTCGCCAGCATGATACGGCGTCCGGGCCTGGGTGTGCTGCTTTTGCTGATGTTCGCCCAGCAGGTGATTTTCTTCGGATTTGAAGCGCTGCTGGGGCTGTTTACACTGAGCCGGCTTGGCTTACTGGGCCAGGGCAACGCGCTCATCTTCCTGCTGGTCGGTGGCGTGCTGGTCTATGTGCAGGTCCGGCGCATTGGTCCCTGGAGTCGAAAGTACGGCGAACACCGATTGGTACAGATGTCTCTGGCGCTGCTGGCGCTGGGGCTGCTGCTGTTCGCCATGACGCCAGAGCGTCCGCAACCTTTTTACGTGCGGCAAATTGTGCTGGACGAGTTACGCAATCAGGCACCGACCAGCACACAGACGATTATCGGTGACATTGCGGTTGACCTGCCGGAAGATGGCAACAACGGCATAACCGGCGTGCTGTGGGTGCTGTTGGCTGTCGTCCCGGTAGCGGTGGGAGCCGGACTCATCCGCCCCAGCCTTAACAGCCTGATGACGCGCTATGCTGGTCCCAGAGACTACGGCAGCATTCTGGGTGTCAGCACGGCCTTCGTCAGCGCGGCCAATGCCATCGCTCCGCTGCTGGGTGGTCTGTTATTCCAGACTTATGGATCGACCATACCTTTTCTGGTGGGTGGTGTACTCATGGCAGCACTGGCACTTATCAGCTTCAGGGTGGTGCGTCCGGTCCCGGTTAAGCCACCGGAGTAACACCGCCGCAGCGACGGGCATCAACCAGCCGTTACGCGCAGCGGGCTGCGCCCTATCCCCGGCCAGACGCGCACAACACCCAGACCTGCCCGAACGGCGAGCCATATCCATGTGGCCAGCCAAACCTGCGTAAAGGCAACCGATGCTGTGGTGTCGATCAACATGAGCGCCAGCACGCCGCTGCATGTCGCCGCGATCATAGCGTTACGCAAAAAGCCATAATCGCTTGTACCCCAGTGGATGCCATCCGTGACAAATGCCAGCGCCGAAAGCGGTTGAGTCAGCGCGGCGATGAACCACGCCGTCCAGAAGACACCCAACGCTTCTTCCGGCACCAGTAACTCTACAACAAGGCTACCGCCCATCAGCATCAGCGCCAGCATGAGCACACCGGTGCCCAGCCCCCATTGCAGCGACACAGCGGCAGCACGGCGCGCGGTCGGCGGTAAACCAGCGCCGAGGAAATACCCAACAAGACTCTGGGCGGTCATGGCGAAACCTTCCATCATCAGGCTGAGGAACAGCCACACGGTACGGATAGCCTGATGCGCCGCGCCTGCTTCCGGGCTGATCTGGTTGGCAACGCGCGTGGATACCAGAATAAAGAGCGTCAGCAGGCCAGTGCGCACGAACAGGTCGCCACCTACCCGCAGCAGGTTGCTCGCATCGGCACGATCCATGTGTGGAATCAGGCCCAGCCGCCGCTGGACAACCAGCAGCGCCCATGCCGCACCGATCCACTGGCTGATTGCACTGGCCAGTGCTGCGCCGGTAATCCCCAACGCCGGAACCGGCCCCAGCCCAAAGATGAGCACAGCATTCAAAAGAATGTTAAGCGCATTGATGCTGGCCGCAATCCATAACGTGATGCGCACATCCTGTAATCCGCGCAGCGCACCAAAACAAATAAACATGATGAGTACAGCCGGTGCGCCCAGCATGCGCACACGCAGATATTCCACAGCGAAGTCGCGCACTGCTCCATCTGCGCCCAGCAGCGTACTCATCAAGCCAGCTCCGGGGAAGAACACTGCGATGAGCGCCACGCTGAAGCCGACACCCATCAACAGCGCCAACCCGGTGATCTGGGCACCGCGCTGGCGATCTTCCTGGCCCAGGGCGCGCGCGACTTCCGTCTGGGTACTGATGCCCAGAAAGTTGAAAATCCAGAAGATGGTGGAAAGCGCCGCCGTCCCCACTCCAAGCGCGGCCAGCGGATCGGTGCCGAGTTGGGCGATGAAGGCTGTATCCACCACACCGGTAATCGGCTCGGCGATGAGCGCCAGCATCACTGGCAGCGTCAGCACAACGACAGTACGGTTTGGTCTGCTGTTGAATGGGTGGGAATGAGCAGTGTTAGCGTTTGATTGCGACATCGGTGCCTGTTCTGGTTGTATGCCGGTTATTGACTGTGTGAGCAGGATGCATTCAAGCCAACATTATAATGGATTGTCATCGAGTGCCAGGCAGAAGAAACAGACCAATTGCGAATATAATACAAAAATTCTACTTCCAATTGTTCGAAAATCTACTAAAATTTAAGGTGTTAATCTGTACCAAAAGGCTCTGCTATGCCGGTTTACGACTCGCACGTCGCCGTGATTGGTGGTGGTATCAGCGGCCTGAGCGCTGCGTGGGAATTACAGCGGGCGAACATCCCGTATGCTTTGATCGAAAAGAGCGAACGCTGGGGCGGTAAGATCATCACCGAGTCGCTGGATGGCGCGCTGGTTGAAGGCGGCCCCGAAGCGCTGGTCACGCGCAAGCCAGAGGTCTACGACCTGGCAATGGAACTCGGCCTGCACGACCAGATCAAACCTGCCAGCGGTGAAGCGCGCGGCATCTATATTCTAACTAACGGTGTTCCGCTGGCCGTGCCACTGGGACCGCTTGCGTTTCTGACATCACCGCTGATGAGCTGGCGCGGCAAATTGCGACTGTTCAAAGAGCCATTTGTGACGCCGCGAACGGACGACGGCGACGAATCCCTGGCGGATTTCACGCGAAGGCGCCTGGGCGATGAAGCACTGGAAAAGCTGGTTGGGCCAATCCTGGGCGGCATTTATAACACCGACCCCAACACGCAGAGCATTCTCACCACTTCACCGGTGATGCGCGAACTGGAAGCTACCTACGGCGGCCTGTTCAAAGGCC
>Ga0081527_100692_pt1 | contig 12300 bp, 11 predicted proteins | sample HotLakmasection5_FD_70992 | JGI IMG/M metagenome (GOLD analysis project Ga0081527, IMG submission 70992) | Hypersaline microbial mat communities from Hot Lake, Washington, USA - Section #5 (SPADES assembly) (version 2) | ecosystem: Environmental > Aquatic > Non-marine Saline and Alkaline >... | reverse complement strand
TCGGACTGGTTGGAAAAGTATGTTTTTTTCGAAATCCGTACTGAAATCTCCCAGAACTTTTTTTTTTCCACACGTTTCTCATGAGGTGGAGCGGCCCCTCCGTGGACGCTCGGTTCCCAGCAACAACGCTCCAGATCGCGTGCGCGGAGCGCCCGCGCCACCTTTAAAATCCGTGTCTATCCGTGTTCATCCGTGGTTCCCTTGTCTTTGGTTGCGGCTACGCCGCGCTGGGTTTATCCGTGTCCATCCGTGGTTCTCCTCATGAGCAAGCGATGGAAAAACCGCCCGCCCGGCTCGACCTGGGGCGAATGGGGGTCCGATGATCAGCTTGGGCGTCTGAATCTGATCGGCCCGGAACAAGTTCTGAAAGGCATTGCCGAAGTAAAGATCGGCAAAACGTTTTGTCTCAGTCTACCTCTCGATTATCCCGGCGGGAATGTGTTGAGTCCGGTCCGTTTTCCTCCACAGTTGCGGCCGGTGATCCGGAACGACGAACCCTATTTTAATTACGAATGGCGGAAAGTTAATCCCGAGTTGAATGACATTGCGGCCGACGATGTCGTGTTGCTTCACACGCAGTACTCGACGCAATGGGACAGCCTGGCGCATCGAGGGTCATTATTTGATGCCGATGGCGACGGGGTGCCGGAGCCGGTGTATTACAACGGCTTTCGAGCGGGTGAAGACGTGACCATGGGAGAGGACCAGACGACGTCGGCGGGCAAACTGGGCATTGAACACATGGCGGTCCATGGGGTGCAGGGACGCGGTGTCTTGGTCGATCTCTTCAGCCATTTTGGTGAGATGCCGCGGAGGGAAATCGGTTATGACGATCTGATGCGAGTCATGGCGGCGGACCGGGTCGCGATCGAGTCGGGCGATATCCTGTGTCTCTGGACGGGTCTTGACCGGATGATCATGCGTATGCAGGGCCGACCCGACGACTCCATCAAACACGCTTGCGCGGTTCTGGACGGTCGTGACCGGAGGTTGTTGGATTGGATTGCCGACAGTGGAGTAGCCGCTATTGCTTCTGATAATCTGGCCGTGGAAGCCGTCGGGAAACCATTGCCCGAGGGCCACGCCGGAACAAGCCTGCCTCTGCATGAGCATTGCCTGTTCAAGCTTGGAGTGCATCTGGGCGAGTTATGGCTTTTGGCTGAACTCGCAGAATGGCTGAAGAGGAATGACCGCCATTGCTTTCTGCTGACCGCTCCGCCATTACGTCTCGCAGGAGCGGTGGGTTCTCCGGTGACGCCGGTTGCGACCGTTTAGGACATTTGATGAGCCATCGTAATAATTACACATCTGCTGAGATCGAGGCCAAGATTGACAAGGTCGAGGATTGGAAAAGGCTGCCGAATGAACCCGTGGTCCATGTATGGGTGTCGACCTACAATCACGAGAAGTATATTGAACAATGTCTGGACGGCATTATGATGCAAGAGACGACCTTTCCCTATGAGGTGGTCGTCAAGGAAGACAAATCGACGGATCGCACACGAGAAATCGTGGTTCAATATCAGGCCAAGCATCCGGATAAGATCCGCTTATGGCTCTGCAAGGAGAATCTATTCAAGCTGGGTATTAAGTCCGCACCTGTGCGGAGCATTGCCGCCCGGGGCAAATACATCGCGCTTTGCGAAGGCGACGATTACTGGACCGATCCGTTGAAGTTGCAGAAGCAGGTGGACTTTCTGGAGAAGAATCCGGAGTACGTGGTTTGTTACACGGACGCAGTTAGTTTAAATCAAGAAGACGGGTTATATAAGTCTGTTTTATCGGAACATCACAAGGTAGACTATACACAAGAAGAACTCATAAGAAACAGAACCTATATTAAGACATGTACGATGTGTTACAGAAATGTGATTTCGCAAAAATCCTATCCGCCAGAAATGTGTAAAGTTAAAAGCGGGGATAATTTTTTAACTAGTATGCTCGGCCAATATGGTAAAGGCGCATATCTAGCAGATGTGCAACCATCAGTCTACAGAAAGCATGAAGGGGGCGTGTTTTCTTTGCTCAGCGAAACGGATAAAAATGAAAGTAGGTTAATTCGTGATTATTGGATGTTTCAATATTACAAAAGAATTGGAGAACCTTCCCATGCAAATAGTTATTTGAATAGATTAATAGACATGGCAAAGGATTGGCGTATTGCTTTACCCAATGAGGAAACAGCTTGCGCACCTATTAATATGAAGAAAACACCACGTTTGTTGAGGGCCAAAAAACGGGTGTTACGTGCCTTACATGCGTGTTGGCAAATTTTGCGCTACGGGTAGATAGATTGCAGCAATTTGACAAGCTTAAATATGCGAGTTGCCTTTATTAAGCAGAATAAAATCACGAAATGAACATCTTATTCTATAGCAGTCATTCAGCATTTACCGAAGCATCCGTTGGCGGTGCTGAAACATCTATGCGGCTGATTGCTGAACGGCTGGCGAAACTGGATTATAGGGTATACTACTTAACTTCCGATCCGGATGCAACCGAAGTTTACAGCGAAGAAAAGATTGATGGAGTTACCGTTATTCGCTATGCGTTTCCGTGGATGCTTTCCGGAAACGCAGGAATCGGCAAAAAATTCTTTATAGATGCATATCCTTTATGGATTAAAATACTTTTATTGGAAGTCCTAACTGAGAAACAAATTGATCTGGTTTACGTTTATTACCAGTTGCACGTCTTGGAACCCCTCTTGGAAGTACGAAAAAAATACAATCTGCCTTGTCCGGTTGTTATGCGCATGGCGGGTTTATTTTGGTATGAACAGATTAAAACCAACCCCTTGCTAAAGGAAAGATTTGAATCTGTGTTTAATGAGGTGGATTCGGTTAATCATATTTCCGAGGGCCTTCAAGATGCTGTGCATGAAATCATTGGGAATGAGGCATACAGTATTAGTTTCCTGAATGAATTTGCAGGAGACATTGGTGTTGATCCCGTATTTCTGGAAGGCAAGCGCGATGTGCCCCAGTCGTACATGAAGATATTAGTGGCGACACGGTTTGCAAATTATGCAAAACGCCAGGACCTTGTGCTCGAAGCAGTAAAACTACTCAATCCCCACATCCCTATACATTTGACACTTGTCGGCGATGGGCCAACTCGCGCTGTGTATCAACAAATGGTAGATGATCTCGGCCTCAATGATGTTGTCGAGATAAAACCGCGACAACGTCAGGATGATCTATGGGTGCTTATGGACGAAGCCGATCTTTTGTGCCATCCATGTGATTATGAAGGATTGAGTAAAATAATCATAGAAAGTATGATGAGAGGCCTTCCTGTGTGTGCGTCCAATGTTGTCCCGCTGGCCAACTATATTAAAGATGGGGAGAATGGTTATCTGGTTGATAATACGGCGGAAGCTTGGGCTCATAAGATAGAATATATATATTTGAACAAGGACAGGCTTCCGCAGATTAGGCGAACGGCACATGAGTTCGCAAAGCAATCTTATAATTCTAAAGAAAATGCAGTCTTGTATGCCAAAGAATTCGATAGACTGATTAAGCGCTCTGGAAGAAGACATACGGAGGTTCCGAACTGCTGTCAACGCGCTTCTGGGGATGTTCTGAAAGCGTGTGCCAAAGAACTGAGCAAAACGACTTGGTCGGCAATCCCCTCGGGTATACAGGCGCGAGAAGAATATTGGATGCTTCAGTGTTTGATTAAAACAGGCATGCTGGAAAAAACTAAAGAAAGTTATGAGAACGTTTTTAACTCGACCTCATTCAGGCTTGGATCAAGTATCGTTCAAGGCGTTATGCTTGGGCCGCGAGCGTTAAAAGGTCTTTATAAGAAACGTATTCATAAGTAAGTGCTTTGGTTGATTCTAAACTTACTTGCCTATTTATCACCAAGCGCTTGGGAATGTTTCCGGGCTTGTATGAGAGTGCATTGGATGTGTTGCAATCCTTGGCAAAAACGGAGATGGTGTTAACTGTATTAATTGATAATTCTCATGAAATGGTGACGCCTGCCGCAAGACGAGACGCTGTAAATTATGCCATATAGGAAGTACGGCATCAGTTGGAGGCATGGTGGCGATGTCGCTCGCGAGCGTTTAGCGCATCAAGCGCGCCGTATGTTTTCGCCGGATATTTATTTAGACACCTGTTCGCCCGGGGAGTTGGCGCAATATGTGTTAAAACGATGCTGTCGGTACCTTTCTCGTTCCCTTAGAGCAACGCCGAACAAAGGATGAGGGCGCCACCTAACATAGTGTTTGCTTCTACCCAGTTGGGTGGGTTCCCGGGCATATACGAGAGCGCTTTGGATATGATCCGGTCATTGGTTCAAACCGGGTGCGCATTGACGGTAATAAGTCGGGATGACGCGGAAGCGGTGCGTGCACGATTAGGGGCGGATGTATCCGGGGTGTCGTGGTTACGGGAACCGGGGGTGGCATCGTTGCACCCGGTGGTGGATCGAACATTGCCGGGGCGGGTGTGTCGTTGGATCGGGGATGCCCGTCGTGTGTCGGCGTTCCGCCGCGCGGTGGGGGCTTTGGCGCCGGATTTAGTTATAGCCAATGATGTGGGCAGTCATCGTATGTTGGAAGATATTCGCAATTGGATCCATTGCAGGCGGGCCTTTATATTGCGTTTGGAACCTAGCATGTATACGGGGGTATTTTCTTTACCCGGCATGTCCCTTAAACGGGTGGTGGGCGAGTTAAGTGGTTATGACCATTTGATATCCGTTTCGGAACGGGTCTTGGCGCACTGGAAGCAGATTCCTGAATTATCGCATATTCCAGGGCATTATTTGCCGAATTGTTGTGACGAGCCGGAAGTGGCGCAGTATCGCGAGCGGGATCGTTTGGCCTCGAGGCGGGTGTTGGGCCTCCCCGACGATATGTTTATGGTGGCGTGCGTAGGGAGTGTGGACTGGCGCAAGGGGCAGGATCTTCTACTAGCAAATTTTGAGGCGCTCCAGCGCAGGATTCCTAATGTTAAAATGTATTTCGTAGGTCCGGTACATGAACGATGGCGAGGCCATGAAGTAGTGGAACGCCTCCATAAGCAACCTTTTAAAGGGCATGTCGTTCATACCGGTGCACGTCCGGATGCCTTGGCCTTCATGCGGGCGGCCAACGTCGTGGTCTTGCCGACACGGGCGGAGGGGATGCCGCGCACCGTGCTGGAAGCCATGGCGATGGGAACACCGGTGGTGGCGTCGGATGTATCGGGTATTCCCGAAATGATTACACATGAGCAAGAAGGGTTGCTTTTTAGCCACGATGCACCGGACCTCATGGTTGAACATATCGCACGTGTTTATGAACAACCGGATTGGGCGGAAGCCGCAGTGGCGCATGCCCGTGCAAAATATTGGAGCCACTTCTCCCGGGCGCGCCACGCGGAACGATTGCGCCAGTTAGTGGCAACCCTGTGTCCGGATACCGAGCCTGTAGGGCGGTGAACAATATGAAGCGATTGTTTGTGCGAAATCTTGCGGCATGTGCCCTGCTGGCGGTACTTCCGGCTTGCCAGACCGCCATGTCGCCTGTAGCGAGCGTTACCTTGCGGGTGCGCATGGAAAAGCCCTTTGTTATCACCCAAAGTGATGGCCCGCATAGTTTCGGCTTTCTTTCCCATCCCCAGATTACTCCTCTATCCACGGAACGGTTATTGATCAGTTATTTTAGAGGAGGGGATGCAAGTTTTCATGAGCTACGGGAACTGCGAGAACTGAGAGGTAAAGGGCCGGCTTTTTCCCGTGATGGCGGTAGAACCTGGGTAACTGGCGCGGCGAATATGCCGCCTGCGGGAAGGACGCACATTGGTCTGCAATCGTCGGTTATTCAGAGACCGGATGGGAATAATCTAATCATCGCATCCGGTCGCAGAAAAGAGAAAAGAGCCACCCAAACGATTCAATTACCCGCGTGGCGGGTGGATGCGTCGGGTGAGGTGCTGGAAGAATTCGATGCGACGTTCCATTTGCAAGCCGCTACTCCCGTTCTTGGCTTTATAACGCCGCGCGGGATCTATTTGGAAGATGGTCGAATTCTGGTGGGCGCGCGCCATAGTGGATCAGTATTTCTCTTCGTGAGTGAAGATGATGGGCATACGTTTCATGTGTTAAGCGAGGTGGTAAAACGGTCTGACATTCCATGGGCAACGGAAAATCCAAACGAGCATGCGCTGTTGGCGCTGCCTAATGGTGATTTGTTGATGGTGATTCGTACGGGTACAAAACAATTCTTTGCGCCAGCAAGGGGCGGGGATCTATTGCTTGCCCGCAGCAAAGATGGGGGTAAAACGTGGCGTCACTCCCGTATGCTGCAGTTCGGCGTGGCTCCGAAATTAGTGCTCATGCAAAACGGGACGGTCGTATTGGGTTATGGGCGGCCCGGAAACTATTTGTCGTTTAGCACGAATGGGGGACGGAGCTGGGGGGCAAACCTGATGATTTCGGACCGGAAATCTTTGACAACGGGATATATGGATGTGGTGGAGGTAGATCCGGGACGTTTGTTGGTGGTGTATGACCAATACGATACGCCGCTGGAGCGCTTCTGGCTGTGGGAACCCAACCGGGTGAACGCGATCATGGGCGTATTCGTGAATGTGGAACGCCGCTTCGGAGAATAGGTCATTTAGATGGACAGGAAGAAATTGACACGTTGGCGCGCCTGTTGTACTTGGCTGCGCTGGAATTTGCCGTGGGAAGTGCGCCATGCATCGCAACGGGTAGTGGCTGATTTGCGTTGGCGGTGGAAAATGAACAACCCGGTGATTGGACTATGGGTTACCCTGTTTTCCCGGTATTACCGTACGGATGGCTGCCGGTTTTATCTCCCTCGCCGTTTGGTGCCATGGGGCGTGCGTGCACGCTTCTTTTTTGATGTATATGAACAGGAGGAACGAGCATTGGTCCGGAAATGGGTGCACTCTTCTGATCGGGTTCTGGAATTGGGGGCTTCGATTGGTGTCGTGGCTTGTGTGACCAATAGGCTATTGGATGAATCCATGAGGGCCCATCATCTGGTGGTCGAGGCCAATCCTTTTGTACTTGGGGATTTATGGGCGAATCGCGATCTGAATATGGCGGACTTCCGTGTTTTGCACGGTGTGTTGGGCAAAGGTGATTGGCGTACCTTTTATGTACACCGCTATTTTTTCGGGGGTAGCGCTCATCTGGAAAGCGGTTACAAGGTGCCGGTTCCGGTGTATGACCTATCCGCGCTGTGTGCGCGTTGCGGGGGGGCTTTCGATGTTCTGATCATGGACATCGAAGGCGGTGAACTCGAGGTACTGGAAGGCCTGGGATCTGAGCTTTCTGCTTTCCGCCTTGTGCTGTGTGAATTTCACGACTTTATCATTGGGGCGGATCGCGTACAGGCCTGTCGGCAAATTCTACAAACACATCAGTTTACTTTGCTGGAAACTATGGGTACCGTGGAGGCATGGGGCCGTGCCGTGTCCCCGACATAACATGATACGCTTTCGTGATTCACTACATGCAAACGTTTTTCAACTCCCAAAATGCCATGCAAAGTATAGCTATTATTCCTGCTCGAGGCGGGTCGAAAGTAATTCCTGGAAAGAACATTCGTATATTCGCGGGTAAACCGTTGATTGTTTGGACTATTGAGGCTGCGCTTGCTGCCAGATCGGTGCAACATGTGGTTGTGTCGACGGATGATGATGCGATTGCCGCCGTGGCGGCGGCGGCCGGGGCGGAGGTTGTGCGGCGTCCGGCATCCATCAGTGGGGATACTGCGGGTTCGGAGGTGGCGTTGCTGCATGTGTTGGGCGCATTGGAAGGCGCTGGGGCGTTACCGGAAGCTATCGCGTTTCTGCAATGTACATCGCCGACAGTAACCCCGAAAATTATTGACGGGGCGGTGGGACGATTGGCGGAAGGCTGTGACAGCGTCTTCACTGCGGTGCCATCGCATGCCTTTTTATGGCAGGATTCCGGTTCGGGAGTTGTAGGGGTCAATCACGAGGCCGCACACCGTCTCCGGCGTCAGGATCGTCCGGCGGAATGGATCGAGGTGGGCATGTGTTATGCCATGCGCACCGCTGGATTCTTGAAACATCGACATCGTTTTTTCGGGCGGATCGGCATATATGAAATCGGTGCAGAACATGCCATTGAACTGGACAATGAGCGTGATTGGCGGTTCGCGGAATATCTGAAGTCTGCCGTATGCGATCACAAACCGCCGTTCCCTGATTTTGGTCCGGTCCGTTTGGTGGTGACGGATTTCGACGGGGTATTGACGGACGATGCGGTTTGGGTGGATCAGAACGGATGTGAAAGTGTGCGATGTTATCGCGGCGATGGCTATGGCTCGGGGTTGCTAAAAAAGGCGGGGATAGAAGTGTGCGTTTTGTCAACGGAAAGGAATCCGGTGGTATCTGCCCGTTGCAAGAAATTAGATGTGCTGTGTGTTCAAAATTGTACAGACAAGTTGACGGCTATTCGGCGCCTGGCGGATGAGCGGGGGCTAACCGCCGCACAGGTGGCCTTTATTGGAAATGATTTGAATGACTTGGAGGCGCTTCAGTGGGTGGGTATTCCTGTGGCGGTTGCGGATGCGCATCCGGAGATACTTAAAGCCAGTACGCTGCGGACTACTAAAAAAGGGGGATTCGGGGCCTTTCGGGAAGTGGTGGAGTGGATGGTTGGGGGTAATTAATAAGGAGACTTATGAGTCAGAAAAATATTTCTATCGGCAACCGAATCGTCGGCGCTGGACATCCCTGTTTCATCATTGCTGAAATCGGCATCAATCATAATGGGGATTTGGATATCGCCAAGAAACTGATTGATGTGGCTTCCTTTTCTGGATGCGATGCCGTGAAATTTCAAAAGCGCACACCTGATCTTTGTGTTCCAGAAGCGCAAAAAAGTATAGAGAGGGATACGCCTTGGGGACGTATGACGTATCTGGAATACCGGCATCGCGTTGAATTCGGTAAGGCAGAGTACGACGCGATTAATGCCTATTGCCGCGAAAAGAATATTGTATGGTCTGCTTCCTGTTGGGATATCCCATCGCTGGAATTTCTTGCGGACTATGCTCCTCCGTTTCTAAAGCTTTCCTCCGCCGGTCTTACCGACGACCATTTGCTCAACCGCTATATTGATATGAATATTCCTTTATTGGTCTCCACGGGGATGAGTACTTGGGAGGAAATTTCACATGCCGTAGCGGTGTTAGGCGACCGGGTGCCATGGATGTTGCTGCATTGCAATAGCACCTATCCTGCGAAAGCGGAGGAAATCAATTTGCGTGTGATAGATAAACTTCGCCAGGACTTCGGATGTCCGGTGGGCTATTCCGGCCATGAAGTGGGCTTGCAGATATCAGTGGCCGCTGTGGCTTTGGGGGCTTCGGTTCTTGAGCGACATATTACGCTGGACCGCGCTATGTGGGGTACAGATCAGGCTGCTTCGGTGGAGCCAACGGGATTAATGCGTTTGATTCGAGATATCCGTGTGGTGGAAGCCGCTATGGGGGACGGGCAGAAATATGTCTATCCATCCGAGGAACCGATGCGGGCTAAATTGCGACGGCATGGATAATGTGAGAATGTGCAGGCGAATCGTGAGTTCCGCACATGTGTAAAACATGAACCCCGGTTCATCCATCGTATTTATTGCCGATGATAAACAGTTGGCGGATTGGCGATCTTCTTCCTTTTTCAATCCGAACATATTGCTATGTACAGGAGAGCTAAGTGTGTTGTTGGAGCTACAGGAAGCCGGTCTCTTGGGTAAAGATCTCACGATGTATCTCTCAGATGACTCCATTAAGGAACATGAAGCGAATGCTTATACGCTCTGTGAGGTTATTTCAAATGCCTTGGCGCATGCCTCTGAATTCAGGGGGGTATCGATTGCGTCGGAACTGCGTAATGAATTGTTCTACAGCCTATTTGCCTTGCGCCAGGTAAGTAGAGCGGTATGTTCGGTTTTGCGTAGAGAGCAACCGGAATGCGTATATCATTTCGGTGAGATGGCTCAACCGATTATATGGGATCCACCTGAACCACCGTGTGATATATTTAATGCGGCCGTGGCGTGGTCAGCGGATCGGATGCGGGTAAAACGGTGTCCGATTCAACGTGCACGGGAAAGAACGAACAGAACTGTAAAAAGGAAAAAGACAGTAATAGGTGCTTCCCCATTCCATGCTGTGGCGTCATTGCCAATTGTCTGTAACGGCCTATCTGTCTGTAGTAGTGCCTTGGGATATCAGGAACAGGAAAGACTGTTGGATGCCATCTGGGAACAGGATGCTCCGGATCATGTGCTGGCATGTGTGCGCGCAGCCGATAGTCGCTACCCACATTTGGATTTGGATGATCTTCGGGCGCTTCCGTGGACGTATAAATACAAACACACCAAATGGCTAGAAGATATTTCTGCCTTGTTGAAGGCGCATGTCCCTGCGGAATATCACGCAAGCTATCCTGAAGTGTTCCAAAATAACTACGCATCGTTTTTGTGGCCCGTTTATCGGGAGATGCTAGGAGAGGCGCGTAATGCTTGTCTGCAAATGGAGTTATTGGTGCAGGGACTGAATCCCGCAAGTGTTTTGCTCGGATATGACGCGCAAGGCGGCGTTCGGTGTTTTGCGCGCAAAGCGATCGCGATGGGTGTGCCGGTTCTGAGTATTGATCATGTGGGGCTGTGTACATCCTATAATGCGGAGCGGCATCGAGGGGCGACGGCCAGTGTATGTGTGTGGGGTCACTATGATGCGGAGGCTCATGCGAAATATCGAAATGGTACCTCACGCATTTATCAAACCGGCAGTCTTCGGCGTGATGTGGCGCCTTCACCTGAGCACGAGCAGAAGATGGCTTCCCAAGCTCATCAGCATCCGAATATTGGTCTACTAACGACACGCTCCAGCTTCGGGGCCTCTCTTTGGGGATGGACAAGGCCGGACCGGGTGTTGCAAGGGTGGGCTGATCTGAAGCATCTGATTCACTGTCATGACACATGGCGTTTTGTGTTGAAACCGCACCCGCGTTATGATTGGCACACCATGCATGCTTCACTACAGAAGGCCTATCCTGAACGTGTGTCCATTTCGAAAGAATCTCTGGCATGCTTAGCGCAGCGCCTTGATGTGGTGGTGTTGGTGAATCTACCCTCCAAGTCCGCCTTAGAGGTCATCATGGCTGGGTGTCCGGTCATGTATTTAAAATCTGGCGTGCTTTCAAATGTTCATACCCCATTGGAGTCCGGCGCCATCCCGGTTATCACCTCCGTCGAGGAGTTGGAGGCCGCAATTGAGGAATATGTCTGTGATCCTAATGCGCGCTGCCAATTATTAAAACGACAAATGGATTTTGCCCGTACGGCCTTGGTTGCCACGGGAAATAAAGCGGTGCATCTCGTTCTCCAGGCGGTGTCAGAGGAGAAAGTCCATTGTCCTGCGCCGCCGACTCAAACGGATCCGATGGCCCGATGGCTATTGGAGGTTCTTTACATAATCAAACAAGCGAGCCTGTATCCTGTGGATGTAAACGTTACACGCGATCATTTGCGAATGCTCTTAAGAAATGTTTCGTCCCCTACGGATGCGACGGTAGATTATATCGCATGGGAAAAGGTAGGCGCGTATTTGTTGGATCGTGTGATTTGGAGTGATGAATCCTCTGGTCGTTCGCATACACGCTTCCGTTTGTTGTGTGCAGTATACGATACGATGCCCGCGGGTGTGCGACCTCAGCCTGCAATATTTGCCCGGGCCGCTGTATCTGTGTTCTTCCCGTTCAGTAGGCCGGGAATCTTTCGTAAAGTAATGGCGCGTCTGGTATGCTCCATGTTCTGGTTACTGTGTTTGGTGTATGAAATGACGATTGCCCGTGTTCGCCGGTCGCGCTGGAGTGAATGAACATATAAAGGACAGGATGTATAATGAAACAGTTATTGAGGAAAAGTATCCCCCGCGTTTGGGTTGAAAAATTCTCCGACGGGTGCGTTGCGTTATTCCCTTCGATCCGAAAACGATACGCGCCGCCGACATCATCACACGGGGCGATGTTTCCTTTGGGAATAGCCAATGCGGGTAAAGAAGTATTGTTGGACTGCATTCCTTCCGAAACGACGAAAGCGGAGCGGCGTTTCCTTTATCACTTTTTCCGAAGTGTATGGAGCGGACGTAACGATGTCTTGGAAGTCGGACCGTTTTTGGGTGGAACCACGCGGGCCATAGCCATGGGCATGATGGATCATCCGCAACGAACACAAGCTTCGCGTTTGCATACGTATGATCGGTTTAAGAACTACCGGTCCGATGAGTCCTTG
>Ga0081527_100690_pt1 | contig 12379 bp, 10 predicted proteins | sample HotLakmasection5_FD_70992 | JGI IMG/M metagenome (GOLD analysis project Ga0081527, IMG submission 70992) | Hypersaline microbial mat communities from Hot Lake, Washington, USA - Section #5 (SPADES assembly) (version 2) | ecosystem: Environmental > Aquatic > Non-marine Saline and Alkaline >... | reverse complement strand
CTGCGCGGCTGCGGAATCGTTTTGAGGATTTCGTCGATGATGGCGGCGGTGCGCTTGCTGTACAGCCACACCATGCCCGCCTTGACGCCTGTCGCGCAGATGACGGCCAGCGTCACGGTGTAGGGCGCGCCGAACTCAATGATATATACGCCGATCTGATCGCCCTCAAAATACGTGGAGTGAAACTTGGCCTCGTCCAGCAGGTGCGCCAGCGAGTGCTGCGCCTTGTGGTCGATGCTCAACGCCTGAGTCAGCAGTTGCAGGTCGTAGTCGTCGAGCGTGCCCGCCGCGCCGACCATGTTGCCGTCGGCGTCCACCAGCCCCACGAAACTGGCACGCACATGCCCCAGCAGCCGGTTGAGTTCCATGTTGATGCGTTTGAACTGCTGCCGCCCCAGCATGAGCGCCGCCGGGCGCGTGCGCGGGTCCAGACGTTTGGCACGGTCGCGCGGGGCTTCGGGCTTGGGCTGTTCTTCGTGTTCGACATGGCGGTGATTGTGGCGTTTGTTTTCCAACTGGCGTTCGATCTGCATCAGCACGAACGTCAGATTGAGCGGCTTGTACAGATAATCGACCGCGCCCAGGCGGAACACGGCCACGGCGCTCTTGGCGGAGAGATCGTCGTCGATGACGATGACGCTGGCATTGGGCCGCAAACCACCCACCACCGCCAGCAGGTCCATACCGCTGAGGTCCGGGAGTTCGGCCTCAGTGACGATCAGATCAAAATTGGTAAGCAGAATTTCGCTGAGCGCCTCTTCAAACGAACCGGCCTGGTGGGTCGCGTAGCCGCCGGCCATCTCCAGGGTATCGACCAGTGATGTGCGCAGTTCCTCATCTTTGGCGACGATCAAAATGCGTTCTTTGCGATGTGGTTTAGCCATCAGGTGTCAACTTTCAGCCATTCGTTCAGGGTGGACCCCGTTAGATATTCGTTTATGAGCGACGCCAGATCAATGATTTGCAACATACGCTGCTTGTAACTGATAATACCACGAATGTGCTTTCCAGACGTTGAGGACTTGTGTTTCGGTGCCAGCGGAACAAATTCCACCTGCTGGACTTCGTCAACGACCAAGCCCAGGATGTGGTCATCGTGCTGGCCGACGATAAAGAGCGTCGTCACGTCCAGCTCGCTGTCTGGCGCGCCCAGCACGCGGCGCAGGTCCAGCAGGGGCAGCACCGTCCCATGCCGGTTGGCGACCCCCAGCAGCGCCGGGGCGGCACCGTTGACCTGCGTCAGTTCGACCAGCGCGGCCACTTCCACCACCTCATCGACCGGCAGGGCGTATTCCTGCTGGTCCAGGCGAAAAGTGAGGACGGGCACAGCGTTGGGCGTTGAATCAGTCACGGTCGGCACTCGCTGGACGACTGTTGTTCTCGCCCAGCCACATCACCATGATGATCGTGGGCGGCTCTGAACCGTGCAGCATGATCTCGTCCACCAGGTCGCCCAGCTTGGAGCGCAGCGCGACCAGGACGTTGTTGGCCGACACACCGGCCAGCCAGGGTGTCTCTGACGAAATCTGCAGACCGGTAGCCATGCCGTCGATGATGCCGTTAAGATGGATCGTGTGCGCCTCGCCGGTCTTAAGCACCAGTTCGGCCAGGGTCGCGGCGGCGCTGGCGAGCTGGGCGCGGTGGGCCGGGGCGAACCCCAGCAGGCTGGCGGCACGCCGGGCCGTATCGCGCACGATCATAATGTCCATGCTGTCTTCCACCTTCACCGACATAATCGGCGGGCGCATGTGATAGGGGCTGGTTGCTTCCACCGTGTTACCTTACCTGGACTCTCCGGCGCGCGCCAGGCAAACCGGTCATTCGAGAATGCCCAGTTCCTGGAGCGTGCCGATTAAATGCTCCGACGCGAATATATCCTTCGGGATGTAGTCATCGGCACCGGCACGCAAGCCAGACATCGTGGCCTGCGGCCCGGCCTTCTCTGTCAGCATGATGACCGGGATATCCTGCGTGGCCGGGTTACGTTTCAGACGCCGGCACACCTGGAATCCGTCCATGCTGGGCAGTTTGACATCAAGCACCACCAGCGCGGGCGGGTTTTCGATGGCTTCGCGGATGCCATCTGGTCCGTCGTAAGCCACCCTCACGCGCAGGCCGACGCTTTCCAGCGTCTCTTTGATCTGCGCTGCCTGGGTTTTGCTATCTTCAACTAGAAGGACTTCCAAAGCCATGATATTCCCCTGTTCGTAGGGACTCCTACTACTGCGTGAGTCGAATAAGTGCTGGCGGCAGTTCCACCAATGATAACACCTGTTCCACCGCACCAACGGCGATCGCTGCCCCCGGCATGCCGTAAACGATCGCGCTGGCCTTGTCCTGGGCCAGGGTGCGCGCCTTAGCCTGGCGCATAGCCAGCAGGCCGGTCGCGCCGTCATCGCCCATACCGGTGAGCACCAGCCCCACCGCGCGCGCGCCACAGGCTCGCGCCGCCGACTCGAACAGTACATTGACCGACGGCTGGTAACGATGCGATCCCTGCGCCCCGTCGAGTCGGGCTACCAGACCACTGCCGCGCCGCTGCACCCACAAATGCGCGCTGCCCGGCGCCAGCAGCGCCATCCCCGGCTGGAGCGGCTGGCCATCAACCGCGACTCGTACCCCCAGCGGCGAGCTTTTATCCAGCCAGCGCGCCAATCCCGGCACAAATTCCTGCGCGATATGCTGGACGATGAGCACCGGCACCGGCAGGTCAGCCGGCAGGCCGCCCAGCAGCTTACTCAGGGCGCTGGGACCGCCAGCGCTGGCCCCGATGACGATCAGCTCCGGTGGTTCGCTGGGGGCCGGGGGCCGGGCCACCTGGACGCTGTCGCTGTTCTGGTAGCCGCGCCGCACCACGCTGACCCCGGCCATCGCCACCAGTGTGCGCACAAGCTGGCGCTGCTTCTCCGGGAAGTCCGGGCGGCTGCGATCCGGCGGTTTTTCGACTACTGCCAGCGCGCCCGCTTCCAATGCCTGAAATGACAGCTCGATATCCTGTTCCACCAACCCGCTGACGACCACCACCGGCGTCGGCGTCTGCGCCATGATGTGTCGCGTGGCCGCCAGCCCGTCCAGGCGCGGCATGTTGATGTCCATCGACACGACATCCGGGTGCAGTTCGGCGACCAGCCGCAGCGCTTCCTGGCCATCGCGCGCCTGGCCGACAACCTGCATACCCGGTGTTTCCTCAATCACACGCACCAGATGATGGCGAATGGTAGCGCTGTCCTCGGCGATCAGAACGCGCGTCGCCGACGATGCGGCTCGCCCCTGGGCGGTCCTGTGTAAATCGCTGCTGCCGGTGTGGTTGGTCATCGTCAATTCGGGCGGTGATAAGAACAGAAGCGCCCGCCATTTATCCTATATTATAACTATGACTGTGGAATGGTATTCGAGGCAATAGCAGCGTCTTAACTGTTTGAAAATTCTATCTGTATTCAGCTATTTTTCGTTTGTTACTCGTATATTACACACCTAACGCGCGGCTGATAGCGGCGCAGGCCAATCCTGCCCGCCACGATTTGTGACAAATATCACATGCATTTGGTGACAACCATCACCCTGGCTCATCTTTACGAGACTCGTCTGACGGTCTAGAGTCCATATGTCCGGTATGTGCCGCTAGTCCGCACAGCCCGCGAGCTTTTGCTTAAATTATGAAGGATTGACTATGTCGTATTCACGGATTTTACTATTGATTCTGTTTATGCTGGTGGCCGTCAGTGGGGCAACCCTGGCCGACTCCGACCCCGCCCCCGGTGAAATCCTGCAAAGCGAATACATGACCGAGCACGACATCGCCGCCATTCGCCCCATCGTCGATAATTTCTACCCACCAGAGCAGGTCATCGCGCCGCAGTACGCGGTCGATGAATACCAGATTCGCCTGACCAGCCTGAATCGTGACGGCGAACCCATCGAAATTCTGGCGCAGCTCTACATCCCGCGCACCGAGGACGCGACCGAAATGCCGGTGTATGTGATGGGCGCGGGTTCTTCGGGGCTGGTCGATGCCTGTGCGCCGTCGAGAGAGCAACCCTCGGTCCAGAACTGGGGCAGCTACCGCGCCTTCCTGCTGTCGATCGCCACGCAGGGCTACATCACCATCATGCCGGACTATGCCGGCTTCAACGATCCGGACAGCATTCAGCCCTATTACGTCGCCGAGATGGCCGGCAAGGTCATGCTCGACGCCGGGCGCGCTGTCTATGACCTGTACGATTCCGGCGACGACTGGCAGGCCGAATCCACCGGCGTGACGCCTGACGAGCTGGTATTCATGGCCGGTTACTCGCAGGGCGGCCAGTCGATCTTCGCCGCGAAGGATATGTGGCAGGATTACGCGCCGGAGCTGCCGCTGGCCGGTGTCATCGGTTACGCGCCGGTGGTCAATATGCAGTATCACATGCTGCGCCTGCCGCAGCTCGCGCCCTATCGCATGTACGCCTGGGCCGATTACTACGGCGCGGACCTGGTCAACTATGAGGAGGTGTTCGCCGATGGCTGGCTGGCCACGCTGGAAGAAGATGTACTGCGCCTGTGCGTCATCGACGCCGCCGGTTACTTCAGCGCCAGCCCCGCCGAACTCTACCGACCGGAGTTCCTCGTATCCCTGCAGAACGAGACGCTGGACGAAGACTATCCCGACCTTTACGAACTCTTCGAGATGAACAACCCCGGCTTCGTCCAGAACGACGTCCCGGCGCTCATCATCCAGGGCACGCTGGATAACACGCTGCCCATGTGGGTCCATGAAGCGTTCGTGGAGCCATACTGCGAAATCGGCAATCACTTAACCGAGTTCATCGCTGAAGATGTGACACATTTCACGGTGCGTCAGGTGAGCTATCGCTTCGTCATGGAGTGGATGCAGACCATCGCCAGCGGCGAGACTCCTCGCAACGACTGCCTCGACCGCTGAAATCGGACAGGCTGCCCGGTGGGGTGAGGCTTTGGCCTCGCCCCGCTGGTTTCAGGCACCCGGCTACATGTTCTCGATCACATTCTGCAGATGCAGTGCCGCCGAATCGATGAGCGTGATGGCGTCGGTCAGGGCGTCTTTGGCCTGGTTAAACTCGCGCTGCCTGACCTTCGACTGGCTTTGCTTGGCCTTGGACTTGGCGACGCGCACCAGCGAGCGCGCCCGCGCCAGGTCCAGCCGCACGGCGAAAGTGCTATCGCCCCGCGCTTCCGCGAAATTGAGATAAGCCACTTTGAGACTCTCGCCTAGTTGCTTGGTCCGCAGCAGGACATCGCGCGGCATGCTGATGCGCGCGAACAGGTCGATGGTGTCCAACAGCCACAGGTCCACCAGGAACTGCCCCAGATCGTGGGCGGCGTCGCCATCCAGACGCAGACTCTCCAGGTCGATAAGCCGGAACTGAAGGTCCCATTCCGCCTGGGGGATGTTCTCCTGCTCGATCATCCGAATCATGATGTTGCGCGAGTGCAGGTCGCCATGCATGCACGCTAGCGGAAAGCCCTCAAGCTGTTCCTGATGCTGCATGATCGCGCCGATGCGCCCGTTGATGGTGCGCTCGATAGTCTGGAAGCGTTCGATGTCCTCCGGGGGAAGCTGTTGGGTGGTGCTGGGCATTTGCATGACGTGGGTGATGTTCTTGATATGTTCGATGATCGGCAGCATATAGATATCGCGCACATGGTTACCGGTAGCCTTCCCGGGCCGGGAGCCGCTGCCGTTATGCACATCGATCAGAAACTGGCCCAGCAGGTCGAACAGGCGCGGTTTTTCCGGTTTGAGCAGACGCTCGAAATCCTCAAACAGTGTCCGGTACTGGTGCAGGTCTTCCATGATAATGTAGGTGCGACCGCGCTTGTCGGTGTAGCTGGAATCCGGCACTCTAACGAAGAAATCCTTCAGGCGCTCTGGCAGCAGCCGGTAGTTCTCGCGCTCCTGCTCGATCTCCTGAATCGGCCCGTATTTGACGACCAGCGTGCGGTTGTTCAGCAGATTGCTGCCGCCGTCGGTCGGGTTGGAGACATACGGCTCGATGCGAAAAACCTCGGCGTCAGACAGTCCCAGCTTGAGCTTTTTGTACTCGCCCAGGTCGATGTGAAACCATTCGCGCAGCGCCCGGATAATGCTGTGCCGTTCCGGCCACTCGTCGTCACCGTTTATCTGCGCGGCCATCCGCCGTAAGGGGTCCAGCCAGGAGCGCGCGCCCGCCGGCTCGCCGATGTAAGCGTTGACGGCGACCATGGTGCGGCATAACAGCATCAGATAGTAGTACTCGTCGCTGAACAGGCTGCGGATGCTGCGGGCCGGGTCGGTCCCGTAAAACTGCTGCCACCACAGCCGCATGGCCCGGTGGATGGCCGGAGCGATCCGGGGATATTCGTGCATTAGCGGCGCCAGATTCTCGATGACGTAGCAGGTGTTGAGAATAAGCTGCTGGAATACTTTCTCGTGTTGGTTGAGCAGCCCCGGCGTCAGCATGTGCTGGGGCGGCGGCTGGTGCATCACGTCGATGATCTCTTTGAGGCGTGTCCAGCGATTGTGGCTCACGCCCCAGAAGCCATTGTGAGATTCGGCCTGTTCGATCAACTGGTCGGGATAGTTGGCGTGGTGCGGTGCCAGCTTACCGTCCAGCTCGTAGACCAGCCGCAGCGCCAGCGCCATATCCTTATCCTGAAGCCCCTGGTTCAACAGCCGGTTGAGGATATCGCGCGCCTCGTCCCGTGTGATGAAACTGTGCTGGATATTCTTGCTCCAGGCCAGCAGCAGCAGTTTGAGCGCCCACAACGTTTCGAACACTGGCGCTGGATGCTGGTCCGGGTTCTCGTGGTCGATTTCGAAATAATCGCCAGATCGCTGGTCCGCCAGTTGTTTCAGCCGGGTCTGCACGGAAGGATCGTCCGGGCGCAGGTTCAGCAAACCTTCCAGATTGAGCATCTCGGCGATGTCGATGGTGTCACTGCCTGGCACTGGAAACGGAGAAGTGAACCATTCGCGCGCTTCTAACAGTTCGTCGGCGTGGGCTGGCACGCCGTAAGCCAGCAGCGCGGCGGTCCGGTGCTGGGTGAGGCGCAGGCGAGGTAGCTGTGGCGTCTCCGCGAGACTGCCGCTGCGACTGCCCAGAATTTGCTTGGGATGCTTGCCCGGTGCGGCGATAAGATAGGCGGCCAGACCGTTGATAGTTTTGTCAAAATCGTCAAGTTGCGCGGCTGAGTCTGAGTTCATGGCTGCTGGATTGCAAATCTGTTATGCGGAAATTAACTTAACAAAAAACGAACGTTAATTAAATAATAAGGGAACTTAGGGCGCTTGTCGATCACTCAAATGTTCGAAATTGTGACCAGCGCCTTTCTTAAACAAACGTTTATGTTCAATTGCTTGCTTTGTGCTGGGAAGCGTGTTAGTCTCTACTACATTAGGAGGTTTCAGCTTTGAACGCAGTCGCAGAAAACCCGCGCAACTACAAATTCATGTGTATGATGTGTGATTGGTCGCGACCATCTGGGCGTTTGACGCTGTAGCCGTGCCACCCGGCACACTTGCGAGAGCACACAGGCCAACCGTCCAGGTTGGCCTTTTTTGTTGCCCTGGCGCGTGCCGGATTATCGCCGCCATAGAGAACTAATCGGGGGATGGTGTGATGTTAATGCGAATGTGCAGCTAAAGAGATTTGTGATGAAGGCACTGTAAGTGATCCGTATCTGACCTGACCGACGCCTGACCTGTGATAACCATTGAGAGGAACCTGACCAATGAGCAATAGCAACGGAAGCAACGAACGCAAACTGGGCTACAACACGCTGGCGCTGCACGCTGGTTACCAACCAGACCCCACCACCGGCTCGCGCGCCGTGCCGCTGTACCAGACAACATCCTACCAGTTCCGCGACTCCGACCACGCCGCCGCGCTCTTCGCCCTGCAGGAGCCGGGCAACATCTACACACGCATCATGAACCCGACCAACGGCGCTTTTGAGGAACGCCTGACAGCGCTTGAAGGCGGCATCGGCGCGATTGTCACCGCGTCCGGGCAGGCGGCGGAGTTCACGGCCATTCTGTCGCTGTGCAACGCCGGCGATGAGATCATCGCGTCGTCGGCCCTGTATGGCGGCACCCACACGCTGCTCAAGCACAGCCTGGGCCGCCTGGGCATCAAAACGCACTTCGTCGACATCAGCAAACCCGCCGACTTCGAGCACCTCATCAACGACCGCACCCGCCTGGTCTACCTGGAGACGATTGGCAATCCCAAGCTGGACATCCCGGATTTTGAGGCCATCGCCGAGATCGCCCACGCGCACGGCCTGCCGGTCATCACCGATAACACCTTCGCCCCTTACATCAGCAAGCCCTTCGAGCACGGCGTCGATATTATTGTGTATTCCACCACCAAGTGGATCGGTGGCCACGGCCTCAGCATTGGCGGCGCTATTGTCGACAGCGGTCAGTTCGACTGGCGCGCCAGCGGGCGGCATGATGGTCTGGTTCAGCCAGAACCGGCCTACCAGAATGCCGTCCTGGTCGATGTGGCTGGCCCGGCGGCTTTCATCGTGCGCACGCGCATCATCGGCCTGCGCAACCTGGGCGCCAGCCAGGCACCGTTCAACAGCTTCCTCAACCTGATCGGCCTGGAGACCCTGCCGCTGCGTATGGAACGGCACATCACCAACACGCTGGCCGTCGCCGAATACCTGCGCGAGCATCCGGCGGTAGAGTGGGTCAATTATCCGGGCCTGCCCGATCACCCCAGCTACGACCTGGCGAAGAAATATCTGCCTAAGGGCGCTGGCGCAGTGCTGGGCTTCGGCATCAAGGGCGGGCGCGACGCGGGCCGCGCGTTTATCGACAACCTGAAGCTGTTCTCTCACCTGGCCAACGTGGGCGATGCCCGTTCGCTGGCCATCCACCCGGCGACGACCACCCACCAGCAGCTTTCGCCCGAAGAGCAGGTCGCCAGCGGTGTAACGCCGGACTTCGTGCGCCTGTCCGTCGGCATTGAGGACATCGACGATATTCTGTGGGACCTGGACCAGGCGCTGAAGATCGCCCAGGGGACCAGTATCCAGCCGGTGTAAGACGTATTGTTGTAAGGGCGACCGGGCCGGCAAGACGTGCCCGGTCGCCACAGTCCAGGATGGTGACGGGATGACCGAAGCATCACAACTGCGAGCACTGCTGCCCCGGCGCGTGGTGCGCCCCTACGATCCACACTCCGTCGGCGTGGTGGATCGCCAGCACGTCCACTTCGACGAGACGCTGCATCTGCGCTCTGGTGGCAAGCTGGAAGGCTTCACGCTGGCCTACGAGACGTATGGCCGCCTCAACGCCGACCACAGCAACGCGATTCTGCTGTGCCATGCGCTGTCTGGCGATTCGCACGTCGCCGGTTATTACACCGACGACCCCGAAGAAAAACCCGGCTGGTGGGATGAAGCTGTCGGCCCAGGCAAAATGTTCGACACCGACCAGTATTTTGTTATCTGTTCCAACGTGATCGGTGGCTGCCGGGGCAGCACTGGACCGTCGTCGCCAGCGCCGGATGGCCGCCCCTACGGGCTGCGCTTCCCGGTCGTCACCATCGCCGACATGGTCAAAGCCCAGCGTTATCTCATCGACTATCTGGGCATCGAGACGCTGTTCGCGGTCGGTGGTGGCAGCATGGGCGGTATGCAGGCATTGCAGTGGGCTGTCGAGTACCCGGAGCGCGTGCGCAACGTGCTCTTCATCGCCAGTACGCCGCAGTCCAGCACCCAGAATATCGCCTTCAACGAGATCGGCAGGCAGGCTATCTACGCCGACCCGTACTGGAACAAGGGCGATTACTACGACAACGTGCGCCGTCCCGATGCCGGGCTGGCCGTCGCCCGAATGATCGGTCATATCACTTATATGAGCGAACAGTCACTGGAGCAGAAGTTCGGGCGGAAATTGCAGGACCGGGCCGAGCTGGCCTATAACTTCGAGACGGATTTCGCCGTCGAGAGCTACCTGCATTATCAGGGCTTCAAGTTCACCGAACGCTTCGACGCCAACAGCTACCTCTACATCACCAAAGCCCTCGATTACTACGACGTGGCCGACGGCTACGGCACCGTCTACGACGCCCTGCGCCGCACCAATGCCTGCTTCCTGGTCATCAGTTTTTCCAGCGACTGGCTCTACACCGACCGCCAGGCCCGCGATCTGGTGGACCCGCTGCGCCGGCTGCGGCGCGAGGTGGAGTATCATCGCGTCGAGGCGGCTTTCGGCCACGACTCCTTCCTGGTCGAAGTCGAGACGATGACCGGAATCGTCGCTGGCTATCTGCAACGTATGTGGCAGCGCGACCAGACGTAACCAGCCATCGAATCCGAAGAAAGTGATTTATTTCGGGCGAACAGCATCCTTAACATCAGCCTTCCTTCAAGCAGTGCTAAACTGAAGGAGGGCGAGTGTAGCTTACGTTGTCATTCAGGAGGCCGTATGCCCGTTCTGTTGTTGGCACAGGGTGACCCGGAAGCCCGGGATAATCTGCGCCGGGCGATCGAAGCCCGTTATGGTCCGCGCCCACCTGTGCTGGACAGTCTTTTTCTGGAGTTCAGAGGACGCGCCAATGTCAAACTGGGGCCGGTGCATACCTGGGTGCCGTTCGATCTCAAAGCACGCTTTGACTTTCCCCGGTCGATGCGCTGGGATTACACCGCCAGACCGCTGAAGATGCCCTTATTGCACGGCGCGGAGGCGGTTCACGGCGATATCTACCGCAGCCAGCGCGGCGACAGAAAACCCGATACCATCGAAGATGAGGACGAAGTTCGCTCCATGCGGCGGCGGCTGTGGGCATTCGCGGCGGTGCTGCTGACTCCCCTCAGCGATTACACGGTGCGGCTGACGGCTACCGGCGAGCGCAGCTTCAAAGCGACCAACACCGAACTCGACGCCTCTGCCGAGATATGCCTGCGCGACGATCACTCGCTGGAAATGGTGCAGTTGGAATGTCTCAACGCCGAGGCCCGCGAGATGCAGCGTTTCTACATCCAGACCTCAACCGAACTGGCCAGCGTTGACGATCTGCTGCTGCCGGCCCAGTTGACCATCGGCTGGAACGACTCCCCCTACTATGAGGCCAGGCCGGTCAATGTAGCGGCCAACACCATCATCCCGGAGGCCATCTTCAAGCTGGAAAAGTGAGGCGGAATCGCTTTATCGATAACGCGCTGGCAGCGGCTCCCAAACCAGTTTAACCACCCGGAATCCGCGTGCGCGATAGTTGGCCAGCGCGTGCGGACCGTCCAGGTTGCATGTATGGACCCACACCCGCGCCGCGCCCGCGTCCCAGGCGCGCTGGACGCCAGAACTCAGCAGATGCTTGCCCAATCCTCGACCCATAAAGGCCGCCCGCAGCCCGAAGTACGCGATTTCCGTTTCGGTGTCATCGCGGTGTAGTTCCACATATCCCGCCGGGACACCACTCACGAACAGCGTCCACACCTCAGTCTGCGGGCTGTTCAGTATTTCGGCCAGTTCGGTGTCGCTCAACAGCAGCCGGTCGCGCCAGCGCCATGCCTCGCCCACCTCACGGTACAAAAAACGATAGAAGGCAACATCCGGCGTCCGCATGCGCTCAACGCGCGCTTCCGCCACATCGACATACGCTGGTCGGAACTCGTCGCGCCGCATTTCCAGATACGTAGTCAGCAATCCGCCGCCGCACGGGGAATCGGTCATCGTCAATTGTCACACCAGCTTTTCGAGCGCCTCTTTGGTCGATTTGCGCACGTTGGGGTCGTCATCGTCCAGCAGCACACGCAGGGCGGCCAGCACCGTGTCATCGCCGGGTGCGGCCAGTTCGCCGAGAGCGTAGGCCGCGCTGTAGCGGATGCGTTCGTCCTCATCGTCCAGACGTTCGATGATAGGCTGGATGGCACGCGGGTCACCCTGACGGCCCAGCGCCACCACGCAGCCATGACGCACGTTAGCGTCGTCGGTGTTGAGCAGCGCCAGCAGCGCCTCGACCGTTTCGCTGTGGCGCAGTTCGCTGAGGGCCAGCGTGGTATAAAAATGCACGTAGATGTCGTCATGGCGCAGGAACGGCAGCAGCGCCGGGACGGCCCGCACATCACCCAGACGGCGCAGCGCGTTGATGGCCGACAGCACCACCTGGGCATCGCTGTCGCCCAGGGCACCGATGATGGGGTCCAGCGCCTGCGCATCGCCGATGGCTCCCAGCGTCTCGATGGCGCGGGCGCAGGTGATTGCGTCGCCGTCGTACAGCGCGTCGATGAGCGCCGCCACCGCCAGACTGCCAGCGTTCACCAACCCATCTATCGCATCCTCAACCTGCGTGAGGTCCGTCTGGCTCAGGGCGTACACCCAGGTCTGAATCTGTTGTGGAGAAGTCACCGCGTCTACCTCACTGCTGTG
>Ga0081527_100689_pt1 | contig 12380 bp, 10 predicted proteins | sample HotLakmasection5_FD_70992 | JGI IMG/M metagenome (GOLD analysis project Ga0081527, IMG submission 70992) | Hypersaline microbial mat communities from Hot Lake, Washington, USA - Section #5 (SPADES assembly) (version 2) | ecosystem: Environmental > Aquatic > Non-marine Saline and Alkaline >... | reverse complement strand
ACAGAGAGTTTTCTTTCGCGACTAACGGGGCTTATCTCAAACCCTGCAAGTTTTAGTGCTCCGGCAGAATCAAGCGACAGATCCTCAGACACCACCTCTGATGCGCTAGATGATGCAACCTTCGAGGAGATTGACGAGCAATCGGATCCAACTGAGGATTTTGAGCAGGGTGAAGCCGATGAGTCTGTTTTAGAGCCAACACAAGAGTGGCCATATTCTGAGATTGAGACACAACCAGATAGCAATCAGAGTATTACTTCTGACGACTATGAGCCAGGTAGTGCAGCTCTTCTTGTTGAAACACCAGCTGGCCAGATTCGGCTGGCTGGCAGTGACGGCTCTCAAGAGGTCTCTTCCTCCCTACCTGAGCCTACATCTTTAGAGAAATTAGAGGTTGCAGCTCTTTTCCAAGATTGCTTTGACGAGTTGCGTGATTTTGAAGAAACGGGCTTTAACATTGAGTTTAATCAACTGGCGGATTTTTCAAATCGGGAAGATATAGAGTTACTTTTCCAGATGGCCCGCGAATCAATTGATTCACCAGAAGTTGAAGAGCTCTATAAGGAAGATCCAACCACCACTCGATCCCATCAAATTAGAGACTCTATGTTGCAGAGAGCGCTCGAGCGTGCTGAGCGGACTTTAGATGCGCCTGTTTTTGGACTAAAGGCAAAGAGAAGAAAGAAGCGCGCTGCCGTTCCTGCCGAGGGGGCTGAGGTTGTAGCGCCAGTTCAACTTAAACCAGCCGGAGTATTTAGGCGACTGTTAAGCTTCGCAGTTGATCTTGTTGTCTTTGCGACAGTGGCAATCGGTATTGCTATTTTGTGTTTGCAGCTACTTCATCCAGAGCTGCAAGCTCAGATAGGTCTCGGTTCTTCGGGTCACTCTTACCAAATGGTACTTTTTGTAGGTTATCTCCTTTTAAGTTCATTTCTCCTTGCATTTACTTTCTCCTTGTTCAGTACCCTAATTCTGGGACAGACTCCGGGAGCCTTACTGCTTGGGATAGAGCACTATTGCTCAGACCGAGACGAACCAGCATCGCTCTGGAGCCATATTGTTCTTTCAGCTGCCTATCCCTTCTCGTTAATTTTCTTTGGCTACCTACCGGTTTTATTCGGCAGACCATCACTACATGAAAGGCTAGCCGGCGTTTCTCTGGTAAAAGAGCTCGAATAAGAGGCCTTTTAGCCGGGCTAGCTGGTTAAATCTGTGGAACTTGTCATTGTTGATTTAACTGTGTTAATCATTTGGAGCTTTTATCCCTTTATGCCCAGGTAGCTCAGTCGGTAGAGCAGAGGACTGAAAATCCTCGTGTCGGCGGTTCAAGTCCGTCCCTGGGCAATCAACCAGTTTAGTGGGAATTCGTTCGGATTTTCAGTCCACGGACTGCCCTGTGGTTATAGAATTTCTGCAAAGCAGAAATTCGGCCTCGTGTCGGCGGCCTGTCCCCCGTAGCTTCAGCGAAGGGGGATTCAAGTCCGTCCCTGGGCACCACACTCCGCCAAGGCTACGAGTGGAGAGCCTTACCCCTTCAAAGTGTCGGTGACCTGCCTGTCCCCCGAAGCTCCCGAAGGGGCCACCAAGCAGTTACATTAAGGGTCAAGCCCTTTTAAGCAATTAAATGGACGCAATCAGTTCCTCCGGCTTGTATCGATGACGATGACGGATCACGCTTACGATAAGTACGTAAACCACTCGACTTAGCTCGTGTCAGGCCGGTAGCCGTAGACGGTTTTCGTTTTACCGTCCGACTTCTGCGTAATCGTCAGCGAGTCGACAATAAGCCTCCGAGCCCATGGTGCAAAGCCTACTTAACTAATTACTCTGAGGACAATTGTGGGTGCCCTAGAACCAAACCAAGAGAGTATTTGCAGCCATCCGGACAATGGGTTCTAATAGAGGTTGAAGCTCGATAGATCAGGCAGGATGGATGGCTCAATCTCAACTAGAAACAACCCTTAAAAAAAATATCTCGTTATCAACTGGCGGAGCTCTGATCATCGCTCCAGATCCAACTCAGCTTCAACAGGTTTACTCACTGGTGCCAAAAGTGCTTGGTTGGAAAAAGGGCACCCTGGAAAATTTTAAAATTGAGTATAAAGATCAGTCTACATTCGAAGAGATCTTAGTTTCTCTCTCTACCCAGAATCTTTTCCAGCAACCACGTCTATTCTTGGTCTCACTCCCAGAGCGCGCCTCTACACTAAAAGCAGACCCATTCGCTAATCTTCTGTCACGCTGCTCAGAGCGCGACTTTATCCTTTTCTATGCCACCAAGCTTGCAGCTCGCAGCTCTATCCGGAAATATTTTGAGAAGTCTGGTGCTTTAGTGGAGTTGAAAGAGCTAAAGGGAGAAGAGCTCATTAAATGGGCCACTCGTGAATTGCACACCCATGGGATAAATGAGATCGACGCCGAGAATATTAAAATGCTAGTTGATTTTTCTGATAGCTCACCAGAGCGTCTACAGCGAATGATTGAGCAGTTAGCGGTCTATGTTGATGATGAAAGGTGTACCGCTAGTGATATTTTGACCCTTTTTTCAGGGTATCCAGATCCTAATGAGTTTATGCTTTTTGATCTGATCCGAAAGGGCGATATGGTCGGTATTGAGAAAACCCTTGAGGAGATATTTCAAAGTGGCAAGAATGCCTTTTTGTTACTTGCTCTAATCTCGAAGGTGCTAAGTAACTACCTGGCAGTGCGGCGGTTGCTTGCTATAGGTGAGAGAAAAATAGCAGTCGCAGATAGGCTCGGCATGAAACCCTGGGCAGTCCAAAAAGCAATAGAGGCTACACGGGGAATTCCAATTTGGAAGTTGGAGCAAGTTTTAGAGCTAATAGTTGCAAGTGATTGCAGATTAAAAAGTACCTCGGTTGAGCCACAAGAGTTTTTAGGAGATATGCTATGGAGGCTACATCCGTAATGACAGTAGTAGACTTAATCTTTCTGAGGACAAAAAGCTTTTTATTATGTCTTGTTGCTGCCTTTGGTTTTTTTATGAGTGACCTTAGAGCAGATGAAGTATCGTACGCCACCTTTTTGCATGAAGATTTTCGGGGTTGGAACTTTCTTGTAGGACTACTGCACCAATCAGGAGTTGATGAGGCAACCTTAAAAAGTATTTATCAAGATCCACGAATGCCGAAATTTACCCCGGTGCATTTTCGTCTAAAACCTCGTGAGCCTCAGGACATTTACCAGGGATTTTATAAGCCCGATCGTATACGGCTGGCACAGAAGTTTCTTGTTGAGCAAGACTCGGTATTAAGAGCAGCAGAGCTTAATTATGGAGTCTCCCGGTGTGTAATTACATCAATTCTGCTTGTAGAAACTCAATTTGGCAGGATTACCGGGCGTGAGTTGGTGGTAAATCGACTTTCAAGGTTAGCTGGTGTGCGTGACCCTGATAATTTAAAGGATAACCTTAAGGTTCTACAGAAAGATGATCCCACAACCACTCTCGAACAGGTACAAGATCGCGCCCAATACCTTGAGGACACTTTCTTACCTGAAGTAGTAGCCCTAATCGAGATAAGTCGTAAGAGCGAGCAAGATGTCTTTGATTTTCGCGGTTCAAGAGCTGGCGCTATGGGAATTCCTCAGTTTCTTCCCGGTAGTTATCTCCGTTTTGGAGTAGATGGGAGTAAGAGTGGCTCAGTCTCGTTATTTGATACGCATGATGCAATCTACTCCGTTGCCAATTATATTAGTCACTTTGGATGGAAGCCGGGGGTTGATCATGATACAAAACGGCAGGCGATTTGGAACTACAATCGCAGTGATGCTTACATAGATACAGTTCTTAAAGTTTCTGAAAAATTAAATGGTTGTTAGTCTAGAATAAAGGAAGGCGATGGATAATCAGGAAAAGAAAGCGACAATATTGGTAGTAGAAGATGATACCGATAGCCTGGCGGCTCTTTGCGCAATTCTGGAGTCTTTAGGTTACAATCCATTAGCATTCTCTTCTGGTCGTGAGGCACTTGAAGGAATCGTTGGTCAGGAGATCGATCTAGCTCTACTCGATATTATGATGCCTGAGATGAATGGCTATCAGTTTCTTGAAAAGATGAAAGAGATTGAAGAGTTCAAAGATCTTCCAGTAATCATGGTGACGGCCAAGGATGCTGATAGTGAAATTCTCGAAGGATATCAGTCCGGAGCAGACTACTACATTACCAAACCGTTTACCTCTAAGCAGATAGAATACGGAATAAAGCTTTTTATATAGCTGCTTTTAACTTATAGGTTTTGTCTTGATAATAGATGCAGACTACCGATTTGATAGTTGTCGAGGATTCCTCGTTCTAGAAGGTGTTAATGGTGCCGGAAAGTCTACCCTGCTAAAAAAGATCGCATCTTATTTGTCAGCCCAAGACCATTTAGTATTTGAAACCTTACAACCTGGCGGTACGCCGCTTGGTGAAAAAATAAGAACAATCGTGCTTGGGGAGCAAAAACGAGAATTACTAAGCGAACTCTTTCTCTTTGCTGCTGATAGAGCCGAGCACGTCTCGGCGGTCTTGGTGCCAGCGCTTGATCAAGGTCAAATCGTGCTGTGTGATCGTTACTATTACTCGACTATTGCTTTTCAAGGTTATGGCCGGGGCTTGCCGCTTAAACAGGTAAAGCAGGTAAATCAAATTGCGATTCAGGACCTTCTTCCAGATCTGGTGATCCTTCTAGACCTAGACCCTGAAGAGGGATTAAAGCGCACCAGGGCTCGTACCAACTCCGACGTAGACTCTTTTGAAAGTGAGGAGCTTTGCTTTCATGAAAAGATTCGGAAGGGGTTTCTTGAGGTCGCTGATCAGTGTGCAGAGCCAGTAGCGGTAATTGATGCGCAATGCACGGAAGACCAAGTTTGGACCAAGGTAGCCCCCTTTATAGATAGTTGGTTGCTGGGGGTCAAAAAATGACTCAGGCGAAAGTTCCTACTCAATTTTTTGGTCATAAAAATATACAGAATCTGATTATCCGTCAGTTAGATAGCGGCACACTACCACATGCTTTACTCTTTTCGGGCCCGGCAGGTGTCGGGAAAGTAACTTTAGCTACCCTGCTTGCAAGGGCGCAGCTATGTGAAGCGCAGCAAAAAGAAGATAAGCTAATGTACCGGGCATGTGGAGAGTGTGAAAATTGCAGAATGTTTCGTTCCGGTAATCATCCAGATTTTTTGCGAATTGATTGTACCGAGAAGACGTCTAATACAGAGGCGGTCAGAGAGTTATTACATGTGCTTCACTTAAAGCCTTATACCGGTAGTAGCAGGACTGTAGTTCTTGAAAGTGCCGATTATCTACCGAATCAGGCATTAAACGTATTACTAAAAGCAATTGAGGAGCCTCACTCTGGGACCTTCTTTGTGCTTACAACCAGTAACAGATCACGACTGCTGCCAACTATTGTTAGTCGGTGCCAGCTTTATACATTTTCGGCCTTAGAGGATCTGGATCTTAGTAGTATAATAGAGGAGCAGTTCTCCGATCTATTAGGCGAATCTACACCTGAAGAGCGACGGTTATTAGTGGAGCTCTCAGATGGTTCTCTTGATAGATTTCTCCATCTGCGAGATAAGTTGAATCTATGGAAGCAGATAAGAGCCTTTATCACCGCATGCATGGAACAAAAACTGGGAATTGCAGCGGATGCTATAGTTTTGGCTCGTGAGTTAGGCGATAAAGAGAAGCAGTCACCCTCGATAATCTTTGAACTATTAGTGCTTGCTTGCCGACGCACCCTAAAGGAGATCAGTAATGACACCACCAGGGCTATCTGTTCAGTGGCGATTATCAACACCTTAGAGGCTGATCGGCTTGTAAGGGAGCGTAATTTAAATCCAACTTATACCTTGCAGCTCGTGTTATCAGAGCTAGCTAACCACTCTCGCGATCCTCTCTGGGAAGTGCCGGATGGGTTATCGCAATATTTGAGTTGAACATGAAAGAGTTTGATCTAGTAGATTCACACACACATCTAGATGCAAGTGATTTCGATTCTGATAGGGATCAAATAATTAAGCGTGCCTACGAGAGTGGAGTTAGCACCATTATAAACATTGGAGCAACTGATGGTTTTGAAGGGGCCAGCCGTTCTCTTGCATTAAGCAAAGCTTACCCCTTTATCTATGCCACCATTGGGCTTCATCCTCATGATGCAGATCGTCCTCTTGAGATAGAAAGGCTTAGAGAACTAGCAGCAGATCCAAAGGTTGTGGCAATTGGAGAGACTGGACTCGACTTTTATCGAGACTGGAGTCCAAGAGAAGCCCAATACTCCTGGTTTGAAGGGCAAATCGAGTTGGCGATTGAGCTTGGTAAGCCTTTGATAATTCACTCGCGCGCTGCAGCAGAGGAGTGTTTTGCATTACTCAAAGAAAAAGGAGCAGATCAAGTTGGTGGAGTGTTTCACTGTTTTGACCAGGATGCAGCCTTTGCAGAGAGGCTCTTTGAGATTAATTTTTTAGTATCAGTCACGGGAGTAGTAACCTTTCCAAAGGCTACCAATATCCATCAGATGGTAAGAGATGTCCCGTTAGAGCGCATGATGGTAGAGACCGATGCCCCCTATCTTGCACCTGTCCCGTATAGAGGCAAACGGTGTGAGAGCGCCTATGTAGTGGAAACTGCGAAAGCTATAGCAAAGATCAAAGAGATCTCATTTGAGGAAGTAGCGAAAGTGACAACTGAGACAGCAAGGAGGTTCTATTGCATCTAGGAGTCTATCTCATAAATAAGTACCTCTGCGTTACTCTGCGTTATTTCAAATCATTTAAACGCAGAGACACGCAGCGGGTATTATTTGCTGAATTCGTGCATCTATGAGATAGACCCTCCTAGGGGAACGGAATAGGTCCCTAGAAACTGGATAATTAGGGGTAGCTGACCAACCTACGCCGAAGGCTACGGCTGACAGGCGCTGACGAAGAAGTTGGACGTACCACGGGAACCGTCCACGGCTATCGGTTTACGTTTTAACGTAATCGTAGAACTTATTCGTCATCGATGCTTAATATTCAACGAATTCAGGAGAAGTAGTCATGCAATTTGGTAGATATGGGATATCAGTTCATAACCACGGAATGTTTAGACTTGATGGTGGATCGATGTTTGGCTCAGTCCCTAAAAATCTCTGGTCCCGGATAATTGAAGTAGACAAAGAAAACTGTATCCCGCTTGCCACCCGTTCTTTGCTCTTACGAGATCAGGAAAGAGTGATTCTCATTGATGTCGGAAATGGTGATAAGTGGAATGATAAGCTAAGAGCAATCTTTGCGATAGAAAATACCCCCGAGCAGGAGCTTGGCTTTAAAAAAAGTGAGGTTACAGATCTAATTCTAACTCATCTCCATTTTGATCATGCAGGTGGGATCAGTCACTATGAGAGTGATGGAACACTTATGTCAAGTTATCCTGGAGCAAAAGTTTATATTCAGAGTGAAAATCTTAAAAACGCGCGCAATCCCTCACCCCGTGAACGTGCAAGTTATCTCCAAGAGAATGTAAATATTTTGGATTCAGTTGAGAAGGTTGAGTTAGAGGGGAGTGTTGAAGTGTTGCCAGATATCTGGACACACCGCGTTGATGGCCATACCAGAGGGCAGCAGTATCTTGAAATAAGAGGAGATGACAAAGTAATCCTCTATCCTACGGATCTCTGTCCAACCTCTAGGCATATACCGCTAGCGTACTCAATGGGGTTTGATATCTGTACAGAGACACTCCTTTCTGAAAAGCAAGCCTTTATGGAGTACGCAATTGAAAAGAACGCAGTCGTGATGTTTGAGCACGATCCAGATGTAGAGGCTGCAACTATTGGTATAAATGACAAAGGTCAATTTCATGCAACGCAGAAGGGGACTTTGTTCGAGCTTCTAGCGGGATAACTGTCTTAGTTTATTATAGCTCTTGGTGAACTAGCATTCAATTATTCGCCCATTCTGTTGCATCGCTGTCCACCCCTTTAGTTCTCATATAGGCAGTCCGATAGCAATTGCTATGAATACACTCCTGCAACCCTTAAAACTCGCAACAATTCTAATAACCCTATGCCTGTTACCCGTTAGCGTGGCGGCAGATATATTGGTAGCAACGGGAGATAAAATCGAGAAAGTCACTGACGTTGGCGTTGTGACCTTCTTAGAGCAACCAGCTAAAGCGCTCTACTATGAGAGAAATAGTGAAAAACTTTACTTCGCTACAGACTCGGCAATAAAGAGAGTTGATAGTGATGGCACGAACCTAACTACGTTAATTGCCGATGTTGGTACTTCTATTGGTGATTTAGTTGTCGATTCGAACAATGAGCAAATTATCTGGACAGAGCCAGATAATACTCGTCTGGCCTACTCTGCTCTGGACGGGAGTAATATTGATGTTTTCTATCTTGGCACCTCTCTGCCGGCTGGGCTTGCCTTAGATGAAGATAGTGGCAAAGTATTCTGGACCACTGGTGTAGGATCCATTGAAACTACTGATCTTCAGGGTCAGAACCACAATGAAATATACTTTGATTTTGCTGCTCCTAGTTTTAAAAATCTCGTTATTGTCGAGGATAAGATCTACTTTACAGATCACACAAATAACCAGCTCCGCTCTATAAATTTTGATGGTACCGGAGTTCAAACTGTACTCTCTGGAATTAATTCACCGTTTGGAATAGCTCACGATTCAGACACCAACAAGTTGTTGTTTGTCGGCCAGTCTGATTCCAGTAGGTTAAGTTCGGCTAACTTGGACGGTAGTGGAAAAACCGAGATAAATTTTCTAAAAGGCTATGACCTTGTAGCCAATTTTAATGCGGGTGCTGAAGTAATCTATGAGCCAGAAGAGCCACCCGTAGAGCCCACCGCTCCTCCGGCACCTGAAAAGCGCCCGCCTTATACAAAAATTTACATGTCGATAGTTAACACTGCTGATCCCTCAAAATCGCGTATTATTGCTACAAATTACTATCGAGAAACAGAGGTTATATCCACAGCTTCTCAGTACACTAATCCGAGAGGAATTGGATACTCTAAGGAACAGAACTCTCTATATATACTTGATGCACCTAACTCCAATTCGACGATTATGTATCGAGTAAATCCTGATGGCTCGGATAGAACTAAGATGTTTGAGCTTCCATATTCCTACGAGTCGCTACTGGTAGATGATGCAACCAAGAGAATATTTATTGGCCAAGCAAATAATGACTTTGGTACCTATGACATGGAAAGTGGGAAGGTGCATCGCCTCTTTAATAATACGGGCAAAAACGCTTTGGGCTTTGCCAGGGTGGGCGATACTCTATGGATTAAAAATGGTAAAGATCTTCTAAAGACCTCAGCCAACTTCAATTTTAACTTTCTTCCCTCTTTTAAACTTCACTCCTCGTGGTCCAGCACAGGAGGGGCACTTGCAGGTGCTGAAGATGGAGTCTTACAACTCTATATGAGTCATATTGGTGTTCAAACTCTATGGGCATTTAAAGAAGACTTTTCATCTCTAAAACACTTTAGAGATGTATGGTTTGATAATAGTAATGTGCTATACGAACGGATGGCGACACAAAACCTCGATCCAGAGACCTTCGATACACCGGTAGCAGCTTACCTTTCTTACAAGAACAGAGTTGATTCACTGATGTATACACCTAAGCCGGTGGTACTCCCGTTTGTGCAGTTTGGCGAAGATGAAATAGTAACAGGAATGATTGAAGTTCCCCTGGACGGTTCACTTCAGGAGTTATTAGACCCCTCAAGCATAAAAGGCAAAGTAAACTTAATAGACTTTGGTACCGGGCTAACAGCAATGAATCGCTCGCTGGCTGGAGTTCGGGTTCATCTAACTTTAGAAGATAGTGAAGTCGAATCCCTTGAAAGCGCACTAACTCAAAAGACCAGAAGCACACTAACCGATGCCGAAGGTGTCTATGAATTTAAGAATCTTATCGAGGAGGCAACCTATCGTTTGAGTTTTTCACGAGACGATTTAAGTTTTAACGCTCAGAGTATGCGGATAAAGCCGGGAGCTGTGGCACCTCCAATATATGTCGAAGAAGAGGACACAGAGAGCTTTAACTGTAATCGACGTAAACAGAATAGACGAATCGGTAAGGCAGATCGGATCAATGATAGACTGGTGTCTTTTGCGGTTAAGCGCTCAGCCCGCAGGGCCGACAGGGTAGCACCCCGTAAAAAGACGCGCATTGAGGCGCTAACCGAGAGATTAAATACTCGCCACGCAGCGCTTATGGAAACCGGTCGTGATATTCCAACAGTACGACTCTTATGCCAAAAGCCAACTGAGTGCTCGGTGACAAACGCCAGAAAGGCTGCCAGGACCTACAAACGCCAGACAAGAAGGATTGGAAATATAGCCCGAAGACTAGTCAACGTTTCTTTTGCTAAAACCAAGAACCGAACGCGACTACTGGCTAGGTTAAATAGACTAAGAGCTATTGGGAAAAGAACCACTAAGCGAATGCCAACTAAAACTTTTACCTGTCCTCCAAAGACAAGCTTTGCTGAGACTAGATAGAGTTGGCCAGAGCATCTATTGGGACCGCGGGCATTCTACCCTTTTGCCATAGTAATTACTGGTTGGCTCAGAACTGGATACATGACCAGGCCGGTTATGCCACCAAAAGGGTCAGGCAAAAGGGTAGAAGGCAGTGCTGTTACCCTGGTACTAGCGACGACAAATGCTTACTCTAATTTTATTGCAGGAAAATAGAGATCTTCAGCAACTCTGTGACTCCATGAGAGAAACTCGCTGATTACATTGAGTCCCAAAGTGCCCCTGGCGGCAAGCGCAGGACAACCAAGCCAGGTGTTAGATACAGGTGAGGGAGAAGCCACTGGAATAAGCTCTCCTCTTGGTTCTAATCTCGCCTTATCTGGATTGCGTGAGGTCAGTTTAAATTGTGATGGATTAAAGGTTCGATCCGGATAGTCTGTTACATCAGTATAGTCATAGTAATCTGGAGTGATTCCGTGTAGTGATTCCACCGTAGAAGTCAGAACAGATATGTGTGCTCCAGCTAACCTCAAAAATGTACCGTGACTTCTCTGCCCGATAGAAGCCAGCTCAGCAACACTTGCGGTTCTATTCATTTCTTGCTCAAAAACATCGGGGAGTATGCCATAGGAGTTCCAAAAAACTTTACGTGCAGTGGTAAATCCAGATCCGAGTATGGCGCAAACACCACTCCTGTTATCTAGAAACATGCTCCCTTTAAGATTTCTTTTTAAGGGTTCGTACCACTCTGGTTGGTCATTAGGGGGTCGCTTGTCGATTGCATAGATAGCGTCGCGGATCTGCCTTGTAAAGAATTTTCCAACTAATCCAGAAATCATGCAAGCGACCTTTGGATTGGAATCTCTTAATAACAGAAGATCCAATAACTCTTCACGCTCAATTGGGGTCAAAACTCTATCCACTGGTAATTTTTGTGAGCTCTGTAATGATCTAAGTATATTGTCCTCAGGTGAGCCCAACGAGGTCTGAATCTTACGCCACACATCCTCAGTAGCCACCTTCAATAAAGAATACAGCTGAGTTTTTGGATCGATCCCCAAGGTTAGAGATACCTCTGGAAGGGTTATCTTCTCAAATCCACCATCCTGATGGAGTTGAGCAAGCCGATCTTTAAATGGGCACTGGCGAGGTGGTGGAGTGGCATTTTGCTCTTGTTCTGGCATAATTGACATCTTCGGATCGAAAAAAAATGAGAAACAATGAAAAGGTTATCTTATTGGGCGCTGCATTCTTAGTCAAAAAGGCGAGGATTGCTGCGGTAAGGGTAGGATAGCTCGGGTATTATTATTGAGATGGGAGAGAACAACATGCAAGAGGATCCTTGTGCTATTGTTGGATTAGGACTTATAGGAAGCGCATGGGCTCACCACCTTCAACAGGACGGAGTATTAAAGGCGACCTGGAACAGATCGCCGAAAGACTTTATTCATTTTGAGCAAGAACTTGAAAAGATACCTTCCCGAGCCGCTATCATCCACATAGTTGTATCAGACGAGGTGGCAGCAACCAGTGTTATTGAACGGCTCGCTCCCTTGCTCAACAGCACCCATCTCCTGGTACAGTCCACCACTATTGACCCTTTGACTAGCTCGACTCTTAAGTCACTTGTTGAAGAGCGTTCTGCTCGCTACCTTGAAGCGCCGTTTACTGGAAGTCTTCCAGGAGCCTTATCACGAAAAACACTCTTTTATTTGGGAGGGAGTGAGCAGGTTATTGCGAGTGCAACCCCATATTTACAACGTCTAAGTAAAATTCGAATCCATATTGGAAGTAACCAACAAGCCTGCGTGCTTAAGCTCGCAATGAATTTGCAGATTGCGGCTGCCGCCACCGCGCTTGCTGAAGCACTGACTG
>Ga0081527_100688_pt1 | contig 12407 bp, 13 predicted proteins | sample HotLakmasection5_FD_70992 | JGI IMG/M metagenome (GOLD analysis project Ga0081527, IMG submission 70992) | Hypersaline microbial mat communities from Hot Lake, Washington, USA - Section #5 (SPADES assembly) (version 2) | ecosystem: Environmental > Aquatic > Non-marine Saline and Alkaline >... | reverse complement strand
GAGTACGCCTCCGGCGGCCGCCGCGCGGGACCAGTCCTCGCCCAGGTGCTGCGCCGGATACGGGCCGGCGACGTCCTCGTCGTCGTCCGCCTCGACCGGCTGGCGCGCTCGCTTAAGCGATCCGGTGGACATTATCAGCCCGCAGGGCGGCAGTGCGGCCGCTGCGGACCGGCAGGTCCCTTACCGCCGGAAAGCCTCCGAGCAACACGGTAGCTTGAACGGCGTTGGTGCATGGACCCATGAATGTTCCTTTAAAATCAGCTCATTAGCGAAAACGCCATTCTTGGAAAACGGTGGTATTTCAGGTGCTTGGCCTACATGTGCGCCAACGCCCTTCCAAGAAGACTGGTCACGCGGCAAACGCCCGTCGTCGTCGATGACGACGACGCGATGCGGGAGGTTCGAGCCCCAGCGCCAGAACACCACGTTGAGATCCTCCGGACCCGCGCCATGCGCGAAGCTGGGAACCAGCATGCCTGCGAACCCGGCCGCGATCAGCCGATCCGCGAGCGCCTGGGATGCTGGCACCCGTCCCTCCAGCATGGTGCGCTCCCAGTGCGGGTCGGCAAGGTCGCTGAAGGTCGCCCCCTGCCCCGCCAGCGCCGCAGGATCGCGCGCATCGAGGATCGGCTCGACATCGACCTCGTAGCTGCAGAGCGTCAAAGGCTGGAACGGCCGCCCAAGGGGGCTCGCCTCACGGAGCGCCGTCACCGGCGAGAGCGCCGTGTAGAGCGTCGCCACCCCCGGCCGGTTGAAGCGTCCGCCATGCCGACGCGCCCCCTCGCCCGAAATCGGCGCCCACGACCATTGAGGGTTGTGGGCGCGATACACGGGATCGGTGAGACGCATCGGCACGGGCCGGCCGCTCAGGCGTAGCCGCCCGCCAGGACCCGGTCGAGATAGGCATGGACAAAGTCGGCTCGGCCCTCGCGGACGAGCTGATCCGGCGTCATGCCGCCGAAGCCGGGCAACGGCTCCGAACGGAACCAGGCATAAGCGCCGAGCCGAGAGCCCGTCACGGCCTCGACCCGGTTAAGGATCTCCACCATCTCGCGCAGGCGCGTCTGGGTCTTGCGTGCCTTGATCCGGGATGCACGCGAAAAGGCGTCCTGGCCGAGGCCGAGCGTGCTGGCGATCTCGGTCTTTGTGGTGCGCAGCGCACCGGCGATCCGGCTCGGCGAAAAGGCGCCATTCTCGATGTATTCGGTGACAGCCATGGCATACCTCATATTTCTTGACGTAACATGCCGTCAAGAGACCTGTGGTTCAAGGATCCGACCGTCCGATTGCCCAAGGTGAGGCGTTGGTGACATTGTTGCACGGCCCGGGGGTTGGGTTGCCGCCCAGGGCCTGGTCGGCGAAGGCCAAGGCCACCGAGCGGCCGCCCCGCTTGACCGGCTGGCCCCGCCGAGGGGCTGAAACGGCGTTACGCAGCGGTTGCAAACGCACGTTTCCTCCCGTCCGCGGGGTTTGGACAGGTTTGGACAGGAATTGGCCGGGCGTGGCCGGAATTCCTATCCGGCGCCCAAGGTCCGCAGGGCGGCCTCTCGGCAGCGTCAGCCTCACAGCATCGGCCGCCATAAACTCGCGCCACAGCCTGGGACATATCTCCGGTATCGCGGCTTCGGAATAGGGTGGCGATGCGCGGCGTGATGCTTGACCGGCCCGGCGGACGGTTCCTGGTTGTCGGCAGGGTTCCGGCTCACCGATCAGGCCCTGGCCGGCAACCGGAGCCGATCCGGGCAACAACGTCGCCTCCGGCAAACCCGGAGCGGTTCAGGCCGTGCAACAACGTCGCGTTGACCAGCACCTGACCAGCGCCAACTTCACATTTCACAAATTCTTGAAAGCACCGGAACGGCCTTGAGGCCGCGTCTGGAGGGGCTTGCGATGATGCTGACTCCGTTAGAGCGGGAGTTCGTGCTGCATTTTGGAGAGATGGGGTCGCGGTGGGGCATCAACCGTACCGTCGGACAGCTCTACGCACTGCTGTTCCTGAGCGCCACGCCGCTGAACGCCGACCAGATGGTCGAGAAGCTCGGCTTCTCTCGCTCCAACGTCTCGATGGGACTGAAAGAGTTGCAGGGCTGGAGTCTGGTGCGGCTGAAGCACCTGCCGGGCGACCGCCGCGACTATTTCACGACCCCCGACGACCTGTGGGAGATCGTTCGCACCCTGGTACAGGAGCGCAAGAAGCGGGAGATCGACCCGACGCTGACCAAGCTGCGCGAACTGCAGCTGCAGGGACCGGCGGGCCCCGATGACGCCCACGCCCACGGGCGCATCGTCGAGCTGGCCGGCCTGATCGAGCTGCTGACCGGCTGGTACGAAGACATGAGCAGACTGGAGACCGACAGGCTGGTGCAGCTTCTGGCGCTCGGCAGCCGGCTGCAGTCGCTGATCGGCTCGGTCGAGAGCGTCGTCGGCGTCCGCCGCCGCGCACGCGACGGCGGCCCGGCGGAGACACCGCCGGACAGCACCTCCGGCAGCCACTCTCGATTGCAGTCCTGGACCGTTACCGAAGCCGTTGAGGCAGACACATGGACGCCCTGATCCTCTCGCGCATCCAGTTCGGCGCGAACATCTCGTTCCACATCCTGTTTCCGACGATCACCATTGCACTGGGCTGGGTCCTGGTGGCGTTCAAGCTGCTGTCCGCCCGCGGCGGCGAGAAATGGCTCGACGCCTATCGTTTCTGGGTGAAGGTGTTCGCGCTCAGCTTCGCGCTCGGCGTCGTCTCGGGCATCACCATGAGCTTCCAGTTCGGCACCAACTGGCCGGGCTTCATGGAGACGGTCGGCAATGTCGCCGGACCGCTCCTGGCGTACGAAATCCTGACGGCGTTCTTCCTGGAGGCGGTCTTCCTCGGCATCATGCTGTTCGGCATTCGCCGCGTGCCGGGCTGGCTGCATACGCTGGCCACCGTGCTGGTCGCCGTCGGCACCACGGCCAGCGCATTCTGGATCCTGGTCCTGAACTCGTGGATGCATACGCCGGCGGGGTTCGAGCTGCGCGACGGCGTGGTGCATGCCACCGACTGGCTGGCCATCATCTTCAATCCGTCGATGCCCTATCGCCTGGCCCACATGCTCCTGGCCAGCGGCCTCACGGTCGCCTTCCTGCTTGCCGGCCTGTCCGCCTTCCGCTGGCTGCGGGGCGACCGGTCGGCGGGCCTGCGCGTGGCGCTGAAGACGGGTGTAACCATGGCGGCCGTGCTGATCCCGGTGCAGATCTTCGCCGGCGATCTGCACGGGCTGAACACGCTGCAGCATCAGCCGCAGAAGGTCGCGGCGATGGAGGGAAACTGGGAGACGCGCGGCAACGTGCCGTTGCTGCTCTTCGCCTTGCCGGACGAGCAGGCGCGGGAGAACCGCTTCGAGGTCGGCATTCCCAATGGCGCCAGCCTGATCCTGCGCCACGATCCGGCGGGCGAGATTCCGGGCCTCAACGATTTCGTCGCCGCAGACGGCACGGCGCTGCACCCGCCCGTCGCGCCGGTCTTCTGGTCCTTCCGCATCATGGTGGGCACGGGTGTGCTGATGCTTGCGGTGTCGTGGATTGCCGCGGCGCGGCTGTGGCGTCGCGGCGGTTTCGAGCGGCTGCGGCCCTGGCTGGCCTATGGGCTTCTGGCCATGACCTTCTCGGGCTGGCTGGCCACCCTGGCGGGCTGGTACACGACCGAGATCGGCCGTCAACCCTGGCTGGTGCAGGGCGTCCTGACGACGGAGGCGGCTGTCGGCCCGGTGGCGGCGCCCATGGTGCTGTCCACACTGGTTGCCTATCTGGCGCTCTATGCCCTCCTGACGGCGGCCTATGTGGGGGTCCTGTTCCACCTTGCCGCGAAGGCGACGGCGGGTCACCGCCTTGAACCGGCCGCTCCGGCGGCGCTCGACCCGGGCGTGCGCCTGGCGACCGGGGCGTCGGCGCACGCGCCCCAGCCGGCGGAGTAGGACGCATGGGCGACATCACCGATCCGGGGGTCTGGCTGCCGCTGACATTCGCCGCGCTGATGGGCCTCTCCGTCCTGGTCTACGTCGTTCTCGACGGCTTCGACCTCGGCGTCGGCATCCTCTTCCCCGCTGCTGCGCCAGCCGACAAGGACCGCATGGTCGGCGCCATAGGCCCCTTCTGGGACGCCAACGAGACCTGGCTGGTGCTGGCCGTCGGCCTGTTGCTGGTCGCCTTTCCGGCGGCTCACGGGGCGATCCTCACGGCGCTCTACGCGCCCGTTGCCGTCATGCTGGTCGGGCTGATCCTGCGCGGCGTGGCGTTCGAGTTCCGGGCAAAGGCACCGGTCGGCCACAAGCGATGGTGGGACCACGCGTTCTTCGCCGGGTCGCTGATGACCGCCCTGGCGCAGGGCTTCATGTTGGGCCTTTACATCCTGGGCTTCGACTGGTCCGTGGCCGGGGTCGCCTTCGCCCTCTTGACGGCGGTCTGCCTGGCGGCGGGGTATGCGTTCATCGGTGCGTGCTGGCTGATCGTGAAGTCCGAAGGAGCCCTGCAGGCCCGAGCGGTCGCCTGGGCACGAAGGGGGCTGGGCGGCGTCCTGCTGGGCCTTGCCGCCGTGTCGGTCGCCAGCCCGCTCGCCAGCCCGCGCATCTTCGACAAGTGGTTCTCCGTCCCGGAGATTGTGCTGCTGGCGCCGTTGCCGCTTCTGTCCGCCGCGCTGATCGGTCTCCTGGCGTTCGTGCTGCGGCAGTTGCCGGAGGCGGGAGAGCGCTGGGCGCTCGTGACATTCGCCGCCGCGGCGCTGCTGTTCGCCCTGGCCTTCGCCGGCCTTGCCTATTCCTTCTACCCTTACGTGGTGCCGGACCGGATGACGATCTACGAGGCGGCCGCCGCGCCCGAAAGCCTGATCATCATCCTCGTCGGCGTGGCGGTGGTGCTGCCGATCATCGCCGGGTACAGCGTGCTGGCCTACACCGTCTTCCGCGGCAAGGCGACTGCGCTTCGATACGACTGAGCAGCGATGTCGCCGACAGTTTTGGACGCCCGCTGTCCGGGTCATCGGTTGGTCATTTAACCTAAATCCGGCAGTTGCCGGTGTTTTGCCGGGGCCGGCGCACGCGGATTTCAACCTGTTGGCGTAGGCTCCGGAGGATTGAGCCAGGGCGGGGAGCGGAGCTGGCGGCCGTGCAGGTACTTGCGTAAGGCGTAACTGAGGATGCGGGACCACCGTTCGGCGAGGGTCAACTGCTCCGCAGTCTGCTGCAGCTCGGCGAAGAACGCGGCGATGGTGCGCAGCGCCTGCACCACCCGATCGCGGCGCCCGTGGCTGGAGGTGACCGTCAGCCGGGTCTGCCCGGCGTGGCGGGTCTGCCGAGCCACGCCGTGCAGCAGCAGCGGCCGGCTGGTGATCGCCTCGCGGTGATGATCAGGGTCGGCGAGACGCACGAACAGCGTCCACCAGTTGTAGACCAGCGCGATCAATCGGGCCATGTGCTGGCTGCGGCCGAAGTCACGGGTCGTGAACCCGGCCCAGCCCCACTGGTTCTTCAGCTCATCGAACAGGTTTTCGCTGTCCGCCCGATCCCGGTACAGTTGCGCCAGCGAGCGCACCTCCAGGTCCAGCGACGTCACCAGCACGGCAAACTCCCACACCGCCGCGCCGGCGCCGGGTTCCGCCCAGAACAGCTCGCCCTGGCCGTCGGCGGTCTTGCGCACCAGGCCCAGGGCATCGTCGGGCAGGCGCCGGCGCAGCAGGATGACCCGCCGCGACCGGCTCCAGCCGCTCAGCCGCAGCCGGCTCTCGCGGCCCGACCAGCCCTGGCCGGCGTCCTCCGGAGCCTGCCCCGCGAAAGCGGGGGGCCGTCCGTCGACTTCTCGATCATCTTGCGCACGCCGCGCGTCATCCGCAGCTTGAACAGGTAATCCACGCCCGCCTGCTCGCAGCCGGCCATGGTCGGCTCGCTGCCCCAGTCCCGGTCGCCGCGCACCAGCGCCGGCCAGTGGCTGCGCGGCAGCCGGGCCAGCAGCGCCCACAGCGGCGGCCTGGCATGCTTGGCATGGTGCCGGTTGCCGGCGTCCACCGCCACGTCCAGCACCAGCCGCACGCCGGCCACCGAGAAGGTGTGGTAGGCGTGCGCGGGCCGACCGGGCTTGTGCGGGTTGTAGCCGACCTCCGCGCCTTCCTGGTGGCCGTACAGCGGCTTGATCGTGGTGTCGGCGTCCAGGATCCACGGCTCGGTCAGGATCGGGTGCACCGTCTCGTCCAGATGCCCGCACAGCCAGGCGGCGCCGTCCGGCCCCGGGATCCGGCCCAGGCCGCGCCGCACTGCGTCCTCGCTGACCACGCGGGTCATGCCCAGCAGCGGCGGGTTGACGGTGTCGCCGCGCAGCGCCGTCATGTGCGCGTAGCGCCACTGCCCGGCCAGGATCGCCAGCACCGCCGTGCCGACCACGTCGCGCGGCTTCGGCGCGTTCGGGCTGGTGTAGGCCAGCGGGCAGTCCGCCATCAGCGCATCGAACCGGCCGCTCACCTTCAGATAGTGGGCAAAGAAGGCCAGGTGCCCGAGCGGCGTCACCGCCGCATCCGGATCCCATTCGATGTGGACCGGCCCGGCATACGTATCGACGGACACAGGGCCGCGGACGACCTCCCGCTCAACGCCAGGTAGATCACCCGCTGGGTGCCGCTGTTGCGACAGGGATGAGTCGGACATGGCCCATTATCTCAGACATTTGCCGCTCATGCACCGCCGCCGACTGCCGGATTTAGGGTAATATAGCTGCGGCTAAACCAGAAGAGTGGATAGTGCAGGTGGATTTCGATGAAATTACTGGGGATCCGCAATATACAGCTGGAGTTACTTTAGATGCCTTTGGCATGGGCAACCAATTTATCATTTATTGTGATAATGAATTATTTATGGTCGGCTTCATACCAAGATCAGCAAGAATAATGCCTCCTAATACGCAAGATGGAGAATTTATTATTGATGGACAGACTGTTTCTGGAACTTGGCCATTGGTCGCTTCTCGCGGCTATGGACCGGAAGGTAATGCTGCTATTGAAATGTCTAGGAGTATTGCGAATGCTAGACGCGTTGTTGTTAATTTTGACGAACCTCACTCTGTGCCGTTGATAAATGCGGATCGGGCAATCAATTTTCTTATAAACTATTGTGTTTCAGAAGAATAATGCGAACTTTTTAATACGGAATCCGAATGATCGATTGGGACTGTCCAGAATGTGGGGGTCAGGCTGCCAGAAGCATCTCTGATTGTGACATGCCGACGAGATGGAACTTTTGTCCGCAGGGGCGTTGGTGCACAAATCGGTCAGCGCGGCGGCGGGGCTGACAGCCGGGATGGCTTTCGGGTACAGAGGCGGCCCGCCGGCTCAGGAGCCCGCATGCCATACAAGGCCAACGCCCCCCGCCGCCACAAATTCCCGAAGGACCGCTATCGGATCAACAACTGGCCGGCATACGATGCCGCGCTCGTGGACCGCGGGGACCTGACGGTGTGGGTGACGGCGAGGCGCTGGCGGCGTGGCACCCGCCGCCGATCGGCCAACGGGGCCGGTCGTTCACCTATTCCGATGTGGCCATCGAGACCGGGATAATGCTGCGTCTGGCCTTCGGCCGACCCTGGCGGCAGACCGAGGGCCTGCTGCGCTCGGTGGCGCGGCTGATGACCCTGGGGATCGGCATCCCGGACCACACCACGCTGTCGCGCCGCACCGCGGCGATGCCGCTGGCGTCGGATTTGGCCAAGGCGAAGGAGCCGGTGCATGTCGTCATCGACAGCACCGGGCTGAAGGTGTACGGCGCCGGCGAGTGGCACCGGGAAAAGCATGGCGGCCGCGGTCGGCGCGGCTGGCGCAAGCTGCATCTGGCGGTCGACCCCGACAGCGGCGAGATCCTGGCGTCCGACCTGACAGACAAGGATGTCGGCGATCCAAACCGGGTCGGCACACTGCTCGACCAGATCGCCGGCGACATCGCCTCGGTGACCGCCGATGGCGCCTATGACGGCGACCGGGTGTATCAGGCGGTCGCCGACCGGGCGCCGGAGGCGGCCGTCGTCATCCCGCCGCGCGCCACGGCCACACTGAGCGCCCGGGCCGACCAGGCGCCGACACAGCGGGACCGCCACCTCCAGACCATCGCCCGGCGGGGACGCCGCGGCTGGCAGCGGGCCACCGACTACGGCCGCCGATCCCTGGCCGAGCCCGCGATGTTTCGCTACATAACGTTGATCGGCCGGCGCCTGCACGCCCGGAGTCTGCCCCGACAGAAGGCCGAGGCCCGGATGGGCTGCGCCGTGATCAATCGGATGACGCGCCTCGGCATGCCGGTCTCGTGCCGGGATTGCTGAGCGCGACAAACGTCGCTGGCTCCCCGGCCGGCATGCCCACATCGGCGATTTGTGCACCAAAGCCAGTTTACAGGGCTGCGTTGCCTCAAAACAGGAAATACCGCTGCGCCATGGGCAGTTCGGTGGCCGGTTCGCAGGTCAGGAGTTCGCCGTCGGCGCGGACCTCGTAGGTTTCCGGGTCGACCTCGATGTGCGGGGTGGCGGCGTTGTGGATCATCCCGGCCTTGGACAGGCCGCCGCGGGTGTTGCGCACCGCGGCCAGCTCCCGGCTCAGCCCCAGGCCGGCGCCAATCCCGAGATCGAGGGCCGCGCCGCTGACGAAGGTCAGGCAGCTCGCCGCCAGCGCCCGGCCGTACGCGCCGAACATCGGGCGGTAATGCACCGGCTGCGGCGTCGGGATCGAGGCGTTGGGGTCGCCCATGGGCGCGGCGACGATGGTGCCGGCCTTGAGCACCAGGTCGGGCTTGACGCCGAAGAAGGCCGGCGACCACACCACCAGGTCGGCCAGCTTGCCGACCTCCACCGAGCCCACATGCGCGTCGATGCCGTGGGCGATGGCCGGGTTGATCGTGTACTTGGCGACGTAACGCTTGGCGCGGAAATTGTCGTTGTGGCCGACCTCGCCGGGCAGGCGGCCGCGCTGGCGGCGCATCTTGTCGGCGGTCTGCCAGGTGCGGATGATCACCTCGCCGACCCGGCCCATGGCCTGGCTGTCCGACGCGATGATCGAGAAGGCGCCCAGGTCGTGCAGGATGTCCTCGGCGGCGATGGTCTCCTTGCGGATGCGGCTCTCGGCGAAGGCCACGTCCTCGGGGATGCGCGGGTCGAGGTGATGGCAGACCATCAGCATGTCCAGGTGCTCGTCCACGGTGTTGACCGTGAACGGCCGCGTCGGGTTGGTCGACGACGGCAGCACGTTGGCCTCGCCGCACACCTTGATGATGTCGGGCGCGTGGCCGCCGCCGGCACCCTCGGTGTGGAAGGCGTGGATGGTGCGGCCCTTGAAGGCGGCGATGGTGGTCTCGACGAAGCCCGACTCGTTCAGCGTGTCGGTGTGGATCAGCACCTGCACGTCGTGGTCGTCGGCCACCGACAGGCAGGTGTCGATCGCCGCCGGGGTGGTGCCCCAGTCCTCGTGCAGTTTCAGGGCGCAGGCGCCGGCGCGAATCTGCTCGATCAGGCCCTCGGGCCGCGAGGCGTTGCCCTTGCCGAACACGCCCCAGTTCAGCGGGATGCCCTCAGCGGCCTGCAGCATGCGGCCGATGTGCCAGGGGCCGGGCGTGCAGGTGGTGGCGTTGGAGCCCGCCGCCGGGCCGGTGCCGCCGCCGAGCATGGTGGTGACGCCGCTGTACAGCGCGTCCTCGGCCTGCTGCGGGCAGATCATGTGGATGTGCACGTCGATCCCGCCGGCGGTAATAATTTTTCCCTCGCCGGCAATGGCCTCGGTGCCGGGGCCGACGACGATGGTGACGCCGGGCTGGACGTCCGGGTTGCCGGCCTTGCCGATGCCGGCGATGCGGCCGTCGCGCAGGCCGATGTCGGCCTTGACGATGCCCCAGTGGTCCAGGATCAGCGCGTTGGTGATGACCGTGTCGACGGCGCCGTCGGCGCGGCTCGCCTGGCTCTGGCCCATGCCGTCGCGCAGCACCTTGCCGCCGCCGAACTTGACCTCGTCGCCGTAGACGGTGCGGTCCTGTTCGACCTCGACGATCAGCTCGGTGTCGGCGAGGCGGACCCGGTCGCCGACGGTCGGCCCGAACATGTCGGCATAGGCGGCGCGCCCGATCTCGTAGGCCATGGCTGCGGTTCCCGAAGTCTGGCCCGGCAGTGCCGGGAGGGCGGCGGAGGGATGCGGAGGGCGGCGCCATTATGCCGGCCGCGGCGCGGGCCGTCACGCGCGTTGCGGGGTGGGCCTACAGGTCGCCCCTAGAGATCCCCGTTGATCCGGCCGTGGAAGCCGAACACGGCGCGGCTGCCGGCATAGGCGACCAGGGTGACGGTGCGCGTCTGCCCCGGCTCGAAGCGCACCGCGGTGCCGGCCGGGATGTCCAGCCGGAACCCGCGCGCCCGCTCGCGGTCGAAGCGGAGCGCGGTGTTCGTTTCGTAGAAGTGATAGTGCGAGCCGACCTGCACCGGCCGGTCGCCGGTGTTGGCCACCTCGACCGTCACCGTCTCCCGCCCTTCGTTGAGCAGGAGGGTGCCGGGTTGGGGGAGGATTTCGCCGGGGATCATGGGATGCCTGCTCCAGGGTTCGTCGGGAACCGGATGGTCCGGCGGATCGGGCGATGGCCTATTGCAGCCAGGACAGCGCGCCCCCGCCGGACGGTGAACGTTGCGTCGGCGGCAAAAGCTCCTCGGGGACCGGCGGAGCCGCCTTCAGCTCGGCGTCCGGCAGTACGGATGACAGGTGGCCCGGATCCAGCGCCAGGGCCGAGGCAAGGTGCGCCCGATCCTCTCCGCGCGCCGCCATTTCCTTGAGGATGGCCAGATCATACCGGCCGATCAAATCCCGAGCCGCCATGTGCGCCGCAGGAGACAAGCCCAGATCGTCCAGGAACACGAGGATTCTTTTTCTGATGTCGGACTTGATCGCCATCAGGAAATTCAGGTCGTTGATCAGGTCGGCCCGGTCGTCCTCGTCCGTGGCCGGATCGGCCAGGGTGTTCAACAGCGTCATCTGGTACTGGTCGATTGCCGTAATGATCGACGGCAGGCGCATATCCGGCTGCGGATACCTGTGCCACGCCTCCCGGACAAACCGCCGCGCCTTGGATGACCGGCAACAGGCATCCAGGACCGTCTCCAGCGTCCTGAAGCCGTGCTCGTTCCGTACCGTTTCGCTCGTCGGTGCAGCCATGGCAGCATGTCCAGATCGCGCCGTCGTCTGATCGGAGTCTAGGCGAACCGGCAAAAAATCGCCACCAATCGATAGGCCGCGCCACCTCCTGGCTCGGCCATAAGGTCAGCAGCGCCGGAAAAGCGGCTCGAGGGTCCTCAGCACATCAAGGTATTGCTCCAACGGCATATACGCGGCCGGCTCCCACAGAAAATGGTCGCCATGATCGTTGTTCAGCAAAAGCAAATCCGGGTAGGGCGTGCCAGCCGGCAGCATCCACCAGGCTTTGCCGGGCCGCGGCTGCGCGAATGTCGAGATGCCGCCTGAACGGGCCTCCACCCAGGGCATACCGCCCTGCTCCACTGTTACAATGTCCTTCGGCACCCGGACATGCGCAAATCTGGGTGACGAGGCATTCCCTTGCCGATAGAGATCGAGCGGAGTGGCAGGCATCTGACCGGGTCACCCACCCCGCCGGACGCTGGATGTCAGCTCTCTATCGGCGGACTGCGGCTGCCGTCCCGTCAGCCTCCCCGCCACCCCGTCCACATACCGCTCCATCAACTCCCGCGGCGCGCAGCGGTACAGGCGGATGCGGCCGGTGTGCTGGAGGACGAGCAGGCCGACGGCGTGGGCGAAGGCGTCGGCCTCGAGGGCGCGGGCGCCCGCCTCGTCGGCGCCGAGGGCGCGGGCGGCGTGGCCGATGGGGGCGAGGCTCGCCGTCAGCTTTGCGTTCAGGGCGGCGTCCAGGTCCGGGGTCAGGCCGCGCGGGCGGATGCCGCCGCGGAACAGGTAGAAGCCCAGGTCCAGGTCGCCGGGGCTGCCGGCGTAGAAGTCGAAGAAGGCCAGCGCCGCGGCGCGCAGGCGGTCGGCCGGCGCCGCCGCTGCCCCGGCCACCGCGGCCTCGACCGCGGCGATCAGGCGGTCCAGCGAGTCGTCCAGGATCGCGGCGTAGATCGCCTCCTTGCCGGGGAAGTGGAAATAGATCGCGCCGGCCGTGTACCCCGCCGCCTTGGCGATGGCGCGCATGCTGGCGCCCTCCAGGCCCTCCGCCGCGAACACGCGCCGCGCCGCGTCCAGGATCAGCGAGCGCTTGAGCGCGCCGACCGCCTCCTGCCGGTCCGTCTTCTCCGTGTCCGCCATGCCGCCGGTCCCTCCGGGCCGCGACCATAGACGCCGCGGCGGGGGGGCCAAAACCCTGACCCGGAAATTTAACACTGTTTTAAAAGCGCAAACGGGGGCACGA
>Ga0081527_100686_pt1 | contig 12419 bp, 10 predicted proteins | sample HotLakmasection5_FD_70992 | JGI IMG/M metagenome (GOLD analysis project Ga0081527, IMG submission 70992) | Hypersaline microbial mat communities from Hot Lake, Washington, USA - Section #5 (SPADES assembly) (version 2) | ecosystem: Environmental > Aquatic > Non-marine Saline and Alkaline >... | reverse complement strand
ATGGCGAAGCGGGAGTGACGTTTTCAGAAAAATCCGGCTTTGCCGTGCGATAGCAGGGGTGAGGCTCTGGAGTGGCGGGCTTTACCCGACAGCAGAGAGCCGAACTCATTTGCCGGTTTTTCCGAAAACTAACTTATTCTAGTATAATATTTAATAATACCGAGATGGATAGTAATCTTTCATTCTTTGATACAGCTTTTTAGGCTCAGCAACCATCTTGCCGAGAACTTCATAAAATTTTGGACTATGGCTCTTTTCTTTAATATGAGCGAACTCATGCAAAATTACATAATCTATAAGCTCATCCGGAAGCCTCATCAAATGTATATTCAGGTTTATGGAATTATCGTCCATGCACATGCCCCAATATTTTTTGGACTGAAACAGATTTAAATCCTTATATTTCATGCCTGTTTTACGAGATAAAAATTCTGCTCTGGGCAGCAGGTATGCTTCCGCCTCAAGCCTCAGGGCTTTATCAATACTTTTCCTTACGGCTTTTTGAACAAAATCCTCTTTAATATCAGCTGTATCCGGATAATAAACAATAACCGTCCCGTCATGCAGCTTAGAATGAACCTTATTTGATTTATGAGTTTTAAAATATAATGTATGATGCCTTGTTTTATAGTTGGTTTTTTCATCAATGATTTCAGCGGGTATTTTAAGATTTTTTATTCTTTCAAGATTTTCCAAAACCCACTCCCTGTTTTCTTCAACAAATTCTTCAGCATCTTTAAAGTCCCATTTTTCCGGTAAGGTTACATTAATAATACCGGGAGGTTTTATCGTGATATTAATTTGTTTATTCAGTTTATTCTTGCGAAGAATAACTTCGCCTATTTCCGGTAAATATGATGTTTTCAATTTCATTTTCTCTAAAAATTAAAATTAACCAGTTTAATGCTTGTTTTTCCACCTTTGCGAGTTTAAATAATTGGTTTCCAGTATATATTTTGCCACACAATTACAAAATGATTCCATTTTTCAGTATGGTTATACTTCTTTGGTGGAATGAATTTTAAGAAAAAGGTGAAAACATGGGATAAATAGATGAAATAATGATTTTTCAAAATAAGGAGAATATTTATGACAAAAAAAAAAGAAAAAGGCGGTCGTGGATTTGCCGGAATGGACCCTAAAAAACAAAAAGAAATAGCAAAAAAAGGCGGCGAACATAGCCACGGAGGCGGTAGGCCGAAAAAAGGCAAGGAAAAGAAAAAATAACCACCAGAAATATAAATAAATCAAAAAGCCGGACATTAATATCCGGCTTTTTAGATTATACCTCTTAGTAGAATGAATTTTAAGAAAAAAATGAAAACATGAGATAAACAGATGTAATAAAATAAGGAGAAAATTATGTTTTCTAAAAAAGAAGAAAAAAGCGGTCGTGGATTTGCCGGAATGAGTTCTGAAAAAAGAAAAGAAGCAGCAAAAAAGGGTGGTAAAAAGAGCCATAAAGGATTAGCCGCATTAGATCCCGGAAAAAGAAAAGAAATAGCAAAAAAAGGTGGTAAAGCCAGACATAAGGAAGAAAAACCACAAAAAAAAGAAAAAAATATGTTCCAGAAATTATGGCCATTTTAAATAAAAATAATAAATTATACTGATTTCAATAAGTAATCTTAAAATGAAAGAAATTAACATAAATCGGTATGCATGAGCAAAGAGCGACGTTTTCTTAAAGCCAGACTTTGCCCGGCTTAAACGGGAGTAAAATCTCATTCATGCCCGGCTTAAGCGGGAGCATAGTCTTATTTATGCTCGGTTTAAACGGGAATGTAACCTCATTCATGCTCAATTTTAAGAAAACTAACTCATATAAGTATAAAGAAGCTGGAGATTTAGTTCCAGCTTCTTTACGAGTAAATCTGCAATAAAAAGTACCCCCAAGGGAATTCGAATCCCTGTCTCCTCCGTGAAAGGGAGGTGTCCTGGGCCTCTAGACGATGGGGGCATATTATGTGCTTTTATTCTGTTTTGTATGTCTAAAATAGCAGGAATATAATTTTATTGTCAATATACTTTTTATTTTTACAGAGTTGCAGGAATTTTTAAGTCATTATAATCTGAAATAAATTATCTTTTGGACAATTTTAACATAACATCAAATTAACCTTTTGCAGTCGGTCCTTCTGGTTTTCTTTCGTAGTGCAAGATTTCGGTGCAACTCATACAAAAGAATGTTGATCATAAAATTTGTTCTATGATAAATTAAATTTCATATAAAAATGTATGGTTTTATTATTAATGAAAAAATTATCTTTAAAAATTAAAAAATCTGTTTTTCAAACATTTATTTCTTTATTAATAGTGATATTTGCTTTCAACAGCGCATGCCTGGCCTTCTCCGGGCTTAAGTTTTCTGCAAAAGGCGAAGAAGCAAGGTTCACTCCTGTTTATGTAATGCTGGCCGAAACATATCTCTCTCATGGAAATTACAATAAAGCCAAAACATTTTTGCTTAAATCAGTAAAATATGACCCGGATAATGTTCAGGCGAGGTTTGATCTGGGACTTGTTTACGAAATCCTGGATGAGCTCCAGAATGCTATTACCCAATATAACAAAATTATTAAGCAGGACCCTGATAATAAGGAAGTTAATTATTACCTGGGCCTGTTGTATGACCGCACAGGCGAGACAGACAAAGCGCTTAACTACCTTCACAAAGCCGTGGAATTAATGCCTTATAATTCTGCTGTTTATTACGATGTTGGTGTTATATACGCCAGGGAAAACGAATATGAAGAATCCCTCTATTACAATAAAAAAGCAGTAGAATTAAAACCTGACTTTGCTGAAGCTTTTAATAACCTGTGCTATGCCCAGGCAAATATAGGAAAATATAAAACAGCATATTCAAACTGCAAAAAAGCTGTGGAGCTTACCCCTAAAAGCGCACCCGCCCTGGACAGCATGGGGTTTGTTTACTTTGGCCTAGGCAAGTACCTGGAAGCTATTGAATATTATAAAAAAGCGCTTGAAATCGATTCAGACATAAGCGAAATATATCTTCATCTCGGGCAGGTTTATCAAAAACTTGATAATAACCCGGAAGCAATAAATTATTATAAAAAATATATTGAAAAAGAGCAGGATAAAGAAAAAATAAAAGAAATTAAGTCTGTTATCAATAAATTGAAATAATTTTATCCTGAAACAATATATGATTTGTAAAAAAAGGAAGCTTATCCGATTAATGATTATCTGAGGTGATTTTTTTAGAAATTTCGCTTATACATTCTGATAAAACTTTGTTTGTCTGAATCTCTTCTTTCATTTTTTCGTATGCATACAGGATAGTGGTGTGTTTTCTTCCGCCAAAAGCTTCTCCTATTGTAGGAAAACTGGAATTTGTCATATCCCTGGATAGGTAAATAGCAACCTGACGGGCATGTGAAATTTCTTTTGTGCGAGACTGGCCTTTTATTTCAGAGGCTTCTATAAAAAAATACCGTGCAGCTGTTTCAATAATTTTTTCTATATTCAGGTTTCTTGTCTTACCGGAAAAATTAATTATATTTTTAACTGATTCCACAGTCATAGGCTGGTTGTTTATGCTTATATATGCAATTACCCTGTTAAGAGCACCTTCGAGTTCCCGGATATTGTTCTGGTAAGCAGTTGCTATTATTTCCAGTACATCATCCGGCACCGACAGGTTATCCCGGTCAACTTTATTTCTCAATATAGCAATTCTTGTTTCCAGCTCCGGTACCTGTATATCAGCAAGTATCCCCCATTCAAAACGGCTCCTCAATCTTTCTGTGAGTGTAGAAATGTTTTTGGGGTGTCTGTCGCTTGTCAGTACGATTTGTTTTCCGGATTCGTAAAGGGTATTGAAGGTATGGAAAATTTCTTCCTGTGTGGTTTCTTTTCCTTCAATAAACTGAATATCATCCAATAAAAGTACATCGATTTGCCTGTACTTTGCTCTGAATGCAGGCATTTTATCTGTTCTGATTGAGTTTATAAGGTCATTAGTGAACATTTCTGCGCTGCTGTATTTTATTTTAAGGTTTGGATAATGAGAAAGAATATAATGTCCCACAGCCTGCATCAGGTGAGTTTTACCCAATCCTACCCCGCCATATATAAACAACGGGTTATGCGCTTTGGCCGGGGACTGCGCAACCGCAAACGCTGCAGCATGACAAAATTTATTATGCGGGCCGATTACAAATGTATCAAAAGTATATTTAAGGTTAAGGTTATTAGACAGGCTTTTTAATGAATCTATATTGGATTCTGTGAGGGAAGTACTCTTGTTTATAGTTACCGGGTCAGGTTTTTGAGATTTATTTGTCTTTGCAGACGGTTTGGGGGGATCTGTTTTTTCTACCTTGATCTGGATATCAAGGTCTTTTCCGGTAATTTCGTAAAGCGCATTTTTAAGTGTTTCAAAGCAGTTTTTATGAATCCAACCCTTGCCCAGGTTGCTGTTTGTAGACATAATTATGCAATTTTCTTCAACACAACAGATTTTTAACGGCTTAATCCAGGATTCATATGCGGGAATAACCATTTCCTGTTGGAGTTTTTCAAGAAGTTCTTCCTGTATCTTACTAATATTCAATAATTTCATAGTCCGTTTAAATTTTATGTATCTCACTTAAAAAAATTGCAGTTGTGTTTTATATTTTATTACGAGCATTGCTGGTTTCAATGAACAAATGTGAAAGTATTAACAAAAATTGATTAAAGTTTATTTATCTTAAAAACATTTAGAGTCCAGTGCATAATTTACAGAAATCTTGCAATAAATTCTTAAAAGCCTTATCATTAAAGCTTTTAAGAGTTTTAAAAAATAAAAACTCATAACTTTATAACTCTTAAGCTTGATAATATTTTATGTAATTTGTCTAATTATCGCTAAGACTACGGATGACTGTCATTGCGAGGCGAACCTGAAAAACTCGACGTGGCAATCTATCTAACTTTATTTTTAATTAATAGCCCTTTATAACTTATTTATTTGGCTTTCTTTATTTTTATTACAAAAGCAATATGCTTTGTGTGGTTGATAAATTGACTTGCAATTCCCAAAGATAAAAATGAAGCAAAAAAGCGGATTGTCACAAGATTTCTCTACTCGGATAAGTCTTCGGTCGACGACGATCTTTAAAATTTTTGAATTAAGTAGTATAACAAAAATTTAAGGAATAAATAAAAAGTTTTTACGCCTTAAAATTTTCAAAAAATCTATATTTAACAAGTGCGCAGGCTACGCCTGCGCCACCTATAGGGCGGTTGTGGGCGGGGATTATTTTGAAAATTTTAAGTAAGAATTTTTTGTTGCTCCCTTATTTAAAACACTGAAAATCGGTTAAAATTTGAGTAAACTAAACTATTTGATTTATATTAAAATATAATAATCAGATTTTTTCATTGAAAATCCTGTTACGGTTAATATATTGCATATTAAATTTTTATTTTTTATTTGGATAACATGGATAATTTAAGCTGGAGGAGAAACGTTTGCTGTTAAGAAAAATATTTTTTTATCCTGCACTTTTCATACTTTGCTGGGTTTATGCGATAAAATTTAACGATATAGATTATGATTTATGGGCCAGAATGGCTGTGGGAAAAATATTTTTCCAGACAGGACAGGTTCTTCCCTATGATATTTTTTCCTATACCCTTACAAAAGAATGGATTGATCATGAATGGGGTTCAGGAGTAATTTTTTACTTTTTTGCAGATAAATTTCACGATATGGGATTACTTGCATTGAAAATAATCCTGGTTTTCACAATCCTTTTCCTGATTACAAGAATCGTCAAGCTCCAAAACCCTAAACCCCATGCTCATAAAAACATTTTATTTTATATTTTAATTATATTAAGTGCGTTTTTCGGAATTTTCCACACAATAAGGTGTCAGCTGTTTACGTTTACCTTGTTTACGCTCTGGATTTACGTACTGGAAAGAGTAAGACGTGGAGAAACAAGGCTTTTATGGATCCTGCCCGTAACCATGTTGATCTGGGCAAACCTGCACGGAGGGTTTGTTGCGGGGATTGGATTGCTGGGTATGTATGGGGTCGGGGAGTTTCTTAACAGAAAACCTTGTGCCAAATACTTTTTAGCACTTATACCTACATCGCTGGTTACTTTAATTAACCCGTACGGATTTGATTACCTTAAATATATTTTCCACGCTACTACAATGGACAGAAGCGGTATTGGGGAGTGGCAAATGACCAATCTCTTTACAGGAACAAATGTTTGGTATTCCTTAAAAATTATTATTATTATCACTGTGATAAGTTTAGGCTATCATTATCTGAAAAACCGGCCGGGATTTTATGAAATAGACAAAGTCAGGCTTATCGTGCTGGGTATAACATTATATCTTGCCATAAGCCATATAAAACACCAGACATTTTTTGTGGTCTCAGCAGCAAGTTTTATATATCACGATTTTTATGCAATGTTCAAGGATGCAGGCAATTATTTGATCTCAAAAAACAGGGAAATCATGCCCAAAATCATGCACAGCCTTGACCTTGTAAAAAGCGGCCTGATTTATCTTCTTTTAATAGGCGGAGGAATGCTTTTCATATTGTACACCCCTGCCCAGGTAATTATTCCTATAGATAAATTTCCTCTTGGTTCGGTTGAGTTTGTAAGACAGAATAACCTTAAAGGGAATCTTCTTACAGTATTTCACTGGGGAAGCTATGCGGCCTGGAAGCTTTATCCCAATTGTTTAATAGCTCTGGACGGCAGATATGAAGAGGTTTATCCGAATAAAACCTTTATTGAGGTAAGTAACTTTATTTCTTTTCAAAATATACCAGATCTGAATATTTACTGGGATAGTATCCTTAAAAACTACCATACGGACATAATAATTCTCTCAACTCAAAGCGAACATAGCAAAAAGGCATACAGAGTTATGAAGCACAGGAAAGGCTGGCAAATGGTTTACAAGGATATAATCAGTGCGGTTTTTGTAAGGGAAAAGGACTTAAAAGAAGACTATATACAGATGGATATACATCCTCTGGAAGTTTTCAGGGAAAAATATAAGACAGAAGTTAATTTTAACGGTAAATCATAATTCCGTTCCTGTTGTGTTAAAATTTAAGCTGAATTTATAAATACACAGACTCCGGAGAAATAAATATGGCAGAAGGAAAAGTTGAAGACAGGCTTTGTTATAAAACAGCAGGGGAACTGAGAAAAGCCCTGTTAAAGAAAGAAATTTCAGCAAAAGAGCTGGTTGACGAATCATATAAAAGAATAGAAGAAGTTGATGAAAAGCTGAATGCGTTCATTTCCTTAACAAGGGAATCCGCTTATAAAACAGCAGAGGAAGTAGACAAACGAATTAAAATAAATAGTGAGTTGCCGCCCCTGGCCGGAATCCCGATAGCAGTGAAGGACATTATCTGTATGCAGGGACATAAAGCTACTGCTGCAAGCAAAATCCTTGAGAACTTTGTTTCTCCATACAGTGCAACCGTGGTAAAAAAGCTTGAAGAAAACCTGATTCCTGTAATAGGCAAAGCAAACATGGACGAATTCGCCATGGGAAGTTCTAATGAGAACAGCGCTTTTGGTATAGCCAGAAACCCTTGGGACATAAATACTGTTCCTGGCGGAAGTTCAGGCGGTTCTGCTGTAGCGGTGTCTTCAGGCGAAAGCGTTATTTCTCTGGGAACGGACACAGGAGGAAGTATCCGGCTTCCTGCAAGTTTCTGTGGAATTGTTGGCCTAAGACCCACATACGGAAGGGTATCAAGGTTCGGGGTTATTGCGTTTGCAAGCAGTCTTGACCAGGTAGGCCCTTTGGGCAGAAATGTCGAGGATACAGCCCTGACCCTTCAGGCAATCAGCGGGCATGATCCTATGGATTCTACCTCAATTAACCAGCCGGTCCCTGATTATACAGCAACGCTTAAAGAAGATATTAAAGGTTTAAGAATTGGTGTAATTACTGATATGCTTGGTGATGGCGTGAATCCGGAAGTTAAAGACGCAGTTAATGCTTCTATCAGGATGTACGAAGAACTTGGCGCAAAAATTGAAGAGATTACTATTCCTCATACAAAATATGCTATTTCTACCTATTATGTAGTGGCCATGGCAGAGGCAAGTTCCAACCTTGCCCGGTATGACGGGGTAAAGTTCGGGTACAGGCAACCGGATGCGGATAATTTAATGGAAATGTATACCAGAACCCGGGCAGAAGGTTTTGGAGAAGAAGTTAAAAGAAGGATAATGCTCGGAACATATGCCTTGAGCTCCGGTTATTATGATGCATATTATAAAAAAGCCCAGAAGGTAAGAGCTTTAATTAAAAAAGATTTTGATAAAGCTTTTGAGCAGGTTGATTTGCTTCTTTCACCCGTATGCCCTTCTACTGCATTTGAAATAGGGGCAAAAACCGATGATCCTTTGAGTATGTACCTTATGGATATTTGCACGCTTATGGTAAACCTTGCAGGTTTGCCGGGAATCAGTGTTCCCTGTGGTTATGACTCAAAAGGACTGCCTATTGGTCTGCAATTAATAGGTCCTGCATTATCAGAAGAGCTTATGCTTAGGGCAGCATATAATTTTGAGCAGGCAACAGATTTCCATACAAAACATCCTGGGATTTAGAAATTTTTTCAGGATTCAAAAAATTATTTCTCAAAAAACGTTTCTATCAAAGCATACCGCTATTTCTTAAATTTTTTATTTATCGTTTATACTTAAAAGAAGCTGGAACTAAATCTCCAGCTTCTTTATACCTAATGAGTTAGTTTTTCCTTGTTGTGCAGTGGTCGAATTAATAAAAGTGTAAAATGCCCGGCTGCGAAGAGCCGGCGGGCATTTTACACTAGCCGATAAAAGACTAATAGATAAGCATATTTTTTCAAAATGTGCTTATCTATTAGTCTTGATTTCTTTTTAAGGGCACAATAATCAAAAATAAATTTCTCATTAAAATGGTGTTTTTTATATGAAAAAATTATATAAAAAAGCAATTTTTCAAGATAGCTTGTTTTTATATAAATAAGAAAGGATAGGGAAAGAAATATTTTTATATTTCTATGAATTTCTTACACAAATAAATAAGAGGATAGAGAGTATAAAACTTTAGGGAGGAAAGACAATGAGCTTTATAGGGGGATTTGGCTGTAACAGCTCTACAACTTATAACTTTGACAGAAGCGGTAACTTTAACGGATTTTCAATAACTACCAGCAATACACCGGGCGGAATTTTCGGTGATCCGTCTGGCTCTATGATTGGAGCCGATCCATTTATGTCAGGATTAACAAATCCTTATTCAATGGATTCCCTGATGCTGGACCCGTTTATGGGAAGTATGGGTATGGATCTTAGTATGGGGATGCCGCTTTGGGACAGCGGACTTGGATTAGGAATGACCAGTCCTCTGGCAGGCGGTTTTCCAATAGACTACGGAATGAGTGGTATGATGAACGGGCTCGGAACCATGTTTGGAGCAAGGAACTATCCTCCAGCAATAATGCCACCTATTGATCCGGTTGCAGCTTTAGCTATCGGTAATTCTTTCACTCCCGTTACAGAGTTTAACAGGGATGTATCTTTTAATGATGGATTCTGGGGTAGTAGCTATAACCTTAGTGAAGGCTTTAGAGACGGGGGCAGAAGAGGTACTATTGGCACTATAGCTGATATATTTACAGGAATAGCACTGGCTGACAGAGCCGCTCCTATGCTCGGAAGGCTTTTTGCAGGTATAGGAAGCCTCTTTAATTCCGGAGCAGAAGCAACTACTACTATAAATTGGAGTCATATAAAATAAACTGGCATTATAATAAAAAAGCGAGCCTGTTAGCTCGCTTTTTTGTGTCTTGAGTTTAAATTTATTTGTTCATTTCTTTCATTACTTCATCAGCAAAGTTCTCTTCTCTTTTTTCAAGACCTTCGCCGAGTATGTATCTTGTGAATCTTCTGATTCTTATTTTTTCACCGATTTTTGCGATTTTTTCCTTAATAAGTTCTTCTATAGTAAGTCCGGGGTCTTTTACAAAGTTTTGTTCAAGAAGTACTTTTTCTGCTAAAAGCTTATCTACCCTACCTTCGACAATTTTTTCCCTGATGTTTTCCGGCTTGCTCTGAATATCTTCCTTACCCATTTCAACTCTTTTTTCTTCTTCAATAAATGCTTGAGGAACGTCTTCTCTGGAAACATATTCAGGAGCTGAGCTTGCTATATGCAGGCAAATATCTTTAACTAACTGTTTAAACTCTTCATTTTTAGCCACAAAGTCGGTTTCACAGTTAATTTCAACCATAACTCCTATTTTTCCGTTATGGACATAAGAGCCGATCAAACCTTCTGAAGCAATACGGCTCATTTTCTTCTCAGCGGAAGCAATACCTTTCTGCCTGAGAAGTTCCATTGCCTTATCAAGATTTCCTTCGGTTTCTGTAAGTGCTTTTTTAGCATCCATGAAACCTGCACCGGTTTTATCCCTTAATTCTTTTACTTGTGTTGCGCTTATTGACATTATATTTTCCTCCAGATCCTATTTCTCTTCTACAGGTTCAGCTATTTTTTCTTCCTGTTCTTCGCTAACAGCTTTTGTTTCTTCTTGTTTTTCTTCTTCTTTTTCCTGAGCAACTGCTTCCTGCTGTTTTTCTTCAGCATTTACCTGGGGTTCTTTAACAATTTTTACAGCTTCCTGAGCTTTTGCCCTGTCCTGTTCTTTGGTTTTTTCCGCAGTATCTTCTGTTACTACGGATGATGCCTCACTCGTTTCTATTTTAGAAGTGGCTTCTTCAGCAGATACTCCTGCATCTTCCGGCCTTACACTTTCCACCTTGCCTGTTACCTGTTCCTGGCCTGCAGCTTCTTTTCTTGCTTTGCCTTCAAGAATTGCATCAGCCATTTTTCCTGCAATAAGTTTTATTGCTCTGATGGCGTCGTCATTTCCCGGGATTACATAGTTGATATCATCCGGGTCACAGTTTGTATCCACAAGGCCTACTATCGGAATCCCTGCTTTATTTGCTTCTTTTATAGCGATAAGCTCTCTTTTCTGGTCAACTACAAATAAAAGGGAAGGCATTCCTTTCATTGTTTTAATACCGCTGAGAGATTTATTTAATTTATTTATCTGCCTGGTCATAACAGCAACTTCTTTTTTGGGCAGTTTGTCAAAATGTCCGTTGTCTCTTAATTCTTCCAGTTCATTTAATTTTTTGATTCTTGTCCTGATGGTTTCAAAATTGGTTAATGTCCCACCTAACCAGCGTCTGTTAATAAAATAAGCTCCGCATCTGTTTGCTTCTTCTTCTATTACATCACTGGCCTGTTTCTTTGTACCTACAAAAACAATATTTCTGCCTCGGGCAGCGTATTCTCTTACTACTTCGTATGCTTTGTCCAGCATATCAGTGGTTTTTCTCAGATCGAGAATATAAATACCGTTTCTTTCACCGAAAATATATTTTTTCATTTTCGGGTTCCAGCGTTGAGTCTTGTGTCCAAAGTGGACTCCTGCTTCAAGCAGTTCTAACATTGATGCTACAGGCATGTTGTCTCCTTTTTTCTTTTAACTGACTTGGTATATTATTAAAATAATAAACATTTCAGGGATCAGATGCATTTTTCATTTGCACACCTCTTACATTAAAAGAAGTTCAGATTTAAAAATATTTATTACCTTTTTACGTACAAAAAATAATACCACAAAGAAAATAACTATATTCAATTCTAGAATTAATAAATAAATTAAATTTGCCTGCTTATTAGTGAACTTAATAAGTTTCCGTTAAATACTTTTACAAAATTTTAAAAAACCTTGGAGGTGGCGGTGGCAAAGCCACCGCTTTTTTATACAGGTTTTTTAAAATTTATCCGTTTTGTTTATTTCTGAATAAAATTTCTTATATATCGTTTATTTTTTTAGAACACTCCAATACCGCTCCAAAAAAGTAATTAACAAATGAATAAAAATATGTATGAGCGGTATGTCTTGTTAGGAGCGTTTTTTAAGAAAATCCGACTTTGCCGGATTTTCTTAAAAATAAACTCGTTTAGTATAGAGAGAATAAAAAAAATAAGTAAAAGGGAACCAGTTTGATTTTTATACGCCTTATATATTAAGGATATGAAAAACAAGAATCTCTTGTTTATGGTATTTTATTATTGTAATTTAGTTAATAAAAGTGATTAGTGTCATAACCTGAAAGGTAAAAAGTATGGTAAACAAAATTATTAAAGAAGACACAAAGCTGTTTATGACCGGTAATGAGGTTATAGCATATGCAGCAGTAGCGGCTGGCGCCGAATTTATGTACGGATACCCGATTACACCGCAAAACGAAGTAATGCATACCTGGTGTAAACTCTTACCCAAAACAGAAGCCGGCTTCCTTCAAACAGAAGATGAAATTTCAGCCGGTTTTTCTACGCTTGGT
>Ga0081527_100684_pt1 | contig 12483 bp, 5 predicted proteins | sample HotLakmasection5_FD_70992 | JGI IMG/M metagenome (GOLD analysis project Ga0081527, IMG submission 70992) | Hypersaline microbial mat communities from Hot Lake, Washington, USA - Section #5 (SPADES assembly) (version 2) | ecosystem: Environmental > Aquatic > Non-marine Saline and Alkaline >... | reverse complement strand
CCGCGCCCGCGCGGCCCGGGGGGGCCCCGGCCCCCACCGAGCCGGTGGAGGCCGCCGTCCTCGAGCTGGTGTCGGAGCAGACGGGCTACCCGCCGGACATGCTGGACCTCGAGCTCGACCTGGAGGCCGATCTCGGGATCGACACGGTCAAGCAGGCGGAGCTGTTCGTCGCCGTGCGTGAGCGCTACGACATCGAGCGGGACGACTCGCTGCAGCTGCGGGACTACCCGACGCTCGGGCACGTGATCGGGTTCGTGCGTGAGCGCGTCCCGGAGCTGGCCGTGACGCCGGCCGCCGAGGCGGCCGCCCCGGCCGCGGCACCGACCGAGGAGCCGGCGGCGACGCCGGCGACGGTGGACACCAGCGCGTTCCCGCGCCGGGTCCCCGTCCCGGTCGTGCGTCCCGCGATCGAGCTGTGCCTGCCGACCGGCGTCGCGCTCGACGGTGCGCGGTTCGTGGTGCTGCCGGACCACGGCGGCGTCGCCGACGCGGTCACCGCGGCCCTGGAGGAGCGTGGCGCCACGGTGCTGACCGCACCGGAGGCGCCGACCGCCGAGGAGCTCGAGTCCCAGCTCGCCACCTGGCGCGAGGAGGGACCGATCACCGGCGTGTTCGGCCTGGCCGGGCTGGACCTCGCCCCGTTCGCCTCGCTCACGTCCGAGACGTGGACCGAGGGGCTGCGGGTGCGGGTCAAGCTGCTCGCGACGACCGCCCGTGCCCTCTACGAGGACCTCGGGTCCGGAGCGGCCTTCGTCACCGGGACCCGCCTCGGTGGACGCTTCGGCTACGACGAGGCCGGCGCGCAGGACGTCCTCGGTGGTGCCGTCAGCGGCATCACCAAGGCGCTGGCGCGTGAGCGGGAGGACGCGACGGTCAAGGTCGTCGACCACGCGCCCGACACCGACGCGGCCACGATCGCGGCGCACCTGATCGACGAGGTGCTCGCCGATCCGGGCGTGATCGAGGTGGGCTACGACGACGGGCTGCGGCTCAGCATCGGCCTCGACGTCCAGCCGACCGAGCGGGACGAGGAACGCGCGCTGAGCCCGGACGACGTGTTCGTGATCACCGGCGCGGCCGGCAGCATCGTCAGCGCCATCACGGCGGATCTGGCCAACGGGGCCGGCGGTGGGACCTTCCACCTGCTGGACCTCACCCCGGAACCCGACCGTGACGACGCGGACCTGGCCCGGTTCGTCGACGACCTCGACGGGCTCAAGGCCGATCTGGCCCAGCGCATCAAGGACAGCGGCGAGAAGGCGACCCCGGCGAAGGTGAACCGGGCACTGGCCGGGATCGAGCGGTCCCGGGCCGCCCTCGACACCATCCTGTCGGTCGAGTCCGCCGGTGGCACCGCCCACTGGCACCAGGTCGACCTGACCGACGGCGAGGCGGTCGGGGCCGCGATGGCGGCCGCTGCCGGGACCAAGGGGCGTGTCGACGCGCTGGTGCACGCCGGCGGGCTCGAGATCAGCCACTTCCTGCCGGACAAGCCGGCGCGGGAGTACGACCTGGTCTTCGACGTCAAGGCCGACGGGCTGTTCCACTGCCTGCACGGACTCGGTGACGCCGAGCTCGGCAACCTGGTGGTGTTCTCCTCGATCGCGGGACGCTTCGGCAACGGTGGCCAGACCGACTACAGCGCGGCGAACGACCTGCTGTGCAAGACGGTCTCCGCCTTCCGCACGCTGCGTCCCGAGACGCGGGGCATCGCGCTGGACTGGACCGCCTGGGGCGGCATCGGCATGGCCACGCGTGGCTCCATCCCCAAGATGATGGAGTTCGCCGGCATCGACATGCTGCCGCCGGAGATCGGGATCCCGATCGTGCGGCAGGAGCTCGAGGCCGCGGGCAGTGGCGGCGAGTCGGTGGTGGCCGGAGCCCTCGGCATCCTGCTCCAGGAGCACGAGACCGGTGGCGTCGACCCTGCGGCGCTGACGGCCACGGTCGGCCAGCCCGGCCCGATGCTCGGTGAGGTGCTCGCCGTGACGCTGGCCGAAGGGGTCCTCACCGAGGTGGAGCTGGACGCCTCGCAGCCGTTCCTGGACGATCACCGCATCGACGGGACCCCCGTCGTGCCCGGCGTGATGAGCCTGGAGGGCTTCGCCGAGGTCGCCCGGCTGCTGGTCCCCGACCACACCGTCGTCGCGGTCGAGGACATGGCGTTCGACGCCCCGTTCAAGCTCTACCGCGACGAGCCCCGCCGCGCCCGGATCAGCGCTCGGCTGACCCCGGCGGAGGACGGGACGCTGGTCGCCACCTGCCGCCTGGTCGGCCGGCGCACGCTGGCCAACGGCACCGAGCAGGTCACCGAGCACGCCAGCGGTCGTGTGATCCTGTCTGCCGACGCCCCCGAGGCGCCGACACGCGAGACGCCGGCCGACGACGTGGACACCACCGTGGACGCGGAGGCGATCTACCGCATCTACTTCCACGGCCCCACCTACCAGGTGCTGGCATCGGCCTGGTCGGCGGACGGGACCGCGGTCGGGGCGCTGGCCGGTGACCTGCCACCCAACCACGAACCGGTGGACGCACCGACGTCCACGGCACCGCGGCTGCTGGAGCTGTGCTTCCAGGTCGCCGGGGTGCACGAGCTCGGGACCTCGCATCGCATGGCCCTGCCGGCGCGTATCGCTCGGCTCGAGCTGTTCGGACCGCTCGGTGACGACGCACCCTGCTGGGCGATCGCCGTCCCGAACGACGACGGCGCCGACGTCGAGGTGGTGGACGCGGACGGGCAGGTCCGGCTGCGCGCCATCGGCTACGGCACCACCGTCCTGCCCGACGGGCCGGACGAGGAGCTGCTGGCGCCGCTGAGCGCGGCCATGCGATGACGGACGGGAGCTCGATGGATCCGAAGCGCACGCCTGCCGGTCCGCTGACGCGGCTGGCCATCATCACCTGGGGTGCCCCCGCCGCCCGGCAGATCCGGGCAGCGCGGGAGCACGCCCGCGAGCACGGGCGCGAGCTGCGCCTGGTCGCGATCCACGCCGACGCCGAGCAGGACGCGCTGTTCGTGCGTGCCGCCGACGAGGCGGTCGCGCTCGGTGACGGCGGCCGGGCGATCGCGGGTGAGGGCTCGCTGAGCGCGGCCAGCTTCGACCTCGACCTGCTCGAGCGTGCCCTGGTGCGCAGCCGCGTCGATGCGGCCTGGGTCGGTTGGGGGCCGCTGGCACAGGTCCCCGAGTTCGCCGACCTGTGCGACGCGCTCGGGGTGCACCACGTCGGTCCGAGCGGTGCGGTGCTGCGACGCCTCACCGACCCCGACGCGCTCGCGGATCTGGCCGCCGAGGCCGGGGTCCCGCTGGCCGAACCGGACTCCCACCGCGGCTTCGTCCGCCGCCACCTCGACGTCCTCACCGTGGCCGATGCCCGCGGGACCGCGTGGGCGGTGGACGTGCACGACGGGACCCTGCAGCGCCGGACCGAGAAGGTGCTGGTCGAGTCGGCCGTCGAGTCCCGTGCCGGGGTGGACCTCGGCGCGTTGCGGTCGACGGCCGAGCGGCTGCTCACGCTCGCCGGCTTCACCGGGGCGGGCACGGTCACCTTCGTGCGCCCCGACCAGCGCCGGCAGGCCGCGCTGCTCAGGATCAGCGTCGGGGTGCCGCTCGGGCACGGCATCACCGAGATGACCACCGGCCTCGACCTCGCGAAGCTGCAGCTGCACCTGGCCGAGGGCGGCCGGCTCGAGGGGGACCCACCTGCCCCGCGTGGCCACGCCCTGTCCGTCCGGCTCAACGCCGAGGACGCGGAGGCGGCGCTGAGCCCCGCGCCGGGTCGCATCGAGCTGCTCCAGCTCCCGTCCGGCCCGGGGGTGCGGGTGGACACCGGCGTCACCGAGGGCGATGACCTCGCCGTGCACGCGGATCCGACGATCGCGGAGGTGGTCAGCTGGGGCCGTGACCGCGAGGAGGCCCGGGTCCGGCTGCGCCTGGCGCTGTCGAACCTGCTGATCGCCCTGGACGGCGGCACCACCAACAAGGGCTTCCTGCTCGACCTGCTCGAGCGTCCCGAGCTGCTGACCGGCAGCTACGACACCGGCTGGATCGACCGGGTCGCGCTGGCCGGTGACCTGGGCGGGACCCAGGAGGCGGACGTGGCCCTGCTGGTGGCCGCCGTCGACGCCGCCGACACCGAGGAGGGGTTCGCCCGCGCCCAGCTGTTCTCGTCCGCGGCCCGGGGACGCCCCCGCGCGTCCGGCGAACGTGGCCGCACGATCGAGCTGGTCCACCACGGGCACGACTACGCCGTCGAGGTGCTGCGCACCGGTCGGCGGCGCTACCAGCTGGCGGTCGACGGTGCCGAGATGACGCTGACCGTCAAGCGCCTCGGCCCCTTCCAGAGCCGGGTCGAGGTCGGCAACCGTTCGGCCTCCGTCGTCTCCGCGGTGCAGGGCGGCGACCACCTGGTCGAGGTCGACGGTGTGCCGCACCGCCTCCGCCGCCGGGACGGGGGGATCGTGCGCGCTCCGAGCCCGGGCGTCATCGTCAGCCTGCCGGTCGCGGCTGGCGAGGAGGTCCGGGCCGGCGACCCCGTCGCGGTGCTCGAGAGCATGAAGATGGAACGGGCCGTGCCCGCCCCGTTCGACGGGCGGGTCCGCCACCTGCTGACCGGGACCAACGTCCAGGTCGATGCGGGGGGACCGTTGGTCGAGCTCGACCCCGTGCAGACCCGCGGGCGCCGGCTGCAGCCGTCCCAGCCCCGCACACAGCCCCGGCTGACGCTGACCAGCACGGTCGTCGACGAGGAGACCGACCCGCTCGCGCGACGGCTCGACGAGCTGACCCAGCTGCGCCGCTTCGTCCAGGGCTTCGAGATCGCTCCGGGCACCGCCCGGGCGCTGGCCACCGTCGACGGGGTCCCCGACGGCTCGGGCACCCGGGTGCTCGAGGCCGAGATCGAGGTGCTGGAGGTCTTCGCGGACCTGCGCGCGCTGTTCCGCAGCCATCGTGAGGCCGACGAGTTCGCCGAGGATCCGCTGCTGGTCCGCAGCCCCCAGGAGCACCTCCACGCCTACATGCGTTCGATCGACACCGGTGGCGAGGCGCTCCCTGAGCACTTCCTGGCCGACCTGGACCGGGCGCTCAAGTGGTACGGCGTCGAGGAACGCGAACGCACGCCGGAACTGGAGGCGGCGCTGTACTGGATCTTCAAGGCCGACCGCAACGTGGTCGACCAGGTCCCGGTCGTGGTCGCGCTGCTGCGCCGCTGGCACGACCAGGGCATCCTCGACGCGGGGGCCGTCGCCGACCGTGCACGTGCGGTGCTCGACCGCCTCGTGATGGCCACCGTCCGCAGCCAGCCGCAGGTCGCCGACCTCGCTCGCGAGGTGCGCTACCGCTCCTTCGAGGCGGTCGCGGTCCTCGAGGCGGAGCTGGAGGATCAGCGCCGCATGGCCCGGCACCTGCAGGCCCTGCAGCGCACGGACCTGCACCCCGCCACCCGTGCCCGCCACCTCGAGGCGCTCCTGGCCTTCCCGACCCCGCTGGCCCCGATGCTGCTCGCCCACCTCGTGGAGGACCCCGACGGCATCGGGGAGCTGGTCCTCGACGTGCTGACCCGCCGCTACTACCGGCTCGGGGTGGACACGTCGCTGACCACCCACGCCGGGGGACGCATCGTGCACGGCGTGCTCGACGAGGACGGGGCCGCCATCCACACGATCGTCGGACGGGCGCCGCTCGAGGAGCTGGACGGGCTCGTCGCCGACATCGTGGAGCTCGCCGAGGCCCACCGACCCGAGCGTGACGCCGTCCGGGTCGACGTCAACACCTGGGCCGAGCAGCTCCCCCCCGACAACGACGCGCTGGCAGCCGCGATCGGTGCCCCCTTCGCGCCGCTGGGTCAGGTCGAGGGACTGCGCTACGCGAGTGCTGCCGCCATGCGTCGCGGCGCCGGCGGTAGCGCTGCCGACCTGCATCACGTGACGTTCCGACCGGACCAGGAGGGCACCCTGGTCGAGGACCGCCAGCTGCGCGGTCTGCAGCCGATCGTGGCGCAACGCCTGGAGCTGTGGCGCTACGAGCACTTCGACCTCACCCGCCTGCCGGCCGGGCCGGGCGTGCAGCTCTACCACGCCGTGGCTCGCTCGAACCCGGCGGACGAGCGGCTGTTCGCGATCGCCGAGGTCCGCACCCTGACCCCGGTCCGGGACGCTCACGGCAAGGTCGAGCGCTACGTCGAGATCGACTGGGCGGCAAACCGGACGCTGGAGTCGATGCGGAGCGCGTTGACGGCGATGCCGGCGCGCTCCCAGCCGGTGTGGAACCGTGTCACCCTCCACGTCTGGCCGGTGCTGGAGCTCGACAACGAGGAGGTCGCCCACATGGCGGACGCGCTGGCGCCCGCCGCCGCGGGGCTCGGGCTCGAACGGGTCGACGTCAGCTGCCGCCGCCGCGACCCGGACACCGGCGAGGTCGTGCCGCGCGTGCTGCGGCTGACCCGCTCGGTGGACGCCGGTTTCACGATCGCCGAGAGCACCCCGCCGCCGAACCCGCTGCAGCCGCTGGACGAGTACGCCCAGAAGGTCGTGCGGTGCCGGCGCCGTGGCACGCCCTACCCCTACGAGCTGCTCCAGCTGCTGGCGTCCCGTGGGGCCGGCGGCCTGGCCGAGATCACCGACGGCCACTTCGTCGAGCACGAGCTCGAGGACGGCCGCCTGGTCCCCGTGGACCGCCCGTGGGGCCAGAACCCCTCGGGCATCGTCGTCGGACTGGTGACCAACGCCTCCGTCCGGCATCCCGAGGGCATGACGCGCGTGGTGATGCTCGGTGACCCGACCCGCGCGCTCGGGGCCATCACCGGGGCGGAGTGCGACCGGATCATGGCCGCGCTCGACCTTGCCGAGCAACGCTCGATCCCGGTGGAGTGGTTCGCGCTGTCCGCCGGGGCCCGCATCGCGATGGACTCCGGCACGGAGAACATGGACGGGGTCGCCGCCGTGCTGCGCCGGCTCATCGAGTTCACCCAGGGCGGCGGCGAGGTCAACGTCATCGTCACCGGCATCAACGTCGGCGCCCAGCCGTACTGGAACGCCGAAGCCACGATGCTGATGCACACCAAGGGCATCCTGGTCATGACCCCGGACAGCGCCATGGTGCTGACCGGCAAGCAGGCGCTCGACTTCTCCGGCGGTGTGTCGGCGGACGACAACCACGGCATCGGTGGGTACGAGCGGGTGATGGGGCCGAACGGGCAGGCGCAGTACTGGGCGCCCGACCTGGTGGGGGCCTTCAAGGTGCTGCTGACGCACTACGAGCACACCTACGTCGCCGACGGCGAGCGGTTCCCCCGGCGCGCGGTCACGACCGACCCGGTCGACCGTGACGTGCGGGACGTGCCGCACCACCTGGTCGGCAGCTCCCTGACCACCGTCGGCGACATCTTCGACGACGCGGCCAACCCCGGTCGCAAGCAGCCCTTCGACATCCGCACCGTGATGCGTGCCGTGCTCGACAGCGACCTGCCACCGATGGAGCGGTGGCAGGACCTGGCCGACGGTGACACCGCGGTGGTCTGGGACGCCCACCTCGGCGGCATCCCCGTGTGCACCATCGGTCTGGAGGCGCACGCGGTGACCCGACGGGGGGTCATCCCGGCGGACGGGCCCACCAACTGGACCTCGGGCACGCTGTTCCCGATGTCGTCGTGGAAGGTGGCGCGGGCCGTCAACGCCGCCAGCGGCTGCCGTCCGCTGCTGGTGCTCGCGAACCTGTCCGGGTTCGACGGGTCACCGGAGTCGATGCGTCGGCGCCAGCTCGAGTTCGGTGCGGAGATCGGTCGGGCGGCGACCAACTTCAAGGGACCGATCGTGTTCTGCGTGGTCAGCCGCTACCACGGCGGCGCCTTCGTGGTGTTCAGCCAGCGCCTCAACGAGAACCTGGTCACCCTGGCGGTCGAGGGGTCCCACGCCTCGGTCATCGGCGGCGCCCCGGCGGCGGCCGTGGTCTTCGCCGGCGAGGTCGCCAAGCGCACCGCGCGTGACGAGCGGGTGGTGGAGCTCACCGCCGCGGCGGAGGCCGCCACCGGAGCCGACCGCGCCCACCTGCGCACACGGCTCGACGAGCTCACCGCGCAGGTGCGCTCCGAGAAGCTCGGCGAGCTGGCGGGCGAGTTCGACACGATCCACTCGGTCGAGCGGGCCCGTGAGGTCGGGTCGGTGACCGACATCATCCCGGCGGCACGGCTGCGTCCCGAACTGGTCGCAGCGGTCGAGCGCGGGATCCAGCGGGAGCTCGAGCGCGTGGGGTTGCCGCGGTGACCGCCGGGCGCCGTCGCGGCTCAGCCGCCGCGGCGCTCGGCGGTCATCGTGTGGTCGATGTCCAGCACCATCGGGGGGTGGAGCTGGACGTCGAGCACCACCCAGGTGCCCACCTCGGTCCCCTCGGGGACGTCGGCGACGGGCAGTCGGATCGGCGTGCGGCTCGGGCCGGTGGCCAGCACCACGTGGCCGTCCTCGATGGCGGTGACCATCGCACGGTCGTTCGAGATCCCCGACGGGTCGGCGTGCACCTGTGCTCCTCGGGCCGGTGACGCGGCAGGGTAGGCGCCCGGCACGGGTTCGGCCGGCGCACGCTGGTCCGCGGGCTGGAGCGCGGCGATGCGCTCCAGGGTCGCGCGGTCGCGGTCCCGGCGGGCGGCGGTGTCCTCCGCCTCCCTGTCGGCCGCCCAGCGCAGGAACAGCGCGGCGATGATCCCCCACAGCACGAACCCGCCGACGACGTTCATCATGATCCCGGCCGCCTGCTGGTCGCGGATCGTGTCGAAGCCGAGCCACAACGGCGGTGCCAGCTCGTACAGGCCGTACAGCGGCAGCGGGGAGAAGGTCAGGAACGACGCCGGCACGAACATCAGCACCGACGACCCGAACAGGTAGAAGGCCCGCAGCGGCTCCTCGATCGCGTTCTCCGCCGGCGTCTTCTGCATCGCCGGCCACCACCAGATCAGCGCCGCACCGAGGTGGAGGACATCGACGCCGAAGGAGCCGAGCTGGGTGACCTTCAGGGTGTCGACCACGATCGGCAGGTGGGTGCCGAACAGGACCGCGTTGAACAGCAGCAGCGCGATCGGCCAGGCCGTGACCGCGGCGAGCGCCCGCTGGCGCCGGCTCCCCGCCGGGAACCAGCGGTGCACCAGCCAGTCCGGCAGCCCGGCCAGCAGCAGCGGCGCGGCGACGAAGGTGTAGACGATGTAGCGGGCGATGCCGAGCGTGGCGAGGTAGCCGACGCCGAGCTGGCCGATCGGCCACTCGGAGACCACGACCAGGGCCAGGACGCCGAACACCCAGCGGCGCAGCAGGCGGGGGACCAGCGGCTGCTGCGCCCGGCGGTGCGCGAGGACGTAGCCCCCGATGAAGGTGGCCGCCACCACCCACACCCCGAGGAAGGGGGTGTAGCGCCAGGTCCAGATCTGGCCCGGGGTGGAGGAGCACCACCAGGCGACGTTCACGACCACTCCTCGACGATGCGTGGCAGGTCCTCGATCCAGTCCGACCGCCGGGCACCGAAGGGCCACACGCGCAGCGCCTCACCGTCGGCGTCGAAGCCGATCACCTGGGCCGGGTGGCCGATGAGGTCGCCCTCGCCGCGCGGGTCGGGTCCCTCGACCACCGGGCCGCCGAGGTCCAGCTGCGCGAGCGCGTCCTCGACCACCTCGGCGTCGCCGCGCAGACCGACCATCCGGGTGTCGAAGTTGGCGAGGTACGACTCGATCCGCTCGGGGGTGTCGCGCTCGGGGTCGACCGACACGAACACGACGTCGACCTCGTCGTAGGAGACCCCGGCGGTGTCCATCGCCGAGGCGATGGCGGCGAGGTGGATCGGGCAGATGTCGGGGCAGCTCGTGTAGCCGAAGAACAGCAGCGTGGGGGTGCCGGCGAAGGCGGTGTGCAGGTCCACCGCCGTGCCGTCGGTGGCGGACAGGGTCGCCACCGGCATCGTGCGCTCCCGCTCCAGCGGCAGACCGCGCCAGCCGTCCGGTCCGGGCTCCAGGCCCTGGGCGGAGATCGCGGTCGCGCTGGCCGGTCCGCACGCCGCGGTGACGAGCCCGGCCAGCAGCAGGGCCACGAGCGTGCCCACGCCGGGACGGTGGGGACGCAGTGCCGTCCGGGCCGCGGTCGTTCGGGCCGTTCGGGTCGGTCGGGGGGGTCGCAGGGCCAGCACGGCGGGCGGCTCCTCAGGCGTCGGGGTCGTCGAAGCTGTCCTCGGCGAGGTCCAGCAGCTCCCGGACCTCGGCGGTGGTGGTGACGGGCTCGGATCGCTCGAAACGCAGTGTGACATCGAACGTCGCGCCGAGCGTCACCTCGTCGTCGGGTGCGATCATCATCAGGTGCAGTCCCCCGGGGCGGAACCGCACGGTCTCGCCGGCGGGCAGCGGCACCTGCTCGAGGGAGACCATGGTCGCGCGGTCGTCGGCGATCCGGGTCTCGTGCAGCTCGACGGCGAGGGCAGCGTCGCTGTCGACGGCCACCAGGGCGTCGTCGCCGTCGCCGCTGTTGGTGATCGAGAGCACGAGCTGGGAGCTGCCGGCCAGCGGGACCGCGGCCTGCGCGTCACTCACCTCGAGCGCGGGGCTCCCGCTGGGCCCGCAGGCCACGGCCAGCAGGGCGAGCGTGGCCAGCACGACGGCCACGAGCCGATGCCGGCGACGCCGACGGCGCACGGCAGCACGGGAGCCGACCACGATGTCCGGGGCCTTCCGCTGGGGGACACCATGGTGCCCTGTCCGTGGCCCGTCGTGGTCCACGGGCCGGTCACCAGGCTGCCAGCACCTGCGCGGCCAGGATCTTGACCACGAACGTGGGGGGGAACAGCAGCGCGTACGCCAGGTTCACCCGGTCGTCGGCGTCCGTCCGCTCGATCGCGAACGACAGGATCGCCGGCTGACCCTGGACGCCGGCCAGCGTGCCGGCGGCCCGCGCGCCGCCGAGCTCCAGCTGCCGGGCGACGAGCATCGTCGCCACCGCCAGGACCCCGGTCAGGATCGCCCCGAGCCCGAACAGCACCAGGCCGCGCGGGGAGCCCAGTGCCACCATCAGGTCGGGACCGGCGCTGAGCCCCACGGTGGCCAGGAACAGCAGCGCGCCGAGCTGGCGCAGCGCCTGGTTGGTGGCGTAGGGCAGCTGCCAGGTGATCCGGCCGGCATGGCCGATGCGGCCCAGGACGAGCCCGACCAGCAGTGGGGCCGCTGCGGTCCCGAGCGTCAGGGTCGTCCCGGGCAGCGGGATCGGCACGATGCCCACCGCCAGCCCGAGCAGCAGCCCGAGCGAGAAGCCGATCGGGTCGGCGACCACCACCGCGCGCTCGGAGTCGCCGAGCTCGGCCACGACCTCGTGCAGGCGGTGGCGTGGGGCGACCACGCGGATGCGGTCCCCGAGCTCCACGAGCAGGTCCGGGCGGGCGACCACGTCGACGTCGCCGCGGCGCACGAACCCCGCGACGGCGTCGAAACGGTCCAGGTCGAGATCGGCCACCCGCGCCCCGGCGTAGCGTGGGTTGGAGAGCACGACCCGCTGGAAGTCCACCTGATGGCGGCTCAGCGGCAGGTCGTCCTCCGACTCACGGCCGACGTGGTCGGTCAGGTCCGCGAGCACCGTGGCCGGACCGATGACGGTCAGCAGGTCACCGGGCCGTGGGGTGTCGTCACCGTCGGGGGTCCACTCCCGCCCGTCGCGGCACAGCCGGGAGAAGACCAGCTGCGCGCCGCCGAAGCCACGCAGCTCCGACAGCGGCGGCAGGTCCTCGGCGGTGACCTCCAGGGTGCGGTAGGCGGCCGTCTGGGGCGGTTCGAGGTCCTCGGCGGTGGGCCGACGACGGCTCCACGCCTGCGCCGCGACCACGGCCAGCAGGACCCCGATCACGCCGAAGGGGTAGGCGATCGAGTACCCGACCACCGGCACGTTCGAGCCGGTCGCCTCCACCGCTGCGGCCAGCGCTGGGGTGTTGGTCATCGCGCCGGCGTACACCCCGGCCACCTCCGCCGGGTCGAGCCCGAACGCGGGCCCGAGCACGCCGGCCAGCGCCGCCACCGCCGCGACCACGGCGACCGCAGCCAGGATCGTGCGGGCGTTGCGGCGCAGCCCACCGAAGAAGGAGGGGCCGCCCGCCAGCCCGATCGTGTAGGCGAACAGGGTCAGTCCGAGCGTGCCGAGCAGGCTCGGCACCGTCCCGGCGATGCCGGGCAGCAGCGCCGAGAGGGCGAGACCCGCGAACAGCGCCCCGGCCGGCCCGATGCTGACCCCGGCGATGCGTACGGCCCCGAGCAGGGTCCCGAGGCCGAGCACGAGGAACAGCGTCACCAGCGGTGCCTCGGTCAGCAGCTCGGTCACGGCGGTCACGACGGCCTCTCAGCAGGTGCGGGTGCGCGGCCTCTCGGCAGGCCCAGCCCTCGAGGCCCCGGGGTGGGGGCGCGCCCGGCGGGCCGGGCCCCCGGGCACCCACCCCCGCCGCCCCCCGCCCCCGCGCCCCGCCCGCGCGCCCGCGC
>Ga0081527_100683_pt1 | contig 12493 bp, 8 predicted proteins | sample HotLakmasection5_FD_70992 | JGI IMG/M metagenome (GOLD analysis project Ga0081527, IMG submission 70992) | Hypersaline microbial mat communities from Hot Lake, Washington, USA - Section #5 (SPADES assembly) (version 2) | ecosystem: Environmental > Aquatic > Non-marine Saline and Alkaline >... | reverse complement strand
TCAGGCGGTAGCCCTCATCGACGGCGATGATGCGCGGCTGCTCGTCGATGAGGCTGTCGCGGCGGATCGCGGACAGCACCTGTGTGTAGGCCAGCGCCTGCAGAATGGGATCGCTCTCCAGCTCGTGGAAGCTGAAGACGCGCGGGCCGATCCAGTCGCGGCCACCGCGGGTGAGGTCGACGTTGGTGGTGCCGTTGAGGAAGTCGGCCCAGGGACCGGACCCCGTGCACAATCCCGCGATCTCATCCGCCAGATCTCGGGCAATCGTCCTGGTCGCCTCCTTCTCACCCAATCCCGACAGCACATCGCAGACCAGATCACAGGTTGGTGTGACGTCAGGCGTCACCTGGCTCAGTTCACCGAAGCCGCGGTAGACGACTTCGAGCGCTTCGCCCAGCAGCCCACGTTCGAGGTTCTGCCGCTGCCCACCGGAGAGCGGTCGCCCCAGCACCGTCTCGTAGATGCGCGTGGTGTGTGACACCTGCTCGATGAGCGTGGGGAACATGACGTCCTGCGGGTTGAGCCGGGTGGCCTTGGCACTCATGACGTACCAGGGCAGCCCGAAGGCTTCGGCGATGTGCCGCCCGTGGCCCATCGGTTCCAGCAGGTCGAAGGGCACACCGTTCTCGGCATACTCGCGCGTCAGGTAGCAGTTGCAGGCGAACGTGTAGGGTAGGTCGTCTGGCGAGCCACCTCGAATGGGTGCTTTTCCATACGCCCCCCTCAGAACCGTGCGTGACCGTTTCCAATCACACGGCTCGTCGTATCTCATCATGTCCGTAACCTCCCCGGTAAGGGTTCGCCCGCGTGGATTTTGCGGTGACAATCCCCGCATACAACCAGCGTTTTGCGCTGTAGCGCGATCATCTTCTGAACCCAGAGGGGTTTTGCCTTGCGTCCGTGCCATCGTTTCTTGAGGTCGGCGAGTTTGCGTACATGGTGTACCTCGCAGTCCCCTTCCTGACCGCACACCTCACATTGGTTGGCGCGCAGTCGTGTCACGATGTCGCTGCGACGTTCAAGGTATTGGAAGAACTCGAAGTCCTCGCGGTTGTCCTGAATGGGTTCATGGTCGATCTTGCTGACCCGCAGCGGAATGCCGCCCCATTGAAACACCCGCGTCCCTTTTTCCGTCGGGACCTGGACTTGCAGCACCCGGTACATTCGCCCGTCTACTTCCGCAGTCGTGCGGTACTTCCGGTAGATTCGGTTCACGCTGATGCGGAACTTGTGGGCGAGTGTCTTGACCAGAGCAATCTCCATGACATACTTCAACTTGCCAAACCGGATACGGTCCACAGCGTACTTGTAGTACTGCGTGATGCCGCGATAACGAAGCTGGTAGGTGTGTACGATGTGGGCATCGGTGTCCTGCAACATCTGTGGCTCGCTGACCACCTTCCCGTTTCGCATATAGCGTCGGGTCAGTTCGTCAATCAGTCCGTAGGGCACTCCCAAACGAACTTTGCCGTTGATGCTGCGTGCCTGTAAGCCGTTATCGCTGCGCCGTGTCGTTTTGTCGTCGGCGTGGTAGATGCTGACCGCGTAGTTCAGGAACTTGGCGTGGTCAGTATGTGCATGGGTAATCAGGGTTTTCTCATCGTTGAGCGTTAACTTCAGCGTTTCCCGCAGAATCGTGCCGAGTTGGGCTTTGATGGCTTCGGCTTCCGACTTAGGCCCGATGAAGCTCAGGATGAAGTCGTCGGCATAACGCACATAGCGCAGTCGGCGAAACGCAGGATCATGCATGTCATGGGCTGGATACTGGCGGCGTTCTCGTTTCAGGGCGCGCATCGCCTCCACATCGCCACGTTCGCGGGCTTGGCGGATGCGATACTCGAACCACTTGTAGTCCCGATTGGTGCGCCGCCTCTTGCCCCGGTTATGTTCGGGGAACAGTACCTCTTCCACGAAGGTATCCAGTTCGTTCAGGTAAATGTTGGCAAGCAGCGGGCTGAGGACATCCCCTTGCGGCGTACCGCTGTAGGTTTTGTGGTATTCCCAGCCTTCTATGTAACCCGCCTTCAAAAACCGTTCGATGAGAATGAGCAGGCGATGGTCATGAATGTCACGCCGCAGGATGCCCATGAGTACATCGTGGTCGATGTTGTCAAAGCACCCTTTGATATCGCCTTCGATGAACCACGTCGAGCCGTCGAATGTCTGCTTGATCTGTCTGAGTGCGGTATGACAGCCACGTTCAGGCCGAAAGCCGTGCGAACTGTTCCGAAAGCGGGGTTCGTAGTAGGCTTCCAGCATCATGCGGATGACTTCCTGCACCAGTTTCTCCGAGCCATTCGGGATGCCCAGTGGTCGTTTGCCGCCGCGCTTCTTCGGGACCGTGGTACGGCGTGATGGACGCGGGTGGAACCGCTCATGACGCAGTGCGTCGATGAGGGTGTTCAGCCGTTTCATACTCATGCCATCCATCGTGTCGTCTTCTGTCCCGGGTGTCAGCGCACCCTGATTGCGGTACAGTTTGTTGTAGGCAGCCAGAAAGAAATCCTGGCGGTATAACACCCGGTACACTCTGGTCAATGGGAGCTGCTTTTCTCCCAACTTACGGATTGCTTGTAAAGTCTGTTTGGCGTTCTGCATTCGCATACCTCTGCAAACTTCGTTAAGCGATGAAACCTGTCTCCCTTGGCCCTGTACGCGGCTTTCCCGCGCGCCATGGTGGGGCGTGACTCCCACGACTACTATGGAGACTCCGTTGCCATAGGGCTCGCGCCCCTTAGGCAATCCCGCAGTACGGTCGTAAAGGACGTTCTCAGGATGGGTTAGGCGTCCGTTCGTGGCTTGAACCGTCTCATCGACGGCGTTCCCACCAGGGGAGCTTCACACCCCGGCAAAACTAGGGTGCTGCTGGTGGGTCTCGGCGTTAATCGCTGTGCCGAGGGAGGGCTTGTCTCCAACTCACCACTGGATTTCAAGCAATTCAGCCTTAGCCATACCATCCAGGTCTTGGGGCACACACTCCGCTAAGCGATTTCACGGTTCGCCCCTTTACCGGCATGCGATGGTCCCGCTCAGAGTTTCCTCCGCCAGTAAGCCGGTTGACCTCACAGGTGTTTCTCGCCAACCTGCGGTGCATCATGCACAATCCTCTACGCCGCCGTGCGGCGCACCTTTCCGTAGCCCGACCCGCCAACCCAGACCTCGTGCGTGGCCCGTTTGTCACGCCAGGAGTTGTGGAAGACGGGATAGGCCCCACCCGCATCCTCGCCACGTAGGGTGCCGTCCAGTCCAGCCAGCTTGCGCAGGCCCAGCGGCGCGAACAACAGCGCCAGCTCGCGCGAAACGACCGGCCAGGTGGTGTGGGGCACCGCGATGGACTTGGTGCTGTGGGTGCCGAAGAACTTCGCCGCCTCAGACTGTGCCTCCCCTATCTCGGCTCGCAGCCCGAACCAGGGCTTCACCAGTTTGACGACTTCGTCTACGCGATCGCGGAGTGTCCTGGTGTTAGGCGCTGTCAATGCCACCACAATCTGCACATCATGCAAAGCGTCCCCCATGTTGAGTTCCTCGAGGGCCTGACGGCAGTCGTTCACTTTCTTGATCGAGCGGCTGTCTTCACCGCGCAGGGTAGCCAGATGCACGGAGTACGCCTGTACGACACTCTCCAATTCGTTGATAGCGTCGTTTTGGTCCCAGGTCTTGGGAATATCAATGCAGACAGCAAGCGGAAAGCCCCGGCTGAGCAACGATTTGAAGGGGCGTCGGAAGTCCCAGATTGTGGGCTGGAACTGGTGACTGGAGAGAAAAGCATAGAGCGGTCTCCCACCAGGAGAGCCAACGGGTGCCAGGTGCCAGCCGCGATAGCCGCCGCCAGGCTCACGCAGTTCATAGTCACCGGTGAAGAGCGCAGGCCACGGTGCTTCCATCGCGAAGGTGTCAAACGATCCAGCAACAGAGCGCGCCAACGCTCTCGCAGTCTGACTGGGATCACTCCACACTGCCAACCCACAGCTCGCCCGCTGATAATTGGCATCTGACTGAAGAAGCTCGTAGTGGCGGCGGTACTCAACCAGCAACGCTCGCCGACAATGATTATCGGCTGCCTCCGCCATTTCAGTAACGTATTGGACGCGGGGTGAAAGATCAGCAGGCATCTGCCACGTGACAAAACGCGCTGGACCGCCCAATCCGCGCAGCCAGAGCGCAAAGCGGTTTTGCAACAGAATCAGGCGTTCTTCTGTGCCATGCATAGCGAGGTCGAAGGGTTCGATCAGCACGGTGCGCGGCACAAGATGGTCCTTCCTAAAGCGGCTCACCGTGCCCTATCTCCTTGTGCCCTATCTCCTTGTGCCCTATCTCCTTGTGCCCTATCTCCTTGATGAAGCGCAGCCCGCGTGCCCCCTCAGCCTCTTCCAGATTGGCGAAGATCACCCACTCACTCCAGTCGGTGTCAGTGACCGCTTTGTACTTCGATTTGAACAGCAGGCTTTGCGATAGATGCACGATGGTCGGGTCGAGATTGAGCATCTGCGCCACTTGAGCGGCTGCCCCATGAGGTTTACGTGCGGCTGCCAAAACGAGGACACCGCGCAGACCGAGCAGGAGACGCTGCCACAGCGGCAGACCGCCACGCGAGCCAGTCAGAACAAGCAGCAAGATAAAGACGACCACCAGCAGCGGCAGCGCCACGCCCGACAGCGGCGTAAACCGCAGCACCATGAAGACCAGCACCGCGCCAACGCCGCAGAAGATCAGGCGCTTCATCGACACGCTGCCGAAGCCCTTCTCCTCGCGCAGGCGCACGTTGGACTTGAACTGCGCTGCCATATCAACCGCTCCTTGAATCTCGTGTGCAGGCTGAGAGGACGCTCACAGCCTGCATCCTCTCCCATAGGTTGCGAATGTCCATCAAGTGCCGATACCCAGCGTCGCCAGCCCACCACCGCCGATGAAGATCAGCAGCAGCAGGCCAATGGTGACCTGACTTGCCATCTTGGGGTTGTCGCGCTTCCAGTCGGCGAGAAGGGGCCATGATGATCCCAGATACATGATCGCTAACCCGATCACACCGATCACCGCCAGACTGCCGCTAATCAGCAGTAACAGCGCTTCGAATTCGGTGAAGAAGGTTTCAATTGAAGTGCCAAGGTCTCCCATCGGAGTTCGCCTTTCTCATCATGACGAAATGGATAAACAACGGTTGTTAAAGGATGTGGGCATCACCTCCCTTCCGTGATGTGCAGGGCGTATTCGCGCCCCAGCAGCGACAGGTGACCGAAGGGTTCGCCGCCGTAGGGGAAGGTCAGCGTCAGATCGACCGCCGTCCCCGGCTCGATTTGCGCGGGCAGGTTTGAGGCCAGCGGTATCACCTGTGGGCCGACCGGTGCGGCGCTGTAGCCCAGCACCAGCCAGGGGGCGGCCTCAGCCAACGGCACCGCCACCTCCAGCGGGTTGAAGACGCGGGCCTCCAGGTAGACCCCCGTGCTGTCGTAAGTCACGGAGCGAATCTGCACGTCCAGTACGTCCACCGTGACAGGTGGCGGAGGCGGCTCGAATATCAGCGCAAAAGCCGTCGGCTCACCCCCCGCGACGCCCACCAGCAGCCGGGCGGTCTCTAACCCGCGCGGCACCAGAAAACCCAGGCTGGTTGGCAGCCCGGTGTGCGGCCCGACCTCACCGGGCAGTGCCGCGAAGGTTGTCAAGGCGGCGGCGCTGGCATCCGGCGAATACCGGTTGCCGATGGCGTCTTCCAGCAGCCAGCGCAGGCTGCCCGTCGGCAAAGCTGCCGCGCCGGTGGTCACGTCCAGGTCAACCAGCGCGTAGGCCAGGTTCTCCGGCAGGCCGTCGGGGTAACGCAGGTCCGTCGCCAGCACCGTCACCTGCAAGCCATCCAGCCCTTCAATCAGCCCCGGTTGTCCTGGTAGCACGGCTGCCGCCAGTTCCCCGGCCCGCAGCCGTTCGACCTCCTGTTCCAGCGGGTAAGTACCGGTCACGACCAACCGCTCCTGGGTCAGCAGGCCATCCGCACCGGTCTCCCCGATCAGGATCAGCGTGATCCCCGGCTCGACCTGACGGAACACATCCGTCTGCTGGCGTGTGACCTGCCGGGTGGCGCTGTAGACGAAGTCCAGCGTGGCACCGGTGTTCATCTGCAAAGCGAAGCGGGCACCGGGACCGAGGTCGGCCAGCAGCGCGGCGTTGTCCTCGCTGTGGGGCAGGCCAAAGACCGGCTGCACGAGCAGACCGGACACCCACGAGGCGACATCCGGATTGGGGTCGAAGCGCCAGTCGGCGGTATCTACCGCCCGCTCCTGGACCACGAAGACCCGCGCCGGGGCACCGTCCGCCGGGTAGACTTGCAGCAGCACCGGAAAATAATCGCGGTTGCTGCCCGCACCGGCTTCAATGAAGCGATCCGACTCCTCGAGCGCCAGCGGTGTCGGTGTCGGGCTGATTTCAGGCGTCGGTGTATACGTCGCGCTTGGCGTGACCAGGGCGGCGAGCGTGTCCGTCTCATCGTATCCTCCTGAAAAAGCAAACAGGGCGAAAATGAGCAGCCCCACCAAAGGCACCAGCAGCAGGATGGCGGCACGCGGTGGACCACTGCTGGCGGGGGTGATCGGGTCATCATCGTCGAGCGGCTGACCGCGTCGGGCAGCCAGACGCACCCGCTCCGGCACACTGGCCCAGCGGGAACCGACCGGGACGAGGGCCTGCTCCTGGTAGGCGGCGATCAGGCGGCGCAGGACGGCCAGTTCAGCGGCATCGTCGGTGGTCGCCCCAGCCTGACGCAGTTCACGTTGGTAAACCCGTCGATATAGCTCTTGTCGCTCCGTTGGAACAGCATCCCAACGTGCAGTAAGGCGATCGGTACGCGGTCTGTCTGGCATGGTCTATTGCTCCCCATCCAGCGAGGCATCGATTCCCGCAGCGCGCGTGGAGAGCTCAGGTTTTATGGGTAGCGGACGAACGACCGTCGGAGCGGCTGGCGCAACGTTACCCATCACCAGCGAACGCGGCAGGGCACGCGCCGCCGCTTCCAGCGAGCGTACCGCCTTGGTGATCTCATCCGGCAAGCGGCCACCGGCAGACGCCTGGTTCATCAGCGCCTCGCGCAGCCCATCCGAGAGACCGCCCTGCTGGCGTACCTCGACCACGGCCTGTGCGGCCTGCTGCGGGGTGGCGTTCAGCGTGACCGCCTGTCCCACGTAGTTGCCGACGGCGGCGGTGTGACTGCCGAAGGGACGCGCATTGCCGGAGGCGGGCAGTCCCGCACTCTGAGCGACGGCGGCTGCCGCCTGCTGGAAGGACAGCGGCACCGGGGAAGTGCCATTCCGTTGCAGCGCACCGTACCCGGCCACCGCCGCGCCAATCGCCTGTGCCAGCCCCGGGGTGTCCAGCACCACCTGACGCGGATCGCCTGTCAGGCCGCGAGTCAGCGTGCGCAGGGTGTCGCTGCTCAGCGGGACGGAGGTCGTCCCGGCCAGCTGCGTCTTGAGTGCCCGCAGGAAGTCGTCCGAATTGGGATTGAGGCCCGGTTGGGCCGTTTGCAGGTTGCGGATGGCGGTGGCGACCTCGGTCATGTCATCCTCGGTGTGGGCATCCAGCACGCGCGCCATGTCCGGGGCCGCTGTCGGGCCGAAGGCCGCCTGCAAACTAGCCTGGGCACTGGCACGATCCGGTGCCGCGTAATAGTCACGCAGCACCTGCACCGGACGATCCTGATCGGCCTGCCCCCGTCGTCCCTCACGGTCGCGCTCGCCGGGGGTCGCGCCCAGGGCCGTCACCACCAGTCGCAGGTCTTCTGGTTGGAAACGCCCGACCACATCCGTCGGCAGGCGCTGCGCCACCGCGTCCTGGAAGCCGCTGCTGCTGGCGGGCAGGGTCGGATTGGCCCGGCGGACTGCGCTGACTGCATCGACGATTTCCAGCAGCTCGTCCTCGCTGTGCGCGTCGAAGACATGGGCCAACCGCGGCGCGGTCGCCGGGCTGAAGGTCTGGGCCAGTTGTTCCTGGCGGAGGGCGGGGTCGGGCTGGCGGTAGTAAGCCTGGACCGCCTCCCGGCGGGTCTCGTTGACGGTCTCATCCGGTCGCGGCGGCACCAGCAGACCGGCAGCCACCGGTCCCAGCGCCGTCCGCGCCACCGCACCTTCGGCAAACTCAGAGGCCATCTGCCCGAAGCGCGTCTCGCGCAGGCCGGGCATGAGCGAGGTCATGTAGGCGGCCCGCATCAGGGTCGGGTTACCGCCCAGAGCCACACCCGCCGCCTGCGTCAGCGAGTTGCCGGTCGAGAGTGCCAGCCCCGCCCCGGTAGCCCCCAGTGCCGCGCCAGTCGCCATCCCGGCGGCGCCCACCGCCGCCTGACCGGGTGAGCCAATGGTGCCGCCGGTAACCTGGCTCATCGCGCCGAACAGCCGGTTGATGCCGTTCCAGATGGCCTTCAGGGCGGCCAGCAGCAGGATGAAGACCAGCACCAGACCGACCAGCACCGTGCCCAGGGTGACGACCGCGTTGCCTGTCACCGCGCCGACCAGCACAAAGCTGATGATGAGCGACAGGAACAGGGACATCAGCACCGATTGGATGAACAGCTCGATGACCAGGTTGAGCACGCTCCACACCAGCACCTCGGTGTGCTTGAAGAAGGCGAACAGGATCGCCACGAAGGCCGAGGCGAAGGCCAGTCCCATCGCGAGCGCCAGCGCCAGGTGGATGATCTGCTCTAGCACGCCGAAGAGGCTGATGAAGCCGCCCATGAACAGGCGCACGATGCCCTGCACCGCCCGGCCCAGCGAGGCCTCACGCTCCTCGCGGCTCATACTCTCGAAGAAACCACTGCTCTGTCCAAAGTCGAAGTAACCGTTTGGGGTGATGTACGCCCACGGCAACCTCTCAATGGGATGTAAGGAGTTCACAGGAGCGACCACGTCATAGCCGCTGGCACCGAGGTAGCTCATCGCCACATCCAGTCCATCCACGTACTGGTCGCCGGGGATGAAGACCCCGAACTGGTTGGTTGGCGTGGGGATCTCTTCTTCGGCTCCACTGCCGACCTGATCCAGCGCGGCGAGTGCCCCGCCGCCATCACCAAGCAGATCCAATCCTTCCTGGTAGAAAGCCCCGGAGATACTCCGGCGCATCTCCTCCACGCCGTGATACAACTGCGGTCCGCCCTCGAACAGCAGTAAGGCCGCCAGAAACCAGACCACCGCGCTCTTGAACTCGACCACTCTGATCTTCAGGAACATACCCACAAGGTAAGTGCCTGCCAGAACCAGAAGCGCAATCGTAAAGACTGGAGCCAGCAAAACTTCGGTCTGTGCACCAAGTGACGCCAGCAAGGGTGTAAACGCCTGATTGATCAGCCAGTCAGTGATCGCCATGACGGTGTAGCCGGTCAGCAGCAGTGCTCGCTGCAAGCTCCACATGAACGCGCCGACCTCGTAGAGCAGTGTGTAAAGCATCTGCATAATCGGTACGACGATCGCACCATCCAGCATGATCTAGCCCTCCCCGCACCAGGTACACCAGGATGGGTAGACCGGCGTCGGTGAGGGTGTCGGTGTCGCTGGGGGTGCCACCGGTGTCGGCAGCGTCGCGCCCGGAGCCATGTTGCCTGCGCAGTCCGGGTTGGTATCCGTGACCCAGTAGGCCACGTTGCCGCCCGTCATGTCGCCGTCGCGACCACCTGACACAGGATCGAGTATCCAGCCGAACCGTCCCGGTTCGCCCACCGGGGTGAAGGCTGTCAGCGTCAGGCGATAGTCATCCCCCGGCGCGACCTCGAGCACGTCTAGTGTGTCGGATTGCAGCGTGATCCCCGCAGCTGCAGCGGCCTCCTGCGAAGCCCACCACTGCCCTTCTCGTAAGTTCTCAACGCCATGCACACTGGCGACGAAGACCTGTCCCCCAGGAATCGTGAAGTAAGGTGCCGCGCCAGTGTTCTCGATCTCGACCGTCCAGGCGACGACCTGCCGGGTCGTATCCACGTGGTGCGTTGTGACGTCGTCGATCCGCAACCGTACACTTACGGCTGAGTCGGAACCGCCGATATAGACATCCGCTCCAAGATGGAAGCCACCTGTGATGATGTAAGGTGTGGGAGAAGGCCATGGAGTGAGTGTTGGACGCGGCGTGCTGGTCGGGCCAGGCAGTCTGTAGGCCGGTGTGGTGTATATGCCACCTGGCAACGGTGTGTTCGTCACACAAAACACGCCGTTCCATATGCAGCCGAATACCGGCGTGTGAGTCGCGTACCCCGATGGCGGCACCTGGATGTCCGGCTGCACCTGGGTCGGTGCCTGGGTATGCGTCGGCTGCGGGGTGCTGGTCGGGCAGATGAACTGCGGCACGTCCAGGATACGCACGCTGTCCGCTGTCGCACCCCCGCAGGCCAGGATCGCCAGCAGCAGGGTGAAACCGACTGTGTATAGGGAGAGCGCCCGCCAGCGCTGATCTGTTTGAGTCATGTCATCGCCTTTCATGGAATGAGTCCCGGTTGGGTCCCGGCTTCCAGCAGCAGCGTCCAGCGGGCCGACTGGCTTCGTCCGCGTCCGGCGCGTACCGGGAAGGTCTCGCCGAAGTAGGGCACCACCACCGTCACCGGGTTGGCGGTCACCGCTTGCAAACGCACAAAGCCGCGCTCGTCGGTCAGGCCGCTCGCCAGCAGGCGGTTGGTGGTCGTGTCCAGCATCCGCGCCGAGATACCCTGCACCCCTTCGTCGGCGTCGGCACTGTCGTTGCGGTTCAGGTCATAGGCCACCACGACCTCGACCTCGACCAGCACGTCCGGGATGGGTGTGGTTGTCGGCTGGGGCGTTGGTGGTTGGGAGATCAGGGCGATGTTTGCTACCGGCTGGCGGGTGGCCTCACTGGCCAGGTCGCCCGGTAGCGAGGTCGGTGCGATCCGGGTCGGCAGCGGCGGTCCGCGAAAGACCTCGACCGCGTCAATGGCAACGGTGGTTTCACCGGAATGCGGTGCCAGCGCCACCACGTCCAGCACGTGATAGCCGGCTTCGACGAAGAACGGCCCGGCGAAGTGGTAAGCGACTTCATCGGCGTGAGTATCGACGACAGCCAGCGAGATGGTGCCGTCCAGGATCAGTTCGAAACGCCCGCCCTGCGGATGCGTCCGGTAGATCACGCGCACGCCATCGCCAGTGAACGGGAAGCGCAGCGTCGCCCCGGCAGACGCCGAATGTCGGTAAGCGCCTGCCGAGGCCCGACTGTCGCGTCCCAGTCCCCATGAGCCGGTCACTGCGATAAAGGCATGGCTCTCGAAACGCTCCCAGCCGAACCCGGGCGTAGGAGAAGCGACAGGACGCGACGGGGGCTGACGAATAACCGGCGCTAATGAGTTTGGTGGCGATGGAAAAGTGGGGAAAACGATGACCGGCGGCGGGATAAGAAAAGGCGTAACGATCACCGTCTGTGGCACCACTACGGTTTCAATAATGGGCGTCCAGGTCGGTGACGGCGGCGTTGCCGTCTCGGTGAGGGTTGCCGTCTCGGAAGGTGCCTGGGTCGCCAAATCGGTGATGGTTGGCGCGGGCGGCGTTGCACTTGGCAATGGCGTTGCACTCGGGGTGGCCGTTGCCGTGCTCGTAACGGTTGGTGATGGTGTGATTGTTGCAGTCGCGGTGGGTGTCAGCGTGGACGTTGCAGTTGGGATACTCGTCAGGGTTGCTGTTGGCTGCGGTGTAACTTCTTGTGCTGGCGCTGCGCCCGGGCCGACGATGAACGCCATCGCCATTCCGATAAGCACCGGGCGCAGCATGTATGAAGGGAAGCGGGAAATCGGAAAACGCAAGGGACACACAACCTGCAAGCCAGCCAGCATGACTGGCCTCACGTTAGCATCACCCACACCCGAGACGTTATGCAGTTCCTGAGATGAGCCGCTCAGGTTTTTATGAAAGTGATCTCAGGTTTTTGAGGTTCAGGCCGAATGGCCAATCAGGCCCCATTCAGCAGCGCGTTCCAGCAGTGCGCCGTTGGTATCCACGTCAAACAAACTGCGCAAGTAGCACTGAACCTGGTAGATGGCCTGGGTGGAGCGTCCAAGTTCACTGGCGATCTGCCCCGCAGATTGATATTGAGCCATGCCGCGCAACACAGCGTGATGGTAGCCGTTGAGACGTGGTAAAACCTGGTTGTTGAGATAATGACCTTCAGCCAGCGCCGCTGCCGCCGTTGGCGAATAGTAGGTACCACCTTCCAACACATCGAGCACCGCCCCCATAAGTCGCTCTGTCAGCCGGTCACCCAGGTACAGATACCCGGCGATACCCAGGCGCGATGCTCGGAGGACGCGCTGCGCCGTACACGTACTATCGATGAGGATATGGCGAGTACCTGAGACGCTATCATATTGAAGAAGGCTGTTGTTGAGACTGAGAACAGCGTCATCCATGATGAGGATGTCAGAGTTTGGCGAAGGTCCCGCTTCGTCAACGGGCATTATCTCTAGTCGGAAGCCAGCTTCTGCCAGTAAATGGTGAACGGCATGGGCGAGCAAATCGTACCCACACATGAC